>Ga0182741_1006412_pt1 | contig 10301 bp, 11 predicted proteins | sample eDN5th37CBELigOP_FD_128874 | JGI IMG/M metagenome (GOLD analysis project Ga0182741, IMG submission 128874) | Enriched Organic Plus compost microbial communities from Emeryville, California, USA - eDNA 5th pass 37_C BE-Lig OP (version 2) (version 2) ...
CAGAACCGTTGACGATCTCTGGTCAGCCGTCGCCGACTGTCTATCCGCCTTCACCCCCGAGGAATGCCGGAACTACTTCGAGCCCGCCGGATATGACCCGGACTAAGTCGAATCCGCGCTAGGTAAAGGCGGCTTGAACCGGATTCCGCCCGCGACTCTTGCGCCGCGCGGCGATGGCGGAGCTGCCGGGGCGCAGCGGCATGCCGCCAGCGGCAGGAATGCTCGGGGACCAATCGCCGAGCTGTCATCGAGACGGACCAGCTCAGAAGATCCGTACCGGCCGATAGGATACCGCTATCCCCTGCACTTCATCGTCGCGTGGCAGGCCTTTGCGATGCCCCGGCCAAAACCCAAAGACCGCCGCAAGCCCCTCCGTCGCTTCGTTCCAAACTGCGGCCGGCGCCTTCGGACACTCGCCGGCGCCGCGATGGGCTGGTAAATGCCCATAGCGCCCGGGATGAAGCTTGCCGGGGGCTTTGCCCCCGCGCGTTCCGCGCTCCCCCAGGATATTTGTCCATGGAAGAAGCCAGGGAACCATCGGTCCGTTCTTCCTTGGATAAATATCCTGCGGGGGTCCGGGGGCGCAAAGCCCCCGGTCGCGGCCTCGACCAGGCCGCGCAAGGCTGCAGGGTCAGACCGGGATCATCGTGCCTTGAAGCATGGCGACATGCTTGCGCGTGCCTTCCGCTTCGGCCCAGACATCGGCTGCGACCACCAGGATGCGGCGGCCGGGGCGGATCACCCTTCCCTCGGCCACCAGCCGGTCGCCGGTGGCAGGCGACATCAGGTTGATCTTCATCTCGACCGTCATCACCTCGGTGTCCTCGGGCATCAAGGTCAGCGCGGCATAGCCCGCGGCCGAATCGCCGATGCTGAAGGCCAGCCCGGCATGGCCGGCGCCATGCTGCTGCAGCGATGTCGGCAGGATCGGCGCGGTGATGGCGATGCGCCCGGGCGCGATGGCGGCAAGCCGGGCGCCCAGGGTGCGCATCATGCTTTGGCGGTCGAAACTGGCGCGGATGCGGCTTTCCAGGTCATTCATCGAACAGGCTCTCCTGGGGGCGGGGGGCATCGAGGCCCAGATGGCGCCAGCCCAGCCGGGCCAGCATGCGGCCGCGCGGGGTGCGGCTGACCAGGCCCTGCTGCATCAGGTAAGGCTCGATCACCTCCTCGATGGAATCGCGGCTTTCCGACAGCGCGGCCGAAAGGGTTTCCACCCCGACCGGGCCACCGCCGTAATGCTCGGCCATCAGCGCCAGGTAGCGGCGGTCGGCCATGTCGAGGCCCAGGTGATCGACGCCAAGCCGGGTCAGGGCGGAATCGGCGATCTGGCGGCTCAGCCTGCCGTCGCCTTCGACCAGCGCGAAATCCACCACCCGGCGCAAGAGCCGGCCGGCGATGCGCGGCGTGCCGCGGGCGCGGCGGGCGATCTCGCGCGTGCCCTCGGGCTCCGAGGGGATGCCCATCAACCGGGCGCCGCGGGTCACGATCAGGTCGAGTTCCTCGACGGTATAGAATTGCAGGCGGGTCGGAATGCCGAAGCGGTCGCGCAGGGGCGTGGTCAGCAGGCCGAGCCGGGTGGTGGCGCCGACCAGGGTAAAGGGTTGCAGCTCGATCCGCACCGTGCGAGCGGCGGGGCCCTCGCCGATCACCAGGTCCAGCTCGAAATCCTCCATCGCCGGATAGAGGATCTCCTCGACCGCCGGGTTCATGCGGTGGATCTCGTCGATGAACAGCACGTCGCGGGCTTCCAGATTGGTCAGGATCGCGGCAAGGTCGCCCGCCCGCGCCAGCACCGGGCCGGAGGTCATCTTGAAGTTCACCCCCAGCTCGCGCGCCATGATCTGCGCCAGCGTGGTCTTGCCCAGGCCGGGCGGGCCGTGGAACAGCGTGTGGTCCATCGCCTTGCCGCGCATGCGGGCGCTTTCGATGAAGACGCGCAGGTTCGCCCGCGCCTCGGCCTGGCCGACGAAATCCTCGAGCCGCTGCGGGCGCAGGGCGCGGTCCTCGCCGTCGCTGTCCAGCGGTTCGGGGCGCAGCATGGGGTCGGGCTGGCTCATCGCGCGCCCCAGGGGCCGGCGCCCGTGCCCGAGGCCATGGCTTGCAGCCGGGCGATGCGCTCCTCGGTCGGCGGATGGGTGGCGAAAAGCCGGTCCATGCGCAGCGCGTGCAGCGGGTTCACGATGAACAGGCTGGCCGAGGCGGGGTTCCTTTCGGCCGGGATATTCACCACCTGGCCCGCCGCGCGCGAGATCTTGGCCAGCGCGCCTGCCAGCGCCATCGGCCGGCCGCAGATCTCGGCCCCCATCCGGTCGGCCTCGTATTCGCGGGTGCGCGAGATCGCCATCTGCACCAGCCCAGCCGCGAGCGGCGCAAAGATCATCGCCAGGATCGCCGCCAGCCCGCCGCCGCGATTGTCGTCGCGCCCGCCGAACATGCTGGAAAACATCAGCATGTTGCCCAGCATGGCGATGGCGCCGGCCATGGTGGCGGTGACGGTCATGGTCAGCGTGTCGCGATGCTTGATATGCGCCAGTTCATGCGCGATCACCCCGGCCAGTTCGTCGCGGCTCAGCACCCGCATGATGCCTTGCGTCACCGCGACGGCGGCGTTTTCAGGGCTGCGGCCGGTGGCGAAGGCGTTGGGTTGTTCGGTTTCCAGGACATAGACCTTGGGCATCGGCAGGCCGGCGCGTTGTGCCAGCGCCGCCACCATGTCCACCAGTTCGGGCGCCTGCTGGCGGGTGACAAGATGCGCGCCCTGCTGACGCAGCACCATCCTGTCGCTGTTCCACCAGGCGAAGACATTGCCCGCCCCGGCGACGATCAGCGCGATCACCGCGCCGCCCTGGCCGCCGATCAGCCAGCCCATGCCCATGACCAGCGCGGTCAGGGCGGCCATCAGGATGAAGGTGCGCAGGTTTCCGGTCATCGTCTTACTCCTTGGGCGCCAAGAGCCGCAGGGCCGCGCGGATCAACGCCGCGGTCGGCGCGGCGGGTTCCCGTGCCGCGGCCTCGGCCACGGCCGAGGCGGCCTCGGACGGAGCATAGCCCAGATTTCCCAGCGCCGAGAGCGCATCCGCGGTTGCTTGCGCCGAAGATGGCGCCGGATGGGCCGGGGCGGTTGCGGGGGCGGCGGTCTCGACCAGTTCCGCCTCGGACAGGGGGCCGGGATCGACGGTCAGCGCACCGCCAAGCGCCATCACCGCCGGGGCCTTGTCCTTCAGCTCCATCGCCACGCGCTGCGCCAGTTTCGGTCCGACGCCGGGGGCCTTGCGCAGCGCCGACCAATCGCCGAGCGCCAGCGCCCGCGACAGCCCGTCCGGCCCCAGCGTGCCCAGGATCGCCAGCGCCACCTTGGCCCCCACCCCCTGCACCGAGGTCAAGAGCCGGTGCCATTCCTTTTCCAGCAGCGTCGGGAAGCCGAAAAGCTGCAGCAGATCCTCGCGCACCAGCAGTTCGGTGTAAAGCGCCACCGCCTGTCCGGCGGGGGGCAGGTGCGCGGCGGTGCGTTCGCTGACATGGACGATATAGCCCACGCCGCGCACGTCGATCAGCACATGGTCCTGTGCCCGATGCAGGATCACCCCGGCAATGCGTCCGATCATTCCTTGTTCCTCACGCGCTGGCCTTGATGCGCAGGGCGCGGCCCTGCAGGTGATGGGCGTGGCAGATCGCGACGGCCAGGGCATCGGCGGCATCCGGCCCCGCGAACTCGACGCCGGGCAGCATGAAGCGGACCATGTGCTGGATCTGCTCTTTGGCGGCATGGCCGACGCCGACCACGGTCTTCTTGACCGCGTTCGGAGCGTATTCGCCGATCTCCAGCCCCGCCTCGGCCGGGGCCAGCAGGGCGATGCCGCGCGCCTGGCCCAGCTTCAGCGTGCCGAGCGCGTCCTTGTTCACGAAGGTCTGCTCGACCGCGGCGGCATCGGGGGCGTGCCGGGCGATCACCGCGCGAAGCCCGCGATAGAGCGCGGCAAGCCGCGGCCCCAGCTCGCCCGCCTCGGAATGGACGATGCCATTGTCCAGGTGCCGCAGGCGCGGCCCCTCGACCGCGATCACGCCCCAGCCCATGTTGCGCAGGCCGGGGTCTATGCCGATGATCTTCATGCCTGTTTCCTTGTTTTGATCCAGCGTTAGCACGAAAGGCGAACATCGCCTAGTTGCTTTGTCATTGGCTTGACATCGGGAAACCCCGCCGCGAACAGGGGGCCGCGAAAAATGGAAGAGGGACAATGTCGCCAGCACTGATCGCTGCACTTCCGTTCATCGGGGCGCTGCTGCCCGGATTGCTGATCCGATCGGGCCGCGATGTCGCGGCGATTTCCTGCGCGACCGCGACCTTCATCGCGCTGCTGGGGCTTTGCCTGCATGTCCCGGCGATCATGGCGGGCGAGGTGATCACGGCGCGCTTCGCCTGGCTGCCCTCGCTGGGGCTGAACGCACATTTCCGCATCGACGGGCTGGGGCTTCTGTTCGGCATCCTGATCCTGGGGATCGGGTTGCTGATCATCGCCTATGCGCGCCATTACCTGTCGCGCGAGGATCCGGTGGGCGTGTTCTATACCTACCTGATGCTGTTCCAGGGCGCGATGCTGGGCATCGTGCTGTCCGACAACATCCTGCTGCTGCTGGTGTTCTGGGAGCTGACCTCGCTGTCCTCCTTCCTGCTGATCGGCTATTGGAAGCACCTGCCCGAGGGGCGGCAGGGCGCCCGCATGGCGCTGACGGTGACCGGCATGGGCGGGCTGGCCATGATCGCGGGGATGCTGATCCTGGGCAATATCGCCGGCAGCTTCGACATTGGCGACATCCTGCAGGCGCGCGAGGCGATCCAGGCCAGCCCCTATTACCTGCCGGCGCTGCTGCTGATCCTGCTGGGCGCCTTCACCAAATCGGCGCAGTTCCCGTTCCATTTCTGGCTGCCGCATGCCATGGCGGCGCCGACGCCGGTTTCGGCCTATCTGCATTCGGCGACCATGGTGAAGGCGGGGCTGTTCCTGATGGCGCGGCTGTGGCCGGTGCTGTCGGGCACGCCGGAATGGTTCTATATCGTCGCCACCACCGGGCTTGTGACCATGGTGCTGGCGGCCTGGATCGCCATCTTCCGCGACGACCTGAAATCGCTCTTGGCCTTTTCCACCGTCTCGCATCTGGGCCTCATCACCATGCTTCTGGGCTTCGGCACCGAGGCGGCGGCGGTGGCGGCGGTATTCCACATCATCAACCACGCCACCTTCAAGGCGGCGCTGTTCATGGCTGCCGGCATCATCGACCACGAGGCCGGCACCCGTTCCATCGCCCGTCTGGGCGGGCTGCGCCGGCTGATGCCGGTGACCTTCGTCATCGGCACCGTGGCGGCGCTGTCCATGGCCGGCATCCCGCCGCTGAACGGCTTCCTGTCGAAAGAGCTGATGCTGGAGGAGGCGACCCATGCCGCGTGGCAGGGCAGCCCCGTGCTGATCGCGGCGATGGCGACGCTGGGGGCGCTGTTCTCGGTCTGCTATTCGCTGCGCTTCGTCTGGCAGGTGTTCTTCGGCCCCGAGCGCCAGGATTACCCGCGCAGGCCGCATGACCCGGGCTTCGGCCTGTGGTCCGCTCCGGCGCTGCTGGTGGTGCTGGTGGTGCTGATCGGGCTGTTCCCCGCCGGCATGGCCGGCTGGCTGGTCGAGGTCTCGGCCAGCGCCGTCACCGGCACCGCCCAGCATCCGCATCTGGCGCTGTGGCATGGCGTGACCCCGGCCCTGATGCTGTCGATCACCGCGCTGGTCGGCGGGACGCTGCTGCTGGCGCTGAACCGCCACCTGCTGGCCATGCGGGCGGCGATGGCCTGGCTAGACGCCAAGGCGATCTTCGACGCCGTCACTCGCGCGGCGACCTGCGCGGCGGGCGTCTTTACCGACCGGCTGACCAACGGCTCGATGTCGCGCGCCCTCGCGGCCTTTTCGCTGACCGTGGTGCTGTGCGGCTTCTGGGCCTTCTCGACCGGAGGCTGGCAGGGCGCGACCCGGCCGATGCTGCCCGTCCAGCCGGTGCCGCTGGTCGGCTGGATCCTGCTGATGGTGGCGATCTGCTGCATGGTGGCCTTTCACCGCCGGCGCATCCTGGCGCTGGTGCTGGTCGGCATCATCGGGCTGATGGTCTCGGTCAGCTTCATCTATTTCTCGGCCCCCGACCTGGCGCTGACGCAGATCTCGGTCGAGGTGGTCACGGTGGTCCTGCTGCTTCTGGCGCTGAACTTCCTGCCCAAGTTCACCGTGATCGAAAGTCCCGACCGCAAGCGCGGCCTGGACGCCTTCATCGCCGCGCTGGCCGGGCTGGGCTTCGGGGCGCTGGCCTATGCCATCATGCGCAGCGATTTCGCCTTTTCCCCGATCTCGGAATACATGCTGGCCAACAGCTACAGGCTGGGCGGCGGCGACAACGTGGTCAACGTGATCCTGGTGGACTTCCGCGGCTACGATACCTTCGGCGAGATCACCGTGCTCGGCATCGCCGCGCTGACCATCTTCGCCCTGACCGAGACGCTGCTTGCCGGCGCCAGCGGCCGGCGGCTGCGCAACTGGGTCCATGACAGCCGCCGCGCCGGCGACCGGCATCCGCTGACGCTGGTGGTGGTGACGCGGCTGATCCTGCCGATCTCGCTGGTGGTCGGGCTGTATATCTTCCTGCGCGGCCACAACATGCCGGGTGGCGGCTTCGTCGCCGGGCTGGTGGTTTCGGTGGCGCTGGTGTCGCAATACATGGCCTCGGGCTTTGCCTGGGCGCAGGAGCGGCAAAAGATCAACTATCACGCGCTGATCGGCGCCGGCGTCATCGCCGCCGGGCTGACCGGAATCGGCGCCTGGTTCGCCGGGCTGCCCTTCCTGACCTCGGCCTATGGCTATGTGAAGCTGCCGGGGCTCGAGGAATTCGAGCTGGCCTCGGCCATGGGCTTCGACCTGGGCGTGTTCCTGTGCGTGGTCGGGGCGGTGATGCTGGCCCTGAACTCGCTGTCGCGGATCGCGCGGCAGGCGGGCGAGACGGTGAACCTGGACCCGATGGACATCGACCCCAGCAGGGAGGCGCGGCGCTGATGGAACTTCTGCTGTCGAGCGCGATCGGCATGCTGACCGCCGCCGGGGTCTATCTGATCCTGCGGCTGCGGACATTCGCCGTGGTGCTGGGCATGACCATGCTCAGCTATGCCATCAACCTGTTCCTGTTCTCGACCGGGCGGCTGGTGGTGAACGCGCCGCCGATCCTGCAAAAGGGGGTGGAGGTCTATACCGACCCGCTGCCGCAGGCGCTGGTTCTGACCGCCATCGTCATCAGCTTCGGCATGACCGCGGTGGTGGTGATGATGGCGCTGGGGGCCTTCCTGGAAGGCGGCGACGACCGGGTGGACATGCCGCGCGCCGACCGCATGCCGGGGGATGACCAGGCATGAGCCATCTGATCATCGCCCCCGTCGTCCTGCCCGCCGTCATCGGGCCGCTGATCATCCTGTGGATGCGCAACGACCTGCTGTTGCAGCGGGTGTTCTCGGTCGCCGGCACCGCCCTGCTGGCCGGGGTGGCGCTTTACCTGAACCTGCTCGCCGCGGGCGGAGAGGTGCAGGTCTATCGCCTCGGCAACTGGGCTGCGCCCTTCGGCATCGTCTTGGTGCTGGACCGGCTGGCGGCGCTGATGCTGCTTCTGACCGCGGCGTTGGCCCTGGCGGTGCAGCTTTACGCCATGGGCTCGGGCTGGGACCGCAAGGGCCGGCATTTCCATGCGCTCTGGCAGTTCCAGCTGATGGGCGTCTGCGGCGCCTTCCTGACCGGCGACGCCTTCAACCTGTTCGTGTTCTTCGAGATCCTGCTGATCGCCAGCTACGGCCTGATGATCCACGGCGGGGGCGAGATGCGGCTGCGCGCCGGCGTGCAGTATATCGCCTACAACCTGGCCGGCTCGACGCTGTTCCTGGCGGCGCTGGGGGTGCTCTATTCCGTCACCGGCACGCTGAACATGGCCGATATGGCGCTGCGCGTGGCGGCGATGCCGGCCGAGGATACGGCGCTGCTGCGCGCCGGCGCGGTACTCTTGATGCTGGTCTTTGCTGTCAAGGCGGCGCTGGTGCCGCTGCATTTCTGGCTGCCCTCGACCTATGCCAATGCGCCGGGGCCGGTGGCGGCGCTGTTCGCGATCATGACCAAGGTCGGGGTCTATGGCATCATCCGCTTCTTCACCCTGGTCTTTCCGCAGGACGCCGTGACCCAAGGCGTGGTGACCGACCTGTTGCTGCCGGCGGCGCTGTTCACGCTGGCCATCGGCCAGATCGGCATCCTGGGCACCCGCCATCTGGGTCGGCTGGCCGCTTTCGCCGCCATCGGCTCGATCGGCACGCTGATGATCGCGGTGGCGCAGTTCACCCCGCAGGGCACCGCGGCGGCGGTCTATTACATGATCCACTCGACGCTGGCGGCGGGGGCGCTGTTCCTGATCGTGGACATGATCGGCGCGCGCCGGGGCGATCTGTGGCTGCGGCTGGACCGGGTGATGCCGGGCAACGGGCTGGTCGCGGCGCTGTATTTCACCGCGGCCATCGCCGTGGTCGGCATGCCGCCGTTTTCCGGCTTCATCGGCAAGCTCTTGGTGATGCAGGCCACCGGCGCGGCCCCGGCGATGGTCTGGATCTGGGCGACGATCCTGATCACCTCGCTGATCGCGATCTATGCCATGTCGCGCGCCGGCTCGATCGTCTTCTGGAAGAGCTTCGAGCTCGGCCCGGCCCCGGTGCCGGCGCCGGCGGTCGCAGCCGGTCCCAAGCTGGAGCCGGACGAGCCGGTCCAGGACCTCGGCGATGCGCCGGCGAACTGGCTGGCGGTGGCCTCGGTGGCGCTGCTTCTGTCGGGCATCGTGGCCCTGACCGCCTTTGCCGGCCCCGCCATGCGCTTTGCCGAGGCGACCGCCGCACAGCTGCACGATCCCGACGCCTATGTCTCGGCGGTGCTGGAAGGGCAGGAGGGTACGAAATGATCCGCCGCCTGTTGCCGCATCCCTGGCTGTCGGTCACGCTGATCCTGGTCTGGATGGCCCTGGTCAACCGCTGGGCCGTGGGCTCGCTGGTCTTTGCCGCGATCATCGGCCTGGTGGTGCCGCTGATCACCGCGCCCTATTGGCCGGGAGCGGGCGGCTACAGCAAGCCGCAGCGCATCCCGGCCTATCTCCTGATGGTGATCTGGGACATCGCCAAGGCGAATTTCACCGTGGCGCGCATCGTGCTGTTCATGCCGCGCCGGGCGCTTCAGCCCGCCTGGATCGCGGTGCCGCTGGACCTGCGCCGCCCCGAGGCGATCACCGCCTTGGCCGCGACCATCACCCTCACCCCCGGCACCGTCAGCTGCGACCTGTCCGAGGACGGGCGCGCCCTGCTGGTCCACGCCATGCACGCCCCCGACCCCGAGGCGGTGCTGGACGAGATCAAGACCCGCTACGAGGCCCGGCTGAAGGAGATCTTCGAATGATCGCTTACGCGCTTCTCTTTGCCTATGGCTGCTTCGGGCTGGCGCTGCTGTTCTGCCTTTATCGCGTGGTCTTCGCGCCCGGCCTGTCGGACCGGGTGCTGGCGCTGGACACCATGGCGATCAACATGATCGCGCTTCTGACGCTGTTCGGCATCGACAAGGGCACGGGGATGTATTTCGAGGCCTCGCTGCTTTTCGCCATGGTCGGCTTCATCTCGACCGTGGCCTATGCGAAATTCGTCCTGCGCGGCGACATCATCGAATAGGGGGCGGGCATGATCGCGGAAATCGTCGTCTCGGTTCTGCTGGTGGTGGGCGGGTTCTTCGGGCTCGTCGGCTCCTACGGGCTGGTCAAGCTGCCCGACCCGATGACCCGCCTGCACGCGCCGACGAAATCGGCGACGCTGGGGGTGGGGGCGGTGCTGATCGCCTCGCTGATCTGGTTCCCGGCACGGCACGGGGCGCTGACCTGGCACGAGCTGCTGATCACGCTGTTCCTGTTCCTGACTGCCCCGGTCACCGGCTATTTCATCGCCAAGGCCCATATGCATCTGGGCTGGAGCCGCGACGAATTGCCCCGTCCGGCGCCCGGCAAGGACTGGGCCACCTTCGCCGATCCGGACAAGGCCAGCCTTGTCGATCGCCGTCCCGGGGATTAGCGAGGCGACAAGCCCGTTTGGGGGCTTCGCCCCCGCGCGTTCCGCGCTCCCCCAGGATATTTGGACAAGAAAGAAGCGGGAGCCGCCCTGCGCCTTCCTTGGGTTCTTCCTTGGCCAAATATCCTGCGGGGGTCCGGGGGCGCAAAGCCCC
>Ga0182741_1006414_pt1 | contig 10299 bp, 10 predicted proteins | sample eDN5th37CBELigOP_FD_128874 | JGI IMG/M metagenome (GOLD analysis project Ga0182741, IMG submission 128874) | Enriched Organic Plus compost microbial communities from Emeryville, California, USA - eDNA 5th pass 37_C BE-Lig OP (version 2) (version 2) ...
AACACAGACCGCACCGCAGCGCTTGCACCCTGGCTCGAGCACTACAACACTGGACGGCGCCACTCAGCCCTCGGAGGCCACCCGCCGATCACCCGACTGGCACCAACGTGATGACCCGGTACACCTAGTTCCAGTCAGGTCCAAGCGGATCGTTTGACGCCCCCCGGGGCATCGATTATCGTTACGGCTATGGATATCGATAATCGTGATGTTGTAGTGAGTCGGAACCCGCTCATGATTGCGGTCGGGCTGATTGGCATGTTGGCCGCCCTAGCCATGCTGGTTTGGAACGCTCTCCGGCTGGCAGCGGCGCTCGTTCCAACCCGAACTGCAGTCACCGAGATCCCTCTTGGCCCTAACTCGTTTCCTGAAACTCTCACCCGATGGAAGGAACACGGGATCTCGCTCGCAGGCCAGGTCACCATGCCTCTTGCCGTTGAGAATGCGCCCGAGGAAGTTCTGCAAGGCCTCAGCGTAGGCCGAAGTCTCGGCGCGGTGTCCTACATTCTCGTGGGAGCGCTCGTATTCACGCTGTCCGCCATGCTCCTCGTTGGGCGTCTCCAGTGGCGGTGGTTGGCACCTTCAGCGATCACCATTGGGATCCTCATCCTGGCAGGTGAGATTGCCTCGCAGCTCATCGTGAAATCTGCAACCACGGAGCTCAGTCAGTTTGTCCAGCGCGACCTTGATTCCTGGTACGAACCGACCTTCGGCGTCGGGACGGACCCCCTCCTGCCCCTCCTCGGACTCACCGTGACTTCCGTCGCCGTGGTGTTCGCTCTTGCCAGCCGATACGCACGCGACGCCGACGGAGTGGTGTGACATGACATCGGTGCACATCCGACTCGATGCGCTCCTCGCGGAACGCGGAATGACCCTCGTCGAGTTGTCGGCCGTGACCGGCATCTCGAAGGTCAACCTCTCCGTGCTGAAGAACAATCGTGCACGCGCCATCCGGTTTACCACACTGCTCGCGATCTGCTCCGCGCTTGACTGCATGCCAGGAGATCTCCTCGAGATCGTCAACTCATCAGGGTCTGATCGAAACGAAGGAGAATGACCATGGCCGACTACACCCTCTTCGGGAAGAACGTGCTCATCGCGGGCGGCGCGAAGAACCTGGGCGGGCTGATCGCCCGGCAGGCCGCCGACGCCGGCGCCGATGTCGCGATCCACTACAACTCCGAGAGCACCCGGGCCGACGCCGAGCAGACCCTCGCGGCCGTCGAGGCCGCCGGTCGCAAGGGCGTCATCCTGCAGGGCGACCTCACCGTCCCCGCGAACGTGACTCGCCTGTTCGCCGACGCGGCGGCCGCCCTCGGGACCATCGACGTGGCGGTGAACACCGTCGGCAAGGTCCTGCGCAAGCCCATCGTCGAGACCACCGAGGACGAGTACGACTCGATGTTCGACATCAACGCGAAGGCGGCATACTTCTTCCTGCAGGAAGCGGGGAAGAACCTCGCGGACGGAGGGAAGATCATCACGATCGTCACGTCGCTTCTCGCCGCGTTCACCGACGGCTACTCCACCTATGCCGGCGGGAAGTCCCCGGTCGAGCACTTCACCCGCGCCGCGGCGAAGGAGTTCGCCCCTCGCGGCATCTCCGTCACCGCGATCGCCCCGGGCCCGATGGACACCCCGTTCTTCTACGGCCAGGAGACCCCGGAGCGCGTCGCGTTCCACAAGTCGCAGGCCATGGGCGGCGACCTGACCAAGATCGAGGACATCGCCCCGATCGTCTGGTTCCTCGCCACCGAGGGCTGGTGGATCACCGGACAGACCATCTTCGCCAACGGCGGCTACACCACCCGCTGAGAACGAAAGGAAGAGATCGACATGACCACCCCCACCCTTCCCGAACCCGTGTCCTCGTTCTTCGAGGCCGTGCACAGCCAGGACGAGGACGCGTTCCTCGGCGCGTTCACCGACGACGGCTCCGTCGACGATTGGGGACGCGTGTTCACCGGTCGCGCGCAGATCAAGGCCTGGAGTGACAAGGAGTTCCTCGGCTCAGCGGGACGCCTCGCCGTCCAGTCCGTCGAGGCCGAGGACGGGCGCGTCACGGTCGTCGGCGACTGGAGCTCGTCCTACGCGAACGGACGCTCCGCCTTCACGTTCGACCTCCTTGGGGACCGGATCCGCCGGATGACCATCCGCGAGGGCTGACCCGGCGGATGATCGCGTCGATCATCCGTACGATCTTCGCGCAACCCGACACAGAGCACGTGTTCACCCAGTTCCACGAGGTCGTCCGGATGCTGACCCGGTCGCACCCGAAGATCGCCGACATGCTCGCGGACGCCAAAGATGACCTGCTCGCGTTCTGCCAGTTCCCGTTCCAGCACTGGGGTCAGATCTGGTCCACGAATCCGCTGGAGCGGGTGAACAAGGAGATCAAACCACGCACCGACGTCGTCGGCGCCTTCCCCAACCCCGCCGCCCTGCTGCGCCTGGCCGGACACGTCCTCATCGAACAACACGACGAATGGGACGGCGCCGACCGCCGCTACCTCAGCGAACACTCCATGGCGCTCCTGCTCGCCGAGACCGAGGAGGTGAACATCCCGGAACTAACCGCGGCATAATCAGAACAGCTGACCCGCACGGTGTCGAGAAACTCCACCACTCAGCGGGACGTCACCGTCCCAATCCTTCACCTGCAGCTGGAAGCCACTCTGCTGCAGCAGCACGAGCGCTTCGACCAGAGGCGACAGGCCTCCCGGCGAAAGGCTCCATGGCCAAGCATCCCTTGACCTGGTCGTCGCGAGAAAAGAGCGAGCCTGAATCGACAGTCCGGCGAGAGATACCAAGGAACTGCCCGATCTGCTTAGGCTCGTCGGGGGTCTCATCTCCGGTTTCGTTCTTCATCCTCGATGGACCGTCGAATCCCTCGCCGCTCGCGCACCTGGCGATGTCGTTGCCGTGCTCCGTCTCGCTGACAAAGTGATCCGCGCCATGCCTGCCGGTCGCTTAATCGTCGTCAACGCTCGTACCTCCGCCCTGCGAGCTAGGTACATTCGACGCGGGTTCACGGCAGGCAAGGGATCGACCCTGTTCATGATCACCCGACCGGGATGACCAGCGCCGCCGCCGCGGTGTCTCGTTTCCAGTCGCCCGCAGTGTCGCCTACGCCTCCGACTTCCGGATGTCGCGGCTCGTCAGGGACTGCGAGGCTGCGGACGACGAGACGGCCGGACCGGATTCGTTGGCGGGCGTGCCTCGCTGGGCGGGGTCGTCATGACGGCGCGCCCAGATCAGCGCGACGGCGAAGACACCGAGGAACAGCAGATAGACCAACAGAACCCCGATAGCCAGGTCGAAGCCGAGGGGCGTCGGAATGACGCCGAGGTCGGGTTGAAAGTTGTCCCATACGAAATGGAGGGCGATCGCGGCGGCGAGAAACCCGAGCAGGGCTCCCCAGGCCTTGCGCCCACGGACCAGCAGGAGTGCCATCCCCATCCCCGCGAGGCCGGCGAACACGTTGTGCAGCCCGAACCCGATCAGAGCGCGTTCGACGAGCACCGTCCACGCTTGACTGGCATCGTCGAGGTTGATGACGTAGATGGTGTCTTCGAAGGCCTCGAACCCGAGACCCGTGAAGTACCCGACGATCAGTCCGTCGAGCGGGCCCCGCAGCTCGCCCCGAATCATCCACAGCAGGGTCGCGGTGATCGCGAGTTTCGTCAGTTCTTCCCCGAACGGAGCAGTCACGGATGACTGCCACGGATTCAGGCCCGCAACGGTCGTCGCGAAGAACGCTCCGAACCCGACCGAGAGCCACCGGAACCGCCACGGCACACGATTCTTCGGGAACAGGGCGATCCCGATGAGGACCAGAACGGCGGCGATGCCGACCCCGCCGGCCCACCCGACCAAGGCCTGAGTCGGCTTGAGGACAATCTCAAGGAGGTACATGGCGGCCACAGCTGCCGAGATCACCGCCATCACCACGCAGATCCAGGTGGTGGCTCTCTTCACAGGGGGCGTCATCATAGACACGGCTCTCTCCTTCCTTCCCGGCTTGCGGATGCTCGGGTCTGCCTCTCCAAATCGCGCGTCCGCGGCGAGCGCCCATACGATCTGTCGATCCGGCGATAGTGCGGTCAAGGCGTCGTCAGGAGCGCGGGACAGTAGCCGCGCGATCTGCTCCGCGACGCGACTGTCTTCCACCTCACCTGGACGACGTTGAGCGATGTACTTGAGCAGGTTGCCCCACCCGTCTGCAGACAGGACCATGCTCCAGTACTCGTACAAAACGGTAGGCGAAGCCCGTTGGCATACCAACGCCGCGCAAGTGGATTCTTCGGAAAAGTAGCTGACCGTGTAGTCGACCGTGCCCACGGCCGACGTCATCGATCCCGGGCCTGGACGGTCGCGATAGATGTAGACCGGCACCGGCGTTACAGCCACTCTCTTCGCGGTCAACAGAACGCTCATCATCGCCGCAATGTCGTTGGACCGCGGAACTCCAGGAAACGGAAGCGCATTCTGGATCCAGTGCTCCCGACGCACCACCCGATTCCACACTGCGCGGTGGCGCGCAAGCTGTGGATGCTGGTCGATCGTCACCCCCTCGACCCTCAACGCGTAGGCGCCGTTGAACCCTGTGCCTGCGTCCCACGTGTGCGTCGTGAAGAACTTCAGGTAATTGCCACTTACGACCTCGGCACGGGTCCGTCGCGCGACCGCGAGCATCTCGGCGTACGCACGAGGAGGGACGAGATCGTCACCATCGGCGAACGCGATGTAATCGCCGCGCGCGAGTTCGACGCCCTCGTTTCGCGCCTGACCGCCACCCCGACCACTGGATCTGATCGCACGCACCCGCGGATCATCCTGCTGGTGCGCACATATGCGCAAAGGGTGGATCCACTTATGTGGGCGCGGACGTTCGCGGCAACGAGATACAGTCGCCAGCCCGCCGAGAGGTCTTTGTGCTCCACCTCACTCTCGGGACATCCGTATTGGTGCAGCCACGACTCGACCTTTCGCCGGCGTCAAGCGCCCAGCGAGGACAATCGTGTAGTTCGACATCGAGCACTCACGCTACGTCATCCCACACCGAGCGCAGCAAACGGCACGCGCGCTGTATCGGACAGGTGACGAAGTACGCTGACTGGATGCAGATCGCGGCGCACACGTCCCCGCGTCGTTCCTCCCGCCGCACCCGTACGTTCATCTCCCTCACCGGGCCCGCCGGCAACATCGGTGACGCCCTCATCCGCCGATCCACCCTCGACTGGGTGCGTGGCACGTCCGACGAACTCGTTGTCTACGTGGGCGATGCGCCGGACACCTGGCTTCACCAGCTGGCCGTGCCGACCGATGCACTCGTGCTTCGCTCGAAGCGGAGCGTTCCGCGCTGGTTGTGGATGCTTCTCACGGCACCAAGACATGCGGTGCTCGTCTTCGAGGCCGGCGAGGTACCACTGGACCGTGGCAATGCGCTGCGCGAGTTCGTGTTCCTCGCCGAGACACTGATCGTGCGACTCAAGCGGGGCATTGTCGTCCGGCCGCCCCGAGGCATCCGAGCACCGACATTCCCGTCCGCATGGCTCCACGTGCGTGCGGCCCGCTTATCTCAGGTCGCGCTGTGGCGGGATGCCGGCAGCGCGGCCATCGTCGGCGGCCGCCGCGTGGTGCCCGATCTGGGGTTCGCAGCCGGTGTCCGTCCCGGGCGCTCGTGGGACGAGCGCGACGAACTCGTCGTCAGCCTGCGCGGATCGCGCCCTCACCCCGGTGATGCATGGGTGAAGGCGGTGCGCGACACCGCGGAAGCGGCGGAACTCCGGATCCGGGCCGTCGTGCAGGTCCGCGAGGACGAGGAGCGCGCTCGAGAGCTCGCCGACGAACTCGGAGCAGTCTTCGACCCGTGGGGCGACCGCGACCCGATTACCCAGGAGGCACTCCTGCGCGAGCGCTACGAGAACGCCCGTCTCGTGATCAGCGACCGGATGCACGTGCTCGTGCTCGCCGCACTCAGCGGCGCGGTGCCCGTCGAGCTCGTCCCGCATCCGACACGTAAGATCCGCGACGCGTTCCACGTCATCGGGCTGGAGGGCGTCTCGCTCGACTCCTCCCTACAGGATGTCGACGCGATGCGTGCCTTCCTGCAGGCTCAACTGCTCCGCGGCCGCGAAGTGGACGATTGCGTCCGACGCGCACACGACGAGCTGACCCTCCTCGAAGCCGAGGTGCGAGCGACCATCCGCGCGGCGCGGGAGAGGCCTCGGGAACGATGAACGGCACAACGACTCCGATCCACCGCGTCCTCTTTCTCGCGCACAGTCACGCGTTCGGTCCGTTTCGCGTCGGCAGTCACCACTACGCGCGCACGCTCGCACAGCGGGGGTTCGATGTGGTCCATATGTCCACCCCGATCTCGCTCGCCCACCGCGCGCTCGGACGCGTCTCTCGCGCCGCAATCGCGTCGGTTCCGCGCACGCCGCACCGCTCCACCTCCGGCGTCACGCATGTCGTGCCGCGCACCGTGCTGCCCCGCCCCTACGGGCGCTTCCGCGTCGCACGCGAGCTGGAGCGCCAGGGCGTCGCGCCAGACTTCGACGTCGTTCTCATCGACCAGCCGCTGCTGTGGGACGACACCGTACGCGCACTCGCTCCACGCCTCGTGTACCGCCCCACCGACCTCTACCTCGCGGGGGTGAAGGCTCGCCTCCAGGGTGAGATCGCAGCGGATGCCGACGGAGTCGTCGCCACGTCCGAGGAAGTGTTGCGTGCCCTGGGCAGCCTCCCGGTGCCCACCCTCACGCTCGAGAACGGCGTCGACGCCGTGCGCTTCGCCCCGGCCGCCGATGATCACGCGGCCCGGCCCGCCGTGGCGGTGTACGTGGGCGCGCTCGACGAACGGTTCGACTGGACGCAACTCGACCGGTGGGCGCGGGCGCACCCCGAGTGGCGCTTCATCATCGCCGGACCGACACCCGCTCCGCCGTCGCCACCCCCGTCGAACGTCGACGTCATCGGCGCCATCCCGTACGAGGCCCTGCCCGCCCTGCTGAACGGCGCACGCGTGGGGCTGCTGCCTCTCTCCGATCATCCCCTGAACGCCGGCCGCAGTCCGATGAAGCTCTACGAGTACCTCTCTGCAGGGCTCGCTGTCGTCTCCCGTGCGACTCCCGTCATCCGAGCTGACGAGCAGGCGGGCCTGTTCACCTACCGGGATGCCACGACGGCGGACCACGCACTGCAGCGGGCGATGACGCATCCGTCCCCCAACGTGCCCGGCACGCACCGCGCAGCACGTGAGTCGTGGCGGGAGAAGACCGACGTCCTTGTCTCATTCTTGAACGCCCTGCCGTCGCGGTGAGCCCCGGTCAGGCGAGCGCCTCTTCGAGTACGTCGGAGACGATGGCCGCTGTGCGATCCCAGTCGTACATCTCCCGCGGCGGCGGCGGGACCCGGCGTGGCCGGTGCGCGGCATCGCGCATGGCGATCGCCCACTCCTCGGCATCGCGCGCCGAGTGCATCGCCCCTCCGCGCTCACCCACGATTTCTCCGACGGCCGCGCAGCCCCGCCAGTAGAGCACCGGGGTCCCGCACGCGATCGACTCGAGCGCCGGCAGACCGAACCCCTCCACCGTCGACGGCATCACAGTGGCCACTGCACCGCGATAGAGGCGAGCCAGCCGGTCGTCCTCCACCCCGTGCACCAGGTCCACCCGTCCCGCGACACCCAGGGCGGCCGCCTTCTCCGCCGCCGCGGCGACTTCTCGTTCTGGCAGCACCGCGCGCAGCCGCACACCGCGCGTGAGCGCGAGGGCGCGTACGACGAGGTCGAAATTCTTGTAGGGGCGCGTGTTGCCGACGAAGAGCAGATAGGGGTCATCGGACCCCTCCGCCGCGCCTTCCGCACGGAAAGCGCTCGACAGCCCGTTCCCCGCGTCGACGATCCTCACGTCGTCGTCGCGGACCCACTCGCGGATCGCCTCCGCCGACGTCTGGGACACCGTCAGGACGATGCCTGCGCGCCGCACGGTCCGCCGCACGGGTCCGTCGTAGTAGGCGAGGAACTTGGCACGTCCGGGCCAGGCCCACTGGCGCTGGATGAGGTCGTGAATCGTCACGATGTGCCGCGGTGCCCGCAGAAGGGGCGCATAGCCGGGCGAGTACACGAGATCGTGGGGCGCGACATCGGCCGGCAGACGCCGGAATGCGTCGAAAGCGTCGTGCGGGCTCCCGTCCAGTCCCAGCGGCGCCCACGTCGGGCGGAGGCGGGTCAGCACTTCGTGCGCGTATCGGCCGATCCCGTGTGCGCCCCGGTACCGGTCGTCGACACGCAGCGTCACGACGCGCCACCCGATGGGTCGCCAACGCCCACCTGGTGCGCGACCCAGGCGCCCATGCGCTGTCCGAACACGGCCACGTCGAACTCCCACGCGCGCGCCAGACACGCCTCCGGAGATGCGAGCGTCGCGCGCTCGACCGCGGAGCGGACGGCGCTGTCATCCGCCCAGTCGTGGACCAGCGCCCCGGTGACACCGTCGACCACGGTCTCGGCGGTCCCACCGACGGCATTCGCGACGACAGGCGTGCCGGTCGCCATGGCCTCGACCGGCATGATGCCGAAGTCCTCGACAGCGGGGAAGACGAGAGCGAGCGCGCGACGATAGAGCTCAGTCAGAAGCGCCTGCGACGGCTCCCCGACGAACACGACGCGCTCCCGCCGCTCGGCTGCGAGCGCACGCAGCCGCGCCTCGTCCGGACCGCTTCCCGCGAGTACGACGGGCAGGCCTGAGGCCGCCCCGGCTTGGATAACGCGTTCCAGACGCTTGTACGGAACGAAACGCGAGACTCCGAGCAGGAAGTGCTCCGGGAGCATCGCGAGCCTTCTCCGCTCCTCAGGCTCCAGGTCCTGCGGATCGTCCGCGAAAGAGGCGACATCGATCGGAGGATGGATGACGGTCGACTCACGCTCCCAGGTGTCCTCGATGCGGCGGGCGATGAAGGCGCTGTTGGCCGCGATCGCGACGGGTTCTTGCGCCCGGCGCCGATCGACGTTCTTGAGCGGGGCCGCCAGCGCGTGTGCGATGGCGTTGTCCCCGCGTCCGTCCAGCTCAGGAGTCCAGATGTAGCGGGCCGGGGTGTGCGCGTACACCAGCTTCGTCGCATCGCGGGCGGGCCCGCCGAAACGCGCATGATGCGCGAACAGGTGCGAGCTGCAGAGCACCCAGTCCGCTTCGCGCGGCGGAAGCTGTCGCCACACGATCGGCATGAACGGGAGCGCCGCCGCCTTCCGTCCCCGTAGAGGCGTCCGCGCCAGCACCGTCTCCTCGACGTCTCGAAACCGGCCCTGGCTGTCGTTCCACAGGCAGAAGCGTTCGGCATCCGGATAGATCGTCGAGAGGACCTCGAAGACGTTCTCCGACCCGCCATGGCGAGCGAGCCACTCGTGCACCAGGATCCCGGCCACGCGTGACACCTCCTCGATCGGACGGCGGGAACAGGGCACGGCGGGTTCGATCCGCAACGAGACCGCTACGCCCCCGACTCTCTACAGTAGTCGGGCACCCACCGCGCTCGGCGCCGCGCACCCGGGCTCGCCGTGCCATCCGCCCGTCGCGGGCGCCGGGTGCTCTGCACGCGCGCCGTCCTGGCCGCCGACTCTGCGCATGTGCGGCGTCTCTGCAGCAGTGTGCAGCAGAGACGCCGTGAACCCGCAGAGCGGGGCGGGAACGGTCGGCCCGAGCGCCCTCCGGACCGCCCGCGCAGCGCCCGGAAACGACGAAGGGCCGGGCCCGAAGGCCCGACCCTTGTCGTGGTGCTGAGATCCGCTGTTACTTCAGGATCTTGGTGACGGTGCCGGCACCGACGGTGCGGCCACCCTCACGGATCGCGAAGCCGAGGCCCTCCTCCATGGCGATCGGCTGGATGAGCTCGACCGACATGTCCGTGGTGTCGCCGGGCATGACCATCTCGGTGCCCTCGGGCAGCGTGATGACGCCGGTGACATCCGTGGTGCGGAAGTAGAACTGCGGACGGTAGTTCGTGTAGAAGGGGTTGTGACGGCCACCCTCGTCCTTGGACAGGATGTACGCCGTGCCCTCGAAGTTGGTGTGCGGCGTGACCGAACCCGGCTTCACGACGACCTGGCCGCGCTCGACGTCGTCACGCTTGGTGCCGCGCAGGAGCAGACCACAGTTCTCGCCGGCCCAGGCCTCGTCGAGCTGCTTGTGGAACATCTCGATACCGGTGACGATCGTCTTCTGCGTCGGGCGCAGACCCACGATCTCGACCTCGGAGTTGATCGCGAGGGTACCGCGCTCGGCGCGGCCCGTG
>Ga0182741_1006417_pt1 | contig 10294 bp, 9 predicted proteins | sample eDN5th37CBELigOP_FD_128874 | JGI IMG/M metagenome (GOLD analysis project Ga0182741, IMG submission 128874) | Enriched Organic Plus compost microbial communities from Emeryville, California, USA - eDNA 5th pass 37_C BE-Lig OP (version 2) (version 2) ...
CCGAGGCGGTCGAGCACCTCGCCGGCCGGGTGGGCGTGCAGCTGCGCTACGAGGACGGCGGCAGCGCGCGGCCCGGCATGGAGCCCGGGCGGCGGCAGCGGCTGCTCGAGGCGCACCGGGTGGCGGCCGAGTTCTACGTCGAGCAGCTGGAGTCGCCCGAGGCGAGCGTGGCGCGCGAGTTCCTCGCGGAGCGCGGCTTCGACCGCGCCGCGACCGAGCCGTTCGGCGTCGGGTACGCGCCCAAGGGCTGGGAGTCGCTGAGCCGGCACCTGCGCGGCCGCGGGTTCACCGAGGCCGAGCTGGTCACGTCGGGCCTGGCGTCGAAGGGCAACCGCGGCGCCTACGACCGGTTCCGCGGCCGGCTCGTGTGGCCGATCCGGGACACCACGGGCGACGTCGTCGGCTTCGGGGCCCGCCGCCTGTACGAGGAGGACCAGGGGCCGAAGTACCTCAACACCCCGGAGACCCCGCTGTACCGCAAGGCGCAGGTGCTCTACGGCATCGACCTCGCGAAGCGCGAGATCGCACGCCGCAAGCAGGTCGTCGTCGTCGAGGGCTACACCGACGTCATGGCGATGCACCTCGCCGGTGTGCCGACGGCGATCGCGACGTGCGGCACCGCGTTCGGTGCGGAGCACGTGCGGGTGGTGCGGCGGCTGCTGGGCGACGGCGTCGGCGGCGCCTCGGGCGTCATGCTCTCCAGCGGCGCGGCGGTCGGCGGCGAGGTGATCTTCACGTTCGACGGCGACGAGGCGGGTCAGAAGGCCGCGCTGCGGGCCTTCAACGAGGACCAGCGGTTCGCCTCGCAGACGTTCGTGGCGGTGGAGCCGAGCGGGATGGACCCGTGCGACCTGCGGCAGCAGCGCGGCGACGCCGCGGTGCGCGAGCTCGTCGCGGCGCGCGAGCCGCTGTTCGAGTTCGCGATCCGCTCGGTGCTGCGGCAGGTGGATCTCGGCACCGCCGAGGGGCGCGTGGCGGGCCTGCGCACGGCCGCGCCGGTGGTGGCCCGGATCCGCGACCACGCGCTGCGCGGCGAGTACGCGCGCGAGCTCGCCGGCTGGCTCGGCATGGACGAGGTGTCGGTGCGACAGGCGGTGCAGCGCGCCGGGCGCGAGGACGGCCGGCCCCAGGAGCGACGCACCGGTCCGGAGGACCGCGGTGAACCGGCGCCCCCGCCGCAGCAGCAGCGCCCGCGGTCGGACGACCCGGTCGTGCGCCTGGAGCGCGAGGTGCTGGTCGCGGTGCTGCAGCTGCCGCAGCACGCGCTCGCGGCCGGCTTCGACGACCTCGGTGCCGACACCTTCGCCGTGCCCGCCCACCGCGCCGTCCACGACGCCATCCGCGCCGCGGGCGGGGTCGCCGCCTACGGCGCGCTCGTCGAGGAGCTGACGGCGCGCGGAGCCGGGACGTCAGCGCCCGCCCAGGCGGTGGCGCAGTGGGCGGAGTCGGTGCGCGAGTCGGCCGGGCCGGTCGCGGGGATGGTGACCGAGCTCGCGGTGGCGCCGCTGCCGGAGGATCGCCCGGAGGCGATCGGGCCGTGGGCGCGCGGCGTGCTGCTCGCGCTCGTGCGGCTGGGGCTCAACCGCCAGATCGGCGAGATGAAGGCCCGCCTGCAGCGCACCGAGCCCGACGACCCGAGCTACCAGACCACGTTCGCCGAGCTGATCGCGCTCGAGCAGCGCCGCAGGGCGCTGCAGGGGGAGTAGCGCTGGGAGCGCGGCGACCTCGGGGTCGTGTGGTGGTGGCCGAGACCCGCGGGACCGCAGAGCCCGTGCAACAGCGTGCGCCCACGGCGTGCCGATCCCGCACACATCACTCGCACGCCTGTTCGAATGGTCGTGTGACAGGAGAGGGACGCCACCCGGACCGGGTGCCGCTGCACGAGGGTGCGTTGTCGTTGCCGCCGGCGGCGGTCGGCCAGCCGGTGCGGCCGCTCGACCCGCCGGTCCCCGTGCTGGTGTGGGTGCCGCGGGCGCGGTTCGGCTGGGCGCGGCTGGAGGCCGTCGCCACCGCCTACACCCCGACGGCGGGTCACGTCCGCTACCGCGACGAGCACGGCCGCGAGGGCGTGGCGTGGGTGTGGGCGGGCGCGATCACGCGCCGGTGAGCGGTGGGCGGGCGATGGGGCTGCGGGGGAGTGACGCCGTCGTCGTCCCGCTGGTGAAGCTCCCCCGACTGGACTCGAACCAGTAACCTGCCGATTAACAGTCGGACGCTCTGCCAATTGAGCTACGGGGGATCGCCCGGACGATCATAGCGGTCTCGCGGGGGTGCCCCGACACACGGGCTTGCGGCGCTCGTCACACCCGCCGACGGCTCACAGCCCGACGGCGTCGCGCAGCCGCGCCTCGAGCGCGTCGACCTGCGCCTCCAGCTCGGGGCCGGGGCGGAGGCGGCCGACGCCCAGCACCTGCACCAGCAGGCTCCCGTCGGGTCGACGGCGCACGGCGCCGCGCAGGCTGCCGCCGCCACGTGCGCGCTCGGTCTCGACGTGCACGACGCTGGCGTCGACCCGCTCGCGGAACGCCAGCGGGAGGGTCTTCGACGACTCGCTCTGCGTCGTCAGCGGTACCGGGGTCGCATCGCCGACCCAGTGCACCGTGAGGGTGTGGCTCTCGCCGTCCCACTCGCCGCGCTCCACCTCGAACCACGGCCGGCGCCACTGGAGCCCGGACTCGGCCACGAGCGCGACCTCGTCGCGCGTCAGCACGAGCCAGCGGCCGTCGTCGAGCGCCTCCGCGACCATGACCTTGCCGGGGACGGACCGGCCCACCCAGGCCGGCGGCTTGCTGCGCTTCTCCACGGCTCCAGTGCATCACATCGCAGCGCCCGCACCTGCCCGGCGCGGGCAGCTCGGGGCCGACGGCACCCGCACTAGGGTGGGACGCCGTCGGCCCCAGTAGCTCAGCCGGTCAGAGCAGCGGACTCATAATCCGTCGGTCGTGGGTTCAAGCCCCACCTGGGGCACCACCCACGGCTCACACGAGGAAGCGACGCTGCTGGTTGAGGTAGCGGATCTCGCCCTGCACGGTGTCGGGGCCGCGGTCGCCGTCGATCCCGAACGGGTACAGCCCCTTGCCGGCCAGGAACTGCTGCAGCGCCTTCACCGACTCGACCGCGAAGTCGCCGTCGAGCAGGAGGTGCTCGGCGTAGAAGCCGCGCCTGCGCAACCAGCGCTGCATCGCGAGGTCGAGGTCGTCGTCGGTGAACCCGATGCTCGCCATCAGCGTGCGCCACGCGCGCAGCGAGGACGGCGTGTGGTTGCCTGCGACCGGCAGGTCGCGCATCGGCCACGCGTCCGGCGACATCGTGACGACCTGCTCCTCCGCGCTCGCCATGCCACGCGACCCGGCGTGCACCACCACCCCGTGGTAGTCCTCCGACCAGCCCCGGTAGCGCATCCCCCAGCGCCGCGTGAGGTCGTCGATGGACACCTTCGCCACCGTGCGGTTCCGCCCGGCGGAGGTGCTGATGCAGAAGCCGCCGCCCACGCTCAGCGCGATGTGGTCGGCGTTGACGTTGGGCCCGGCCAGGATGTCCCAGAACACCGGCACGCCGGCGGGTGCCGCCATCTCGGGGTGGCGCCGGGTCGTCGCCTCGAACGCCAGCCGCGCGAAGGCGTACCTGGCCGGGAAGCCGAAGCACGACCGCACGAACGCCTCGCAGCGCCCGGTGAACTCCCGGCCGGCGCCGACCTTGCCCGACGCGAACCCGATGCGCTGCTCGACGCTCGCGATGCTCATGTGCCCAGCTCCTCGAACGTGTCGTCCGCCGGGACCACCGGCGGTGATCCCGGGATCTCCTCGAACGGCGTCGCGACCACCTCGGTCACGACGTCGTCCCACCTGACCTCGCTCGTCGCCGCCTGCGTGTCGGCGAGGTCGCCTGCCGGTGTCGTCATCTCGAACCTCCCGCTCGTGCACCGTCAGGTGTCAGGAGCCGACGGCGCGCGGGGGTGATACGCCGCGGCGGCGTCCCGGACCGCTCGACCCGCGTAGGCTCGCGGCATGGATGACGAAGACCGGATCGCCCTGTTCCTCGACTACGAGAACCTCGCGCTCGGTGCGCGGGACCATCTCGGGGCCAGCTTCGACCTCCGGCCGATCGCCGACGCGCTCGCCGAGCGCGGTCGGGTCGTCGCGCGGCGCGCCTACGCCGACTGGTCCTACTTCGACGAGGACCGCCGCATGCTCACCCGCGCCCACGTGGAGCTGATCGAGATGCCGCAGCGGATGGGCGCCTCGCGCAAGAACGCCGCCGACATTAAGATGGCCGTCGACGCGATCGAGCTGGCGTTCTCGCGCGACTACGTCTCGACGTTCGCGATCTGCACCGGCGACAGCGACTTCACCCCGCTCGTGCACAAGCTGCGCGAGCTCAACAAGCGCGTCATCGGCGTCGGGGTGCGGCACTCGACCTCGGCGATGCTGCCGCCCGCGTGCGACGAGTTCCTCTACTACGACGACCTCGCCGGGCTCGAGTCCCAGGAGCCGCCCCGGCGTCGTGGTCGCGGCGGCAAGGCCACCTCGTCGTCCACACCCGACGGCGGCGCCACCACGGCGGCGCCCGCCGCACCGTCCGCGCCGTCGCCCGCCGAGCCGGTCGCCGACACCGAGACCGACGACGGCGCACCCACCTCCCGTGGCGACATCGCCGTGCTCGTGGCCCAGACGGTGGCGGGGCTCGAGCAGTCGTCGGGCTCCGGCGTCACCGCCTCGCTGCTCAAGCGCACGCTGCTGCGCAAGGACTCGACCTTCAACGAGGCCGACTACGGCTTCCGCGCGTTCGGCGAGCTCGTCCGACACCTCGCCGACCGTGGCGTGCTCGACGTCAGCGACGGTCCCGCCCAGGGCGACCCCGTGGTGCGGCTGAGCGAGCGCGGCAGCCGCGAGGAGGCCTTCGGGCTGCTGCGCGCGGCCGTCGAGGAGGTGGGCAAGGGGCAGCCGGTGCCGCTCAGCGGGCTCAAGGACCACATCCGCCGCGACAACCCCGACTTCACCGAGAAGACCTTCGGCTACCGCTCGTTCCTGCAGTTCAGCCGGGCCGCGGAGACCGCGGGCGTGATCACGCTCGAGAAGAACGACGACGGCTACCTGGTGCGGCCGGCCTAGTCGTCGACCGGACGCTCAGACGGAGGCAGCCGAGCCGCCGCTCGTCCCGATCAGCCCCGACGGCCGGTCGGCGAGCACCGACAGGACGAGCATCGTGCGGGTCCGGACGATGCTCGGCCGGCGGCGCAGACTCTCGATCAGTCGCTCCAGGTGCGGCACGTCGAGGACCTGCACGCGCAGCACCGCGTCCGGCTCGCCGCTGACCGTCACCGCGCTCACGACCTCCTCGAGGCCGCTGATCGTGGACAGCACGTCGCGTGGTGTCGTCTTCTCGGCGCAGTAGACCTCGACGATCGCCTCGAACCCGGCGCCGAGCCGCGTGGTGTCGATGACGGCGGCGTAGCCCTGCACGACGCCCGAGTCCTCGAGCCGGTCGACGCGACGCTTGACGGTGGCGATCGAGATGTCCAGGTCGCGTGCGACATCGGCGAACGACCGGCGGCCGTCGCGGCGGAGGATCGCAAGGATCTTGCGATCGAGGTCGTCAAGTGTGGGCTTCGTTGCCATCGACGTCGAGGTTATCGACATGATCGTTGCATGTGACCTGGATCACGCGTAGAGATGCCGCATGTTCGAGGAAGCGCAGCTCTACGCCCCTGTCACCGACGGCCCCGACGGCGCGCAGGTCCACCTCGCCGACGACCACCCCGGCGCGAACGACCCCGACTACCGCCGCCGCCGCAACGAGATCGCGCAGGCGGCGCTGTCCTGGGAGCCGGGGCAGCCGCTGCCCACCGTCGACTACACCGACGAGGAGCACGCGATCTGGGCGACCGTCAGCCGCGAGCTGCGCGCCAAGCACGAGACGTACGCGATCCGCGCGTTCCTCGAGGGCAAGGAGGCCCTGGGGCTGCCCGAGGACCACGTCCCGCAGCTGCAGGAGGTCAGCGACCGGCTCTCGTCGCTCACCGGGTTCCGGCTGCACCCGGCTGCCGGGCTGGTGCCGCTCGACGTCTTCTACGGCTCGCTCGCCGACCGCGTGTTCCACTCCACGCAGTACCTGCGGCACGGCTCCACACCGCTGTACACGCCGGAGCCGGACATCCTCCACGAGATCGTGGGCCACGGGAACCTGCTTGCCTCGCCCGAGGTCGCCGAGGTCAAGCGCCTCGCGGGCGAGGCCGCCCGCCGGTGCGAGACCGAGGCGGGGCTGCAGTTCGTCGCCGACGTCTTCTGGTTCACGATCGAGTTCGGCGTCATGCACGAGCACGGCGAGCTGCGCTGCTACGGCGCCGGCCTGCTGTCCTCCTACGGCGAGATCGAGGAGTTCCGCGGCGCCGAGATCCGCCCGCTGGACTTCCACGAGATGGGCACCTTCGACTACGACATCACGCACTACCAGCCGGTGCTCTTCGCCTGCGACGGGATGTCGGAGCTCACCGAGCGCGTCGGCGGGTTCTTCGCGGAGTTCACCGACGAGACGCCGGCCCGGCTGGCCGCCGGCGCCAAGGTCGCCTGAGCCGACGTCCACGCGCTACGCCCCACCACCGGGCCGCAGCCGCGCGCGACCACCCGACCGACACCGTCGAGATCGAGGTTCTACGTCGAGATCGAGGGTCTGTCTCCTCGATCTCGACCCAAGACCTCGATCTCGGCAGAACGCGCGCGGCGGTGACGGCCCCGTCGGGTGGGCGCCCGCGGGCGGCTCGGCGGGCGCGCGCGGTCGCATCCTCGCGGGCCGTCCTAGAGTGACGGGGTGAGCGGGGCGGTCGAGAGTCCAGGGGACCCGGCCGCCCGGGACCACGCCGCGGGTGCCGTCGTGACCGTCGTGCTCGCGGCGCTGAGCATGCTCGGCCCGTTCACGATCGACACGGTCTTCCCGGCGTTCGCGCGCATGGGTGCCGAGCTCGGCGCCGACGCGACCGCGATGCAGCAGGTGACGAGCGTCTACATGCTGGCGTTCGCCGTCATGAGCGTCTTCCACGGCCCGATCTCGGACGCCCTCGGGCGCAAGCCGGTGATGGTCGCGGGCCTCGTCGGCTACGTGGTGGCCTCGGTCGGCTGCGCGCTCGCGCCGAACCTCGGGGTGCTCCTCGTCATGCGCACCCTGCAGGGCACCTGCGCGGGGGCCGCCACCATCGTGTCGCGCGTCGTCGTGCGCGACATGTTCGCCGGCCCCGCGGCGCACCGGCTGATGAGCCGGATCATGATGATCTTCAGCGTCGCACCGGCGATCGCGCCCGTGGCCGGTGGCTGGCTGCTGCAGGTGGGGGACTGGCGCACCATCTTCTGGGCCGTCGCCGCCTACGGCGCGCTGGCGGCGCTGGCCGTGCTGGTCGTGCTGCCCGAGACCCACCCGCCGAGCGACCGCGCCCCGCTGCGGGTCGGTGCGGTGGTGCGCTCGCTGGTGCTCGTGGGGCGGCACCCACGGATGGTGCGGCTCGCGCTCGTCACGGCGTTCGTGATGGCGGGGCAGTTCGTCTACATCATGGGCGCCCCCATCATCGTCGTCGACCTGTTCGGGCTCGGCGAGCGCGACTTCTGGGTGCTGTTCGTCCCGATCATCGGTGGCCTGATGGTCGGTGCGTGGCTGTCGGGGCGGCTGGCCGAGCGGGTCCCGCGCACCCGCCTCGTCGACCTGGCGCTGGCGGTCGGGCTGCTGGCGGCGGTGCTCAACGTCGCGATCGTGGCCGGAGCGCCCCGGCTGCCGTTCGCGATGATCGGGCCGGCGCTGCTCGCGCTCGCGATCGCCGTGGCGTTCCCCGCGATCCAGCTCGAGATCCTCGACGGCTTCCCGCACCACCGCGGCGCGGCCGCCTCGCTGGGCACGTTCGCCTCGCTCGCCTTCAACGCCGTGCTCGCCGGCGCGATCGTGCCGCTCGTCGCCGGCAGCCTCCTGGAGGTGGCGGCGACGGCGCTGCTGCTGACCCTGCTCGGGCTCGGGCTGTGGGTGCTGCACCGGCGCGCCGACCGCCACGCGTGAGACGACGCTGGAACGCGCGCCACCCGGCCTGTTAGCGTTCACATCCATGACTGCGCTGCGTGCGGTGATCGACCTCGACGTCGAGGGACCGCGGATCAACAAGCACCTCTACGGCCACTTCGCCGAGCACCTCGGCCGCTGCATCTACGGCGGCTTCTACGTGGGCGAGGACTCCGACATCCCGAACGAGGGCGGGATCCGGCTCGACGTCGTCGAGGCCCTCCGCGCGCTCCGGATCCCGAACCTGCGGTGGCCGGGCGGCTGCTTCGCCGACGAGTACCACTGGATGGACGGCATCGGTCCCAAGGAGGACCGGCCCCGGATGATCAACACGCACTGGGGCGACGTCGAGGAGAACAACCACTTCGGCACGCACGAGTTCATGGCGCTGTGCGAGATGCTCGGTGCCGACCCCTACGTCAACGGCAACGTCGGCTCGGGCACCGTCAAGGAGATGAGCGACTGGGTCGAGTACCTGACCCGTGACGGCGACTCCCCGATGGTGCGGCTGCGCAAGGCCAACGGGCGCGAGAAGGCCTGGCGGGTGCCGTTCTGGGGCATCGGCAACGAGGCGTGGGGCTGCGGCGGCAACATGAGCGCCGAGCACTACGCCGAGGAGCTGCGCCGCTACGCGACCTTCTGCCGCGACCACGGCGACAACAAGCTCTACCGGATCGCGGCAGGCGCCGCCGACGACGACTACCGCTGGACCGAGACGCTGATGAAGGCGATCAGCTGCCTCGGCTGCACCCGCGAGCCCCGCAACATCTTCCAGGGCCTCACCTTCCACTACTACACGGTGCCCGGCCCCTGGGAGCACAAGGGCAGCGCGACCGAGTTCGGCGACGACGAGTACTACACGACCCTCGCCAAGGCCGCCCGTGTGGAGGAGCTGATCGCCGGCCACTCCGCCGTCATGGACTGCTACGACCCGCACAAGCGGGTCGGCCTGATCCTCGACGAGTGGGGCACCTGGTACGACGTCGAGCCCGGCACCAACCCGGGGTTCCTGTACCAGCAGAACACCATGCGCGACGCACTGGTCGCCTCGGTGCACTTCGACGCCTTCCACCGGCACGCCGACCGGCTCGTGATGGCCAACATCGCGCAGACCGTCAACGTGCTGCAGGCGATGATCCTCACCGACCCCGACACGCAGGAGCTGGTGCTCACGCCCACGTACCACGTGTTCGAGATGAACAAGGGGCACCAGGACGCCGCGTCGCTCGCCGTGCACCTGCTGGGCGACGACAACGCGATCGAGGTCGGCGACCGCTCGCTGAACCGGGTCTCGGCGTCGGCGTCGGTCAAGGACGGCCGGGCGCTGGTGTCGCTGTCCAACCTGCACCTGACCGAGCCCGTCGAGGTCACGCTCGACCTGCGCGGCCGGGTCGTCGCCGACGTCAGCGGCCGGCTCCTCACCGCCCCCGAGGTCGCCGCGCACAACACGTCCGGGCGTCCCGACGCCGTCGCCCCGGCCGCGTTCGAGGTCGGCGCCGTGACGGACGGGACGCTGCCCGTCACGCTGCCGCCGCACTCCTTCGCGACCGTGGAGCTCGCGCTCACGCCGGAGGGGTAGACCTGCCCGCGCCCCGGGCAGCGCCCGCGGCGCGCGGCCTTCTAGGATGTGACAGCCGAGCAGGCGCTCGCCGGCCGGCTGGATCGACCAGGGGGTCTGCACGACATGGCCGCGACGTTCAACTCACCACCCGGCTGGCCCCAGCCCCCCGAGGGCTGGACGCCACCGCCCGGGTGGGCACCCGACCCCTCGTGGCCGCCGGCGCCCGAGGGCTGGCAGTTCTGGGTCGACGACGCCGCACCAGCGGCTCCGGCGCAGCAGCCGCCTGCCGCCGACCCGTTCGCGACCCAGACGATGGGCAGCCAGCCCACCCAGGTGATGCCGAACGCAGGCCCGCCCGATCCGCAGGGCGCTCCGGGAGCCGGCTCCGGCCCGGGTCTGTACAGCTACGCGCCGAGCGCTGGTCTGGAGCAGCCGGGCGCCTCGCCCTACGGCGGGCCCGGCCAGGCCGGACCGGGCGGTCCGGGAGGGCCCGGGATGCCTGGCCCCGGCGGTCAGCCGGGGTACCCGGGCGGTCCGCAGCCCAAGCAGCGCAACACGGCCGCGATCGTCGTCGTCTGCGTCATCGCGGCGCTCGTGCTCGCGCTGGGCGCGTGGGGGATCTCGTCGCTGCTCGGCGGCGGCGGGGACGAGCCCGACCCGACGGTCGCGCCCACCACGGCCGAGCCGACCGACGAGCCC
>Ga0182741_1006418_pt1 | contig 10291 bp, 8 predicted proteins | sample eDN5th37CBELigOP_FD_128874 | JGI IMG/M metagenome (GOLD analysis project Ga0182741, IMG submission 128874) | Enriched Organic Plus compost microbial communities from Emeryville, California, USA - eDNA 5th pass 37_C BE-Lig OP (version 2) (version 2) ...
GTACCTGGAGTTCGCCGCCTTCTCGCGTCAAGAACTGATCGAGCAGCTCGAATACGAGGGCTTCACCCCCTCGCAGGCGGAGTACGGGGTCTCCCGGGCCGGCTACTGACCCCGGTGGTTCCGCCTTCGGGGAGGTCGTGCACGGATTTCCGCGAATACGCGCACACAACCTCCCCGAAGTTCAGTCGGTGCGGGTCAGTCTGCGGACCACCGCGAGCAGGTCGTCGACGTCCTCGGGGGGCGTCGTACTCGTCTCGCCCGACATCGCGGCGCGGTAGTAGAGACCGTCGCCGATGAGCGCGACCGCGCGGGCCGTCGCGTGGTCACCGATCTCCTCGGCGAGGGCGTCGAACCAGCCCTGATGGATCCGTTGCAGGGCCTCGCGGGCGCGCGGGTTCGCGGTCTGGCTCAGGCGGGTCAGGGCGACGCCGGCGCGGTCGAGCGGGGTGTCGGCGAAGACCGAGGTGCGGATGTAGTACTCCACCGGGCCCTCGGGTGCGGCGCGCATGAGGTCGACGTCCTCGGCCGCGAGCTTCTCGACGTGTTCGGCGAGGCCCTCGACGAGGGCGTCCTTGGTGGGGAAGTGGTAGAGCAGGCCGCCCTTGGAGACACCTGCGGCGGCGGCGACGGCCTCCAACGTCGCGGCGCGTTCGCCCTGTTCGAGCAGGATCGTCACGAAGGCGTCGAGGAGTTTGGCGCGAGCGGCGGGAGCGGGGGGCACGACGCCGATCGTACGATCATCGTTACCGTACCGTCCAGCTGGTACAGTAACGACGGTTGGATCCCGACTCCCCGAAAGCTCGATATTCGTGGCGACCTCCGCGCCTCATTCCGAACTCGCCTCGCCGGCCCCGAAGGCCGACGCCCGGCACTGGGCTGCCCTCGCGGTGCTCATGCTGCCGGTACTCCTCGTCTCGGTGGACAACACGGTTCTCGCCTTCGCGCTGCCGGAGATCTCGGCGGCGCTGCAACCGACCGCCACCCAGCAGTTGTGGATCGTCGACATCTACCCGCTGGTGCTGGCCGGTCTGCTCGTCCCGATGGGCAGCCTGGGCGACCGCATCGGCCGCCGGCGACTGTTGCTCGTCGGCGCGACCGGCTTCGCCGCGATCTCGGCTGCCGCGGCCTGTGCGCCCTCGGCCGAGTGGCTCGTCGCGGCCCGCGGTGCCCTCGGCATCTTCGGTGCGATGCTCATGCCGTCCACAATGTCGTTGCTGCGCAACATCTTTCTCGATGCCGGTCAGCGGCGACTCGCCATCGCGATCTGGGCGTCGTGCTTCGCCGCCGGCGCGGCGCTCGGCCCCGTCGTCGGCGGTTTCCTGCTCGAACACGCGTGGTGGGGTGCGGCCTTCCTGCTCGCCGTGCCCGTGCTGATCCCGCTGCTCGTGCTCGCTCCGATCTTCGTGCCCGAATCGAAGGACCCGAGCCCGGGCCGCATCGACGTGGTGAGCATCGCCTTGTCCATGCTCGCGATGGCCCCGATCGTCTTCGCCGTCAAGGAGTTCGCGCACGACGGATTCGGTCCCGTCGTGGCGGTCGCGGCAGCGGTCGGTGTGGCCGCGTCGGTGACGTTCGTGCGACGGCAGCTCGGCCGCCCGGACCCGATGCTCGACGTCCGCCTCTTCACCGTCCCCACCTTCTCCGGGGCGGTGGCGGTGAACCTGTTGTCGGTCATGTCCCTGGTCGGCTTCCTGTTCTTCGTCTCCCAGCACCTGCAGCTCGTGATCGGGCAGAGCCCGATGCAGGCCGGGCTGAGCCTCGTGCCGGGTCTGGCCGTGATGGTGGTCGCGGGGATGTCGGTGGTCGCGGTGGTGCGATGGGTGCAGCCGTCGGCGGTCGTCGTCGCCGGGCTGCTGGCCTCCGCGTCCGGCTACGCCCTGGTGTTCCTGTTCGCCTCGCCCACGGCGGTGACCCCGATCATCGTTGCGTTCGCCGTGCTCGGTGCGGGTATCGGTGCGGCCGAGACGTTGTCGAACGACCTCATCGTCTCGAGCGTGCCCGCGACGAAGGCCGGTGCGGCCTCAGCGGTCTCCGAGACGGCCTACGAGATCGGCGCGGTGCTCGGCACGGCGGTGCTCGGCTCGATCCTCACCGCCTCCTACCGGACCCACCTGGAGTTGCCGGCCGGGCTGGATGCGGGTCGGACGGAGGCCGCCCGGCAGACGCTCGGCGGAGCCCACGCCGTCGCCGAGACCCTGCCCACCGGATCCGCGGACGCGTTGCTCGCGGCGGCGGGGGAGGCCTTCGACAGCGGCGTCACGATCACCTCGCTCGTCGGCGTCGTGCTCATGGTCGTCTCGGCGGTCGTCGCGTGGCGCACCCTCTCCGAGCACCGGAACGACGGACCCCACGGAGAAGCCGAGATGGTTTAAGTTTCCACCATGCGAAAACTGGTGTGGGCGCTGGTCGCCGTCGTGGTCGTGGCTCTGCTCGGCTTCTTCGTTGCCCCATGGGTGTACGGAACGTTCATCGCGGAGGACGATGCACCCGCCGCGACGGTCTCCACCGAGGGCGCCGAAGCCGCGACCGGAACGCTCGACGGTGAGTGGGCCGTCGTCGCGGGCACCGGCCCCAACCGCACCGCCGCCGGCTACACCGTGCACGAGATCCTCCGCGGCGCCGACGTCACCGTCGTGGGCAGCACCGACCGGGTGACCGGTGCGGCGACCATCGTCGACGGGAGCCTCACCGCCGCCGAGGTCGTGGTGGAGGTCGACGGCATCACCACCGACAGCGGTCAGCGCGACAACCAGTTCCGCACCCGGGTGATGGACACCGCGAACTTTCCGACGGCGACCTTCCTCCTCACCGAACCCGTCGACCTGTCCTCCGTGCCCACCGACGGCACGACCGGCACCGTCACCGTGACCGGCACGCTCACCCTGCGCGGCGAGGAGCGTCCCGTGACGGTCGACGTCGAGGTGCTGCGCAGCGGCGAGGACATCGTCGCCTCGGGCAGCGTGCCCACCACCTGGACGGACTTCGGTGTGGAGCCCCCGGACCTCGGGTTCGTGACGGTCGACGACGCGGGCAGCGTCGATTTCCTCGTCACCCTCGAGAAGCAGTGACCTCCGCGGTCACGCCCGGGACGGCGTGACCTTCTCGGAGCCGGTGGTCGCGCTGCCGCCGGTCCGCGGGGTCCATCCGGGCGGGCCGAAGACGTAGCCCAGTTTGTCGCGAAGGGTGCCCGCGTTACGCCAGTCGCGGGCGATCGCCCGGTACTCGTGCGTCTGCAGGTCCCAGATGTTGAAGGTGCCCACCGGCTTGGTGAGGCCGTAGGTGGGCCGGTGTTCCTCTTCCTTGAAGGTGCAGAACATCCGGTCCCAGACGATGAGGATCCCCGCGTAGTTCTTGTCGAGGTAGTCCGGATCGGAGCCGTGGTGCACCCGGTGGTGCGAGGGCGTGTTGAACACGAACTCGATCGGCCGGGCCAGCTTGCCGACCCGTTCGGTATGGACGAAGAACTGGTAGACGAGGTTGAACGAGAACCCGACGAACACCATCCACGGCGGTACGCCGAGCAGCGGCAGCGGCAGCCACATGAGGATCTCGCCGCTGTTGTTCCACTTCTGCCGCAGCGCGGTGGCGAAATTGAAGTACTCGCTCGAGTGATGCGCCTGGTGGGTGGCCCACACGAGCCGCACCCGGTGTGCCATCCGGTGGTACCAGTACCAGAGGAAGTCGATCCCGAACAGCAGGATCACCCAGGTGTACCAGGCGTCGGCAGGCAGATGCCACGGCGCGACGTAGACCCACAGTGCCGCGTACCCGACCAGCGCCAGCACCTTCCACAGGGCACTGGTGACGATCGAGATCAGGCCCATCGACAGGCTGGCCCGTGCGTCGCGCATCTCGTAACCGCCGCGTGGCGGACGGACGCGTCCGTCGGGACCGGGTTCGACGTGCTCGAGGGTGCGTGCCGCGACCCATTCCAGGATCAGGAAGGTCAGGAAGGCGGGAATCGCCAGCGTCACCGGGTCGTGCAGCGGTTCGAGCAAGGACTCCCACGACCGCACCAGGGTCTCCCACATCGCGACACCCTTTCGGATAGGTGTGAACAACGGTCCACATTACCCGCGGTGTGTTCGGGATCACCAGCCCCGTCGGTGGCCTGCGGGCTTCGGACCTTCACCCCTCTCCTGGTAGGAATTGAGGGTCCCGTCCGCAGCGTTGCGAGAGGCCTGGCATGCACATCACCGCAAGGGTCGACTACGCCGTGCGGACCCTGCTCGAACTCGCGGCGATCGACGACGCGCGCCCGGCGAAGGCGGAGACCCTCGCGACCGCCCAGTCGATCCCGCACAAGTTCCTCGAGGCGGTCCTCGCGGATCTGCGCCGCGGCGGACTGGTCCGCAGCCGCCGGGGCCCGGAGGGTGGTTACTGGCTCGCGCGCCCGGCGGCGGAGATCTCCATCGCGGACGTGATCCGCACGGTCGAGGGCCCCCTGGCGTCGGTGCGCGGGGAGCGGCCCGAGAGTGTCGCCTACACCGGTGTGGCCGAGAAACTGCAGGACGTGTGGATCGCGGTGCGGGTGAACCTGCGGGCGGTGCTCGAGGAGGTCTCGCTCGCGGACGTCGTCTCCGGACGCCTGCCGGGCTTCGTGGAGGACCTGACGAAGGATCCGGGTGCCTGGGAGCGCCGGCAGGTGTGACGCCGGCAACGTATGCCGCGGCCGTGTGAGGCGAAACATGAAATTGCACATCTCTGCAAAGTTTCAGAGATCTGCAATTTCTGTAACGTAGTGGAGTGACCACTGCTCCAGGCCTGCGCGACCGCAAGAAGGCCGCCACCCGCGCCGCTCTTGCGAACGCCGCGGCGGAACTCGCCCGCGACCACGGCCTGCACGCTGTGACCGCGGACGCGATCGCAGCCCGCGCAGGCGTCTCGACCCGCACCTTCCACAACTACTTCGCGAGCAAGGAAGAAGCGTTCCTCGTCCACCTCGAGACGAGGGTCGAGGAGTGGATCGAACTGCTCCGCGACCGCCCGCGGGACGAGCACATCCTCGACTCGCTGCTCGAAACCGCCCTGGCGATCGTGTGCAGTTCCGAATGGCAGTTCGACGAGATCGTCGCGTGCATCGCCTTCATCGAGGAGGGCAACGTGCTCTCGGCGCACCGGATCGAGGTCGAACGACGCTCGTCCCGGAAGCTCATCGAGATCATCGCCGAGCGCACCGGCACCGACCCCGTCACCGATCTCCGGCCGTCGCTGCTCAACTACGCCGCGATGGGGGCGATGCGGGCCGCGATGGAGATGTACCTGGAGGGCAGTACGGGACGGTCGGCCGAGGATCTCGTGCGCGACGCGTTCACGCAGCTCCGCCGCGGGTTCCCGTAGGCACCCGCACCACCCACCCCCACCCCCGCAACATCCGACAGAGAAAGGGTGCCCCGTGGCGACCTACCTGTATCGGCTGGGCAAGTTCGCCTACCGGCGAAAAGGCGCAGTCCTGTCCGTATGGATCGTGATCCTCGTGCTCTTCGGAGTGGGTGCGGCGACGCTGGCCGGTCCCACGACCGACTCGTTCTCGCTGCCGGGCACCCCGGCCCAGAAGACGCAGGACCTGATGGCCGAGCGTTTCCCCTCCGCCGACGATCCGATGAACGCGCTCAGCGCCCGCTACGTCTTCGCCGCGCCGGAGGGGCAGACGCTCGACGAGCCCGCCAACATGGCCGCCGTCGACGAGGTGCTCGCCGCGATCCGCGGCATCGACAAGGTCTCCGCGCCGGCCAAGGTCGACCCGGCCACCGCCACGCCCGAGGAACAGGCCGGTGCCCTGGTCAACCCGGTGCTCGCCGACGCCGGTCTCGTCGAGCAGATGAAGGCCGCCGGGGCGGAGCAGGGCCTGCCCGAGGAGGCCGCGCTCGCGAACGCCGCCGCGCTGTCGCCGCTGAGCGCCGACCGCACCGTCGGCTTCGTCACCGTCCCCTTCGACGGTGGGATCACCGACGTCGACGACACGATGCGCGAGCAGATCGCCGCTGCCGCGGAGGTCGGCCGGGACGCCGGGCTGACCGTCGAGGTCAGTGGCACCGCCGCCGCCGAGATGGAGACCCCGGGTGGTTCCTCCGAGCTGATCGGCATCGTCATCGCCGCGATCGTCCTCACCCTGACCTTCGGCTCGCTGGTCGCCGCGGGCCTGCCGCTGATCACCGCGCTGGTCGGTGTCGGTATCGGCAGCATGGGCATCACCATCGCCACCGGTTTCGCCGACCTGAGCTCGATGACCCCGACGCTCGCGATCATGATCGGCCTGGCCGTCGCGATCGACTACTCGCTGTTCATCGTCTCCCGGTTCCGGCACGAGATCACCGTCACCGACGACCGCGCCGAGGCCGCGGGCCGGGCCGTGGGCACCGCCGGTTCCGCCGTCGTCTTCGCCGGCCTGACGGTCATCATCGCCCTGGCGGCGCTGAGCGTCGTGGGCATCCCGTTCCTGTCCGCCATGGGTTACGCCGCGGCGTTCACCGTGTTCATGGCCGTGCTGATCGCCATCAGCCTGCTGCCCGCCGTGCTGTCGCTGTTCGGCGAGAAGGTCTTCGCCGGCCGCATCCCCGGCCTGAAGTCCACCGACGCCGAGGGCGACTCGGACACCCCGCGCGCCGCGGTGAAGTTCGCCGGCCTGCTGACCCGCCGCCCGCTGGTGCCGCTGCTCGTCGGTGTCCTGCTGCTCGGTGCGCTGGCCCTGCCCGCGACCGCGCTGCGCCTGGCACTGCCGACCGAGGCGACCGGCGATCCCGCGACCAGCGCCCGCAAGGCCTACGACCTGGTCGACGAGGGCTTCGGCCCGGGCCGCAACGGCCCGCTGATCGTCGTCGCCGACGCCCGCGACGCGAACGTCGAGGCGCCGGTGGCGTTCGGGGCGGTCGTCGCCTCGCTCACCGAGCACGACGAGGTCGTCAACGCGCAGATCGTGGCGGTCGACGAGGCGGGCGACACCGCCCAGATCCTCGTCACCCCGCGCAGCGGCCCGAGCGACGAGGCCACCATGGAACTCGTCGACTCCATCCGCGGCGAGGAGGCGCAGCTGCAGGACGAGTACGGCGTCTCCTACGGCATCACCGGCCAGACCGCACTCGAGGGCGACATCTCCGAGAGCCTGCAGAGCGCGCTCGTGCCGTACCTCGCGGTCGTGGTGGGCCTCGCGTTCATCCTGCTCATGCTGGTGTTCCGTTCGATCCTGGTGCCGCTCACCGCGACGCTCGGGTTCCTGCTCAGCGTCCTGGCCACCTTCGGCGCGACCGTCGCGGTGTTCCAGGAGGGCTGGGGCGGCCTGATCGCCAACCCGCAACCCATCGTCAGCTTCATGCCGATCTTCCTGATCGGTGTGGTCTTCGGTCTGGCCATGGACTACCAGGTGTTCCTGGTGACGCGTATGCGTGAGGAGTTCGTGCACGGCGCGTCCGCGAAGGACGCGGTGGTCGCCGGCTTCGGTCACGGTGCCCGCGTGGTCAGCGCCGCTGCGATCATCATGATCTCGGTGTTCGCGGCCTTCATCGCCGAACCGAACTCGCTGATCAAGTCGATGGGCTTCGCGCTCGCCGCCGCCGTCTTCTTCGACGCCTTCGTCGTACGCATGGTGATCATCCCGTCGGTGATGGCGCTGCTCGGCGACAAGGCGTGGTGGCTGCCGAAGTGGCTCGACCGGATCCTTCCCAACGTCGACGTCGAGGGCGAGAAGCTCACCCGCGAACTCGCCGCCGACTCCGCCGGCTCGGAAGCCGCGCGGGTGTGACGACCTGCGGGGCGGTCACGGACCCGGTCCGTGACCGCCCGCCCGTCGATGAACCGTCCCGTCCGAGCCCGCAGGTAGCGTGATGCCCATGTTGCTACGGCTGTTGCGCCGCTTTCTGGCGCCGTATCGGGGTGCCCTGCTTGCAGTGGTGCTCCTGCAGCTCGTCGCCACCGGGGGGATGTTGTTGCTGCCGAGCCTCAACGCCGACATCATCGATCGGGGCGTGGCGGTCGGGGACGTCGGTTACATCACCCGCACCGGCATGACGATGCTCGGCATCAGCGCCGTCGAGATCGCGGCGTCGATCGGTGCGGTGTACTTCGCGGCGCGCGCCGCCATGGGGTTCGGCCGCGACGTGCGGCTCGCGCTGGTGCGCAGCGTGGGCCGGTTCTCCGCCCGCGAGTTCGGCGCCTTCGGTGCCCCGTCGCTGATCACCCGCAACACCAACGACGTCCAGCAGGTCCAGATGCTCGTGCTGGTGACCTGCACGATCGTGGTGACCTCCCCGATCATGGCGTTCGGCGGTGTGATCATGGCGCTGCGCGAGGACGTGGGCACCTCGCTCGTGCTCGTCGTCGCGATCCCGGTGCTGATCTTCACGATGGTCACGCTGATCGCGCTCATGCTGCCCGGCTTCCGGGTCATGCAGACCCGCATCGACGTCGTCAACCGGGTGCTGCGCGAGCAGATCACCGGTATCCGGGTGATCCGCGCGTTCGTCCGCGACGAGACCGAACGTGGCCGCTTCGACGTCGCCAACGACGACCTCACCGCCACCGCGCTGCGTCTGGGGCGGGTCAACGCCGTGCTGTATCCGGCGGTGCTGCTCATCTCCAATGTGAGCACCGTGGCGGTGCTGTGGGTGGGTGGGCACCGCATCGCCGACGGGCAGATGGAGGTCGGCTCGATCACCGCGATGATCACCTACATCGCGCAGATCCTCATGGCCGTGCTCATGACGGCCTTCGTCGCGATCCTCGCGCCCCGCGCGTCGGTGTGCGCCGAGCGCATCCTCGACGTCCTCGAGACCGAACCGACCGTCACCGCCCCGGCCGACCCGGTCCGCGGGCTGCCGCCTCGCGTCACCCTCGAACTGCGTGAGGCCGGCTTCTCCTATCCGGGTGCCGACGCCCCCGTGCTCAGCGGGGTGTCGTTCCTCGCCGATCCCGGCTCGACCACCGCGATCATCGGTGGCACCGGATCGGGCAAGAGCACCCTGATGCGGCTCGTGCCCCGCCTGATCGACGTCACCGCCGGCCAGGTCCTCGTCGGCGGCGTCGACGTGCGCGCCCTCGACCCCGAGGAGCTGCGTGCGCGGATCGCCGTGGTCCCGCAGAAGGCCTATCTGTTCTCCGGCACCGTCGCCGACAACCTCCGGTACGGCCGCGCCGACGCCACCGACGACGAACTGTGGCACGCACTCGAGGTCGCGCAGGCCGCCGACTTCGTGCACCGGATGCCCGAGGGGCTCGGCACCGTCCTGTCGCAGGGCGGCACCACCGTCTCCGGTGGGCAGCGGCAGCGGCTCGCGATCGCGCGGGCCCTCGTCCGCCGGCCCTCGATCTACCTGTTCGACGATGCGTTCTCGGCGCTCGACCCCGCCACCGACGCCCGGCTGCGCGCCGCGCTCGAACCCGAGACCCGCGACGCCTGCGTCCTCATCGTCGCGCAGCGGGTGTCGACGGTGCAGGACGCCGACCGCATCGTGGTGCTCGACAACGGCGTCATGGTCGACGTGGGCAGTCATCTCGGTCTGCTCGGCCGTTGCGAGACCTACGCCGAGATCGTCGAATCGCAGAGGATGGCCACGCTGTGACGACTCCCGAGGCCGCCGCTCCGTCCCGTCTGCGCACCGTCGGCCGGGTGCTCGGCATGCTGCACCCGCACCGCTACGCCGTCTACTCGGTGCTGCTGTCGGCCCTGCTCGGTGTGGTGAGCATGTCGATCGCACCGTTCGTGCTCGGCCGCGGCACCGACATCATCTTCGACGGCGTGATCGGCATGCAGCTGCCCGCCGGTCTCTCCAAGGAGCAGGCGGTCGCGGAACTGCGCGCCGACGGCCGCGACCGGTTCGCCGACATGGTCTCCGGCATGGACGTGCTGCCGGGTGCGGGCATCGACTTCACGGCGCTCGGCCGCACCCTGGTCATCGTGCTCGCGCTGTATCTGCTGTCGTCGGGCCTGATCTGGATCGCCGCCTACGGTCTCAACGAGATCGTGCAGCGCGTCGTGCGCGACATGCGTGCGAGCGTCGAACGCAAGATCCATCGGCTGCCGCTGCGCTATTTCGACACGCATTCGCGCGGCGACCTGCTCAGCCGGGTCTCCAACGACATCGACAACGTCGCCGCCGGTATGCAGGAGTCCATCTCACAGCTGGTCCTGGCGGTGATGACCCTGCTGGGGCTCGTGGTGATGATGCTGATCATCTCCCCGCTGCTGGCGCTGATCGCGATGCTGATCATCCCGGCCTCGGTGGTGGTGACGATGCTGGTGGCCCGCCGTTCCCGCAAGCACTTCGCGGCGCAGTGGGAGACCACCGGCGCGCTCAAC
>Ga0182741_1006419_pt1 | contig 10291 bp, 6 predicted proteins | sample eDN5th37CBELigOP_FD_128874 | JGI IMG/M metagenome (GOLD analysis project Ga0182741, IMG submission 128874) | Enriched Organic Plus compost microbial communities from Emeryville, California, USA - eDNA 5th pass 37_C BE-Lig OP (version 2) (version 2) ...
AAAATGGCCGTAGAGCAGGTGTGGCGCCCCGATGATAAAGAGACCTTGCTGATGCACGCCTTCCTGCTCAACAATGAGGTGCAATTCGACGAGGACGGTAATCCTATGGGCGATTCCACCGAAATCGCTTTGGTCGCCCACGCCTTGGATGACGGGCTGACCCTCGAATCGTCGGAAAAAGAATATCCGTTGGTAGCCAAGGTACCGTTCGATTCCGAACGGATGCGTATGAGTACGCTGCACCAGCATGACGGGGATTACATCCTGTTTGTAAAAGGTGCGCCGTCAAAAATTGCAGAGGGGTTATCAGGCCAATACGATGACAAGAAACAGGAATGGTTGGATATCAACGATGAATGGGCCCAGGATGGGCTACGTGTGCTGTTCTTGGCCTATAAAACGATGGACAAAAAACCCGGGAAGCTGGACGAATCGGTGGAGCAGGACCTGGATTTCCTGGGCATCGTGGGCATCATCGATCCGCCCCGCGAGGAGGTGGTCGAAGCCATACAACAGTGCAAAACCGCTGGCATACAGCCGATCATGATCACGGGCGACCAGCCCATCACTGCCCTCGCGATTGCGGGACGGTTAAACCTGATTGCAGGAGGACAGGACAACACGCTTACCGGGGCAGACCTCCGCAAACTCAGCGACGAGGAATTGGGCAAGCACGTGGAGCAAACCGCCATTTATGCCCGCGTGTCGCCTGCCCAAAAGCTGCGCATCGTGAAGGCCCTGCAGCAAAACGGCGAATTCGTGGCCATGACCGGAGACGGAGTGAACGATGCGCCTTCGCTGAAACAGGCGGATATCGGCGTGGCCATGGGAATCACCGGGTCGGATGTGGCCAAGGAGGCCGCCCACATGATCCTGCTGGATGACAATTTTGCAACCATCGTAAAAGCCATAAAAGAAGGACGTCGCATCTACGACAATATCCGCAAATTCATCCTGTACGTATTGTCCTGTAACCTCGGCGAAATACTGGTCATTTTTTTCGCTCCGATCCTGGGGCTGGCCATCCCCCTACTCCCCATTCACATCCTCTGGATAAACCTCGTGACGGACGGGCTGCCGGGCTTGGCCCTGGCCGCTGAACCCGCGGAGAAAAACACCATGGATAGGCCACCGCGCCGTCCGAACGAAAACCTGTTTGCCGGCGGACTCCTTACACGGATAGTGCTTACCGGAACCCTCATGGCTATGGCGGCACTTGCCCTGCAGTCCATCGCAGCGGACCGGGGGTATGGCACCACGGTTCAACAAACCCTGGTTTTCTCCATGCTAAGTTTTGTGCAGCTCGGAAATGCGCTGGTGGTGAGAAGCCTGGATAAGTCTGTCATCCAAATCCCACCGCTCAGCAATCCATTGCTGGTCTGTACGGTCGTATGCTCCATCGGATTGCAGTTGTTGCTGGTGTATGTACCATTTCTCCATCCCGTCTTCAAAACGGAAGCCTTGCCGATGGAAGCGCTGTGGCTGGCAGCGACGGTGTCCATAGCCTGTGTGGCGGCCATCGAGTTGGCAAAGCTATTCATTACCAAAATAACACCTCGTTGACGTTTTGGTACGCTTTATGCTTTCTAACCTTAAAAATATACACCATTTCAAAATACACACTATGAAAACCAACTTACTCATGCGGGTCGTCGCCTGTTCGGTAGCGGTCGCACTTGCTACCGGAGCATGCCAGACGAGGAAAACGTCTTCAAGCCAAGCCGTGGATACCGAACACACTAGCCGAAACTCGCTGGACTGGAGTGGCACGTACCAAGGAACATTGCCTTGTGCCGATTGTCCGGGAATCCGGTATTCGATTACGCTGAATGAAGATAACTCATACCAGTTGAAAACCCAGTATCTTGACCGAGGTGATTCGGTGTTTACGGAATCGGGCACCTTTACATGGGATGACACCGGAAGCCGGATCACATTGGCCGAGCGCGGCGAAAAATTCCAGGTCGGCGAAAACCGGCTGTTCCACCTGGACATGGAGGGCAACCGCATCGAAGGCAAGCTTGCCGAACACTATGTGTTGGACAAGGTAACGGAAATCACTGGGCGGTACTGGAAACTCATTGAAGTGCAGGGAAAAGCCGTAGCAGACGGCTCCACGCAAAAGGAACCCTACATCAAACTGAACCCTGAGGACAACCGTGTGGAAGCTACCGGTGGTTGCAACGGGATGGGTGGCACCTATGAACTGTCGGAACCTAACCGGATCAAATTCTCCCAGCTCATCGGCACATTGATGGCTTGTGAAAACATGGAAGTGGAAAATGGGCTGAAACGGGCGTTGGAATCTGCAGACAGTTATCACGTGGGCGGGGATACCCTTCAGTTGTTCCGGGCCAGGATGGCTCCCTTGGCCAAATTCATCGCTGTGGAAAAATAAAGGAAAAGAGGGTGTCGCAAAAGTCTCTTATAACCACAAAGTACGCTAAGGATACGCTAAGGATACGCAAAGTACACAAAGAATAAACTATTGATTATAAAATCTTTGTGAGCTTCGTGAAGACTTTGAGCCCTTTGTGGTTAATGTAAAAATATCTTTTAAGACACCCTCTTTTATTCGTTATGGAAGCCGGATACTATTTCAACTCCAGGAATTTGTTGTATTCAATTTCCTTTTTCTCCAACTTGACCAATCCCTTGAGGTAATCAAAAACCTTCAGCGCTTTCACTTCATCGAACAGCCGATTGGCTTGTTCCTTATCGCCGAGCAACTGTACCGCATATTGCGCCAATTGCTGGTCGGTGGGTTCCTGTCCGGGACTGTATAATTTGATCTGTGCAGCAATCCGTTCCTTGGCCAACGCCAACACTTCCTCGTACTTCACTTCCAGCCCGTTTTGGGTGATGACGCGGTTTTCGATGAGTGTCCACTTCAGGTTTCTCAGGAAATCAGCGAATCCCTCTTCCAATTCATTTTCCTCGACCTCCGGGTTGTTGGCTTTCAACCACTTTTTCAGGAAGTCCTCCGGTAAATCAGCTTCCACCGCATCCAATCCTTTCAGGTAGATATCGTTCTGGAGTTTTTGGGTAGCATTCTGCACCAGCATGCTTTCCACTTCTTCCCTGACCTTTTCCTTGAACTCAGCCTCGGTCGTTACCACCCCTTCGCCGAAGACCTTATCATAGAACGGCTGATTCAATTCCGCTTCCTCCAATCGGTTGATGTTCTTAACCATCAATTTGAACGAGCTAGGCTCCAAACCGGCCACGTCTTCGTCTTTGATACCGAGGACACGGGCAGCATTGGCGGCGTCCTTGAACGCTTTCTTGACGTCGATCGCTACCTCGTCGTCCTTCTTCAGCCCCACGAGGGATTTCTTGATTTTTTTATCGTCTACCAAATCCGTACGTACCGATGCGGTATTGACGATACCTCCAGCCACGTCATTCCCGTCTGCATCGACCTGCCGGAGTTCGGCGTACAACACGTCACCTTCTTCGGAAACCTCGGGGTTGGTCATCTTGCCATAGCTACGGCGCAGGTTCTTGATGCGCGATTCCAGCGTTTCCTCATCAGCCTTGATGACATATTCGGTAAATTTCGTCTTTTCGGTAAAAGGGATCTCGAATTTCGGGGCTAACCCAATCTCGTAGTTGAACGAAAAGGCATCCTGGAAATCCCAGTTGTAGTCGTTATTGTCGTCGGCCTTCGGCAACGGTTGCCCCAGGATATCGAGCTTGTTGTCACTGATATATTGGTTGATCTGGTCGCTGACCAGCCGGTTGACCTCATCAAACAAGATGGCCTTTCCGTAAGTACGCCGGATATGGGACACGGGTACCATGCCAGGGCGGAAACCGGGTAATTTAGCTTTCTTTGCTTGTTCTTTGATCGCTTTGTCTACTTGGGGATTGTAGTCCTCTGGGGCGAGTTCTACCGTAACGATGGCATTGACTTCGTCGATGTGCTGGTGTGAAATGTTCATACTCAATTTAAGAGCCTGTTTAAAATTTATCGCAATCCTATAAAAAATCCTCCCGATTTCTCGGGAGGATTCAAGTGCGGAAGAAGGGACTCGAACCCCCACGCCTTTCGGCGCCAGATCCTAAGTCTGGTGCGGCTACCAATTACGCCACTTCCGCATAGGATTTTTATTTGGACTGCAAAGGTAAGGTTAATTCTTTAGAATGACAATACCTTTTTATTTTTCACTCACTCACTTATTCCCCATCCTCACATCCTCACACACTCACACCCTCACACCCTCACACACTCACCCTATCAATCCGATTTGCGGCCGAATACCGAAAAATGGACATACCTTCCTGGCCTGGCTTTCATGTCTGCAATCAGTTCTTCCAGGTTTTTCGAAGCTTGATTGAGGTTATTGTATAGCTGTTCATCGTTCAGCAGCATCCCGATGGACCCTTGCCCCTGGTTTATGCGGTCGGTGATGGACTGGAAATCGGCCATGGCTTGATTCGCGCTGAGGATGGTCTGTGCGAAATCGGCCTTCGCGACTTGGTCCGTTATGCTTTCCAGGTTGGCCAGCACTTGCCCGATACGTTCGTTGTTGTTCTTCAGGTTGTCGGTGATGGATTCGACATTCGCCACGATATGGCTGATGCGGTTCCGTTCGGAGACGACCAAGCCATCCAGTTGCCTGGTAATCCCTTCCAGGTTTTGAAGCGAATTGGCGATGCTATTGATGCTCCGGTTGAAGTCGCGCTGGAAATCCTTGTTGATGGTATTGTTGATCGAACTCAACACCGAATCCAGTACAGCGGCGATGTCCTCGGCCTTCTTTTGGATGGGTTCCACCTGCTCCATGATGTTCTTCTGTATACCGGCCTCCAGTTCATCCCCGTTTTTGGCATACACCGAACTATTCCCGAGTTCAAAAACAATGGCCTTGCCACCCAATAAGTCCGTGCTGGCAAGCCGTGCGACCGTATTGGCCGGAATGGCGTAATTGCGCTTCACCTTAAACTCGGTCCGGATTCGCCCGTCAGCCTGCAGTTGCATATTCGAAACACGGCCGATTTGGTACCCATTCACTAGGATAGGCTTGGATTCGGTAAGTCCATCCACCCGTTCATAGGTGGCATAGTACGTGTTTTCGCGGCTGAAGACATCGTTTCCCCTCAGGAAACTGTATCCCAGAATCAATATCGTGATGGCCACCACGGCCAATATGCCTACTTTCGTTTCGTTTGCTATTTTCATGCTTTATGCTTTATGCTGTAGGCTTTATGCTGTAAGCTTTATGCCTTACTGCTTATAGCGTATGGCTTATGGCTTATGGCCTATTGCCTACGACCACCATTAAACAACTTCGGTGCCGATCTTGTTTGCAAGGCCTTATCGGTGTTCCACCAGCTTTTTATAGGCTTTGATGGCATCCGTCAGGTTTTTCACGATTTCTTCCTGTCCTTTTTCCGATTTCATGTACGTCTCTTCATCGGGATTGCTGATGAACCCGATCTCGGTCAATACCGCCGGCATGCCCGCGGCCGCGAGCACCGCAAGACCCAACTCCTGCACCCCGCGGTCTTCCCTGCCCGACGCGACATACTGCTCCTGGATAAGTGAAGCGAGCCGGATGCTTTGGTCCCGGAACTGGTTCTTCATCAAGGAAAAGACGATGTAGCTCGCCGGATCGTTGGGGTCGAAGCCCTGGTAGTTTTCCTCATAATTTTCCTCCAGCAAGATATCGGCATTCTCCCGTATCGCCGCATCCTGCTCCCCCAACCGATGGAACCCCGACACAAAAGTCTCGGTACCGCGGATGGACTTGTTCTGCGAGGTGGTATAATAATACTTTCCCTTGCTGTTCCTTCTTCTCACACGCTTCGCTGGAGCGGCATTGCAATGGACCGAGATAAATAAGTCGGCCTTGTTCTTGTTCGCCAGCTCAATGCGCTTGTATAGTTCGACATTGACATCCGTGGTACGTGTATAAAGGACTTTGACACCGGGCATTTCGCGCTCGATGGCCTTCCCCAGCTTAAGCACCACCTGCAGGGCAATGTTCTTTTCAAGCGAAGTCGCCCCCCTGGCCCCCGGTATCTCCCCGCCGTGTCCGGCATCAAGCACGATGGTCTTTACGGTATACGCCGTGTCGCGATACTTATTTGCTGAAGAAATCGTTGGAATAAATAGAAGTAGAGAAAGTGCGTAGAAACTATACCTTGTCAAATGTTTTATCATGTCGATGGGTTACACCAGAATCCTAACTATTTTTAATTAATTTTGTGCGCAATTCCGATTTATTGCAAAAATAATATTCGTTATCAAATTTGAGGTCTATCGCTGCTTTTTTTTCTTTCGTTTTATTATTCTTAACGGTATTTCCGTCCATGTCGGTATACAGCCAGGATAATTCCAAGCGGGATAGCACCCAAATGGATTCGTTGAGAAGAGCGGATACGCTGGCGCTGGATTCCCTCGGCGGCCGACAGGGCTCCGCCCGGCGCGATACAACCGATGGGTTGAAGGCCATGGTGAGCATTGTCGCCGCGGATTCCCAGATTACCGATATCAAGGCCAATATCATCCACCTCTACGGCGAAGCGAAAGTGAAATACGAAGGGTTCGAACTTGCCGCGGACTACATCCGGCTGAACCACGGGCAAAACGAGGTATATGCCAGTGGGCGGTACGACCACAACAACAAATACGTCGGCAGACCGGTGGTTATCTTTCCCAACGAGACACCTAAGGCCGTCGATTCGCTGCGCTACAACTTCGATTCCGGGAATGGCATCACGTTCGGCATCTTCACGGAGGTAGAAGGCGGGTTCATCCAGGCCCGCCGGGTCCGTAAAAACCAATACAATGAGATGTCGCTCTACCACGGCATGTACAGCACCTGTAACCTGCCGGAACCGCATACGCACTTCGGCATACAGATTTCCAAGGGCATCGTGACGGAAAACCAGATCATCTCCGGCCCGGCTTACTTGGTCATGGAAGGTGTCCCGCTCCGGTTCATCACCATTCCTTTCGGCTTCTTTCCCAAACCGAATAAACGGTCCTCCGGCTTCCTCTTTCCCACCTTCGGCGAGGAATTCAACAGGGGGTTCTTCATGCGCGACATCGGCTGGTACTTGGCGCTCAATGACTATTGGGACAGCGAGCTGCGCGGCACACTGTATTCGAAAGGTTCGTGGGAAACATCGGTCCTGACCCGATACCGCGTCAACTACAAGTACAATGGCGGATTCAACATCAACTATGCCAATACGAAAAGCGGGGTGGAAGGCACCCCTCAATATCAAGCGAGGCACGATTTCCGGGTAAACTGGAACCATACCCAATTGCAGGAAGCAAACCCCGGCACGACCTTCAGTGCCAATGTGATGTTCGGCACCAGCTCGTATGCCCACAATACGGCGGCCAATGCATCCTACAACTATGAAGAAATCACGCGGAATACGATGAACTCCAGCATCAGCTATGGCAAAACGTTTGCTGACGGGAAGGTGAATTTCACCGCCAGCATGCGGCACTCGCAGGACATGGCTGCCCAAACCGTGTCGCTGGACTTGCCCGTATTTTCGTTGAGTGTCAGTTCCTTCAACCCTTTCGATTCCAAGGACCGCGTAGGTGAGCAGAAATGGTACCAACGCATCAACGTGAGCTATTCGCTGACCGGAGACAATACGCTGAATGCAAGGGAAACCGGCCTTTTCAGCAGGGAAACGCTAAGCCAATTCCAGCATGGATTCCGGCATAGCATACCGGTAAGCCTGTCGCTCAATGCATTGAAGTACTTCCAGTTCAACACCAGCGTTAACTACAACGAAGGGTGGCACTTCCAAACCTATCGGCAGCAACTGGAAAATACGCCTGCCGGATTCGAGACCGTACGAGACACCGTACGGGGGTTCAAACGGTCGTATGACTACTCCGTTTCATCGGGATTATCTACCAAAATCTATGGGATGTATCCAAAAATGGGCAAAATACAGGCCATGCGGCACGTCATCACCCCGTCCGTCAACCTGAATTACCGGCCCGATTTTTCCGACCCCATGTACGGTTTTTACCGCCGGTTCATGGATGCACAAGGCAACGAGACGGTATATTCCATCTTCCAGGGCAGCCGTTACGGTTCCCCGGGTAGTGGGCGTTCGATGGGCATCGGCTTTTCCATCGACAATAACCTCGAGGCGAAGATGCTGAGCAAAAAAGACACCACCGATGGGGGGGTCAAGAAAGTCCACATCCTGCAGGGGCTCACCTTCAGCGGCAACTACAATTTCGTGGCCGACTCCTTCAAGTTATCCAATATCAACTTCTCGGGTCGTACCGCGTTGTTCAACCAAAAAATCAACCTCAACTTCAATGGTACGTTCGACCCGTATAGCTTCGACCGGACGGCGGGAAGGCGGATAAACCGATATGCCATCAAGGACGGCAAGCTTGCCCGGTTGACCAATTTCGGGCTTTCATTCGACTACAGTTTCAATCCGGATGCCAACAAGAGCCGCCAAGAGGGTCTCGATTCGCTGGACAACCGGAAAGCCAGCATGACGCCTGAACAGCAACAGGCCCTTGCGCGCATCAGTTCGGATCCAAACGCATTCGTCGATTTCAATATCCCATGGAACCTAGCGGGCTCCTTCAGTTTCCAGTACTCCAACCTTGGCAGCCAGAAAAATGTCACCGCCACATTGAATATCCATGGCGATTTCAGCCTTACGCCCAAATGGAAAGTCCAATTCAACTCGGGCTATGACTTCAGGCAAAAGGAGATTTCCCTTACGCGTTTCAGCATCTACCGCGACCTACATTGCTGGGATATGTCGTTCGGATGGGTGCCTTTCGGCCGTTTCCAGAGTTATAACGTCACCATACGGGCCAAAGCATCCATACTGCAGGACTTGAAGCTGACCAAAAGAAACGACAATTTCGGAGGATTTTAGGGAACTATGCAAGCAGAAATCATCACCATCGGGGACGAGATCCTGATCGGCCAAATCGTCGACACCAACTCGGCGTGGATGGCCCAACGACTGAACGCCATCGGCATCCGCGTAAAGCAGGTCAGCTCGGTTGCTGACCACCCTGCGGATATCATCGTGGCATTGACACTGGCGTCTGGCAGGGCCGACATCATCCTGGTCACCGGGGGATTGGGGCCGACAAAAGATGACGTCACTAAGCAAGCGATGTCGGTTTATTTCGACTGCGGCCTCCGCCGTGACGCGAAGGTGCTCGCCCATGTCGAATCCATATTCCGGCGCAGTGACAGGCCGATGCTTGAAATAAACCGCAGGCAAGCAGACGTGCTGGACAAGAGCGAAGTATTGTTCAACGACATGGGTACCGCTCCCGGAATGTGGATAGTGCACAAGGGTAAACCATACGTTATCATGCCGGGCGTGCCATTCGAGATGAAACATGTCATGGAGGAACGGGTATTGCCCAGGCTCACCAACCTACCAGGCAGGTTGCCGCTATGGCACCATACGCTATTGACGGGCGGTATCGGCGAATCGTTCCTTGCAGAGAAAATCGCGGATATCGAAGCGGCCCTACCGCCGCACATCCACCTCGCTTATCTGCCTAAACCGGGGTTGGTACGACTGCGGCTTACAGCCGAAGGAGAACAACTGGAGGCACTGAAAAACGAAACCCAGGCTATCGCAATGCAATTGAAAGAACGGATAGGTCCGTATTTCCTTGCCAACGAGGATACCTCGCTCGAGGTGCTAATCCGCGATTTCATGCAGCAGCGGGAATTGTTGCTGGCCACGGCCGAAAGCTGTACCGGAGGGAATATCGCCCGGCTCATCACCGCGCTACCGGGAAGCAGCTCGATGTTCGAAGGTGGGGCCGTCACCTATTCCAATGCCACGAAAAAAAATCTGCTCGGCGTCAGGCAGGAGACCCTCGACAGCCACGGTGCCGTAAGCGAGGAGACCGTGCGCGAAATGGCCGCCGGTGCCCAAGCAAATTTCGGGGTGGACTATGCCATTGCGGTAAGCGGCATCGCGGGGCCGGACGGCGGAACACCGGAAAAACCCGTCGGCTTAGTATGGATTGCGGTGGCGGGAAAAAACGGCGTAATTGCCCGGAAGCACCTGTTCGGCCAAGATCGGGCAATCAACATCGAACGATCCTCCGCAGCTGCACTGCTGATGCTCTGGCAATTATTGAACGCGGAATGGAACGCGGGGGGTGTCTAAAAAGTATTTTTATATTAACCACAAAGGACTCAAAGTTTTGATGCGTCCCGCAGTCCCGCACTCACAGCCGCATCGAGATAGTTTTCACAAAGAACACAAAATACTTATATTCAGCAATTTGTTCTTTGTGTACTTT
>Ga0182741_1006423_pt1 | contig 10283 bp, 6 predicted proteins | sample eDN5th37CBELigOP_FD_128874 | JGI IMG/M metagenome (GOLD analysis project Ga0182741, IMG submission 128874) | Enriched Organic Plus compost microbial communities from Emeryville, California, USA - eDNA 5th pass 37_C BE-Lig OP (version 2) (version 2) ...
AGAGCGCCAACATGAGCAAGAACTCCATGCTCATGCAGTCCGGCATCTCCATGCTCAAGCAGGCCGGCCAGATGCCCGGACTGGTCATGTCCCTGCTCGGCTAACGAGCCGCTTGCACCGCGGCCTTCAGCCGCGGCTCCGCGACGGCGCCCCCACACCGGGGCGCCGTTTTCGCAATGACGCCGAGACGGATGCCGCTAGGCCGCGCGCTCAAGCCTTGGCGTGCCCATACCGGTACATGTCGAGCATCTCCGGCGGGATTCCCCAATCGCGGGCACCGACCTGATCGTGCAATCTTTCCAGATCGTCCCTGAACCACTTCCTCATTTGGTCCGGCATGCGGCTCTTCGACGGCGCGAAGCCATGCTGGTAAGCCGCGCTCATCTGATGCCTGACCGCCTTGTCGATAGCCTGCGCGCGCGTCATCGACCGAATCGGGGCGCGCTCCGGCGCGAACCACGCCAGCCGATCGTCGACCTTTTCCCCATAGACGATCGCGGCCACCAGCTGCGAGATCAACGGCGACATGTGGAAGCCATCGCGTTTGGTTCCCGTCGCCACGATCAGATTGTCGATGGAGGTACGCCCTATCAGCGGATAGGTATCCTGGCTGGTCGGCCGCCAACCGACATTCACTCTAATCAGTTCGGCACGGTAGAAGTTGAAGTTGATCTGCTCGATGGCAGCGCGCAGGAGGGCCTCCACGCTGCCGATGCGGCCGTTCCCAACCGGCTCCGCCGACATGAAATTACTGGCGCCGATCAAGATGTGATCGGCCGGTTCGTCCGGGTTGGTGAAATAAGGGACGGTATAAATCCCGCATGCAAGCCCCCGATTCGGCGTTCGAATGCACTTGCTGTGCGGATAGTCGGGGCTGCGAATCTCGATCGAAACGCCCACACCGTAGAATAATTTCTGGATGTCGACGCCGACCCGGCTGTTCTCCATCAGCTTGGACGCACCGGCACCGTTGGCCACCACGAAGCAGTCGCCCTCGATCCTGTCGCCGTTCTCCAATACCGCGGCCACTATGCGGCCAGCGCCGGCCTCCAGCCGCGCGACGTTGGCGTCCACATGCGATACCGCGGGGTGGCGGCGCAATATCGCGTCGAGCTTCTCGATCATGAGACGAGGATTGAACCATCCTTCGTTCTCGATATAGACCGCGCGGGTCGCGCGATGCCGCTGCTCCGGCATGTAATTCGGAATATCGTTCGGGTTGACCAGCCGATGCGGTTCGTTGAAATCCGCAAGCGCCTTGACGATGGCGTCGAAATTCTCGTCGTCGAGATCATCGGCGGCGGTGTTGTTGATGACGTAGGTGCCGGTATCGACGCAGCCGCCGCCGGCGAACCCCTGACACCGCTTGCATCCCAGCGGCAGGCACGGGCCAGCCGCGTCGATCAGCTCGCGCTCGAACTTCGGCCACATCTTCGCCGCCAAGTGGGCTAGCTCGAAGCGGTACAAGTCCAGCTCGGAGTCGAGCGCGCCTTTCTCCAACTCGGCGAATATGTTCAGCATCGCACCGGCCGCGAGACTGGCCGAACCGGGCCGCGCCTGTTTGCCGATAACACTGATCCGGTCCTTGGCACCCGCCCGCTGTAGCAGGCGAAAAGCGGTGGTAAGCCCGACGATCCCGTTTCCGACGACGACGGTATGCATGGCGTTCTCTATCTGGTTGGAAGCTAGTCTTTCACGAGGTAGCACAGACCGGGGTAGGTCTCGGCTCGACGCACGCGATGACCGATCCGGCCAAGGATCGTCTCGGCGTACACCATGCCCTCGGCCGGCACGCTGTTCCTGGTGAGCTGCCAGAACGCGACGATGCCGCCGGGCACCAGGCGTGACCACACCTGCTGGAAGGCCTCGTCGGTCGGTTCGTAGGCGTTTACGTCGAAGAAGGCGAGCGCGACGACTTCACCCGGATTGTCCGCGAAGAACTGCGGGAGCGTCTTCCGGCAGTCCCCGGCGACCACTTTGTGCTTGCCGTGAATGTGCCCCATGGCGTTACTTTTCTCGTGAAGCACGAGAATATCTTCCAGCCATTTTGCGTATTCGCCGCCACTTAGCGCGTAGGTCCCATCCTTGTGCAGAGAGGTAGCCTTGTCTCGCGACGAGAAGCCCTTATAGCCCTCGAATGTATCGAAGCAAACGATCCGCCTGTTGAAATGCAGCGGCTCGTAAATAGCCCGCAAATTCTCGCAGATCACGGCCGTCTGACCCCGCCACGTTCCGATATCGAGTATTGCGCCGGGTAGGGGAACGATCTGCTTGTAGATGTCGACGATAGCGAGAATACGGGCAAGCAGCGAGCCACGCAGGAAAAGCCCCAGGGATCTTTCCTTCTCCTCCTCCGTGGCATCGTAGTTGTTCATCAACTCGAATATAGCCTTGCGTGCCTGCAGGCTTTCGTCGGTGGAGTACGTCAGTACCGCTGACTCATGCTTATTTGTCATCGATTCCTACCTGATCGGTGTATCACTTTCTGACGAGGATGGTGAACTCGTAGAGCCCGTAGTCATGGAGCAATGCCACTTGCCTTGAGTACTTTCGCTTACACCAATCGAACATCCTGCAGGGATCGGCATAGAACAGATCGTCGCGCATTCGCTCCGAATCCGAGTATTTGGTCAAGCAGTTGAAAGCGAAGCCTTTCCTGCTGGTCGCATCCATCATGTCGAGTGTGCTGGTCACATACGACCACCATTCTTCCTCGTCATGCTTCAACTTGACGTTGAATACACCACTCGCCACCGCGTAGTCGGCCTCGGACCTGATCGACGACGAGACCTCGAAGGTGATGCGGTCCGATTCGCCGTATTGCGCTCGGGCGACGCGGATCATGTCTTGCGAAACATCGATACCGCGATAGCTGTAGCCGGCGAAGCCGCGCTGCAGAAACGAAAGCAAGGCACCATAGCCGCAGCCGAGATCGTTGATGGAGAATTCATCGTTCCCGACAACGATCTTCATCAGCTGGGCGAATCGCACCATCTGGCCTTCCTCGCTATTCCAGTCGACTCCTCGCGAGCTGGGGCCATGCTCGCGAATCTTCGCGGAGTAGTAGGTATCGATATCACGCAATATGTCCGAATAAACGTGGGTCATCGCACCCTCGCCGTTGCGCGCACGGCATGCACGGCAGCTTGTGGATACCATGGCCGCTGGAAACTCTCTGCGGACCATAGCGGGAAGACGGGCGAGCGCGGCCCAGTTCTCGTGGCGATCTCAAGCATATTTCATATAGCGCGTGGCGCTCTTTCCGCAGTTGAAGAGAAGGTCGACTATCGAAACCTGATGCACGAAATCACCCCAGAGCTGCGGATACTCGAGGTAACCTTCATAGTCGAACCAGGTGAGCCTTATTCCGGCGCTACTGAAAGCGGACTCGTCGATATAACTCTTGGCGGCCGGACCGGAAACATACTCGGCGCCACCTGCCTGGGCACACAGACTTACCAGTCGCTCGCTTTTCCCGCCGCAAAGGGCATAGTCCCAAGAAACCGATATCTTCGTATCGATCCCCAGGTATCGACAAACCGCCTCGATAAGACGCCGATTCAGCGGCGATAGATGGGTCCAGGCTTCGTCCAGGTATATGGGCGCGAGCCAGGTGGCGATCTCGTCGAAAAATGGCGCGCGCCTATAGTTCTGGCTCAGAGCCTTCCAGTGCTCGCGCCCCCAATCGGCATCGGAGATCTCCGTCTCCCGAATCGTTTGGTAGTACCTACCCTTGACCTGTACGGGCACGGTCAACCACTGCAGCCCCTGCGGCGTCTTTATCTTGTTGCGATTGCGCCAGTCTCGCCTGGTGTATTGCATGTCGTCGTAGAGAATGAACTCGTCGACGGCGGCAATCATGTCGAAATACCCTTTCCAAGGAACGTAATTGGACTGGGATATCGCGACCTTCTTCATTTCAGGCTCCGTGCACCGAAACGAGCGCGGGGCGCCGGCGCGCGACGCCCGGTTGCTTCAGCGTCCGGGCCAGGACGTCGACGACGCGGCCCTGATCGTCGGGGCTCAGGCCGATCCAAAGGGGCAGGCGCAGCAAGCGTTGCGATTGCCGCTCCGTGACCTCCATCGTGCCGCTGACTCGGCCGTAGCGGCGGCCGGCCGGAGACGAGTGGAGCGGTACGTAGTGGAAAACCGTGTATATCCCGTGGCGCTTCATCTCGGCGATGACGCTGTCACGGGCAGCGTCCGGAGGTAGAAGGACGTAGTACATGTGGCCATTGTGCTGGCATTGCTCCGGCACCACCGGTCGCCGCACCAGCCCTTCGGCTTCGAGCGGCTCCAGCAACGCGTGATAGCGGTTCCAGATCGCCCGGCGTCTTTCCGTTATCGCGCGCGCCTCTTCCAGCTGCGCCCACAGAAAGGCGGCCGTGAGCTCGCCGGGTAGGAACGACGAGCCGACATCCTGCCAGGTGTACTTGTCCACTTCGCCGCGGAAGAAACGGCTGCGGTCCGTGCCTTTTTCCCGAATTATTTCCGCCCGCCGCACGAATTCGGGATCATTGACCAACAACGCCCCGCCTTCACCAGAGATGATGTTCTTCGTCTCGTGGAAGCTGTAGGCGCCGATATCGCCGATGCTGCCCAGGGCTTGCCCCTTATAGCCGGCCATCACCCCTTGCGCCGCGTCTTCAACCACATGGAGGCGATATTGTCGCGCGATCGTCATTATCGCGCTCATTTCGCAAGCAACCCCGGCGTAGTGAACCGGCACGATAGCCTTGGTTCTCCGCGAAACGGCAGCCTCGATCAGCCTCTCATCGATATTCAGCGTATCCTCCCGAATGTCGACGAAAACAGGCACGCCTCCCCGCAGGACGAAAGCGTTGGCCGTGGACACGAACGTGTATGAGGGCATGATCACTTCATCGCCGGGCTGGATGTCGAGCAGCAGAGCCGACATCTCCAACGCGGCGGTGCAGGAATGCGTAAGCAGCGCGCTTCCGCAACCGGTTTCCCGTTCCAGCCACCGATGGCAGCGCTTCGTGAAAGGCCCGTCTCCCGCCAGCATGTTCCCGAACTTGGCTTCGGCGATATGGTAGAGCTCTTTGCCCGTCATATACGGCGAATTAAACGGAATCGTGCTTTGCATGCTGACCTTTAAGGCTATTCGGCGCTTGCCGACCGAAACGAAAGACCGCCACCATCACCTGAGAGCGACCATTTTCCAACGAGCGCTCTCGGGAATATTTATCGGCAAACGCCTACCTTTTCATTCGAGATACGTTCGCACTGCGCAAGGGATTTATTGCTTAGCCCGCACCGCATACTCGTAGAGCGATTCGAGCTCTCTCACGCGCTCGTCGACTTTGAGATAAGGCTGGAAACACTCCCGCTGCCGCTTCGCTTGCGCGGCGCGGATCTCTGGGTTATCGATCAGCTCCAGGACACGGCCGACGATGGATTGCACGTCTTGCTCGACGGTGAGCACGTCATCGCGAAGGATGTCGCCCATCGAGGAATAGCTCGCGGCCTTGTTGAAGATCTGGTCGTAGTTGTGGCGTACCGTGACGCACGGTATTCCGGCAATGATCACGGGTGCCAAGGCGAACCCGCCGCCGATCGGGAAGGTGTCGACGTACAGATCGCCGGCGGTGACACACGAGACGAAGTCCTGCCGCCAGCCAAGGAAATGAACCCGTGCCGCCACGTCGTCGTTCAGACAGCCTTGCGGCACCTGCGCGCGGTCGATACCAACGATCAGCCATTCGCAGTTGAGGCGTGCCGCCAAGACGTCATTGACGACCTCCCAGAACCGCGGGTCCCGGTACTTCGCTTGGCTACCGGAACTGACCACTACGAACGCGCCGGGCGACGCGCCAAGCGCAGCGGCGTCGCCGCGGGTAACGGAATCGAGGCCGTGGCGTAGACCGCCGCCCAAACCGCGCCATGGCAACACCTCGCACACCGACTCCATGCGGAAGTGGCGGTGCGGCGAGATCACGAAATCCAAAGCGGTGCTGCTGTACCACTGGGGGTGGCCCCAGTCGATGCCGAGCACCACCGGCGCCGGACGCAGCAGCGCCGCGAACCAGGCGACTCCGATTTGGATGGAGAACACCACGGCATCGCAGTCCCGGCTACGAATGCGCTCGGCGAGATCCAAGGCGGCGGCGAGCACGCCCTGACCGTCCTTGCCCTCATGCAGGCGCCAACCGCCCTGGCGTATCCGATCGGCGATCTCCTTGAACGGCGGGTTCTGCTCGCAGGCCTCGCGCTCCGAATGGAGACTGAAGAACTCGATCTCGTAGCGATCGCTGTCGTGCAGTTCGGACAGTTCCAGGGGCAGCGCCGTGATCGTGCTGTTGCGCTCGCATTCGAGCGGAATGACGTAAGCGATGCGTAGCCGCTTGCCTGGCCCGCCGCGGACCTCGCCGACCGGTTGCCGCAGCGGCGCCAGCAGCTTTTCGGCGGCGCGCACCAGTGTGGGCTCGTGCATCGGCCGGGGCACGCCGCGGTGGTTGAGCTGGATGATGAGCGAGTGGTACGACGCCACGGCTTCAGCGAACGCTTCGACGTCGCCGTCGTCGTGGCAGCGCATGGCCCAGGCGTGCGCGGCGTCGGCGGCATCGCGCCAACGGTCGTGCGTGGTGAGCAGATGCAGCAAGGGTCCGATCAGCTGCTGGTCCGGCCCGTTCAGAATCCATGCCCGCTCGAGATGCGCCAAGGCGAGGTCGAGTTTCTGCTCGTCGACCGCCTGTTCGGCGGCGCGCAAATTGGCTTGAACCCGATCGGCGACGGCGGGCGCTTCCAGCGCGGTCAGCGGGAAATCCGCGAGCGGCGCCACGATCGCCCGGCCGGGCATGCGCTCGGCGCGAATCGCGCTCGCTCTCGTGGACCGGGCGTCGCTCGGCGGAACACTGGGCCGGCGTGCCGGCGCGGTCGCCAGCAGCGCCTGGAGCGAACGTTTGGCCTCGGCCAGCTCGGCATCGGCTTGCTCGCGGGCGAAGCCCAACGACACCAGGAACCTCTCCGCCTGGTCGCCGCCATAGCGCAAGTCGCGGATCATCAGCACCCGCACGGCCAGGTCGGAGGAGCCGTACGCCGCGTGCAGGATGGCCGCCAGCTTGCCCAGCTGGTCCGCCGACAGGCTGGGCAGGCGCTCGAAATCCGGCACGTATACCGCATCGGCGGTGGTGAGCTGATTGAGTCCCTGATGGATCTGATTGTCGATCTGCAGCGGCGCGTACAGACGCACGCGCTGTTCCAGCAAGGCATGCAGCATGAAGCCGTGCCGGCGCATCCAGCTGTCGATGTCGGCGAACAGCGGCTGGTCTTCGTACAGCGGGACGAAGTTCGCTTCCGTCTGGATCACCAGCGTGTCAGCCAGACTCCGTTCGGCATGCTCGAACACCCGCAGCTCGCCGCCCTGGATATCGATCTTCAACCAGTCGATGCGGCCGAGCTTGGAAAGGTCGTCGAGCCGGACCGTCGGGATGGTCTCGGTGCCCATGACCTCGGCCCATTGCGGGTAGCCCTGGAAGTGATTCAGCAGCCGGAAGTTCGGCTTGAGCGTGGACGTCATCCCGGAGGCACGGCAGAGGTAGAGCGTCGCCGGCGCGCCATCGCCCACGGCATAGGGGTAGTAGACCTCGTGCGGCCCCTTGATCCGGTTGAGTTCGGCCAGCGCCTCGCGCTGCGGTTCGAAACCGATCAAGCGCACGGCGCCGGCTTCCAACAGCACGCTGTAGGGGGGCGTGCCGTCGATCGGGTTGGAACCGATGTCGACGACGCGCAGACAGCTGGTCATGCCGAAGATCTCGGTGCACTCGACCGGCGCCGGCTCCGCATTCGGGTCGATCTCGGCGGCAGCCGCGGCTTGCTCGTCCGGCGCGGTGTCCTTACCGAAGAAGCGGCGCGCCCACTCGGCGCGAACCAGCTTCGCCAGGTCGGCGGCGAAGCGCGGGTGATCGCACAGCGGCGAACGCGCCATCCGGTCGCGCAGCTCAGCGCGGTAGCGCGCCAGCGCGGCATGGTCCTGCGCCAGGCCCACGGCGATGCGAACGTACTCGTCCGGCTCGGACGCCACCCACTCGCCGAGCCCGACATTGTGCAGATGCGTCGCTGCATGGCGCTCGGCGAAGAAGCGCCCGGCCAGCGCCACCACCGGCACGCCCATCCACAAGGCCTCGCAGGTGGTCAGCCCGCCGGTGTAGGGAAAGGAGTCGAGCGCGATATCGACGCGGTTATAGGTTTCGAGGAACTCGTAGTGCGACGCGGGCCCCTCGAACAGCAAGCGTTCGCGGCCGATCCCGGCGGCCTCGAACAGCTCGATGATGCGTTGCTGCGAACCCTCCTGGTCGGCGCCCGGGCAGCGGAACAGCAGGCGGCTGTTCGGCACCGCGTGCAGAATACGGGCCCAGGTCTGCAGCAGTTCGGCGCTGAGCTTGCCGAGCTTGTTGAGGCTGCCGAAGGTGACATGGCCGTTACGCCGCACCGGCACCTCGGTCGCGGGCTCCGGCGCCTTGCTCGGCGGGGTGTAGGTGACGTAGCCATGCGGCATCCGCAGCAATCGCTCGTGGTAGTCGGCTTCGCAGCCGGCGGGCGACTCCACGGCGTCGGTGAGGAAGGCATCCATGTTGGGAATGCCGGAGGAGGCGCACTGGCCACCCACCCATTTGATCTGCAACGGGGCGGCGCGCATGGCGGCGATGCGCGGACGGCCGTTGTTGGTGATGCCGGACATATCGAACAGCACATCGACGCCGTCGGCGCGCATCGCCTCGACCACGTCCCGATCCGACATGCCGTGGATATCGCGCCAGACGTCGGCGCAGGCGCGGAACCGGCTGGTGTACTCGTCCTCGAGCTTGGAGCCGCTGTAGAAACACAGCCGGAAGCCCTGATCACGGAGCTGCTCGAGCACGCCCAGGGTCATGAACGCGACCGGATGGCGGCGGAACGCCGCCGACAGGAAGCCCAAGGTGCGAGGCTCCGGCCGCGGCGACGGACAACCGGCCGCCACCGACGGCTCGACGGTCGCTTCGATGGTGGCCTTCACCCGGTCGCGGGCAAACAACAGCAGCCGCGGATCGAGCCCATAGATGTGGTGGGCGAAGAACTGGCCTTCAGCGACCAGCTCGCCGCTTACCGCGGGGTGCTCCAGCAAGCGCTCGAAGCAACTGGCCAGCTCGGCGGTCGGCTTGTCGAGACGGTGTACGTCCAGCCACAGGCTGTAGGCCAATGGCGCGGGGTTGGGACAGTCGACCGCGGCGTCCGCGGCCTTCAGCGCGCGCTTCCAGTCGTCCTTGTCCAGCGCCAGCTTGCCGAAGTTGGCCCAGGCCAGGGAGTAGGTCGGGTCGGCCGCGATCGCGCGCACGTAGTAGATGTCCGCCTCGTGCAGGCGATCGGCGAGCCGCAGGCAGTTGCCCATGTTGAGCAGGGCGAGCGAGAAGTTCGGATCGATCTCCAGCGCCTTTTCGAAGGCCTGCGCGGCGGCTTCGAGATTACGCAGCTGCTGGTGCAGGTTGCCGTAGTGCAACCAGGCTTCCTTGAAGTCGGGCTTGGCCTGGACGGCGCGCTGCAGCAGACTTGCGGCTTCGTCGAACCGCCCCTGCTGATGGCGCAGCAGCCCCAGAAGGTTCAAGGCATTGGGTTCCCGCGGCGCGATCTTGAGGACCTGCTGGTAGACGGCGGCCGCCTCATCCAGCCGCTGGCTGTTGTGCAGAGCGGTTGCCCGGTCGAGCAGCGCGTCAATCTTGGAAAGTAGCTTCTTCGGGTTTGCCACGGATGGTCTCTCGATCGCGGTTCGGATACCGAAAGGCAAGTTCCGTGCCCGTCTTCGAGAGGCTCTAAGAGCCAATTTCGTCAGACCGGATGGGGCGCGCTGGGTCTGGGTGTCCGATAGGCTAGGCGCGGCCGACGCGGTGCGGTCATTCCACATGAGGAGGCCGCAACAACGCATGGCGGGCGCCCTCACCGCGGCCCGAAGGGGCGGCTTCCGCCGCGGCTGGTCCGATCTGCTGAGAGGCTCCAGGCAGCCGGATTCGGCCACATCGAGCGGAAACGCCGCTTCCGCCTGTGGGACTGAAACATTTCCCCGGAAGCTTCTCTATAGTTCGCCCGCGCGCGAGGCCGCCGCTCAAAACACATCCGCCGCGGCGCCCCCCTTAAGTCCGGCACCGCCATGGTCGCCTTAGCATCAGTAGCCGGCTGATCTAGGCCTGCACGAACAACGTCCAAGACGACACAGGTGATTCCATGGCTCTGTCGATCCACACCAACTATGCCGCGCTGGTCACTCAGAACAGCCTGAACAAGTTCAACGC
>Ga0182741_1006425_pt1 | contig 10276 bp, 8 predicted proteins | sample eDN5th37CBELigOP_FD_128874 | JGI IMG/M metagenome (GOLD analysis project Ga0182741, IMG submission 128874) | Enriched Organic Plus compost microbial communities from Emeryville, California, USA - eDNA 5th pass 37_C BE-Lig OP (version 2) (version 2) ...
CCGAGGCGGGAGCAGCACGCGGTCCGGGTCCATGCCTTCGACCCACAAATCGGACGTCGTGGCCGTCCAGGCCGTAGCGCCGGCGAAGTGCCGGCGGAATGCCTCCTGCCGGACCACCCGCCTTTCGCCATCGGTCTTCCGGCGCGCCTGCGGCGGTCGGCCAATGCGCAGGATCGGAAGGCCGCCGAGATCCGCGAGCAGCGCATCGAGCGCAGGGTCATCCCCGATGGCAACAAGAAGATCCGCATCCACAGCCCGGAGCTTCGCCAATTTCAACCGGCGGCCGGCCCCGGCAAGCAGGCCGCTCGTGTTCGTCACGAGCAGTTCGGACCCGGCCTCCGCGGCCAGCCGCGCCGTGCCGGCGACCAGGCGCCGCCAGCCACGGAGCGGGTCGGGCGTTCCGACGAAGGCCATGGCTCCGGGCATCAGTGTCCCGTCCGGCGCCTGCCGGCCCAGCGTCACGCAGGCCGGGGGTCCGACGGCCTTCTGCGCGGGATCGGTGTCCAGCAGCACCGCGCGCCGCCCGGCCGCGTGCAGCACCCGGCGGCAGAAGGTGCTCTTGCCAACGTCCCGCGGCCCGAGGACTGCTACGCGACGGGCCGGCCCTTCCAGGATCCGCCGGATCGCCTCGGCCCAGTCCCGGGGCATGCCGGTCGCGGGAACCGTCACCGGGACGCGCGGCGGAATCGCAGTGGCGGATGCGGTGCTTGCCTCCATGCCGCTCGCCACATCACGCGTGATGCCGACATGTCCGGCGTGACCCTGCACGCCACCGCGGATGCGTCGCCGGAGCCGGCTACCGGCCCCGCCTGCCGCGTCCCCGGCGCTTCTCCGGATCGTAGCCGCCGCCACCAGGGCCGAGCGGCTTCGGCTTCCAGTCCTTGCGCGATGAGTCCCGCGCACCTGAACGCGACCCTTCTCGCCCGGCTGGCCCGCGTGGCGTGCTGTCGCGCAGGGACCGTCCGGCGGCGTTCGGCTGCAGCGCATCGGACGGCAGGCCGAGATCGAGCGCCTCCAGCCGCTTGATCTCGTCGCGCAGCCGCGCTGCCTCCTCGAATTCGAGGTCCGCCGCAGCGGCGCGCATGCGCTTCTCCAGCTCGGCGATGGTCGCGCGCAGGTCCTTGCCGATGAATTCGGTGGCGCTGCCGGCACCCTCCACCGCCTCCACGGTGACGTAGTCCTGCTCGTACACGCTCTGCAGCACATCGGCGATGTCGCGGCGGATGGTTTGCGGCGTGATGCCATGCGCCGTGTTCCAGGCGACCTGCTTGGCACGGCGCCGCTCCGTCTCCTCCAGCGCCCGGCGCAGGCTGTCGGTCATGCGGTCGGCGTAAAGGACCACGCGGCCCTCGGCATTGCGCGCGGCGCGGCCAATGGTCTGGATCAGGGAGGTGGAGGAACGCAGGAATCCCTCCTTGTCCGCATCCAGGATGGCCACCAGCACGCATTCCGGGATGTCGAGGCCCTCGCGCAGCAGGTTGATGCCGACCAGCACGTCGAAGACGCCTTTGCGCAGGTCGCGGATGATCTCGATGCGCTCCAGCGTGTCCACATCGCTGTGCAGGTAGCGCACGCGGATGCCGGCCTCGGTCATGTACTCCGTCAGGTCCTCGGCCATGCGCTTGGTCAGCGTCGTGACCAGCACGCGGCCGCCCCGTTTCACCGCCTCGCGGCATTCCGCCAGCAGATCGTCCACCTGGCCCTCGACGGGGCGAACCTCGGTCACCGGATCCACCAGGCCGGTCGGGCGGATCACCTGCTCGACGAAGACGCCGCCGCTACGCTCCATCTCCCAGGAGCCTGGCGTGGCGGAGACAAAGATCGTGTTCGGCCGATAGGCGTCCCACTCCTCGAACTTCAGCGGGCGGTTGTCCACGCAGGAGGGCAGGCGGAAGCCGAACTCATTCAGGATGGACTTGCGATTGAAGTCGCCGCGGAACATGCCGCCGATCTGCGGCACAGTGACGTGGCTCTCGTCCACGATCAGCAGCGCGTTCTCCGGCAGGTACTCGAACAGGGTCGGCGGCGGCTCGCCAGGATTGCGGCCGGTCAGGTAGCGCGAGTAGTTCTCGATGCCCTTGCAGCTTCCCGTCGTCTCCATCATCTCGATATCGAAGATGGTGCGCTGCTCCAGGCGCTGCGCCTCCAGCAGCTTGCCTTCGGCATGCAGCTGCTCGAGCCGCTCCTTCAGCTCCACCTTGATCTGCCGGATCGCCTGCTGCAGCGTCGGGCGCGGCGTGACGTAGTGGCTGTTGGCGTAGATCGCCACGCGTTCCATCTCCGCCGTGATCTCGCCGGTCAGCGGATCGAACTCCCGGATGCCATCCACCTCGTCGCCGAACAGGCTGATGCGCCAGGCACGGTCCTCCAGGTGGCTCGGCCAGATATCCACCGTCTCGCCACGGATGCGGAAGGTGCCGCGCGCGAAGAAGCTGTCGTTGCGGCGGTACTGCTGCTCCACCAGCCCCTTCACCAGCGTGTCCCGGTCGATCCGACCGCCGCGCTCCAGCTTCACCACCATGCGCGAATAGGTCTCGACCGAACCGATGCCGTAGATGCAGGAGACGGACGCCACGATCACCACGTCGTTGCGTTCCAGCAGCGCCTGGGTGGCGCTGTGCCGCATGCGGTCGATCTGTTCGTTGATCTGCGCGTCCTTCTCGATGTAGGTGTCCGTGCGCGGAACGTAGGCTTCCGGCTGATAGTAATCGTAGTAGGAGACGAAGTACTCCACCGCGTTCTCGGGGAAGAAGCTCTTCATCTCGCCGTAGAGCTGCGCGGCCAGCGTCTTGTTCGGCGCCAGGATCAGGGTCGGGCGCTGCACCGCCTCGATCACCTTCGCCATGGTGAAGGTCTTGCCGCTGCCGGTGACGCCCAGCAGCACCTGGTCGCGCTCCCCGTTCCCCAGGCCCGCCACCAGCTCACGGATCGCCTGCGGCTGGTCGCCGTTCGGCTCGAAGGGCGAGACGACCTGAATGCGGCGCGTGGCGGGCGGTGCAGCCCGCTTCTGCGGGAAGAACAGGACGGGCGCGGGGGCGATCAGGTTCATGGCACCCCCTATTTTGGGCTTCCATGCGCGGAGGTCGAGGTATACGGCGCGACGGCCCCCGCGGCCGCCTCACGGGACCGGGACGCCTCCTTGCCGGGCGGCCGCGTCGCCCGGGGGCAAGGGCGACATCCGAAGCACCGGTCCGTCCCCGGCGGCTGCGCCGGGCGGCCGGGGTGCCGGCCCGTCAGCGGCGTCCGCGGCTGACCAGATTGGCCACGACCCAGGTCGCGAGCACGGCCACGCCAATCGCCAGCAGCGGACGCGCCCGCGCCACGTCGCGCAGGGTCACGGCCGCGTCCATCGCCCGGTCCCGCCCTTCACGCGCATAATCCCGGGCCGTCTCCCGTGCCTCGCGCGCATAGTCGGAGGCGCGCGGCGCGAGCTGGCGCTCCACGACGTCTTCCAGCTGCGACCACAGCCGGCGCAGTTCGCCGCGCGCATCGTCGCGCCGATGACGCAGCCGCCGGGAGGTACCGCGCCCGTAATCCTCGGCACGGTCACGCATCTCCTCCGTCCGCCGACCTAACGCAGAGAGGAACCCGTCCGCCATCGCACCATCTCCCCTTGCAGAGACCGGGACCCTAACGGCCGGACGAGGGGTTCGGTTCGCCTGCAACGCGGTCCGCGGGCCATGAACAGGCTTCGCGCCGCGGCGAAGCCTGCTATTCGGCCGAACAATGCTCAGCCTTCCGCCGATCCCCTCAGGCAGTGCGGGAATGCACATCTCCACCGCGCCGCAAGTCGCCGTCATCGGTGCCGGCCCGGCCGGGCTGATGGCCGCGGAGGTGCTGGCGAAGGGCGGCGCGGCGGTCACGGTGCTCGATCACATGCCCTCCCCGGCGCGCAAGCTGCTGATCGCCGGCCGCGGTGGGCTGAACCTCACGCATAGCGAGCCGCTGGACCGCTTCCTCGACCGCTATGGCGCGGCGCGGGCCGCCCTGGAACCCGCGCTCCGCCGCTTCCCGCCCACAGCGCTGGTCGCCTGGGCGGAAGGGCTGGGGCAGGAGACCTTCGTCGGCTCCTCCGGCCGCATCTTCCCGCGTGCGATGAAGGCCTCGCCGCTGCTGCGCGCCTGGCTGGCGCGGCTCGGCTCCCTGGGCGTGGCGCTGTGCTCACGGCATGGCTGGCGCGGCTGGGACGAAGCGGGCGCGCTGGTGTTCGACACGCCGGAAGGCACGCGGCGCCTGGCGCCCGCCGCGACGGTGCTGGCGCTCGGCGGCGCCTCCTGGCCGCGCCTCGGTTCCGATGGGGGCTGGCCGGCCCTGCTGCCCGATGTCGCGGTCGCGCCCTGGCGGCCCGCGAACAGCGGATTCCTCGTCGCCTGGTCGGATCATCTGCGCGCCCGCTTCGAAGGCACGCCGCTGAAGCGCATCGCCCTCGCCTTCGCGGACAGGCGCGTACGGGGAGAGGCGGTGCTGACCGCCTGGGGCATCGAGGGCGGCGCCGTCTACGCCCTCTCCGCCACGCTGCGCGAGGCGATCGCGGCCGAAGGGCCCGTCACCGTCCGGCTTGACCTGCGGCCCGACCTGGAGGCCGGGATGCTCGCATCGCGGCTGGATGCCCGGCAGGGCGGTGTCTCCACGGCGAATCTACTGCGCCGCGCGGGGCTCTCGCCCCTTGCCGTCGCGCTGGTGCAGGAGGCCCGGCGGGCAGGCGATGCCCGGCCGCTGTCGCAACTGGTGAAGGCGCTGCCGCTGCGCCTCCTCGGCCCGGCACCGATCGCGCGCGCCATCTCCTCCGCCGGCGGCATCGCCATGGCGGAGTGCGACAGGCGCTTCATGCTACGCCGCCATGCGGGCGTCTTCGCCTGCGGCGAGATGCTCGACTGGGAAGCGCCGACCGGCGGCTACCTGCTGCAGGCCTGCTTCGCCACCGGCCTTGCCGCGGGCGAGGGCGCGCTCGCCTGGCTGGCCGCTGGTCAGTCGTCGTCGAGCGCGAAGAACAGCAGATAGGTCCGCTGCAGCGGGTTCTCGTTGTCGTCGGAGACCAGCGCCACCACCGTTCGCCCGCCGATGCGCGCCGCGCTCACGCCCTCGAAATTGTCGCCTGGCAGCGGCGGGTCCAGGTGCAACAATTCCTCGCCCTCCAGCACCGCACCGGCCTGCGGCGCCGTCAGCGCCGAGGCCGGCAGGCGCACCAGCCGGCCGGCGAAACCGCCAAGGAGGGAGAAGCCGCGCTCCAGCACCAGCGCGCCGCCATCGGGCAAGGGGGCGGCATCCACGGGGTTCAGGCCCGGCTGGGGACGATAGGCCAGGGGGAGCCATTTGCCCGGCTCGCCCAGCCAGGCATGGCGCGTTCCGGGCTGGCCCGGGACGGTGAACTGCTCCGTGATCAACAGCCAGCGCCCGTCCGCCAGCACCGCCATGGCTTCCAGCCCGCCATTACCCGGCGCGTGTTCCAGGCCGCGGGGCGCCTGGACATAGCGGCCCGGCCCGTCCAGCATGGCATAGGCACGGATCCGGTGCCAGCGCTCGAAGCCGACCAGCCAGGTGCCGTCGGGCAGCCGGGCCAGGGATTCGGAGTCGCCGGAATAGCCGCGCGACAGAGGCCGCCCGGCGCCGTCCCGCAGCCGGCCCGTGCGCAGCCCGGCCAATCCGGCGGGACGGCCGTCCTGCAGCACCAGCCGGGCCGTCATCCAGCGTGCGAGATCACTGATCCCCGTGAGGCGCAGATCCGCCGCGAGGTGCAGCCCCGAGAGCCCCCCGAAGCCGAGGGCCGCCTCGTCCACCACCAGCCCGCCCAGCGCCTGCAGCCTCGCTCCAGGCGGCGTCTCCAGGGCGATGGGTGAAGCGGGCGCCGCCCCGCTTCCCGCCGCACAGGCGCTACCGACAGTCGCGAGCAGGAGGAGGGAGCGGCGGGCCAGGCCGGATGGGAATGGCGCCACGAACCGGGACGCGGAGGCAGCTGCGCCGCCGGTGCGTCAGACCACCAGCGCCGCGCGTTCCGCCGCCGCGCGGTGCCAGGCTTCGGCGGCGTCCTCGTCGAACAGCTCGGCCAGCTTCTTCATCATCGTGCCGCCCAGCTCCTCGGCGTCCACGATGGTGACGGCGCGGCGGTAATAGCGTGTCACGTCATGGCCGATGCCGATGGCGATGAGCTCCACATCGCCGCGGTTCTCGATGTCCGCGATCACCTTGCGCAGGTGGCGCTCCAGGTAGTTGCCCGGATTCACGCTGAGGGTGGAATCATCCACCGGCGCGCCGTCCGAGATCACCATCAGGATGCGCCGGTGCTCGGGCCGCCCCCGCAGGCGACGATAGGCCCATTCCAGCGCCTCGCCGTCGATGTTCTCCTTCAGCAGCCCCTCGCGCAGCATCAGGCCGAGATTCTTGCGCGCGCGCCGCCAGGGCGCATCGGCGGCCTTGTAGACGACGTGACGCAGATCGTTCAGCCGCCCGGGGTTCCGGGGCTTGCCTTCCTGCACCCACTTCTCGCGGGACTGGCCGCCCTTCCAGGCGCGGGTGGTGAAGCCCAGGATCTCCACCTTCACGCTGCAGCGCTCCAGCGTGCGGGCCAGGATGTCGCTGCACATCGCCGCCACCGTGATCGGTCGCCCGCGCATGGAGCCCGAATTGTCGATCAGCAGGGACACCACCGTGTCGCGGAAGTCGGCCTCCCGCTCCCGCTTGTAGGACAGGGAGTGCGTGGGGTTGGCGACCACGCGCGCCAGGCGCGCGACATCGAGCAGCCCCTCCTCCAGGTCGAACTCCCAGGCCCGCTGCTGCTGCGCCAGCAGGCGGCGCTGCAACCGGTTCGCCAGCTTGGACACTACGCCATGCAGATGCGACAGCTGCTGGTCGAGCTGCTGCCGCAGGCGCGCCAGCTCCTCCGGGTCGCAGAGCTCGTCGGCCTCGATCACCTCGTCGAAGGCGCTGGTGAAGGGGTGGTAGCGGGAGGTGTCGTCGGTCGGGGCCACCTCCTTGCGCTGCTGGGGCCCACCCGGCTTGTCGTCGCCTTCGGCGGCAGCGCCCTCGTCCTCGGCCTCCTCGACCTCCTCCTCGGCCGCCTCGCCCTGCATCGCCTCGGGCTGGGCGCCCAGCATGCTCTCCTGGTCCTGGGCCTGGGCCTCGCCCTCCCCGGACTGGTCCTGCATGCTGGACTGCTCGCCCTGCTCCTCGCCGTCCTCCTGCTCCTCGGCCTCGGATTCCACCTCGGCCTCGGCCAGGTCCAGCGCCGCGAGCAGCCGGCGGGCAGCGCGGGCATAGGCCTCCTGGTCGTCGGTGTTGCCGGCCATCTCGGCGAGTGCCGACTCGGCCTTCTCGCCCAGGCTGTCGCGCCACAGGTCCAGCACCCGCCGCGCCGCCTCCGGCGCCGACTCGCCGGTGACGCGCTCGCGCGCCAGCAGGGACAGCGCCGCGGGCAGCGGCAGCTGGTCCTTCCGGGTCATGCGGTCGTAGCCCTCGGTCTCACACTGATCGGCGAGACGGGCGCGCAGGTTGGCGGCAACGCCGGGCATGTGCCGGCTGCCCACCGCCTCGACCCGCACCTCCTCCAGCGCGTCGAAGACCTCCTTCGCCTCGCGCCGGGCCGGCATGCGGGCGGCATGCACCGCGTCGGAATGGTGCCGCAACCGGAGGGCGGCGGCATCGGCGGCGCCGCGCAGCTTCGCCATCTCCGCCGGCGGCAGGGCGCGGGTCGGCAGCGGCAGACGCACCCGCTTGCCGGAGACGCCGCCGGGCCCCGGCTGGAAGGCCACCTGCACCTCAGGGGTCGCATGGGCGATGGCGCGCAGCACGCCGGCTGTGGCGCGCTTGAACTCCTCTTGGCGCGTCAGATCCTGCTTGCTCATGTGTCGCTCAACCGGCGGTGGCCATGCCGCGGAGCGGCGGCTGCCCTGGCACGTGCCCGCGGGCCGGTACACGACCGGCAGGCCCCCGGCCGGCGCCGTGCTCCGTCCCCGCCGCGGCAGCTCCTGTCAGCGAGATCCCAGGCCGCAGCGCCATGGCGTGTCCCCGTTCCTGCCTCACCCCGCCTTGCGCAGCAGGGCGCCAGCCGGCAGCTCCTCGTTGAAGCACCGCTGATAGTACTCCGCGACCGTGGTGCGCTCCGCCTCGTCGCACTTGTTGAGGAAGGTGACCCGGAAGGCGAAGCCGAGATCGCCGAAGATCCGGGCGTTCTCCGCCCAGGTGATCACCGTGCGCGGCGACATGACGGTGGAGATGTCGCCGGCGATGAAGCCGGCACGGGTCAGGTCGGCCAGCGCCACCATCGCCTCCACCTGCTTGCGCATCTTGGGATCGTTCTCGGCGCCGAGCTTCGCCAGCACGATCGACGTCTCCTGCGCATGCGGCAGGTAGTTCAGCGTGGCGACGATGTTCCAGCGGTCCATCTGCCCCTGGTTGATCTGCTGCGTGCCATGATACAGCCCGGTGGTGTCGCCAAGGCCCACCGTGTTCGCCGTGGAGAACAGGCGGAAGCAGGGATGCGGCCGGATCACCCGGTTCTGGTCGAGCAGGGTGAGCCTGCCTTCCACTTCCAGCACGCGCTGGATCACGAACATCACGTCCGGCCGGCCGGCATCGTATTCGTCGAACACCAGAGCGCAGGGATGCTGCAGCGCCCAGGGAAGGATGCCTTCCCGGAACTCGGTCACCTGCTTGCCTTCCTTCAGGACGATCGCGTCCTTGCCGATCAGGTCGATCCGCGAGATGTGGCTGTCCAGGTTCACGCGGATGCAGGGCCAGTTGAGGCGGGCCGCCACCTGCTCGATGTGAGTGGACTTGCCGGTGCCGTGGTAGCCCTGAATCATCACCCGGCGGTTGAAAGCGAAACCAGCGACGATCGCACGTGTCGTTTCCGGATCGAAGCGGTAGGCGGTATCGATCTCGGGCACATGCTCGGTGCGGGTGGAAAACGCCGGCACCTGCATGTCGAGGTCGATCCCGAAGGCGGTGCGGGCATCCACGGTGGTATCGGGTGTGTCGATCGCCGAGGTGGGACGGATTTCGGCGAGATTGGCGACCTTGTTCATCGGCATCCGCTTCAGCTTCGTGTGGGAAGTCTAGGCCAGCGCTACGCAGGAGGCTACCCGGGGCTGGCAGGTTCGCAATAGGGTCAGGGCGCCGCCCCCGCGGCGGCGGGCGCGGCCCGGCTGGCGCCGAGGCGGGCACGCAGCAGGCCGTAGGCACGGTTCACGTCCTTCAACCGCTCCTCCGCGGCCCGGTCGCCGCCATTGGCGTCGGGATGATAGCGCTTCGCCAGCTCCTTGTAGCGGGCCCTGAGCGCCGGCTGGTCCAGCGGCCAGTCGAGGCCGAGAACGTCAAGGGCGGCCCGCAGTTCGGGCGGCGGCTTCTCCTTCTCCTCCCGCGCTTGACGCCGCTCTGCATGCAGCGGCATGTCGTGGAGCATGCCGAGCGGGTCGCGGAGCAGCTCCGGATCGAAACGGCGGTGGCCGCCGAGCCGGCCGAGTGGCCAGGTGGGCCGCTGCCAGGCGGTGTCGTTGCGCAAATGCGCCTCGATCTCCGCCGGGCCCATGCCCTTGTAATAGTCCCAGGCCGCATTGTACTCGCGGACATGGGGCAGGCAGAACCAGAGATATTCGTTCAGCGCCGTGCGGGACCGGGGCGCCCGGAACTCGCCCGCGGCGGTGCAGCCCGGCGCGTCACAGGGACGCACGGGCGTCTCGGGACCGGGCACGCTGTGCTGGGCGCTGGCGCCACGACGGGGCATTGCCGGTTTATGGGCGCGACCGGATGGGCGCGCAAGAAGTGCGGGAGGGCAGCCGCCATGCCTTGCCGGCGGGGCCCCGAACCTTGAATTGTCGTGCCATGCCGACCCGTGCCGAGCGCATCCGCGATGCGTTGCAAGCCGCCTTCAGCCCTGCCGAGGTGCAGGTGCAGGACGACAGCCACCGCCATGCCGGCCATGCCGGTGCCCGCCCGGAGGGCGAGACGCACTACAGCGTGCTGGTCGTCTCCCCCGCCTTCGCCGGCATGAGCCGCGTGGCCCGATCCCGCGCGGCGCACGAGGCGCTGGCGGCCGAGTTCAGAACGGGCCTGCATGCGCTGGCGCTGCGTCTGCTGACCCCGGCGGAAGCGGCCGGCGGGCGCTAGCGCCGCATCGGCCGGGTGGATGCCGGAGCGGCCGGGGGCCGGGCCGGCGCTTCCCCGGCCCGGGCCCGGTCAGCCCTCCGCCTCCCGGCCGAGCACCGCCACGAAGCGGGCACGGCCATCCTCCTCCCGCTCCACCACCAGGCGCCCGTGGCGCCCGCGCAACAGGCCGGCGATC
>Ga0182741_1006430_pt1 | contig 10273 bp, 9 predicted proteins | sample eDN5th37CBELigOP_FD_128874 | JGI IMG/M metagenome (GOLD analysis project Ga0182741, IMG submission 128874) | Enriched Organic Plus compost microbial communities from Emeryville, California, USA - eDNA 5th pass 37_C BE-Lig OP (version 2) (version 2) ...
GTAACCAGCAGGAGAATGGCTGTGATCAGGGTCAAGGACACCGGGAAGCGGCTCTCGCCGTGGATCAGATGATCGGCAGCCATATCCTTACGTTGCGCGCGCAGGCCAAGCATGTACTGGCTGTGATAGACGATACCGCCGATCAGCATAAGGATGCCGAGCGCGACCAGTGTGATGCCGAAGTTCCGAGCGGAGCCAGCGTGTGTCAGCGTGCCGGCTTCGCGCAGTCTCTGGAAGAACTGGAAGATCGTAAATCCGAAGCCTATGAGCGACAGCGATGTCCGGATCACGGCCATCAGGGTCCGGTCAGCGCTCATGCGGGTGCGCTGAAACGACATGCCGGTCCGGCGTGCGGACAATTCCACAGCAACGTCATCGCTTACAAGGCGTCTCGGTTTGGGATCAGCCGTCATCAAGATCATCCTCGCTCGGAACGACCACAGTCGAGAACGACGCCCGCCGCTGGCTTGTATAAACCGTGGCGCTCTGCTGCCGTCGATGTCCGCGGCCCATGGCGGTCAGGTCCTCCCTCGCAAACCGCTCCAGCAGGACACGGTTCAGTGGTGCCCCCCTCCGGCGGTCTCCGTGATCTTCTCCATAACCTGATCAATGCCGAAGCTCGCCGCCTTCTGCCGCGGCGGAAATTCCTTAAACGTCGCAAGAAATTCCGCCACGCCCGCCTGTGCGGGAACGAGCATGAAGGCGTGGTCCAGCAGCCAATCGTAATAGGTGTTGGAGGTGATGTCCGCGCGCTCATATGGATCGGTGCGCAGATTGAAGATCTTGGGCACCCGCAGGGTCACCATCGGCTCGGCCCAGATCTGGAGCGTGCCGCGGGCCCGCTGCTCCATGAAGGCGAATTTCCAGTTATCGAAGCGAAGGCAGGCGAGATCGCCGTCATCCGTGAAGTAGAAGAACCCCTTTCGCTCGTGTCGTTTGGCCTTTCCGGTGAGGTAGGGCATGAGGCTGAAGCCATCGATGTGAACCTTGAAGGTCTTGCCGTTCGCCTTATAGCCGCCTTTCTTGAGCTTCTCCTTGATGTCCGGGTCTCCAGCCGCTTCGACGATGGTCGGCAGCCAATCGAGATGACTGACGATCTCGTTACAGACCGTCCCAGGCTTGATCACGCCCGGCCAACGCACGAGGCATGGCACGCGGTATGCACCTTCCCACATCGAGTTCTTCTCGTTGCGGAATGGCGTCATGCCGGCATCCGGCCAGGAGTTCATGTGCGGACCGTTGTCGGTGCTGTACATAACCATCGTGTTGTCGGCGATGCCGAGCTCGTCGAGCAGGTCGAGCATCTGTCCGATGTGCTTGTCGTGCTCGATCATGCAATCGTGATACTCGGACTGCCAGCGTCCAGCCTGGCCGCGGATGCGCTCCTCGATGTGGGTTCGGAAGTGCATATGCGTGGTATTGAACCAGACGAAGAAGGGCTTGCCATCCTTCGCGGCCTTCCTGATGAAGTCCTGTGCGGCCTTGAGGAACTCGGTGTCGACGGTCTCCATGCGCTTCCTGGTGAGCGGGCCCGTATTCTCGATCTTTTGCCCGCCCTTGCCGTCCGACCAGCAGTGCAGCACGCCCCGCGGACCGAAGTTCTTCCTGAAGTCGGGGAAGTCCTTTTCACTCGGGTAGTCGGGAAGCTCCGGTTCCTCCTCGGCGTTGAGGTGATAGAGATTGCCGAAGAACTCGTCGAAGCCGTGCATTGTCGGCAGGTGCTCGTCACGGTCGCCGAAATGGTTCTTACCGAACTGGCCGGTCGCGTACCCCAAAGGCTTCAGCAGTTCAGGGATGTTCGGGTCCTCGGCCCGCATGCCGAGCGCAGCGCCCGGCAGTCCGACCTTGGTCAAGCCGGTCCGCAGCCCGCACTGGCCGGTGATGAAGGATGCACGTCCCGCCGTGCAGCTCTGTTCGCCGTAATAGTCGGTGAAGAGCGCGCCCTCCTCCCCGATGCGGTCGATGTTTGAAGTGCGATAGCCCATCAACCCTCTCGTGAAGATGCTCAGGTTCGATTGGCCGATATCGTCACCCCACAGAATCAGGAAGTTCGGTTTCTTCGCCATTGCACGGCTCCTCTAGGTCATCCTGGCTGGACGAAACACGCAAACGCATTGGCTGGTCGCCCTGCGTCGCGTCCATTTCTCTTGAGGGACACGGCAGCGCAGCAGCTCATCACGGCATTCAGTGCGATGATGGAGGGGTGTGGAAGCGGAGCGGCCCACATGATGCATGTCTCACGATGCCGGACCGGCGGACCGACGGCGGATCCACCACCCGGCCAGACGGCTGAACGGCCCGCGCAAGAGAACGTAAGGAAGAAAGGCGAGCAGGATCGCAATGAGCACCGTCTCGGCTGGGTAGAACGCATCCAGCACGACCGCCTGGTAAATCCCATCCATGAGGAAACCCAGCAGAATGATGCGCGCTGTCGCGATCACGCCCTCGCGCAGGCGCCCGGTGCTCTCGTTCCGGTCTGTGAGCAGGCCCCACAGGTATGGCGAACGGTTTAGGCGCGCGTCCTTTGTCCCATCGTGGAAGGCCACGATGGCCGCCATGGCCGGCTGAAGGATGAAGCGGAAGGTCATGGGTCCCGCGGGCCGCTCGACGATGTTTCGCCCGATCCGCCCCAGGACCTCGGTCGAGAGCCCGTACCAGAACAGGCCAAGCCCGACGAGGACCGCGGCAATGATGACCACGAGGCGAGCCAGCAGCAACTGGTTGGCAGTGACGGTGTCGGCCATCACGTCCCCCTTGCACCAGTGGCCTCACGCACCACGCATCGGAAGCCGACATGGCTGGTGGAGGTGTCGACCGGCTCAGGATGACGCGCGGCGGGACGGTAGCGGCGGCAATAGCTCGGGGCGCAAAGATGCGAGCCGCCCTTGAGCACTTTGCGCGCAATCCGGATCTCCGGCTGGCATGGATCGTAGCTCGCCTCCTCGCGTCCGCCGCGCGGGTTCTGCGGGATGCAGCACGGCTTCGTTGCATCATTCGGGTGCTTTGGTGCGTAGAAATCCGACGTCCATTCCCAGACATTGCCGATCATGTCATAGAGCCCATAGCCGTTCGGCGAATATGCTCCGACCGGTGAGGTGCGCTCGTAGCCGTCCTCGCGCGTGTTCCGGAACGGGAACTCACCCTGCCAGGTGTTGGCCATGTGCCGCCCGCCCGGTGTGAGTTCGTCGCCCCAGGCGAACTCGGCGCCATCGAGGCCACCGCGGGCCGCGTACTCCCACTCCGCCTCTGTCGGCAATTCCTTGCCGGCCCAGCGGGCATAAGCCTCGGCATCGGCGCAGGTGACATGCACCACCGGGTGATCGTCCAAGCCTTTGATCGAGGAGCCCGGTCCGTACGGCCGGCGCCAGTTCGCCCCGAATACGAACGACCACCATTGACTCCAGTCGTTCAGGTTAATCGGGTAATCTGGCGGGCTGAACACGAGCGAGCCGGCCTTGAGCATGTGCGGCAGGGCGCCTGGGTAATCCTTGGGGTCGGGCCGCTTCTCGGCAAAGGTGACGTGCCCGGTCGCGCGAACGAACTCGCGAAACTGCCGGTTGGTGACCGGTGTCGTATCCATCCAGAGGCTGTCGACGGCAACGCGATGGACCGGCGCCTCCTCAGGATAGTGCTTGTCCGAGCCCATGCGGAATGTCCCGCCCGGGATCCAGACCATTCCGGGATGCGGCAGGCTCCGGCACTGAGTGCTATCGACGAACGCGCTGATGGTGGACACGGACCATTTCGACTCCGGCTGATCCGAAAATCTCACACGGATCGCGTGCAGTCGCTTGACCGGAGTGGACAATCCGTTGACCGGACAGGACAGTGGGCGTGTGCCCGAAATAAAACCAGCCGCTTGTCCAGTTTTGTCAAGCGAATGTCCGGCCCGATCAAGCATGAAGGGTAAAGCTGCCTAGACTTCCTGCAGCGGCTAGGCTCCCGCTGCTGAGGCGTGTCTGCCGCTACACCTATCGGAACCCTTAGTGCGCTGCGGTCGTCAGGAGGGAGAGCCGAATGTCCCAAGCAAGCCTCACCCCTCTCGACGGCACGGGTGTCAGCGCTTCGCTGGCCCAAAGCCATAGGTCGCTCTATGCCGTCGGCATCCTGCTCATTGTAGCCGGCTTGGCTGCCCTCGCACTCCCGTTATTCGTCGGCCTGGCCGTGGAGGCGGTGGTCGGCTGGGCCTTTGTGATCGCAGGCGTCTCCCAGCTCCTTTATGTCTTCAGAGCCAAGGGCTGGGGCGGGTTCGCCTGGCAACTCCTGATCGGCGCGGTCTTTCTGCTCGGCGGCATTACCCTCCTCGCCAATCCGGTAGCCGGCCTGATCAGCCTGACACTCGTGATCATAGCCACCTTCATGGTCAGTGGCGTCCTCAAGATCCTCGTCGGCTTCCGACTCAGACCCATGGATGGCTGGGGCTGGTTCGTGCTGCTCGGCCTCCTGTCGCTGGCTGTCGGCCTGCTGATCTGGAACCGATTGCCGAGCTCGGCGGCCTGGAGCCTGGGTCTGCTCGTCGGCATCGACTTCCTGTCGACGGGTCTCGTGTTCCTGCGCTTCGGCTATCTGGCGGGTCAGACCGCGCGCATGATCGGCGCACCGGCCTGATACGGCCGATGATGGTTTTGCCTGGTCCCGACCCCGTCGCGCCGCATGGACGCGAAGTCATGGCTTCGCGATCACATGCGGGCGCGGATCCTGAGGGACGCGCCCAGACGCGTCTAGCGGGCAGGGACTCTCGTGAGCGGCTTGCACACGCCGCCGACCATTTGCTCGCCTCGCTTGCAATGCCTGCTCGAGGGAGTTGCCCGTGCCGAAGCCGCTCGGGTCGTGCTACCGGTGGTGCGAGGGCCGCTGTAATATCCTTCATGCTTGGGAGATGCTCTCGTGAGCGGCTTGCACACACCACCGATCATTTGCTCTCCCCGCTTGCAGGGCCTGCTCGAGGGAGTTGACTGTGCCGGGGCTGGTCCACTGAGAGCGACAAGTAAGGCAGCCGCCGATATCAGTCCGAACAGAGTTTTCATAAGAGCCTCCTCATAGGGCTTCCGAAGAAGCGAAGTGCGCCTACATGAGCGATGACGCTTACGTCCCCGTCGTTCGACGCCGCTTGGACGTGTCGCTGCCGAAAACGCAGCCCTCAGCGCGCCCGCTTCTCAAAAGGGGCAGATGCACCGCATCCTTCCTTGAGCGCGCTCCATTCTGATCATATCGGTCCAGACCGCTCTTGATCCGCTTGGACAATTCCTGAACATTTCTGGACAGCGATCGGCAGATCGCGCTCAAAAACCTGTTCAATATTGTCGCATCTAACGGAGCGGACGATACGATCCGTCCCTTGCCATGCGCTACGTTCGCTTGAGGCCAAGTATGCCCTCCGAAGGTACATTCCCCGCCAAAGACCCCTCCTCGCATTGTGCGCCATGGGCCGCTGATCTGCCTCTCGATCAATAGCGCTCACTCCATACGATCGCATGAGTGCCCGCCATGCGTCCGTGGGGTGCCGATCCGCTCTGACATGGCGTTCAGGTCCAGGATGGGCACTCCAGAAGGGGAACCGCGCCTAATCGTCATTGACGATATGCTGCCTTTCGGATGAGCATCCGAGGCGGTACTGCCCCTCGCTGGCGTCGCGGCCGGCCCATGTTCGAATGTGACACGCGCCCTCACGGGCGTGTGGCGTTCCTGAGATCATGGACAACTTTCGAGGAGGTTCACATGGGACGCTCTCTTGCCATCCTGCTGAGCGCTGCCGCGTCGCTGGCGGCGCTGCCCAACATGGTCCTGGCGCAGGGGCTGCGGGCCGGCATGACCCTTCTCTTCCCAAAATGAACGGACAGCTCCCATGCGCCATCGCCTGCGCCGCCTGCGTTACGGCCTTTTCGCCCCCTTCGGCTTCCTGACCGCGATGGGCGGAACGGCACTCGCGGCCGACCTCGCGCCCGCTCCCGTGACTGCCGTCGAAGCTTCAGTCGCAGCGCCTCCCGCATGGAGCTTCCGCTTCACGCCCTATGGCTGGATCATCTCGCTGAATGGCACCCAGACGGTGCGCGGGCGCTCCGAACGCGTGAATGCGAGTTTCCTCGACATCCTCGAGAAGAGCGACAGCCTGGTCGCCCTCATGGGCGACGTAGAATTGCGCAATGGTCCCCTGGCTCTCTTTGGTGACGTGGTCTGGACCAAGATCGGTTTGGACCGGAGCACGGTCCGGTCGCGCACGCTGGCGCCCGGTGTGCCCGGAACTCTCGGCGCCGCCCTCAACCTGGATGTCGAGATGGCCATCGTCGAGGCCGGTGCATCCTATGAGGTGGCCCGCTCGGGGCCGCTGGCTTTCGACGTCCTCGGGGGAGTCCGCTACTGGCATCAGACCGCCGACCTCTCGCTGGGCATCGCCGCCGGTGTGCAGACCGCCGATCTCGTGATTGCCGGGGCACGGGCCATCGCCCGGTCCGGTTCGGTCGACTGGCTCGATCCGCTCGTCGGGGCACGCATCCGCTACGCAGTGGCGCCGGGGCACGAACTCTTCCTGCGCGGCGACATCGGCGGCTTCGGCGTGGGGAGCGACTTCTCCTGGCAGGCTTTCGGCGGCTACAGCTTCGACTTCGGCACCTACAACGGCATCACGTTCTCGGGCGTGATCGGCTACCGGGCATTGTCCGTCGACTATGCGCAGGGCGAGGGCCGGCAGCGTTACGGGTTCGACATGCTCGTGCATGGCCCGGTGCTCGGCATCAGCGCCAGGTTCTGATCACCGACAGGGATTTCAAGTGGCGGGTTATGGACCGTGCCCCGCCGTACATCGACGCTCACTTCGGCGTCCGAAAACGTCAAACGAATGTCCACATCGATCAAGCAGTTCAGCTCCTAAGGTCCACAATGGTCGGCAGTTCTGCCGTGACCGGCGCGAGAGGAGCCTCTCCCATGACCCGCTTACGTTTGTCCCAGACCGCTGCGGCGGCCCTGATGGCAGCCGCCCTTACGTCTCTAGGGGGAAACACTTCCTGGGCGCAGCCGGTCGAGGCAAGTCCCCGCCTGTCCGCCACGAGCCTGAAGGAACAGGAGGCGTTCGCCATCGCCAAGGATGCCTATGTCTACGGTTATCCGCTGGTCACCATGGAGATGACCCGCCGTGTCACCACCAATGTCGCCCAGCCGGGCGGAAACCGCGCGCCGATGGGTCAACTCGTCAGCCTGCGCGAGTACCCGACATCCGCCTTCCGGGATATCACCGCGCCGAACGCCGACACCCTCTACACCTCCGGCTTCATGGATGTCGGCCGGGAGCCTTATATCCTCTCCCTGCCCGATATGAACGGGCGCTACTTCCTGTTTCCGATCCTGTCCGCTTGGACCAACGTCATCGCCAGCCCGGGCAAGCGCACCACCGGCACCGGGCCGCAGACCTATGCCATCACTGGCCCGAACTGGAAGGGCACGCTGCCGGACGGTGTGAAGGAGATCAAATCGCCGACCGATATGGTCTGGATCCTCGGCCGCATCTATTCCACCGGCACACCGGAGGACTACAAGGCCGTCTGGGCGCTCCAGGATCAGGTCAAGCTCGTGCCGTTAAGCGCCTACGGCAAGCCCTATACGCCGGCGGCCGGCAAGATCGACGACGCCATCGACATGAAGACAGCCGTGCGCAAGCAGGTCAACCGCCTCGAGCCTGGACCGTTCTTCAACCTGCTGGCGCAACTCATGACAGACAACCCGCCTCCGGCGGAAGACGCCCCGATGCTCGCCCGCATGGCCAAGATCGGCATTGTGCCAGGTCACGCCTTCGACACGAGCCAGCTCGATCCGGAGATCGCCAAGGGGGCCGAGCGCGCGCACCGGGCCGGCTGGGAGGAAATCGCCGGCGGCGTCCGCACCATGGGATCCCTCGAAAACGGCTGGATGGTCGCCAGGACCTTGGGGCGCTACGGGACCGACTACGCGAAGCGCGCCACGGTGGCGGCCTTCGGGCTGGGTGCCAACCTGCCCCAGGATGCGGTCTATCCCACGACCAGTGTCGACGCCTCCGGTCGTAAGCTCACGGGAGCCGAGAAGTACGTGATCCACTTTGAGAAGGGGCAACTGCCGCCGGTCGAGGCGTTCTGGTCGCTGACCATGTATGACGCCAACTTCTTCTTCGTCGCTAATCCCATGAACCGCTACACCCTGAGCCAGCGCAACCAGTTCACGTCGAACCCCGACGGGTCCATCGACCTCTACCTCCAGAACGAGTCGCCCGGGGCCGGCAAGGAGGCCAACTGGCTGCCGGCCCCAAAGGGCGACATGAATTTGATGCTGCGCCTCTATTGGCCGAAGGAGACCGACCCATCGATCCTGACCGGCACCTGGAAGCCGCCGAAAGTGGAACGGGCTGACGAACGTCCGGCGGCGGACCAAGCCAGCCTCGTGTCGACGCCGAACAGCGCCTCGATTACGTCCGGCCCCAGTACGACCGGCAGCGCCGGGGTCGGTCCGGTGGCAGGCTCATCGACGGTCGGCGTTGCGGCGGTGGACGTGCGCACCCTCTACGGCGGCTTCAGCGTGAAAGATCAGATACTCGGGCGCCAGGTCTACAACAACAACGGCGAGCGGGTCGGTCATGTCGTGGACCTGATTGTGGCGCCCGACAAGACGGCCACCTACGCCATCGTCGGAACGGGCGGCGTCCTCGAACTCGGTGAGCATCTGACGGCGGTGCCCGTCAGCCAGTTCACCCTGAAGGACGGTCAGATCATGCTGCCTAACGCCACCCGACAGTCACTGGAGGCGATGCCTCGGTTCGTACGGGCGAGCAATGAGTAGGAGATGTCGTGAAGAGGAGAGGCATCATGATCAGGTTTATCGCCGCTCTCGGTCTTGTTCTTGTCACGACGGGCGCATTCGCGCAGGTCGGGCCATCGACGACAGGTCGGCCCTGCGCCGCCGACCGCGCTTTGGTGAGCGCCCGTGGAGCGGTCGTTCTAAGCACCGGCCAGTACACCTATGGCCGCTTCGTGCGGGATTCACGCTACTGCCAGGTCGACCAATATGCACAGCCCGCCTATGTGCCGAGCGACGATACGGCCCAATGCTTCGTTGGCTATCGCTGCGCGGACGGGCCGGACGACGATTTCTGACCGACGGAGTGCGCTCCTCGACAGGAGGCGGTCATGGCTTATCTGCCAACACGGCCACTTGATTGCCCTGCTGACTCGTTATGAGCGTCACGTCCACGACAGCGACGTCGCTGTCCGGTCGGGGTTCGAACCGATCTCTGTTGAGCCACTCCTCGGGGCCTGGAAAATGCAGGTTTAGAGGAGAAGAAAAATGCCGGCTGAAGAAGCGTACAGAAAGTGCTCAATCGCCGAGAACCGGGGCAGCGAGACAGCCCCTATCCAGCAGAACCATGGAGAAACGTCGCCGTCTCTGGCCGCCTGGAAATTCAGCGATTTTCTTAGAGAAATGGTGGGTGTGCAAGGATTCGAACCTTGGACCCGCTGATTAAGAGTCAGCTGCTCTACCAACTGAGCTACACACCCGTCGCCGAAGCGAATTCGGCGCCGCGTTGTTCGCCGAAGAGGCCGTGCGTGTAACAAACGACACGGCCCCTGTCTACCCCATTCGGAGAGGTTTTTGCATGATCACGCGGCGGACTTCGCTTTGGCCGCGTGATAGCTCCCGTCTCCCTGCGCAAGAACGTCGTCCTCAGGCTGGAGGTCGCCAGGCTTGATGTCGTCCTGGCCCTCGAGTTGCTGCCAAAGTGGGATCAGCCGATCGAGATCGAGACTCGGCCAGGCCTCAACTCCGTCGAGGACGAAATAGGTCTCCTGATAGTCGTCGATGCGATAAAGGGTGCGCATCACGCGCCCCAGATCGAACCTGACGCGGTTGGGCGACTGGCTCTCAAGTGCGAATATAGTCTCGCCCGGCGAGGAGGCGATTCCCGCTCCCACGATCCGCAGGCCATCCGGGGTTTGGGCAAGGCCAAACTCCACCGTGTACCAATAGAGCCGCGCCAGACGCTTCAGAGCTCCATGCTCGGCCGCCACGAGCCCCGCCCTGCCGTAGGCCTCCAGGTAATCCGCATAGACCGGCTGCATGATCAGCGGCACATGGCCGAACACATCATGGAAGATGTCGGGCTCCTCGATATAGTCGATCTGCTCCGGCTTGCGGATCCAGAAGCCTGCCGGGAACTTCCGGTCGGCCAGGAGCCGGAAGAAGGCGAGATCCGGAATGAGCCCGGGCACTGCCACCACCTCCCAGCCGGTCGCCTCGCGCAAGCGCCGGTTCATGA
>Ga0182741_1006433_pt1 | contig 10267 bp, 6 predicted proteins | sample eDN5th37CBELigOP_FD_128874 | JGI IMG/M metagenome (GOLD analysis project Ga0182741, IMG submission 128874) | Enriched Organic Plus compost microbial communities from Emeryville, California, USA - eDNA 5th pass 37_C BE-Lig OP (version 2) (version 2) ...
CCGGCAGGGCGAGCACCCGGGTGCGCACCTCCTCGGGCACCGGCTCGGCGAGCTCCTCGTCGGCGCCCTGCTCGACGTCCTCGGAGACGCGGAGTTCGTCGACGAACCGGGAGTGGACGAGTTCGGCGTCGCTCGTCACCGAGTCGACGGCGGTGACGAGCACCTGCCTGCGGGCCCGGCTGCAGGCGACGAGGAACAGACGGCGTTCGTCGGCGAGAAGCGGTGCGGTGCGGGACAACCGGGCGGTGCCCTCCTCGCCGCCGTCGGCACCGGAGACCGCGTCGATGAGCGCCTCGATCCCGAGCAGGGTGCCGCGGGGCCGCAGGCTCGGCCACAGGCCCTCCTGCACCCCGGCGACCACCACGACGTCCCACTCGCGGCCGGCGGCGGAGTGTGCGCTGACGACGGTGACGGCCTCGGACTCGGCCGCCATCCGGGTGCGGACGGTGCCGGGGATCTCCTGTTCGGTGAGGTAGTCGACGAATCCGGCGATGTGGGCGCGCGGCAGGCGGTCGACGTAGTCGGCGGCGGCGTCGAACAGGGCCACCACCCCGTCGAGGTCGCGGTCGGCCTGCGCCCCGATCGGCCCGCCACGGGCGGACGCGGCGGCCCAGCGTCGCTCGAGACCGGTGGCCTGCCAGGCCTCCCACAGCACGTCCTCGAGGCCACCGCCGCGCAGCGCGGCCGCCCGGGCCTTACGGAGCACGCCGAGCGCCTTCTTCAGCGGGGCCGCCTCGACGTCGGTGAGGCCCTGGATCAGGTGCGCGTTCTCGGGTTTCTCCCCCTCCTCGCTGAGCAGGAGGCGCAGCAGTTCCGCGGAATCGCGGTCGTTGCCGGAGGCCAGCTCGACGCGGCGCAGACCGCGCCGCAGCCGGCGCAGCGCGACCGGCTCGGCGCCGCCGATCGGCCCGGACAGCAGCGCCAGCGCCTCCTCGGCCCCGAAACCGTTGCCGGCCACGGCGCGCAGCACGAGCAGCAGCCCGGCGACGCTGTGCTGCCGGGCGAGCGGCAGCTCGGAGGCTGCGGTGGTCATCGGCACGCCCGCGGCGAGCAGCGCCCGGCGCAGCGGCGCGAGCACGCGGGGCACGGACCGGACCACGATCGCCATGCGTGACCACGGCACCCCGTCGACGAGATGGGCGCGGCGCAGGGTGTCGGCGACGAGCGCTGCCTCCTTGGCCTGCGACGAGCACACCGCGACCCGGACCCGGCCGGGATCCTCCGAGCCGCGGTGTGCGGCGACCCCACGGTGCGGCGGCAGGCCGGGCAGGCGGCGGGCGACGCGGTCGGTGAGGGTGGCGACCTCCGGTGCGGCGCGGTGGTTGACCTTCAGCACGATCCGGCGGGAGCCGTCGTCGCCGCCGAGCCCTTCGAGGAAGGACGGGTCGGCGCCGCGGAACCCGAAGACGTGCTGGTCGGGGTCGCCGGCGACGGTGCAGGTGCGGGTGCCCGTCCCGAGGACCCGTACCAGATCGGCGGCCTGGGGGTCCAGATGCTGGGCGTCGTCGACGAGCAGGTGCCGGATGCGGCTGCGTTCGGCGGCGAGCAGATCCGGGTCGGTGGCGAAGGCCGCCAGGGCCGCGCCGACGAGCTCGGCGGCGTCGAGGGCAGGGGCCGTGGCCTCGGGGGCCTCGAGACCGACCGCGCCGCGCAGCAGCATCACCTGCTCGTAGCGCTGCGCGAACCGGCCCGCGGCCACCCATTCGGGCCGGCCGCGGCGTTCGCCGAGTTCGATGAGGTCCTCCGGGCCGAGGCCGCGCTCGTTGGCGCGGAGCATCAGGTCGCGCAGTTCGACGGCGAACCCGGTCATGCCCAGGGCGGGGCGCAGCCGCTCGGGCCACATCTCGGCGCCGTCGTCGATGTCGCCGCGCAGCAGCTCGCGCATCACGGCGTCCTGTTCGGCGCCGGTGAGCAGCCGGGGCGGCGGGTTGCCGTGCGCGGAGGCCTGCAGCCGCAGGACGGCGAAGGCGTAGGAGTGCACGGTGCGCACGAGCGGCTCGCGGGTGGCGCGGGGCACCGCACCGCCGCCGTGGGCGAGCAGGCCCGCGGTGATCGCCTCGCGCACGGCGGTCGCCGCGCGCCGCGAGTGGGTGAGGACAAGCACCGACTCGGGTTCGGCGCCACCGGCGATGCGGTGGACCGCGAGGTCGACGAGCAGCGACGTCTTGCCCGTGCCGGGGCCGCCGAGCACCTGCCAGGGCCGCCAGCGCGGCGCGGGCGGGGCGTCCTCGAAGAGCACCCGCACCTCGTCGGGCCACTCCCGGCGGGCGGGTGCCTCGTTCACCCGGCGCACCAGCTTCGCCGCCGGGCGGCGCACACGGTCGCCGGTCTCGACCGGATGCGCGGCGGCTGCGGGCACGACGGGATCCTGCGCCGGTCCGGGGCGCAGGTCGACGGTGCCGGTCTCGACGTCGGACATGGGCACCATCTCATCAGACCGGTCCGACATCCCCGGTCCGGCCGGCACCGGCCCGCCGGGACTGCGATAGTGGTCGGCGTGAGCGACACGACCGTGAGCGGCACGCCCCTGAACACCCACCTCTTCGGCCCCACCGACGCTCCCGAGGTGCTGGCCCTGCACGGGCTGACCGGGCACGGCCGGCGCTGGCGGAACCTCGCCGAGCAGCATCTGCCCGACGTCCGCGTGATCGCACCGGACCTGCGCGGGCACGGACGCTCCCCCTGGGCGCCGCCGTGGACGCTCGAGACGCACGTCGCCGACCTGCTCGCCGTGCTCGACGCGCACGCACGCGGTCCCGTGACGGTCGTCGGGCACTCCTTCGGTGGTGCGCTCGCCCTGCACCTGGCAGCGACGGCCCCGGAACGGGTGCGTGCGCTCGTGCTGCTCGATCCGGCCATCGGGCTCCCGCCCGACCGGATGCTCGAGGTCGCCGACCTGACGGTGCGCTTCCCCGACTACACGGACGCCGCGGAGGCCCGCGCCGAGAAGGTCCACGGCGATTGGGGCGAGGTGGCCGTCGAGCTGCTGGAGGAGGAGATCGTCGAGCATCTCGTCGAGCTGGAGTCGGGCCGGGTGAACTGGCGGATCTGCGTGCCGGCGCTGGTTGCGTCGTGGGGTGAGCTGGCCCGCGAGCCCGTGCTGCCCGCGGCGGGGATCCCGACGATCCTGGCGCAGGCGGGCAAGGTCGACCCGCCGTACACCACCGCCGGGTTCCGGGCGGCGCTCGCCGAGCGGCTCGGCGACGACCTGACGGTGCTGCGGATCGACTGCGACCACATGATCGACCAGGCGCGGCCCGCCGAGACCGCCGAGCTCGTCCGCCGGGTGCTGTAGATGGCGGTCACGACCGACGAGCAGATCGAGCGGGTGCGCGAACTCGTCGCGGCGGTGCCCGCCGGGAAGGTCGTCACCTACGGGGACATCGCGGCCGCGGCGGGCCTGTCCAGCGCCCGCACGGTCGGGTGGATCATGCGCACCGACTCCGCCGACCTGCCCTGGCACCGGGTGGTGCCCGCCTCCGGCCGCCCGGCCGCGCATCTCGCCCGGAAACAGCTGGCGCGTCTCGAACTCGAGGGTGTGCCGATCACCGGCGACCGGATCGATCTGGCCCGGGCGCGGCATCGCTTCCCGGACTGATACGGCAGCATGAGGACATGAGCACGCTCACCGAGGTCGAGGCCGTGATCGTCGCGGGTGGCCGCGCGAGCCGCATGGGCGGCGTGGACAAGCCCGCCCTCGAGGTCGGGGACCGCACGATGCTCGGGACCGCGCTCGCCGCCGTGGAGGGGTGCGCGCGTGTCACCGTCGTCGGCCCGCACCGCGACGATCTCGACCCGCACATCCACCAGGTGCAGGAGAGTCCCGCCGGGACCGGGCCGGTCGCCGCGCTCGCCGCCGCCGACCCCACCGCCGATCTGGTGGTCACGCTCGCCGCCGACCTGCCGTTCATCACCCCGGGCACGGTCGTCGCGCTGCTGGAGGCGTTGAACTCGGATGCCCACGCGGAGGCCGCCTTCGCCGTCGACACCGACGGGCGCCTGCAGTTCCTGCTGGCGGCGTGGCGCACGCCCGCGCTGGCGGCGCGTCTCGCGGCGCTCGGGGGCGACGTGGCGAACCGGCCGATGAAGGTGCTGCTGCCCGAACGCCACGTCACCGTCCCCGTGCCGGAGACCACCGACTGCGACACCCCCGCCGACCTGCACGCCGCCCGCCGTGCGCATCCGGGCCGGATCGCCGCCGATCCCGCCGAGGCGCGCCGGTTGCTCCGCGACGCGCTGCTGCCCGTGCCGTCCCGGGTGGTCCCCGTGGCCGAGGCGCGCGGTGCCACCCTCGCCGCCGCGCTGGTGGCGGCCGAGGCGTTGCCGCCGGTGCCGACCTCGGCGATGGACGGGTTCGCGGTGGCCGGTGACGGCCCGTGGGTGCTGCGGACCGAGATCCGCTACGCCGGTGACGGTTCCGCCCTTACCCTGCGCGACGGGGAGGCAGCCCGGATCGCCACGGGCGCACATCTTCCCGAGGGGGCGACCGCCGTCGTCCGCGACGAGTTCGTGCACGTGGACGGCGACCGGGTCACCCGCCTGCCCGACGCTCCGGTCCGGGACGACGCGCGGCGCCGCGGCGAGGACTGGGAACCCGGAAAGGTCCTGGCGCAGGCCGGAACTCCGGTGGCCCCGGCGGTGGCGTCCGCAGCCGCGAGCGGGGAGGTCACCCGGCTGGAGGTCCGCGGTCCGCTGCGGGTGCACATCGTGGTGACCGGCGACGAGATCCGGCGCAGCGGGCCGCTGCGGCCGGGACAGACCCGCGATTCGCTCGGTCCCGTCCTGCCCGATCTCGTCCGCTGGTGCGGCGCCGAGGTCTCCGGCGAGGGCCACCTGCGCGACACGGCGGACGGTTTCGACGCGCTCCTGTCGGGCACCCGCGACGCCGACGCGGTCGTGATCGTCGGCGCGACCGGCGGCGGGGCCGCCGACCAGTTGCGCGGCGCCCTGGCACGGGCCGGGGCGCACACGGTGGTGGAACGGGTCCGGTGCAAGCCGGGCGGATCGCAGGTCGCCGCCGTCCTGCCCGACGGCCGTGCGGTTCTCGGGTTGCCGGGCAATCCGGTGGCGGCGGTGGCCACGCTGCTGGTGATGCTGCCGGCGATCGTCGACGGCCGCACCGGCCGCATCCCGCCCGCTCCCCTGCTCGGCCCGCTCGCGAACGCCGAGGAGGTCGCCGGGGACATCACCCGCCTGTTGCCGGCCCGTCAGGGGACGGACGGAAGGTGGTTGTGCGACAACGCCGTCCGCACCTCCCACCTCGCGGGCCTGATCGGGCGCACCGCCGTCGCGGTGGTGCCGCCGCGGGCCGTGGACGGGGACCTCGTGGAGCTGATCCCCCTGCCCCGCTGAGATCCCGGCCCCGTCCGGTCCTGTCAGGCGCCCCGGTGCACCACGGCGGGCGTCGAGAGCCCCGCGGCCGCGGCACGGTACCGCCGCACAACGAGATCGACGACGGGCGCGGCCACACCGATCGGTGCGGCGACGCCGTCCGCGCCGATGTCGAGGAGCCGGCGGTGGAACAGTCCGTCCGCCAGCAGGTACGACGCGACGAACACGCGGTGGGCGCCCTCGGCGCGCACCTCGTCCACCACCTGCGCGATACGGGGTTCCCCGGTCGCGATCCAGCCGACCCGCACGGGAGTGCGCACGATCGCCGAGAGCATCCGTGCGGCGACGTACACGTCCCGCCGCGCGCGGGGATCGGAGGAGCCGGCCGCGGCGAGCACCACCGCGTCGCCGCGGGTCCAGCCCGCCTGCCGCAAGCGGTAGACCAGCATCCGGGCCAGCGCCGGATCGGGTCCGAGCGCCGGGGTGACGGTCACCGCGTCGTTGCCGCCGGCGGCCACCTCACGCGGCACATCGGTGTGCACGTGGTAGCCGGAGGCGAGGAAGGCGGGCACCAGCACGGTCGGGCCGGTGGTGTCGCGCAGGACCTCCGAGGGCGACGGTCCGAGCACGTCGACGAAGGCGACGCGGGTGGGTCCGACCCGGCTCGCGACGGCGTCGGCGAGCGCGGCGATCATGTCCACCCCGCGCGGGTTCCGGGTTCCGTGCGCCACCAGCAGCAGCGACGGATCCACCCGGCTCACGGGAACACCTCGTCCGGGTCCACGGCGAGACGGTAGCCGCGCTTGACGACGGTCTGCACGATCGCGGGGGCACCGAGCGCCGAACGAACCCGTGCCACAGCGGTTTCCACGGCGTGGGTGTCGTCGCCACCGCCGGGCAGGGCGGCGAGGAGTTCCTCGCGGGAGACGACCCGGCCCGAGCGCGCGACGAGCGTGCGCATGAGCGCCATGCCGGCGGGCGGCAGGCACTTCACGGAACCGTCGACGATCACGCACCGGCCGCGGGGGCTGAGCACATGCCCGCCCGCCTCGATGCGCAGGGCGTGCTTGGGCAGTTCCTCGGCGATGTGCCGCGCCAGCGAACCGAGACGGGCCCGGCCGGGCATGGTGACGGGCACGTCGAGGGCGACGAGCGGCGCCGCGGTGACGGGACCGACGCAGACCGCGGTGACGCCGGAGCGCATGGCCCGCAGCATCGGTTCGAGGACGCCGGTCTCCTTGGCGCGCATGAGCATCGACGCGACCGCGGGGGCGCTGGTGAAGCTCACGGCGTCGAGTCCGCGCTCGGTGATCTGCTCGATCATCCGGTCGAGCGCGGTGAGGTCGTCGGGTGGGGTCCACCGGTAGACGGGCACGGGCACGACGTCGGCGCCGGCCACGCGCAGGGCCTCGCACAGGTCGGTGCCGGGCTCCCATTCGGTGCGTTCGCCGTGCAGCTGCACCGCGATGCGCAGGCCTTCGACGCCCTCCTCGAGCAGCCGGTCGAGGAGTTCGGCGGAGGACTCGGACGACGGCGACCAGTCCTCGCGCAGTTCGGCGGCGCGGATGGCGCCGGTGACCTTCGGTCCGCGCGCGACGATACGGCCCGAGTTCAGGGCCCCGATCAGGTCGTCGACCAGACCCCAGCCCTCGGCCGCGCCCATCCAGCCGCGGAAACCGATGCCGGTGGTGGCGACGGTGACGTCCGGGGGCCGAGCGACGATCTCACGGGTGACGCGTTCGAGTTCGGTGTCGTCGGAGAGCGGGATGATCCGGATCGCGGGGGCGTGCACCACCTCGGCGCCGCGCCGGGTGAGCAGGGTCGCGAATTCGTCGGCGCGGCGCGAGGCCGTCACCCCGACGGTGAACCCCCGCAGCGGCGCGCTGTCCTCGGTCACGAATCCTCTCCGGTCGCACTGCCGTACCGGCCCTCGGCGAGGGCGACGTTGTGGATCTGGACGACGCCGGCCCACACGCGCACCTCGTAGACGGGCAGCCGCACCGACGGGTCGTCGAGACAGCGGCCGTCCTCGAGCGAGAAGACCTGCTTGAGCAGCGGGGAGGCAACGGTGGGCTCACCGCCGCGGTCCCCCACGATGCCGCGCGACATCACGGCGGCGCGGCCGTACGGGTCGATGTTGCCGACGGCGCGCAGGGTGCCGTCGTCGAGCAGGAACAGGGCCGCCTGCTGTCCGCCGCGCAGCAGCACGGCCACGCCGCGGCCCGGAATGAGGTGGCTGAGCGGACACGCGGAGGTCCAATCCAGCCGTCCGTCGAACACGCTCTCGCGCGTCGTCCCCCCTACGGTGTACGTCTCGATGACCGTCATCGGTGTCCTCCTTGAAACTGCCGTGCTCGAAGTCTGTGGGCGTGGTGTTTCGGATGCGTTACCCGCTCGTTCTCGCCGGGTAAGGACGGCCGACGGCGCCCCGGACCGTCGGCCGCCGGGCCGTTCAGCTCCGCGGGGCCGGTCCGATACCGGGCATACCGACCAGGACCGGGACCCTGCGCGGGCCGCTGTCGTCGAACCGGATGGTGGGATCGGGCTGCGCGGGGGCGTTGACGAAGGACACGAAGCGGGCGAGCTTCTCGGGGTCCTCGAGGACACCGGCCCACTCGTCCTTGTATCCGGCGACGTGCTTGGCCATCGCCGCCTCGAGTTCGTCGGCGATGCCGAGTGCGTCGTCGCACACGACCGCCTTGAGGTGCTCGAGGCCGCCCTCGAGTTCGTCGAGCCACGGCGCGGTGCGCTGCAGCCGGTCGGCGGTGCGGATGTAGAACATGAGGAACCGGTCGATGTAGCGCACGAGGGTCTCGTCGTCGAGACCGCCGGCCAGCAGCTGGGCATGCTTGGGCGACTGGCCGCCGTTGCCGCAGACGTACAGGTTCCAGCCGTTCTCGGTGGCGATCACACCGACGTCCTTGCCGCGGGCCTCGGCGCATTCGCGGGCGCAGCCGGACACGCCCATCTTGAGCTTGTGCGGCGAGCGCAGGCCGCGGTAGCGCAGCTCGAGGTCGACGGCCATGCCGACCGAGTCCTGCACGCCGTAGCGGCACCAGGTGGAGCCGACGCAGCTCTTGACGGTACGCAGCGACTTGCCGTACGCCTGACCCGATTCCATGCCGGCGTCGACGAGGCGCTTCCAGATCTGCGGGAGCTGCTCGACGCGGGCCCCGAACAGGTCGATGCGCTGCCCGCCGGTGACCTTCACGTACAGGCCGAAGTCGCGGGCGACCTCCCCGATGACGATGAGCTGTTCGGGGGAGCACTCACCGCCTGGCATGCGCGGCACCACCGAGTAGGTGCCGTTTTTCTGGATGTTGGCGAGGAAGTGGTCGTTCGTGTCCTGCAGACCGGCCTGCTTCGGGTGCAGGATGTGGTCCGAGTCGGTGGAGGCGAGGATCGACGCGACGACCGGCTTACAGATGTCGCAGCCGTGACCGGTGCCGTACTTCTCGATGAGCGCGGAGAAGGTGCGGATGCCGGTGGCCTGGACGATCTGGAACAGCTCGGCGCGCGACTGCTGGAAGTGCTCGCACAGCGCCTTGGACATCTGCACACCCGACTGCGTGAGCAGCTGCTTGATGCTCGGGAGGCATCCACCGCAGGTGGTGCCGGCGCTGGTGCACGACTTGATCTGGGCGATGTCACAGGCGCCCTCGGCGATGGCCCCGCAGATCGTGCCCTTGGTCACGCCGTTGCAGGAGCAGATCTCGGCGTCGTCGGGCAGCGATCCGGCGCCGGGCTTCTCCCCCGCCGGGGAGATGAGGGCGGCCGGGTCGCCGGGCAGTTCGCGGCCGACGAGCGGTCGCAGGTTGCCGTAGGCGGAGGCGTCGCCGACGAGGATGCCGCCGAGCAGGGTCTTCGCGTCGTCGGAGACGACGAGCTTGGCGTAGGTGCCCTTGGCGGCGTCGGACAGCACCACCTCGAGGGCGCCCGGGGTGGTGGCGTGGGCGTCGCCGAAGCTGGCGACGTCGACGCCGAGCAGCTTGAGCTTGGTGGACATGTCGGCGCCGGGGAACTCGGCGGTGCCGCCGACGAGCCGGTCGGCGACGACCTCGGCGGTGCTGTAACCGGGGGCGACGAGGCCGTAGCAGACACCCTCGACCGCGGCGCATTCGCCGACGGCGTAGATCGCCTCGTCGCTGGTGCTGCGGCAGGCACGGTCGGTGAGCACACCGCCGCGGGCGCCGAGCTCGAGACCGGCCTCACGGGCGAGTTCGTCGCGGGGCCGCACGCCGGCGGAGAAGACCACGAGCCCGGCGTCGAGGACGGTGCCGTCGGACAGGGTGACCTGCAGGCCGTCGGGTCCGTTCTCGATCTTCTCGGTGCCCACGCCGGTGTGGGTCACGAGGCCGAGGTCGGTGACGAGACGGTCGAGGACGCGGCCGCCGGCCTCGTCGATCTGGGCGGGCATGAGCCGGTTGTTGAACTCGATCACGTGCGGGGTGACGCCGAGCAGCCGCAGGGCGTTGGCCGCTTCGAGCCCGAGCAGGCCGCCGCCGATGACGATGCCGATCCCCCCGACCGCCGCCGTCCTCTCGGCGGCGACGCGGATGCCGTCGAGGTCGTCGAGGGTGCGGTAGACGAAGCAGCCGGGCAGGTCGTGTCCGGGCACCGGCGGGACGAAGGCGTAGGAGCCGGTGGCGAACACGAGCGCGTCGTAGGGCACCACGTCGCCGCCGGTGGTGGTGACGGTGCGGGTGGACCGGTCGAGGGCCGTCGCCCGGGTCCCGAGCCGCAGGTCGACGAGATCGTCTGCGGCGTAATCATTTCCGGCGAGAGCGAGTTCCTTGCGGTCCCAGGATCCGACGTAGGAGGACAGTCCCACCCGGTCGTAGGCGGCGTCGGCCTCCTCACCGAGGACGGTGACCGACCACTGGTCCTGTTCGTCGCGGACGCGCAGGGCCTCCACGAAGCGGTGTCCGACCATTCC
>Ga0182741_1006434_pt1 | contig 10267 bp, 8 predicted proteins | sample eDN5th37CBELigOP_FD_128874 | JGI IMG/M metagenome (GOLD analysis project Ga0182741, IMG submission 128874) | Enriched Organic Plus compost microbial communities from Emeryville, California, USA - eDNA 5th pass 37_C BE-Lig OP (version 2) (version 2) ...
CGGTGACACCGGCCGCGACAGCAGCTTCGATGCTGTCGGGGAAGGGGAAGAAGGCATCACCGGCCAAAACGCTGCCGGCTGCTCGCTCACCGGCCCGTTTGACGGCGATGTGCACGCTCTCGACCCGGTTCGGCTGCCCGCTGCCGGTGCCGAGGATGGCCCGATCCTTGACGAGCACGATCGCGTTCGACTTGATGTGCCGCACCGCTTCCCAGCCGAAGACCATGTCGTCCCATTCCTGCGTGGTCGGCTGCTTCGTCGTCACGACGGTCCAGCTGGCGGGATCGTCCGGCTGATTGTCGGCGTCCTGCAGCAGCAGACCGCCCCGGATGGCGCGGAGATCGAGCGGCGCCGTGCCGGTTTCGCCATGGCTGTCGGCCGGCATCTCCAGCAAGCGGAGGTTCTTCCGTTTGCCGAGGATCTCCACCGCCGCATCGCTGAATCCCGGCGCGATGACCACTTCGAAGAAGACCTTTGACATCAGCTCGGCGGTCGCGGCGTCAACCGACTGGCTGAGCGCGACGATGCCGCCGAAGGCCGACACCGGGTCTCCCTCCAGGGCCGCCTGAAACGCATCAGCCAGGCTGGAGCGCTGCGCGAGCCCGCAGGGGATCGTGTGCTTGATGATCGAGACGGCCGCGCCGTCGAGGCGCTGGATGGCGCCCCACGCCGCATCGGTATCGAGCAGGTTGTTGAAGGAGAGGGCCTTGCCGGCCAGCTGCGTCGCGTCGAGGATGCCTGATTCCGGCGTGACGGAGAGGCGGCGGTAGGCGGCGCCGCGCTGCTGCGGATTCTCCCCGTAGCGCAGCTCGGCAACCTTGCAGCCGGCCACGCTCCACTCGTCCGGGAAGCCGGGGATGTCGGTTTGCTCATTGCGGAGATAGGCCGCCACGAGGCTGTCGTAGGCTGAGACGTGCGAGAAGGCCTTGGCGGCCAGATTACGCCGCATCGCTTCATCAACCTCGCCCTGGCGGAGACAATCGAGGATCGTGTCGTAGTCACCGGGATCGGTGACGACAATCACCCCGGCGTGATTCTTGGCGGCGGCGCGCACCATGGCCGGGCCGCCGATATCGATTTGCTCGATCGCATCCTGCGTGGAAATGCCTGGCTGGGCGATGGTCTCCTCGAAGGGATAGAGATTGACGGCGAGCAGATCGATCGGGACGATGCCCTGCTCGGAAAGCTGCTCCAGGTGCTCCGGAAGATCGCGGCGAGCCAGCAGGCCGCCGTGGATGGCCGGGTGGAGGGTCTTCACCCGCCCGTCCAGCATTTCCGGCGAACCGGTCACATCGGCCACACCGATGACCGGAATGCCGGCGTTCGCCAGGGCCGTCATCGTGCCGCCGGTGGAAATGATCTCCCAGCCCATGCCGGTGAGCGTTTGCGCGAACTCCACAATGCCGCGCTTGTCGTAGACGCTCAGCAACGCACGCATGGTCCCGTTCCGCCTCCCTCGAAGATGCTCATGGTGGGCGCGTCGGTCACGCCCTGCTGCCAGCGATCATAGCAGGGTTGCCGCCTGATTCCGTGCTTGCGAATTCGCCGCTTCGTGGGAAGATGCCACCACATCGGAGAAGTTCGGGAAAGGAGCGGGCGTGAAGATCACCGGTATCGAGGCGATCCCCGTCTGGGGTGGGCATCGGAATTATCTCTTCGTCATTGTCGACACCGATGAAGGGATTTCAGGCGTCGGGGAATCGGGGTTGACCGGACGTGAGCTGGCGGTCGCGGGCGTCGTCGATCACCTCGGCCCGGCGCTGGTTGGACAGGATCCGGGCCGCATCGAGCATCTCTGGCAGTACATCGCGCGCGGCGCCTTCTTCCCGGCCGAAGGGGCCGTGGCGGCGGCGCTGTCGGCGATCGACATCGCGCTCTGGGACATCAAGGGGAAAGCGCTCGGCGTGCCGATCTACGAGCTGCTCGGCGGGCTAGTGCGTGATAAGGTCGTATGCTATCCCCACAACGTCGGACACCACATGGAGATCGAACCGCTGGTCGAATCGTGCCTGGAGACCAAGGAAGACGGCTGGAAGTTCGTCCGGTGGGGATTGCCGCAGAATCTGGAAACGTTCGAGCCGCTCGAATCGGTGAAAGCCGCGCTGGCGCAGTTCGAGGCGGTGCGAGATGCGGTGGGCGACGACATCGAGCTTTGCTTCGATATTCACACCCGGCTCGACATGCCCGATAGCCTGACTCTCTGCCGCGAGGCCGAGCAGTACCGGCCCTTCTTCATGGAAGACCCGCTTCGGTCGGAGGCGCCTGAAGCCTTCGGTCAGTTCCGGAGCCGGACCGCGGCGCCGCTGGCGGCAGGCGAGCAGTTCACCTCGAAGTGGCAGTTCCGCCAGCTGATCGAGAACGACTGGATCGACTACTGCCGGATCGATCTCTGCCTGGCGGGCGGGATCACCGAAGCGCGCAAGGTGGCGGGCTGGTGCGAGGCGCACTACATCAAGATGGCCGTCCACAATCCGCTCGGGCCAGTATCGAGCGCGGCCTGTCTCCAGTTCAATCTGGCGACCTCCAACTTCGCGGTGCAGGAACAGCCCCGCAAACCGCAAGAGATCATTCCGGAGGTGGTGCCGGTGCAGCCGGAATGGCAGGATGGCTACCTGCTGCCGCCGACCGCGCCGGGTCTCGGCATCGAGTTCGACCGCGAGGCGGCGAAGCGCTTCCCGTTCCAGATGACCGAGCTGCCCCAGCTGCGCCGGCTCGATGGATCATTCACGAACTGGTAGCACCGGGAATGGAGTAGGCTGATGGCAGTCAGTCGACCAACCGTTTGACACGTTGCAGGCTGGAAAGGATGACAGGCATGGCGCAGACGATTCGGGCGCGGGGCGTGATCGCGCGAGAGCCGGGCAAACCGGGCGTGGTCGAAGCATTCACGATCGAGCCGCCGGGACCGGGGGAGGCGCTGGTCAGGATTCTGGCGAGCGGGGTCTGCCACACCGATCTCTCGGCCAAGAACGGTGTCTTCGGCACCTCCGGGTTTCCCTTCCTGCTCGGACATGAGGGCGCCGGCATCGTCGAACAGCTCGGTGAGGGGGTGACGAACGTCAAGGAGGGCGACTACGTTATCCTCGCCTGGCGGGCGCCCTGTGGGAACTGCCGGTTCTGCCTCGTCGGGAAACCGCATCTCTGCGCCGCCTCCCTCAATGCCGGGCCGAAAATGAAAACGCTCGATGGGGAGACGCTGACGCCGATTCTCGGCATCGGCACCTTCTGCACCCACACGCTGGTCCATTCCCGGCAGTGCATCCCGGTCGATCCATCGCTGCCGCCGGCCCAGATGAGCCTCATCGGCTGCGGCGTGATGACCGGCGTCGGCGCGGCACTTTATTCGGCCGAAGTGAAGCCGGGCGAGTCAGTCGCGGTGATCGGCTGCGGCGGGGTGGGCGACTCGGTGATCATGGGTGCCCGGCTGGCCGGCGCAACCACGATCATCGCCGTCGATATCGACCCGAAGAAGCTGGAGTGGGCGAAGGAGTTCGGCGCGACCCACACGGTCAACCCGAATGACGGCGATCCGGTGGCGGCGATCAAGGAGATCACCGGCGGTCACGGGGTGAATGCGTCGTTCGAGGCGGTCGGTAAGACGCAGACGATCGAAACGGCACTCTGGTGTCGCGATCTGGCTGGCCGCTGCGTCATCATCGGTGTGGCCGACCAGCAGGCGAAGCTCGATCTGCCCGTGGCGAAGTTCTTCGATCTCGGCGGCAGCCTGCGCATCTCCTGGTACGGCGATTGCCTGCCGACGCGTGACTTCCCGCTGCTCGCGGCCTGGTACGAGCAGGGCCAGCTCGATCTCGACCGAGTGGTGACCCGGACGATATCGCTCGACGAGTCAGAAGAGGCATTTCACGCCATGGAGCGGGGTGAAACCCTGCGCAGTGTGATCATGCTCGACCAATAGGAGACGGCTCCCGCCGGCTCGCTACACCCGTCGTCAGGTTCGATCGACGTCCCGGCTGCGCGAGCAACCGGGACGTCGTCGCGATTGCGTCCGTTTCCCGTCCGTTTCTAATCAGGTTCAAAACTCCGGGTGCGAAGCTGACGCTCGTGCGCGCGCGGCGCGTGCGTTGTCGAAAAGGAGTCGCACTGAATGGAAATCTCCACCATTTTCGGGCTGCCTGCCCACCCGCTGTTTGTCCACCTGCCGGTGGTGGGCATTCCGCTGATGGCGCTTGCCGTGATCGCCTACATCGTGCTTCCCGCCAGACCAAACTGGCTCTTCTGGACAGCGGGAGCGCTCAGCGTGGTCGTGCCGCTGGCGACGGTGTTGACCGCGAGCAGCGGCGAGCAGCTCCAGTCGATGTTGCCAGCTGAGGATCAGCACTCATCATTGGTCAGCCGGCATGTGGAACTTGGTGAGCAGACCGAGTACATCGTGATCGCGTTCGCGGCGCTCGCACTCGCGTATCTGGCACTCGATTGGTGGCGCCGGAATCGGGTAACCGAACCGCATCAAATGCAGCCGCGCTTCGCCGGCCGTGCGAACACCCTTGGTCGCCTGATTGTGGTGATCGGCGTGGCCGCCATCCTTGCCGGCAGCGTAGCGACCGTGTGGGATGTCCGCACCGGTCACGCGGGCGCCCAGTCATCCTGGGAGGACGTTGCGGCCGAATCAGGCAGTTGAGCGGGTGCCTGGGGCCGGCTGATCGTCACGCCAGCCGGTCCCGGCGGCATCTACCGCGGACCGGCCGCGAGTGGCGTTGCCGGCGTGGTGACGAATGCTTTCAGCAGCGCCAGCGCGCCGTCGAGATCGCGCACATCGCCCATCTCGAACGGAGCGTGGGTGTAGCGGGTGGCGATTCCGAGGAGGGCGGTGGGGATACCGGCGCGGATCAGGGCCGCGCCGTCACTGCCGAAACCGGGAAAGATCGTCTCCTGCACCGGGATGCCGTTTGCGTCGGCAATGGCGCGCAACTGGCTGATCACCCGGCGGTCGTAGTGGGTCCACGAATCCTTGTAGACCAGAGATGGCCCTTGCCCCAGCCGAACCGGCATTTCCCGAAGATCGCACCCGGGGTAATCGGCGATCGGACCGTTGTCGATCGCGATGGCGAGGTCGAATTCGTCGCGCCGGGCCAGGGAGAGGGCGCCGACCAGACCGATCTCCTCCTGAACGGTCGCGGCCAGCGTCACATCGTAGGCAAGCGTTGACTGATCGAGCTCCGCGATCAGATGGGTGATGAGGGCGAGCGCCACCCGATCGTCGATCGCCTTGCCGACGAAGCGATGCCCTAACCGGCGCACCGGCGGGTTCCAGATCACGCCCGCGCCGACATGCACTCCCAGCGCTTCCGCCTCGCCGCGCGAGTCGACCCCGAGGTCGATGAAGAGATCGTTCTCGGCAAGTGGCGACGCCTCGGGCAGCGTGGAGGCAATGTGGCCGGTGACAGCGGCGAAGAGCCCCTCCACCGGCCCCGACCGCCCGAGAATCAGGGCGGGCTGCCCGACTGGATAGCGTCGGTGCGGCTTGCGGGAACCGGCCTGCCCATCGGTCAGACTGACGAATCCCCGCTCGTCGATCGACTTGACGACGAAGCTGATCTCGTCGGCGTGCCCCTGCAGCAGCAGGCGGGGACCGTTGCCGCGGAACCGCGCGACCACATTGCCGATCGGTTGGACAGTGATCTCACCGCCGAGCTCGCTCCAGCGAGCGCGGCACCAGGCGAGCACCGACTCTTCCTGGCCGGTGGGCGCGGCGAGCTCCATCAACTCGGTGAGGGTATCGAGAACAGTCGGCGGCATGGGTGGCGGCTCCTGGTCGGGCAACTCCGGGCGACGCGGCGCGCGCATCGCCGTAGTGTAGACCGATCAGGAGCCGTCCCGGATCAGGCGGTCGCGGACGCGGTTTCCGGGATCGAAACACCGGGCAGGCCGAAGGCGTCGGCCATCAGCTCCAGCGCGCGCAACCGGTTATCATGACCCCAGACCATCGAGGAGATCATGACCTCGTCGGCGCCGGTTTCGGTGACCAGGGCGTTGATCCGCTCCAGCACCTGGTCGGGAGTCCCGGCGATCCGGCGGGCGCGCATACCGCGAATCTGCTCCATCTCGGCGGCATTGAAGGAATACGCACGCGCTTCGTCGATGCTCGGCAACGGTCCGAACTGGCCGGTGAGGAGGCGAAGCATGCTGAGGTCGCTGGTGCGCTGTAGATCGTCCACGTCTTCCTGGGTCGGCGCGGTGATCACCGACACGGCCAGCATGGCGAGCGGGTGTTGCAGGTGCTCGGACGGGGTGAACGCTTCGCGGTAATAGCGGAGCGCCGGTACTGCCATCGCCATGTTGATGTGGGAGGCGAAGGAGAAGGGGAGCCCGAGCGCGGCCGCCAGTCGCGCGCCGAAATCGCTCGATCCCAGAATCCAGATCGGCGGCAACGGCACATCGCTCGGAGACGCCTTGATCCGCATGAACGGGTGATCGCTTTCGGTGGCGGTGTTGTAGCCACGCAGCTCGGCAAGCTGCTCGGGGAAGTCATCGGCGGCCAGCGCCTCGCGGGAGCGGCGGAGGGCCAGGGCGGTCATCGTGTCGGTACCCGGCGCGCGGCCAATTCCGAGATCGACGCGACCCGGGGCCAGGGCTTCGAGCACCCGGAATGACTCCGCGACCTTCAGGGGCGAGTGGTTCGGCAGCATGATCCCGCCCGATCCGATCCGGATCGAGGAGGTTTCGCGGGCCAGCACCCCGATCATGATCTCCGGGGCGGGGCTGGCGATCGCCGCCGTGTTGTGATGCTCCGCCAGCCAGATACGGCTGTAGCCGAGCCGCTCGGCCGCCTGGGCGATCTCGATCGTATTCCGCAGCGCCTGCGGGCCGCTCGATCCCGCATCAACCAGCGAGAGATCGAGCACAGATACCGGGAAGGAAGACACAGAAACTCCTTTGCATCGCGGCGCGCATGTAGCGGCGCCGGCTTGATTCCTGTGATGATTATCTTCGCTAATGGCATTGCTGACTGTATCGACCGTTGCAGGGCCGTGACGGAGGTCCAGGCAATCCACTGTTCCGGGTCCATCTCCTTGACATCCCCGGCGCTTGCCTTAACCCTTTCCGGCAAGCGGGTCGGATGATTCGGGAACCATGTGGTGGGCTGATTGTGGCGGTGGTTAACAAGGCATTCCTTCGGAAGCTGATCGACTTTACCCCGATCACCTCCCGCATCCGCGCCAGCGTGGTTGGTCCCGCCTGGGCTTTCATGGTGGCGGTGATCAACGCCGCCCGGCGGCACCGCGTTTCGATGCTCGCCCGGCAGGCCGCCTACAGCCTGCTTTACGCTGTCCCGTCGGCTGTCGTTCTCATCGTCGCGCTCGCCAACCTCGTTGATTCGCGAACCGGTTCCGAACTTTACGCCACCCTCAGCGATTTCATTCGCGATCAGGCGCCGGAGGAAACGAAACCGCTCCTCGAAGAGCTGCTCCGGCAGGCGTTGCTCGAAACGACGACCAACCAGGCAACCGTCGCGCTGGCGATTTCGCTCGCGGTGGCGATCTGGGGCGGCTCGGGTGGCACCGGTGCGCTCATGTTCGCCTGCAACGATGTTTATGATGTCGGCGACAAGCGGAATTTCTTCGTCAAGAAGATCATGAACCTGCTGATGACCCTGTTGCAGGGGGTGGCGGTGGTGACTTCGCTGATCCTCCTGACACTCGGTCACCGGATCGTCGACTGGCTGGAGTCGGAAACCGGCACGAATCCACGGCTGATCACCGCGTTCGCATCCGGCCGGACCGCCGCGGCGCTCCTGCTGCTTGTCTCCCTGTTCATTCTCTACTCGGTGGCGCCGGATGTGAAAAAGCAGTATCGCTGGCTGGTGCCCGGGACGGTGGTCGCGACACTCGGCATTCTCGGGCTCTTCGCCGCGCTCAATGTGCTGCTCCAGGTCACCAACCCCGGGACCGCCTACGGGATTGCCGGCAGTGTGCTGGTGTTCCTCTGGTTTCTCTACCTCAACAGTCTGGTTATCGTGCTCGGCGCGGTGCTGAACGCGGTGATCGGTGAGCGGTACGACCGCAAGCTCAAGGCCTTTCTGAAAGCACACCCTGAACGCCGTATCCGTGACCGGCGGGGTATCGAACACCCGGAAGGGAGCTCGACGCAGCTGCCGGCGATCCCCTGAGCGTGGCGCCCCGAAACCACAAACAGCCCCCGGAATGTTCCGGGGGCTGCCGCGTCACCGATCTATTGACGTTCGTCTGATTCGCGGGTGTCGCTTACTGCACCACCAGGGTGCCGACCATGCCGGCCGGGCGGTGCCCCGGAATCGTGCAGTAGAAGGTATAGCTCCCGGCGGGCAGATTCACCGTCAGGGTTTTCGACTCGCCCGGCTTCAGGTAACCGGTCTTGATGTCGAGCCCTTCGAACGTGAGATCGTGCACCGTCGTTCCCGCATTGGTGACGGTGATGGTGGCCTCGGTGTTGGCCGTCACCGTTACGCTTTTGGGCTGAACGAGAACTCGGCCATGGCGATCTCAGCGGACGGAGCCGCGAGGTTGCCGGCCGATTCCGGCGATGCGGCCGGGGCCATGCCCGCGCCGACATCACACTTGAGCAGCATGCCCATCGGCGGCGTGCCGGCCGGCGCGGTGCTGTTGATCACGACGTAGAGGCTGCCATCGGCGCCGAAGGCGATGCCGTTCGGGAGCATGAGATCGCTCACCACGGGAGTCGCCGTGCCGTCCGTGCTCACCTGCACCACCGAACCAGGAGCCGGCATCTCGCCCGCCAGGAAGTTGTCGGAAATCTGGCTGACGTAGAAGTTGCCATCGGGCCCGATCGCCACGTCGCCGAGCATCGTCAGACCGGTGGCGGCGTCGGTCACGGTGCCATCGGCGGCAATCGCCATGATCTTGGCGGTGCCGGGAATGAAGGGTCCGCCGGAGAGGAGCGAGACGTAGACCGTGCCATCCTCACCGATCGCGATGCCCGTCGGTACCGGATCGATCTCCTTCGCGCCGCCGCGAGCCGGGTTGGCGGGACCGTCAGGCGTCGCGATGCCCGGAATGACCGCGAAGACGGAGAACTCACCGGTTTCGGGGTTGACCTGGTAGACGGTGTTGCCGCCGGCGTCGGCCACGTAAAGCGTGCCGTCAGCCGCGGCGCCGATGCCGTAGAGGTTGGAATCGATGGCGTTCGGATCCGGGTTCGCCGAGCGCTCGAACGAGCCGATATCGGCGACCGTGGTCACTTCGCCCGTCGCGGGATCGATCGCCACGACCGAATCCTGATTGGTGATCGGGTCGACCATGCTCGTCGCCGGACCAGGTCCACCGACCGCCACGTAGACGATGCCGTTCGACACGGTCACGCCGGCCGGTCCCACTACTTCGGTGCCGAAGGTGTAGGAGGGAAGGCCGGTTGCGAGCACGCTCTGGGCGCCATCGGGCGAGATCACGGTGACCTGGCCGGAGGGACCGCGCTGGGTCAGCACTTCGGCGGGAGCGGGCGTGCCTTCTGTGGCGGGCGCCATGATCTGCTCGTCACCGCCGCTGCCGGCTTCCGTGATGTAAATGCTGCCATCGTCGCCGACCGCGACCGAGCGGGGGTTGACGAGCTCACTGGCGACCACGCTGCACCCGGCCGGGAGCGCCATGGGGCCTGGAGCGGGTGTCGCTTCCTGGGCAGTGGCCAGGCCTCCGCCCAGCATCGCCGGGGCAGCGAGGGCCGCTGCCGCCGTGACCGCGATCATTCCGCGGGCAAATTTCCGAAGTTCCATCGAGACGCCTCCTGACTGAGAGTGCTCTGAACTGCGGGAAAGGGACACGTCGGGACGCCATCGCCCGCCGCGCCGTTCTCGACGTCAATCCTGCTGCGCCGGTCGGTCACCTCCTGTCCGGTCAGGGATCACTCAATGCACTCCAGACGGAGACCTGTGGTCGTGGAGTCCCGGCGCAGGACCACGAATTGTTCGGCCACGTCGGTTCGTCTGGGCGGCCAGGGGCACTTCCGCGGCGGTTGGTTTGATTCCCTAACCACCGTTCAGCCTAGTTCAGGCAGGACCAGCCGTCAATACCTCCGGTACATGACAATCGGACAAATTTGGATCAACTTCGTTGGATAGAACCGGCAAGCGCGCGATGCCGGAGCACTGCCTCGGCGATACGGGCCACGAGGTAGATGAGGATCGGCAGCGTCAGGAAAAGCGCGAGGAACTGATGGACCTGGAACCGGTTCCAGTCAGACGTGAAATGCCAGTAGACGTAAATAGGGTAATAAGCGAGCCCGGCGGCGGTGGCGAGCACGATGTAGCCGAAGCCGA
>Ga0182741_1006439_pt1 | contig 10259 bp, 8 predicted proteins | sample eDN5th37CBELigOP_FD_128874 | JGI IMG/M metagenome (GOLD analysis project Ga0182741, IMG submission 128874) | Enriched Organic Plus compost microbial communities from Emeryville, California, USA - eDNA 5th pass 37_C BE-Lig OP (version 2) (version 2) ...
CCGTACTGAGCCTGCGTCCGCAACCGTCGAGTCGGGCGATCAGGTCGCCGAGACGTCGGGGACGGACTCCACGTCACTCGGCGCCGCCGGCGTGCGGAACATCAACGCGGCCGCCCCCGCCGCCAGGACGAGGAGTCCACCGACCGCGAGCAAGGCGACGTGGTAGCCCGCGAGATCGGCCTCGCGACCCCCCGCGGCGGCCGTCACCGACGCGGCGAGCGTGGACAGCACTGCGGTACCCAAAGCACCACCGAATTCCTGGGTCGTGTTGATGATTCCAGCGGCGACGCCCGACACCGACTCCTGGACACCGGTGAACGCGAGCACCTGTACGACCACCACCACGAGACCGAATGCGAGGCCGATGAGCAGGAACGGTACGAGGACGTCGATCAGGTACGAAGCGTCGGTGGGAACGCGCGCCATCAACGCCATTGCGACCACACCAAGAGCCAACGCGATCTGCACGACGAGCCGCGCTGGCAAGCGACTGAGCAGGCTCTGCGCCAACTTGGACCCCACCATCAGGAACAGACCGAGCGGCACGTACGCGATGCCGGTCTGAAGTGCTGACCATCCGAACACCCGCTGCATCAACAGCGACAGCACGTAGTACATCGCGAACATCGCGCCGTAGACGAGGAACGCGACCACATTCGCACCCCGCAACGTGGGAATCCGCAACACCGCGAAGTCGATGAGTGGCTCCGAGGTGCGCCGCTCGACGCTCACGAAGACCAGTAGCACCACGATCGCCAATCCGATCGTGGTGAAGGTGGCGGTCGACAACCATCCCACCGTCTCGGCGCGGGCGATTCCCACGATCAACGTGAGTAAGCCGCCCGTGAGGAGCACCGCGCCGGGAAGATCGAGCTGCGGTCGCGTTCCGCTCGCACCCTTCGGGAGCAAGGCCCACGCCATCGCGATGGCAACGAGCCCGACGGGCACGTTGATCCCGAAAATCCATCGCCAACCGGGCCCCTCCGTGAGGATCCCGCCGAGGATCACCGCGATCGTGGCCGCCGCCCCCGTGAGGGCACCCCAGATCGCAAGCGCGCGGTTCCGCGGCGGACCTTGTTCGAAGATGCTCGTCACCATCGACAGTGCTGACGTGACGACGAACGCACCCGCGAGTCCCTGTGCGCCCCGTCCGGCCAACACCCACGCGGTCGTCGGCGCGATCGTCACGACTCCCGACGCGACCGTGAACCCCGCGAGCCCGAGCATCAACATTGCTCGGCGACCGAAGAGGTCGGCGCTGCGGCCCGCGAACAGCAGGAACCCGCCGAGCAGCGCGCTGTACACGGTCACGACGTACTGCAGGGTTCCGGCACCCATCCCGAGGTCGTCCTGGATCGCCGGCAACGCGACGTTCACGATCGTCGCGTTGAGCACCACGGTGACTTGACCGGTGAGCAGGACTGCGAAGAGCAACCGTTTGGACGCGGCGCGCGCCATCAGTGGGCGCGGCTCACGCGATCACCGGCCAGGTCAGGCGCGAACCAAGGTTGGTGCGCTCCAAGACGCCCGCGCCCAGCCGCTGGGCCTCGGCATAAAGCTTCTCTTCGTCGATGGTGGTCATGTGGAAGTCGTCGACCACCGTCTTCCCGTCGACGAGCACCGTACGCACACTGCGACCGTCGACGCTGTAGACGAGATGATTCACCACGTTGAACAACGGGACCCACTCCGGGCGGTCGGTGTCGTGGATGACGACGTCGGCGCGCTTGCCGGGCTCGATCGATCCGATGGTGTCGCGAGCACCCATCGCGTAGGCACCACCCAGCGTCGCGATCTCGAACGCACGCGTGGCGGGGAACTGGTTCGGATCCTGACGCGCGTCCTTGAACAATCCCGCGAGCACGTACGTCGCCTTGTAGATGTCGGAGTGATTCGAGGCGTTGTTGCCGTCGGTACCGAGCGCGAGGTTCACGCCCGCGGCTTCGAGCTCGGGAAACTTGCTCACCGTCGACGCGCCGTAGGCCACCTTGAGCGCGGTCGTCGGGCAGTGCACGATCGTTCCTGGCGTGCGCGCGATCGCGGCGACCTCGTCGTCATCGATGTGCACGCAGTGGACCGCGACATAAGGCCGGTCGAGCACCCCGAGCTGCTCCAGGTGCACGAACGGACGATTCCCACGGTCGCGCAGGTACGCCGCCGGATCAGTCGGCGCAGGCGACATGTGGAAGTTGAGTACCGCGTCGTAGCGCTTCGACAGGTCGGCGGCCGCGAGCCAGAGGGCGTCACTCACCCTCGGACCACCGACCACCATCGGCCAGGCTTGCAGGAGGTCGTCGGGGGCGCCGCGATACCGGGCGAGATACGTCTCGAGGTTGTCGATCGCCTCATCGGTGGTCTGTGCATACTTCTCGGGCTGCGCGGGTCCGTCCCACACCCAGCGGCCGAGTCGAGCGCGCACGCCCGTCTCCGCGAGTCCCTCGAAGACGTCGTCGAGGTAGTAGATCGTGCCGGCTTCGAGGAAACTCGTGGTTCCCGAGCGCAGCATCTCCACCGCGGCGAGCTGCGCGGAGACCTTCTCGTCGCGCGCTTCGTATCCCGCGTAGAGCGGACACAACCACTCGTACACGTTGGACTCACGGTCGGTGTCGTCGGGAACGACACCTTTGGTCAACGGTTCGCCGGTGATGTGGATGTGCGCGTTGACGAGACCCGGCACCGCGCATCCACCTCGCCCGTCGATCGTCGACCGGGCCGCGAACGCAGCCGCGACATCCTCACGTCGACCGACGCCCACGATCAGCGGACCGTCAATGGCAATCGCGCCATCGGTGTAGATCTCGCGCTGCTCGTTCATGGTCACGACCATCACGTTGGTGATGATCGTGTCCACCGTCTGTGGTTCTGCCTGAGTGCCTTCCTCGTGCACGTCGCCCCTCCCGCGAATGGTCTGACCATCCTGCCAGTCACCGGCGCTGGATGCACCAAGACCGGCGAGAATGAAACGCTCAGGAAACAGACGACTCCAGGCAAGAAACGATCGCATCGACGTCGGCGATCAACGCGAAGTTCGTAGCCATCGACCGCAATGCCGCCTCGTGGAGGTCCCCCGGCGCCGCGCACGCATCGGCGGCCACGACCGCGCGGTATCCGAGTTCGAAGCCGCCGCGCACCGTTGACTCCACGCAACATTCGGTGGACAGCCCACACGCGATGAACCAGCTCACCCCCATGTTTCGCAGCATGGCGTCGAGGGCGGTTTCGAGAAACCCGTTGTACCGGTGTTTGTCGACCACGAGTTCATCGGCACGTGGCGAAACGCGGTACCAATCGATGCTCGACGTGCCCGCCATGCACATGCCGTGCTCTCCGGGCGGATACTCGCGGAACCAATCCGAGGCGCGCCACGGACTCTGCGCGTGCTGTACGAGGCGCACCCAGACCACCGGAACGCCACAGCGGCGCGCCGCCTCCACCAAGACGTTCACTCGGTCGATTGCCGCCTCGTTGTCGGCGTGCTCTGCCTCGGTCAACCAGGGCACATCATCGGGATGTGCGAACCCGTTCTGCACGTCGACCACCAGGACTGCCGCTTCTGAGCGCGGCCCGGGAGCCTCTCGTTCCGGGGCGGAACCGAAAGAAAGGGACAAGGTCGGCACGGGTGAGGCCTCCGGGACGGGGTGCGTTCACGTGATCGTGACGCGATCCGGGTGGAAATTTCCCGGAACTGTGTCAAGCTGATCGTGGTCAGTCAATGAGACCACGAGCTGCCGCACCTTCGTCCGTACCTTGCTGCGATCGTTCGCACCCTCCCGCCAGGAGCAGCCATGACCGAGGTCGTCTCGACCGAACACACCGAAGCCAAGCCATTCACCTGGTTCACCCGGGTCGAAGACAGCACCCAGGAGCACTGGGATGTGCTCATGTCGGCCGACGACGACCTGCGATCGGGTCTCAGCCGTCGGGTGCTCGACCACATGCGGCTCCTCGACGTGGAGGACGAGTTCCCCACCACCCGGCTCGAGCACTGCCTGCAGGCCGCCACGATGGCCTACCGCGACAATCGCGACGACGAGTACATCGTGATGGCGCTGCTGCACGACATCGGAGACACGCTCGGCGCGTACAACCATCCCGACATCGCGGCCGCCATCATCAAGCCGTTCGCCCGCGACGACTACCTCTGGATGATCGAGAAGCACGCCATCTTCCAGGGCTACTACTTCTGGCACTTCGTGGGTGGCGATCGAAACACGCGTGATCAGTTCAAGGATCACCCGTACTACGACCTCACCGAGGAGTTCGTCCGGCTCTACGACATGCCGGCGTTCGACCCGAACTACGACTGGAAGCCGCTCGACGAATTCGCCCCGCTGCTCGACGACTTCTTCCGGGAACCGCGGGCCAAGCGGGAGGGTCGCAAGACGCTGGCGAACGGCGAGGTCGTCAACGACGTGTGACATCGCCAAACCAGAGACCACGCGATGATCGGCGGGCCCGTGGGCCCGCCGATCCGCGTGGGTACGACTACGCGCGTCGACGGCGGGTGACGTCGACGATCGCCGGGGGGTCGTATTGACGGTCGGCCGGGTTGATGTCGACGCCCGGTGGGACGATCGCATCGATCTGGTCGAGTACGTCAGAACTGAGCCGTACGTCGGCACCCGCCAGCACATCGGCAAGCTGTTCCGGACGACGCGGTCCGAGGATCGCGGCGGTCACGGCGGGGTGGGCGAGCACGAACGCGTGCGCCATGTGCGCCAGCGAGATACCCGCCTCGCCAGCCACCTTCGCCAACTGCCGGAGCGCGTCGAGCTTGCGCTCACGCACGTCGGAGTCGAAGTCGAAGTGGTCACCCTGACGTTCAGCGCGTGAACCTTCCGGAGCCGTACCGTCGAGGTATTTGCCGGTGAGCCACCCGCCGTTGAGTGGGGCCCAGACCATGACACCTTGGTCGTAGCGCTCGCAGGTTGGCAGCACCGCCCGCTCCACGCCACGTACGAAGATCGAATACGGCGGCTGTTCCACCGAGAACTTCTCGCGCCCTCGACGCTCGGCCGCCCATTGTGCTTCGACGATCAACTCGGCCGGGAACGTGGACGTGCCGATCGCGAGGACCTTGCCCTCGTGTACGAGATCGCTGAGCGCACCGAGCGTCTCGTCGATGTCGGTCTGGTGGTCGGGTCGGTGCACGAAGTACACGTCGATGCGATCGGTGTCGAGCCGACGCAAGCTGTCTTCTACTGCGCGCCGGATCCAGCGTCGAGAGTTCCCGCGGTGGTTGATCTCGTCGCTCATCGCGTTGTGGAACTTCGTGGAGAGCACCACGTCGTCGCGACGCCCCTTGAGCGCCTTGCCGAGCATCGTCTCCGATACGCCGAAGTCGTAGACGTCGGCGGTGTCGATGAAGTTCACGCCCGCGTCGAGCGCGAGGTCGACCATTTTGGTGCAGTCGTCCTGATCGGTGTCACCCCACGCGCCGAACATCATCGTGCCCAGACAGAACGTGCTCACGTTGATGCCGGTGCGACCGAGTGGGCGATACTCCACGGTTCTTCTTCTCCGACGATCGAGTGGTGACTACGCCACACCGCGTTCGAACGGCTTGGCGAGCCCGGCCGGCTGCACGTTGCGCTTGGCGAAGAAACACATCGCCAGGATCGCGAGCAGGAACGGAGCGACGATCAGCAACTGTGGCTGGATGTCGTATCCGAGCGCTGGCAACTGGAGTCGCAGCGCGTCCGCACCCCCGAAGAGGAAACAACCAGCGATGATCGGGACCAGCCGCCAACCGCCGAAGATCACCGCGGCGTTGACGAGGAAGCCACGACCGGCGGTCATGTTCTGGTTGAACAGACCCACCTCGGCCACCGACAGGTAGGCACCACCCAGTCCGGTCGTGATCCCTGCCCAGTACAGGCCCTGGCGCCGACGCTTGTTCACGTCGATACCGGTGACGTCGGCTGCACCCGGGTCCTCACCGCAGGCTCGCAACTCCAGGCCCCAGCGCGTGCGGTTGACCATGTACCACGAGAGCGGCGCGACGATGAGCAGCAGGTAGATCGGCCAGCGATTGCTGAACAGCGACTCACCGATCAACGGAATCTGGTGCAACAACGGGATGTCGATGTTGTCGGCCTGCACACCCCGAGGTTCGATGACTCGCAGCAGATAGCTGGTGAGACCGAGGGCCAGGATGTTGAGGGTGAGGCCCACCACGAACGTGTTGGCCTGCAAACGGTGCGACATGTTCGCGTGGATGATGGCGACCACCAGCCCGGCGAGCATGCCGCCGATCAGTCCGGCCACCGAGCTGTTGAAGATGTCGGAGGCCCAGATCCCGAAGAACGCACCCGAGAGCATCATGCCTTCGAGCGAGATGTTGAGCGTGCCGCCGCGCTCGGCGACATATTCACCACTGGCCGAGAACGCCAGCGGCCCGGTGAGCCGCATCGTTCCCGCAAGGATCGAAGTAATGCTGTCCATTACGCGGCCACCTCAACCTTCTCTTGCGAAGCGATCTCCGCGGCTGCGGCCCGCTGAGCGATCTTCACGGCCTTGCGACGTTCCGCAACGTGGAGGATGGCCGGCGGCAACAGTGCGGCCAGCACCACGAGCGCTTGCACGATCTGCACGATGTTCGACGGAACACCGGTGGCGGCGAGGCGGAGACCACCCGCTCGCAGTGCACCGAAGAACAAGGCAACCGGCACGATCACGATGGGGTTGCGACGACTGATCAATGCGGTGAGCAGTCCTTCACCCGGCATCGTTCCACCGGAGCCGAGCACGACACGGGGGTTGACACCCGTGAACCACACACCACCGGCGAGTCCGGCGAACAAACCTGAGATCACGAGCGATCCACCACCGACGAGCACCTTGCTCACACCCGCGGCCTGAGCCGAGTTCGGGTTGAGACCGAGCATGCGGGAACGGAAACCCCAGCGGGTCCGCATTCCCAGGAACGCCATCAGCGCCACCAACACCAGCGCCAGGATGATCCCGGAGGTGGTGGTGAAACCGCCGATGGTGATCCGCGGCAGGCGGAAGCTCTCGTTGAGGGACGGCGACTGCGGCGGAAGAACCTGCTTGTTCACCTTCTCTTGGAGCAGCCAGGTCTTGTTGAGGAAGAACGACAGCACCTCGATCGCCACGAAGTTCAACAACAGCGTGGAGATGATGACGTCGACGCCTCGCCAGTACCGCAGCACCGCCGCAATCCCCGCCCACAGGCCACCACCGACGGCACCGGCGATGAGCCCGAGCACGATGGCCGGCACGGGCGGAAGGCCGAGCTTGAAGATCACCATGCCGGTGAACACCACACCGATGAGGAACTGACCTTCGGGACCGATCGAGAACACACCCGCTCGGCTCGTGACCACGAGGCCGGTGGCCACGATGAGGATCGGCGTGGCCTGTTCGACCGTGCGACCGATCGCCGCCGGTTCACTCAAGCTTCCGAGATACAGCGCGTGGATCACGTCGAACGGTGACGCATCCGTGGTGAGGATGACGAGCAGTGATGCCAACGCAACTGCACCGAGCATGCAGATCGCGTAGAGCGCCACGTTGATGAGGATCCCCTTGGCTCGGGTATCCCCCGTCTTGGGGCCCATGACAACCGGAAGGAGATCTTCCGAGGTCGTCGGTTCGTCGACGGTCACAGCGCCTGACCCCCCATCATCATGCCGAGCGTTTCGAGGTCGGCCTCGTTGCGTTCGACGACACCCATCAACTTGCCTTCGTTGATCACCGCGATGCGATCCGAGAGCGCCAGGATCTCTTCGAGTTCGGTGGAGATGAGCAACACGGCCACCCCGGCTTCGGCGGCGGCGCGCAGTTGGTTCGTCATGTACTCCACCGCACCCACGTCGAGACCGTGGGTGGGCTGGGCCGCGACCAACACCTTCGGATTTCGGCTGAGCTCACGAGCCAGCACGACCTTCTGTTGGTTTCCGCCCGAGAGCGACCGCATCGGCGTGTCGGGCGACGGCGTCTTGATCTCGTATTCCTTGATGAGCTTCTGCGCGTTCTCGCGGATCAGCTGCTTGGAGACGAGTCGCCCCTTGCTCACCCGATCGAGATCGTCGAGCACCAGGTTCTCGGCGACGGTCATGTCGAGGACACAGCCCGCTTCGTGGCGGTCTTCGGGAATGACCGCGACGCCGGCATGCCCCATGGAGCCGGGTCGTCCGTCCTTCACCTTCTCGCCGTCCACTTGGACGTCACCCTCGCTGAGGGGGACGAGCGACATGAGCAACTTCTCGAGCGTGGCTTGGCCATTGCCCTCCACCCCGGCGAGTCCGACGATCTCACCCCTGTGCACTTCGAGGCTGAAGTCGTCGAGGAGCTTCACTCCTCCGCGGCCCGTCACCGTGGCGTTGTTGATGTCGAGCACGATCGGACGCGCCTGAAGTTCCTCGGCGTCGAACGTGGCGTCGGTGACCGCGGTCTGCTCCGCCGCGTGCATGAGGCCGAGCGCCACGGCTTCCCCGCGCAGGGACACGTCGCGTCCCACCATCTCGCGGGCGAGGCCGCGAGCATCGGTCTCAGAGGTCTTCGCTTCCGCGACCACCACGCCGTTGCGCATGATGGTCACGTAGTCGGTGGCGTTGAGAATCTCGTCGAGCTTGTGGCTGATGAGCACCACCGCGCGGTTCTCCGCCGTCACCACGTGACGCAAGGTGGTGAACAGCTCCTCGGACTCCGCCAACGTGAGCACCGACGTGGGCTCGTCGAAGATGAGGATCGACGGGTCCCGCCGGAGACACTTGATGATCTCGACTCGCTGACGCTGGCCCGCGGTGAGCGAACCGATGGTCGCAAACGGATCGATGTCGAGTCCGTAGCGAGCCGAGATCTCCTTCACGGCCTTGACGGCACCGCTCTTGTCGAGCTTCGTGCGCTCACCGAGCGTCACGTTCTCCCAGACGGTCAGTGCATCAATGACGGAGAAGTGTTGGTGCACCATGGCGATGCCGAGGGCACCAGCTTCCTGAGGTGAACTGATCACGACCTGCTGGCCATCGATCTCGATGCTGCCCGCGTCGGGGGTGATCACCCCAGTCAAGACCTTCATCAGGGTCGACTTGCCGGCGCCGTTCTGGCCCAACAGACCCTGGATTTCGCCCCGCCGCACCTCGAAATCGACCTGATCACAGGCGATCACGCTGGCGTAGCGCTTGATGATCCCGCGCATCTTCACCGCGACGCGAGGACCGTTTCCGGCCTCGTCGGTCAGCGTGATCGCGGGGTTTGCGTCACTCATGCTCGGACCTGATCCTTCATTCGTCATGGGGCGCGAGCCCCGACTGGATCACGATGCGACGACGACGTTGGGCCGCTTCGTTGTGGAACACGGCCGAGACGGCCGGTCCACGAAAACACTCGTTGCTTGCAGTGCCCGCATGGGACGGTCGGGTCGAAACCCGACCGTCCCACCGGACATGAATGTCAAGGGCGACTTACTTGGTGCCCTTCACCACTTCCTCGGCGTTGATTTCCTCGTTACCGATCTTCTTCATGAAGGCGTCGACCTCAGCCTGAAGCTTCTCGGCGTTGGGGACGTTGCCGTTGTCGCAGACGATCGACGACGGGAACTCCTGGACTCCAACCTTGTTGAAGAAGGACTCACCCATCTTGATCTCTTCGTTCTCCCACGCCTTGATGGCCTGGAGCAGGAACTCACCCGGAGGGAAGAGCGAAGACACCGCGAACGCCGGGTCGGCGCAACGGTCGGTACCCGGAGCCACCGAGTAGATGCCGGCGTCGAGACCGGCCTTGGCCACGGCGTTGGTCGCACCACCCATGTACGGGTAGAGCAGCTCGGCACCAGCCGAGATCTGCGACTTCGCCGCTTCCTGACCGAGGGCCGAGTCGTCGAAGTCACCCGTGAGAGTCTTCGTGGTGGTCGCGTTCGGGATGACCTGCTTGATACCGGCCGTCCACGAGTCGAACGCTTGCGTCACGAAGTCGAGGTCCGGACCACCGATGAATGCGGCCTTGGTCTTGCCAAGTTCCTTCATCACCAGACCGGTGGCGTAGCCCGCGGTCAGCTGGCTCTCGTACACGTCGTCTTCCGTGTTGAACACGTAGCCGTTCAACTCCTCATCGGAGTTGATGTAGAAGACGACGCCCTCGCAGACGTCGTCCTGAGCGGCTTCGACCGCGTCGTACATGTCGCCGTCGGCCAGACCGATGAAGTTGGCACCCTGCTCACAGAGGCTCCGGGCCTGCGTGGCCGCATCGGCCGCTTCGACGCGGTCGATGATGATGGTCTTCCAACCCTTCTCCTC
>Ga0182741_1006440_pt1 | contig 10258 bp, 8 predicted proteins | sample eDN5th37CBELigOP_FD_128874 | JGI IMG/M metagenome (GOLD analysis project Ga0182741, IMG submission 128874) | Enriched Organic Plus compost microbial communities from Emeryville, California, USA - eDNA 5th pass 37_C BE-Lig OP (version 2) (version 2) ...
GAACAGCCCGCAAGCTGAGAATTCGTCCGTCATAGTCGCCCGGGCGAAATACCTTGGTCTCAGCATCTACATCTTCTCGGACAGCGGGGCAGTCCTGCTGATCATTTCCATGTAGCGCCGCATGGGGCGAGACGTCGGCGATCGTCCACTCTCTCTTCCTGCGTCCACCGTTCGTCGGCACTTCTGGCTCTCCGCCGACCGACTTCCAACGGGCCCTGTGATGTACGACGGTACGCGCGATCACACCCGACCGGGAAGCAATGCCGTCTGCAAGGATGTAGGAGCCCATGAAGGCCGAGACCCAATCTCCGAATCGCCTCCCTTTCTCGGCGATTTCGAGTTTGGTCACATCCACCGGGACCGACCCTCGGTAATCACGCTCCAACAAAGTTGCGAGATTTTGGACGATCGACCGGACCTTTTCGACATCCTGACGGTAAACCAGGGCGGGAATGATCAGCTGATGACCTGGTGCAAGCACTTCCCGCGTCATCCGATAGACCAACTCCAGCTGTTCGGTAGTTGAGACGCGTCCCCGCGCCTCGGTGGAACCGGGGCTCCGATCTGGCGTGTCGGCAAGCACAACGGATACGAAATCGCCGGGGCGTAACTCTTGCCCCCGAAGTACGCCCCAACTGAACGCACTCAACTTTCGGTATATATCGTCGAGTGCGGCGAGTTTTACCGAGATGATCCTGTATTGGCCAGATTGGCCGGTAGTTTCCCGTATGACGTGACGAGCCACAATCCGGCGTGCATGCCTGACCTCCCCGAGAATCAGGTAACGACTCCAGCGATCCGAACGACCTGCAAGTACTGCCGTCGCCACTGCGCCGAGAGCTATTATTGTGCCAAAAATTGGATCGGCGATAGCGAACATCCGAAACCAGGGAGACGACATCAGGTCGCCGTTGCGCGCTGACCGCGTCGCTACCCAATACCAGCCGCCGGCCAATACGAGGGCAATTACCACTACAGCCCACCTGTTGCGGGATTCAGGAAGCGCATACCACTTCGACTGCAGCACGATCCTCACCCGACGCCAGCGTCCGCTCCTGAAGCCGTCCGAATCCGTCATACCAGCCCTTCTGCTACACGGTCGCCTTGTCCGAGCATGCCGACCGGTGACGAGATCAGCAGGCACACATCGAGTGAGTAGTATGCTGCCGCAGATCACAGCTCAGCGTGAACTCGGAGGATCAATGGTCACCGTCACCGAGTCGTTCGTGCGTAGCAAATCCGGTGACGACAGGGCATGCGAGGACGGCATCGTCCTGACGAACGACTTCATCGCCGTGATCGACGGTTCAACCGACCCATTCGGCCGAGGCACCGATCGGCCCACGCCGGGGCAGCTGGCGATGGAGTTGACGGCAGAAGCAATACGAAATCTTCCCCCCTCCTGTGATGCCCATGAAATGGTGGATGCTGTCACGAACCATGTCCACGCGAACCTGCCGCTCGATCGCAGCGCGGCTGCCGCTGCGATCACCGTCTATTCGGTCACTCGGCGCGAGGTGTGGCGTGTAGGCGATACACGGTTTTGGTGGCAAGGCAGACCAGCTACCGCGCCGAGCAAAGCGATCGACGTGGTGACATCGGAATTCCGCGCTGCACTACTCACAGCTCGATTGGCCGACGGGGTATCGATCGACGAACTGCGGACGACCGATCCCGGGCGAGCTGCTGTGCTTCCCCTGATTCAGGCCCAGATTTCCTTTCGGAACGCCCTTGGCGAGTGGGGATACGGTGCTATCGACGGCACTCCTGTCCCTAGCGAGTACATCGACGTGGTTCCCGTCCCGATAGGTGTGAAAGAGCTGGTCCTCCACACCGACGGCTACGTCCAGTCGTGTCCCACCCTTGTTGACGCCGAGGCTCGCTTGAAGGAAGGACTGAATGCAGACCCTTTGTGCATAGGTGAGCTCCGCGGCACCAAGGCGTGGTTACCGGGAAACGATTCGTTCGACGATCGGGCATACATCCGCCTCGTGCTCTGAGGCGAGACGAAGCTGGCAGACTCCTGAGCCCTGTCGCACCCACGGCTACCCATGTCGCCAGAAACCTCGACTCTCCCACGGGCGCGTCGTAGCGATACCGGCGCGTTCAGCGATCGCCTCGGCGCGTTCGGATGCCGTTGCGAGCAGCCCCGCCTCGGCGTTCCCGTCCAACCAGTCGACGACGCCGTCGCGCATCACGATGCGGCCGTCGACGAGCACCGTGCGGACGTCCCGGCCGGTCGCCTGCCAGACGAGCGCGGCCGGGATCGACGACGAGGGGGTGAGGTGGGGGCTGCGGGTGTCCAGGAGAACGACGTCGGCCTTGTATCCCGCTGCCAGACGACCAATATCGGAGGCCTGCCCCACGGCTCGCGCACCACCCAGCGTGGCGATCTCGATCAGCTCCTCGGCGGTCATCGCGGCGGCATCGCAGTTGACGGCGCGTTGCACCACGCCGAGCGTCTTGAGGTCCGACAGGACGTCGCAGGCGTCGTTGCAGTTCGCGTCGTCGGTGCCGATCCCGACGTTGATGCCGGCCTGGAGGAAGGCCGGCACCGGTGCGATCCCCGAGCCGAGCACGCCGTTGCTCACCGGCTGGGTGGAGATCGACGCGTCCGCGCGCCGGATCAACCGGATGTCGGCGGCATCGACGTGCACGCAGTGGCCGAGCAGCAGACGGGAGTCGAGCAGACCGTACGAGTCGAGATAGCGCACCGCGCTCATCTCGCCGACCGGCCGGTCCCCCGGCGTCTCCGACAGATGCAGTGCCCAGATGCCGTCCTGCGTTCGGGCTCGGTTGCGGCTGTACTCCAGGGCCTGCAGCGACGTCGTGCTGGCCGTGGACGGTGACGCGCACACGCGGATCCGGCCGCCGTAGCTGTGGTCGTGCTTCCGGTACATCTCGTCGAGGTCGCTGAGGATCGCGGTGGTTTCACGTAGAACACTCGCCGGGCGTACCTCCGGTTCCCTAGCCCGCACCGTCTGGAGGAAGGTCGGAGAGGACGGTCTGATGGCGTCGGTGAACATGCGTGCGTAGACGGCGCGGATGCCGGTGCGCCCCAGGACCTCGATGGCCGTGTCGATCGCAGGCAGCGGATCGAACGGATGCACGTGATCGTTCAGCACGACGGTGGTGACGCCCGACCGGATACTTTCGAGGCAGAAGAGTTCGAGGGCGACCTTCACGTCCGACAGTGAATACGCCGCCAGGCCCGGATACAGGTCGTTGAACATCCAGTCGAGCAGGTCGCGGTCCTGGTTGCCACCGGCCCGGAGCAACGACTGCGTGCCATGGGTGTGGGAGTTGACCAGCCCCGGCATGACGATCTGGCCGGCCGCGTCGATGATCTCGGCGTCGGCCGGAATCGCCACCTCGTCATCCGGTCCGACGGCGTTGATCCGGTCGTCCTCGACGAGCACGGTTCCCCGGTCGAGGATCCGCCGGCGGTCGTCCATGGTGAGCACCCGCCCACCCACGATCGCGATCAAGCTCACGGCATTGCTCCTTCCACCGGGGTCTCCGACCCGCGCACCGATATCTCCGCCGAGGCCGCCACGGCGGCCTGCACCACGGCGGTGTATCCCGTGCACCGGCACAAATGCCCCGTCAGGACCTCCCGCACCTCGTCGGCAGTGACGACGCGCCCCTCCGTGGCAACCCTGCGAAGAAGCCACGAGAGCGTCACGACGATGCCCGGAGAACAGAAACCGCACTGGACCGCGCCGTGCTCGAGCATCGCCGCGATCAGCGCGTCCTCGGCTGCCGTGGCGACGGTGGCGACACTGCTTCCCCGTGCCGCGGCGTGCGGAACGAGGCAGGACGGAGTCGGTACCGAATCCACGAGGACGGTGCACGAACCGCAGTGGCCGCTCGCGCACCCGAGCGGGAGTGCGACTCCGCTGGAATCCAGCACCTCCCACAGGCTCTCGGTGCCGGTCTCCGGCAAGGGCGTCGGCCGGCCGTCGACCGTGCACGTGGGAGCCACGACCTGCACGTCGGGCTCCACGGGAAGCCGGGTCGTCGCCGATTCGCTCATCTCCTGCGAGGTCATCGTGCTCATACCCCCTTCGGGTTGTGCAGGTCGCGGTGGACTCGCTCTGCCATTCCGCTCACCAGTTGCAATGTCTTCGGATCGACATCGCCCGCAGCGAGACACGAGCGCACGCAGGCGTCGGCGAAGTCCTCGGCTCCCCCGGGATCACGGAGGCATTCCTCCGCGCCTTCGAGGCGAAGTGTCGGACCACCGACACCGATCGATACCGTGGCACCGCAACCGTCTCCGACGGCCGCCGCGACCGCGACCTCCGACCGGCTCACGCTCGGCCGCAGTGCCACTCGACGGAAGGCGACGCGCTCCGGATCGCACAGCTCCAAGCCGCAGGCGATCTCGCCGGCTCCGAGTCCGGCTGTCGGTATCGACGTCACCTCCACCATGCGGGTGCCGTATTCCCCCATCACGACCAGCTGCGCTCCACACGCCGCCAGTACGGGGACGAGTTCGCGTGGCCCGAGCGGCGATACGACATTGCCCACCACCGTGGCCCGCCGTCGCACGGCAGGGGTGGCGAACCAGGAGGGTTCGGTTCCGCCGAACAAGGGCCGCAGAATCGGGTCGGCGACCGACACCATCGCACCCACCCGCAACCGGCCGGCCGAGTGTGCCGTTGCATCCGGCAGGGAGTCGGCAGGAACGACCGACCAGGCTCCCGGCACGTCCCGCAGATACACCAGCACCGACGGCTCAGTCCCGGTGCTGGTCAGCCAGGGTTGGACGCTGGTTCCACCACCGACGACCACCGCGTCCCGCGTCATCGCGCAGTGCAGGGCCTCGTCCCAGGTGGAGGCGAACAGGTGCGTGGTCATGCGGGCACCTCGCTTCTCGTCGGCACCACACGCCGGGCCGGGATGGACGCGACCGGCTCACCCGTGGCCGCTCGGATCGCCGCGGCGACGGCTGCAGGTGAGGAGACCAAGGGGCCTTCCCCGATTCCCTTCGCGCCGAATGCCAGATCGGACTGGGGGTGTTCGACGATCACCGGCACCACCTCGGGCACGTCCGTCGCGCCGGGCAGCAGGTAGTCGCCGAATCCGGTGGTGAGCTGGCGTCCTTCGGCATCCACGTCGCGTTCCTCCCACAGGGCGAAGCCGACGCCCTGGACGGTGCCGCCGACGAGCTGGCCTTCCACGGCGACCGGATCGACGGCTCGTCCGCAGTCCTGCGCGCACACCACCTGCACGACGGAGCACTCCCCGGTCAGTTCGTCGACGTCCACCACGGCGCGGTGGGCCATGATCTGGAAGGCCTTGTGGGGACGGCCCGGTCCGGTCGGTGGCCCGTCGTTGGTGTCGGTTTCGGTCCAGGTGTCCGCGTGGTCGTCTCCGAGCAGTGCCGTGAGATCGTCGTGGCTCCACCGATCCGGCACGGGCCTTCCCTTCTCCCGGGCTCGTTCCCGCAGGCGCTGTGCGAGGCGTTCTGCGGCACGGGCGGCCGCTCCCCCGCTGGCCATGGTCTGACGGCTGGCCTTGCTGCCGCCGGCGGTGGGGAAACTCGTGTCCGCCACCCGCACGGTCACGGGCAAGCCCGGGAAGTGGTGCCCGACCATCCGTCGCAGTACTTCGTCGACGCCCTGGCCGACGTCGGCCGCAGCGGAGATCACCTCGACGCCGCTGCGGGTGAGCCGGACCGCGGCGGTGGCGGGGTCGGGCTTGCCATGCCCGAGGCCGGCGCTCTTGATCCCCAAGGCCACACCGGCACCGCGTCGCATCCCCTCCGCCGGGGCACGTGCCGGTTCCGGGACGGACAGTGCTGCGTCGAGCACCTCGCGGGGGTCGGCACATCCGGCGAGGGGCTGGCCGGTGGTCGCCAGCGGTTCCTCCGGTTCGAGGAGGTTCCTGCGCCGCAGGTCGATCGGGTCGATGCCGAGTTCGGCGGCCACAGCGTCGACGGTGGATTCGATGAGGAAACAGGCCTGCGTCGCCCCGAAGCCGCGCATCGCCCCGGCGGGCGGGTTGTTGGTGTAGACGGTGGTGGTCTCGAGGTCCACCGCGTCGAAGCGATACATGCCGGCGCTGAAGTCGTGGACGATCGCGGTGACCGGCAGCGAGGTGTGCGCGTAGGCGCCGCCGTCGAGCAGGGTGCGGGTGCGCAGCGAGACGAAGCGGCCGTCGTCGTCGCAGGTCAGCTCCACGTCGGTGCGCATCGGGTGGCGGCTGGGGTGCGCGGCGAGCGATTCGGCGCGGGTGTAGGCCATGCGGACGGGTCGGCCGGTGCGCAGCGCGGCGAGCACCAGGTGAGCTTGGACGGTGATGTCCTCCCGCCCACCGAACGCGCCGCCGATGCCGGCGTGGTGCAGCACCAGCTCGTCGGCGCGGAGGCCGAGGGCGCGGGTGACCTGCAGGTGGTCGGCGTGCAGGTCCTGGGTGGCCACCCACAGGTGCACGGTGCCGTCGGGTTCGGGCACCGCCAGCCCGGCCTCGGGGGCGAGGAAGGCGGCGTCCTGCCGGCCGGTGCGCCAGGTGCGTCGCACCACCTGCTTTCCCCTCGCATCGCCGCGGCGGGTGCGGGCAGTGGTGACGAGGTTGCCGTCGGGACCGACCTGCGGTGCGTCCGCATCCAGTGCCCGGCTCGGGTCGACCAGGGGTGGCAGCACGTCGAGGTCGAGGGTGAGGACGGTGGCCATCGTCCGGGCGGCCCGTGCGGAGGTCGCAACGACGAGGGCCACGGGTTCGCCGAAGTGCCGGATCTCGTGCTGGGCGAGGACGGGTTGGTCCTGCACCTTCGATCCGAGACGCCGCCCGGGCAGGTCGGCTCCGGTGAGCACCGTGACGGCACCCGGAACGCGCAGTGCCGCCGCGTTTTCCACCCGCCGGATCACGGCTCGGGAGACGGGTGCCCGCACGGTGACGGCGTGCAGTTCGCCGTCGGTGTGGAGCATGGGCGCGAAGCGGTGTTCGCCTCGCAGTTTGGTTTCGTCCTGCGGGCGGATGCCACGCACCCCGACAGGGGCCGGCACGGTACCGGCCCCTGTGCGGGTGCGTCCGTCGGATCGGGCCGACGAGCGCGGACGTGGCGCGTCCATCGTTACGGGACGATCGGCTCGCTCGGCAGGTACTCGAGCGTCACGAACTCGTCGATCGGACGGTCCTTGGCGAGACCGGCGCTCTCGAGCATGTCCTGCGTGGTCTCGATGCCCGCGATCTCGAAGGTGCCGAGACCGTTCTCGGCCGCGTAACCGCCGGTGTAACCGTCGAAGTAGGCGTCCATGCTGAATTCGAGTGCGGCCGGATCGACTTCGGGGCACTTGCTCACCAGCAGGTCGTAGGCGTCGTCCCAGTTGTCCAGCACCCACTTGGCCGATTCCGTCCACGCCGTCACGAAACCGGAGACAGCGTCGGGGTTCTCGGCGAGGTAGCTGTTGTTGGCGACCATCAGGTGGCCGTAGGCGGGCACGTACTCCTGCATCGGCATGACGGTCAGGTCCGGCCGGGCATCGAGGATCGCCTGGGTGGAGGCCGTCGGGTAGAACACCACCAGCGCGTCGATCTTGCCGTCGAGGAACTCGGTGGTGGTCGCGTCGTCGGAGGGGATGACGTCGACCTTGCTGCCGTCGATGCCGGTGGCCGTCACGAACGCCTCCCACATGGCGCCTTCGAACTGATCGGTCTGCACCGACAGCGAGTGCCCTTCCAGATCGGCGGGGGACTTGATGTCCGGCGACGCCAGGATGGTGACCGGGCCGGAGGTCGCGGCGGCACCGACGACTGTGATGGGAAGGCCCTGCCCCGCACCGATGATGGTGGGGGCGGCGCCGAGGAGACCGAGGTCGAACTCGCCGGCCGCGACCATCGGGACGGTGTCCGAGCCGCCCTGGCCGCGGTCGTAGCTCAGGGCGAGGCCGTTCTTCTCGAAGATGCCCTGTTCGAGGCCGGCGTAGACCACCGACCAGTCACCCGAGCAGGTCCACTCGAACGCCATGTTCAACGGGGTCAGTCCGTCCTCGGTGGTCTCGGCGTCCGAGGAACCGCACGCGGAGGCGAACAGGGCAGTGGTGAGGCCGACGGCGGCCATCACACAGGTACGACGGGCAGGCAGGGTCATGGATACTCCCGGGGGCTGTAGGGAAAGTGCGGGATTCGGAGGGGGAAGGCTCAGCGCACGACGGTCTTCCACGGGACGCAGACGCGCTCGAGCCAGACGCACACGTTGAAGAAGACGATGCCGACGAGGCAGGACAGCAGGGCGAGGACGAACACCGCGGCGGTGTTCAGCTGGGCCGAGTAGACGGTGATGAGATAGCCGAGACCTTCGCGTGAGCCGATGTACTCACCGAGGAGCGCACCGACCACCGCGCCCGGTGCGGCCACGCGGAACGACGAGAACAGGTACGGCAGAGCGTTGGGGATGCGCACCTGCAGCAGGATCGACAGCTCGCTGGCGTTGGCCAGCTTCATCACGCTCACCAGGTCCTCGTCCACCGAGGTCAGGCCGTGGGCGACATCGACGAGGATCGGGAACACCGCGATGAGGAACGAGCAGATGATGATGGGCAGGGCGTTGCGGCCGAACCAGATGATGAGCAGCGGGGCGATCGCCACCGTCGGCATCACTCGGATGATGTTCAGGAAGGGGTAGACCAATTCCTCGAACAGGGCGCTGCGGGCCATGAGCACGGCCAGCACCACACCGACCACGATGGCGACACCGAAGCCGCCCAGGGACATCAGGGTGGTGGCCCACAGTCCCTCGAGGAACAGGCCGGGGTTGTCGGCGAAGGAGGCGATCATCTCCGTCGGCGCCGGCAGGATGTACGGGGGGATGTCGAAGACCTCGACCACCACCTGCCACAGGACGACCGCCAGGCCCAGCACGAGCCACGAGCGGGCGAACTTGAAGATGCGGAAGAGGAGTCCCGTCCGGGCGGCGGGGGGGATGACCGCCCGGACGGGAGCCTCGGTGGGGGTGGAGGTGGCTGTGGTGGGGACGGCGACGGTGGTCATCGGTTCTGCTCCAGACACAGGCGGATGCGGTGGGCGATACGGGCGAACTCGGGAGAGTCCTTGAGTTCGTTGCGTCGCGGCCGGGGGAAGTCGATGCTGATCGTGTCGGCGACGCGGCCGGGATACGAGGACATGACCACGACGTGGTCGGACAGGAAGATCGCCTCGGCGATGGAGTGGGTGACGAGGATGATCGACGCGTGCGTGGCCTCCCAGATGCGCAGCAGCTCGGAGTGCATCTCGTCGCGGGTGATCTCGTCGAGGGCCCCGAACGGCTCGTCCATGAGGAGCACCTCGGGTTCCATCATCAGTGCCCGGGCGAGCGAGACGCGCTGACGCTGGCCTCCGGAAAGCTGCTTGGGGTAGCGCTTCTCGTAGCCCTTCAGGCCGACCAGTTCGAGCTGCTCCGAGGCGGTGCGGCCGGGGGTGCGGGTGCGGCCCCGCGCCACCTCGAGCGGGAGCGTCACGTTGCGCTCCACCGTGCGCCAGGGCGCGAGGACCGATTCCTGGAAGACCATGCTGATGAGCCCGGACTTGCGGGCCTCCTCGGGTGTGCGGCCCATGACCGAGAGGTCGCCCTGCACCGACGAATTGGGCAGGAGACCGGCGATCGCCCGCAGGAGCGTGGACTTGCCGCAGCCGGAATGCCCGACGATCGAGACGATCTCGCGGGCTCCGACGCGGAGGTCGACGCCTTCCACCGCCACGACGGCCTTGTCGCCGCGGCCGTGGACGATGCACACGTCCTGCAGGCGAACACGCTCGTCGTTCAGGGTGGCGACGGGCGGCTCCGCGCGGCTGATGTAGGGCTGAGATGACCCAGGCACGCTTCCTCCTGTAGGAAATTCTGGCCGACAGAACATCGACCGACACGGAATGTTGTATCCAGAAGTCTTTACGGCAGAAGGCTCGAACGGTTTCGAAGATGTTTCCGATTCATCCGAATTCCGGTTCGGGATCCTCGCGGACCGTCGATTCGGCTGTTTTCTGTATCCAACTACGAGCGCAGGTAATTGGTGACGGCCCGCGTGGCCGCGACGACCCCGAGCATCACCGCGTGCTCCGGGTGCGGAGCGAAGCGGGCGTCGTGGTTGCGGGGCGGGGGTTCGTCGCCGTCGAAGAGTTCCGCCGCCTGCACCCCGAAGTTCCAGATCACCGCCGGCACACCGAGAACCCGCGCGTAGTGGCAGAAGTCGTCGGCGGCCGGGAACGGATCCGGTGGGGCGACGACACCGTCACCGAAGACGCCGGTCAGGGCATC
>Ga0182741_1006441_pt1 | contig 10258 bp, 8 predicted proteins | sample eDN5th37CBELigOP_FD_128874 | JGI IMG/M metagenome (GOLD analysis project Ga0182741, IMG submission 128874) | Enriched Organic Plus compost microbial communities from Emeryville, California, USA - eDNA 5th pass 37_C BE-Lig OP (version 2) (version 2) ...
ATCGTGATGTCGGGCGTGGACTTGTTCACCGTCACGCCGATGCGCTGCACGTCCTGCGGCAGCTTCGGCGTCGCCTGCGCCACGCGGTTCTGCACCTTCACCGCCGCCGCGTCCGGGTCGGTGCCGGGGCGGAAGGTGACGGTCATCTGCAGCACGCCGTCCGAGCCGGCCACCGACTTGAGGTACATCATGCCTTCCACGCCGTTGATCGCCTCCTCAAGCGGGGTGGCAACGGTCTCGGCGATGACCTTGGGGTTGGCGCCCGGATACACCGTGCGCACCACCACCGACGGCGGCACCACTTCCGGGTACTCGCCGACCGGCAGGATCGGAATGGAGATCAGGCCGGCAGCGAAGATCACGATCGACAGCACCGCCGCGAAGATCGGCCTGTCGATGAAGAAACGGGAAAAATCCATTGGCAAAGTCCTTGGAATGGCCGGCGCCGGCAAGCAGCCGCCCCGCCCTCGCCCGTGCGGGCGAAGGCCAGGCGGCCGGCCCGTGGCCGGCGTCAGGCGGAAACGTGGCTCAGTTCAGCGCGGTGGCAGCGCGGCCGCCGGCAGCGGCCACGGCCGGCGCGCGCTGCATCGCCACCGCCCTGGCCTGCACCGGCATGCCCGGCATGAACACCTTCTGCACGCCGTCGACGATCACCCTGTCGCCCGGCGCCAGCCCGGCCTCGACGATGCGCAGGCCCTCGGCGCTGCGGCCGAGTTCGACATCGCGGCGCTGCGCCTTGCCGTCCTTGTCGACCACGTACACGTACTTGCGGTCCTGGTCGGTCAGCACCGCCTTGTCGTCGATCAGCAGCGCGTCGAACTCGCCGCTGCCGAGCAGCCGCACGCGCGCGAACAGGCCCGGCGTGAACTGGCGGTCGCGGTTGTCCAGCAGCGCCCGCACGCGGATGGTGCCGGTGCTGCGCGCCACCTGGTTGTCGAGGAAGTCGACCTTGCCTTCGTGCGGGAAACCCTCTTCGCCGCTCAGCGCCACTTTCACCGGCAGCGCCTGGTCGCGTTCGCTCGGGCGCTCGCCGGTGCGCGCCATCCGCGCGTAACGCAGGAAGGTGCCTTCGTCGGCGTCGAAGTACACGTGCACGGTGTCCAGCGACACCAGGGTGGTCAGCACGCTGGCGCTGTCGCCGGCGGTGACGAGGTTGCCGGCGGTGACCATGGCGCGGCCGGCGCGGCCGTCGATGGGCGCGCGCACCCGGGTGAACTCCAGGTTGAGGCGGGCCGCGTCCAGCGCCGCCTGCGCGGCCTGCACCGCGGCGCCGGCCTGCTCGGCGGCGGCGCGGCGCTGTTCGGCGGTCTGGCGGCGATGGCCTGCTGCTCGGCCAGGCGGCGCGCGCGCTCGGATTCGCTGTGCGCCAGCGCGGCCTGGGTGCGGGCGCGGGCCAGTTCGGCGCGGGCGCGGTCGTATTCGGCCTGGTAGCTGCGCGCGTCGATGGTGAACAGCACGTCGCCCTTCTTCACTTCCTGGCCTTCGGTGTAGTTGACCCTGTCGATGTAGCCGGACACGCGCGGGCGCAGTTCCACGCTCTGCACCGCTTCGACGCGGCCGCTGAACTCGTCCCACTGGCTGACCTGCCTGACCAGCACCGGCGCGGCGCTGACTTCCGGGGCCGGCGGCGCCGCGGCTTCCTGCGCGTGGCCGCCGCTGCACGCGGCGAGGATGGCGATGGCAAGCGCCGACATGCCGGTCAGGGCAAGCCGTCGCGCGATTCGGGAGGGAGTGGAGATACCTTTCATGTCATGCATCCAGTAGGGGGAAGAGGTGCGTGGCGGTCGCGGTCCGGGCCGGTGCCGGGTGCGTCCAGCAGTGTGCGGAGGGGCTGCTGACAGCCGCTGTCAGCAGTCGGAAGAAGCGGGCGCCGGATGCGCGCGGCGGCGCGCGCATCCGCGCGGAAACGGGCGCAGCGCGCCCTGCGGCGGGCCGCGGCGGCAGGTTTACTGTCCCGCTCACGGAAATTTTTCTCCCGCAGGCGGGACAAACGCGGTGCCGGGGCCGGCGGCCAGGCGGGCGAATGCGGCAGCGGATCCCCCGGTCGTCGCCGGCGCGCGCGCATCGCGCAACGCGGGCAAGTGCAGTGGATTCAAGCCGTTGTCCCGCCTGGCGCGGCGGTCGACCGTGGAAAACGCCGGCAGGCGGCGCGTCGGCTGGAAGGCGGGAAGGTGGCGCAGGCGCATGGCTGCAGGTCCGTTCTGGGCGGAGGCCGCCAAGTTACGCCTCTAATCCATACTTGATTAGTACGAATTGAAGGGAATAATCGTCCCGTCGCCGGCACAATCCCGCTGCCGAAGGAACCTCTCCCATGGCCAACGATCTCAACGACACGCTGATCTTCGTCAAGGTGGTCGAACAGGGCAGTTTCACCGCCGCCGCACGCCTGCTCGGGCAGCCCAAGACCACGGTCAGCCGCAAGGTGCAGGAGCTGGAGGAACGGCTCGGCGCGCGCCTGCTGCACCGGACCACGCGCCGGCTGGGGCTGACCGAGGCCGGCTCGGTCTATTACGAGCACTGCCAGCGCATCGCCCGCGAGCTCGAACAGGCCGAGAGCGCGGTCAGCCAGCTGCAGTCCGGGCCGCGCGGCTGGCTGCGCTTCACCGTGCCGTACTCGGTGGGCATCAACTGGATCGCGCCCCTGCTCGGCCAGTTCCAGGCGCAGTACCCGGAAATCCGCGTGGACATGCACCTGGGCAACGAGATGCTGGACCTGATCTCCGGCGAAACCGACCTGGCGCTGCGCATCGGCACCCTGCCCGATTCCAACCTGATCGCGCGCAAGCTCGGCAGCCTGCGCACCCAGGTCTTCGCCAGCCCCGCCTACATCCAGCGCCATGGCGAACCGCGCCACCCGCAGGAGCTGCAGTACCACCGCACGCTGGCGGTGCGCAAACAGCACCAGAGCCAGAACAACCGCTTCGTCTGGTCGCTGGCCGAGGACGGCGGGCAGATGCAGGAATTCCCGGTCAATCCGCTGCTGGTCGCCAACGACACCGCGGCCCTGAACTCGATGCTGGTGGCCGGCGAAGGGCTGATGCTGAGCAGCGACGTGATGGCCAAGCCCTTCATCGAATCGGGCATGCTGCGCCGCGTGCTGGCCGGCTGGACCGGCCCGGACTACGACTTCAGCGCGGTGTTCGCCGGTGGCGGCATGGTCTCGCCCAAGGTGCGCGCCTTCGTCGATTTCCTGGTGGAGAAACTCAACCTGGACGCCAACTACATGCTGCTGCAGTGCCCCAACGCCAAGCACCGGATCGACAGCGAGCCGGCGTACTGCCAGCGCGGGCTGGAGATACCGGAACTGCGGGTGCTCGAGGCGCTCAGCGCCTGAAGCCGGCGATGCCTGCAACGAAAACGGCGGCCCAGGGCCGCCGTTTGCGCACGTACCGCCGCTGGCCTCAGTAGCCGCGGCCGTACGGCCACAGCGGCACCACGTGCACTTCCTTGCAGCCGTCGTAGCGGCTGCAGCTGCCGAAATAGCCCGGCCCCGAATAGCGCTGGCGCGCGTCGCGGTTGTACGGGCTGTTGTAGAAATCCGGGCGGTAGAAATGGCCCGCGCCGTGGTAGCGCATCGGCGTCCGCGGCGCGGCGAACGGCTGCACGGCGGCGCTCGCCACGGCCGCGCCCTCGCCACCGGTCACATAGCCTTCCTGCGGGTCGTAGCGGACCATGCGGTAGTAAATGGTCTCCCCATCCTGCTGGCGCGTGCGCAGCGCCTGCATCGCGCCGTCGGCGTACACGTACGGGCGGCCGTTCTCGAACACGACCTCGGAAGGATTGACCTGCTCCTCCTCCAGCGGTGGCTGCTGCGCCAGCGCGCTCCCCGCCATGGCCGCCAGCAGCAGCGCTGTCCCTGTCACGATCCTGATCCTGCCTGCGCGCATGTCGTTCCTCCCTGGTGGTTGGCCCCGCATCGCTGCGACGCCTGTCCGGCGCCTCCGCCCATCGATGGCGCTTGCCATCGGTCCATGGGCGGCAGGCATGTCGGTGCGCGCCGGCCGGCGCGCGGTCGCGGCGAGTATAGGTGGCCGCGCTGCCGCCCGCATCCATGGGCGCGCCGAAGATTGATGGCCGTCGCTGCAGCCATCGCCCAACGTTATCAACACATGCACCGCCTTCGATTGGACGGGCAGCCACGCCAGCCAGCATGGGCGGCGACGGCGGATGGGCCGGCCGCCCATGGCGTAGGTCTACTTTCCGTAACGCTGCATGGCCTCGCTGATCAGCGCCCGGGCTTCGGCCGCGTTGCCCCAGCCGTTGAGCTGCACCGGGTTGCGGCCCTGCGGCAGGTCCTTGTAGACGCGGAAGAAGGCCTCGATCCGCTGCCGCTCGATCTCCGGCAGGTCGGCTAGGTCGCGGATGCGCGCATAGGTCGGGTCGACCTTGTCGGTCGGCACCCCGATCACCTTCTCGTCGTGCTCGCCGTCGTCGATCATCTTCAGGTAGCCGATCGGGCGGAAGCGCACGATCACCCCGGGGTGCAGCGGCTCGCGGGTCAGCACCAGCGCATCCAGCGGATCGTTGTCGCCGGCCAGCGTGCGCGGCATCGAGCCGTAGTTGGCCGGATAGGCGACCGGCATCGACTGGAAGCGGTCCACGTGCACCAGGCCGTCTTCCTTGATCTCGTACTTGGTGAAGCTGCCGGCCGGGATCTCCACCGCCAGGTTGGCCTCCTGCGGGGCCTGCGCCGGCTGGGCGGCCAGGAATGGATGCAGCACGGCATCGGTGGCGGCCGCTGCGCTGGCCAGCAGCAGCAGGGACGCGCCGATGGCGGCCAGCGGAACGATGCGGCGGTGTCTGGTCATCGGTGCGTCCTCATTCCCAGCAGCGGTCGGCGCGGCCCTTGGCGGTCTGCGCGCGCGGGCAGTCGCGGGGGGCGATGCGCCCTTCGACAAGCTCCCGGAGTTCCTTGCGCCCCCCGGCATCGCGGCGCAGCTCGAAGGCGTCGTACAGGCGCCCGGTCACGGTGCGCGCTTCGTAACGGAGGCGCCGGGGGTCGATGTCCAGCACCTGGAACAGCTGGGTGTCCTCGGCCACCGGGGCCATGGTCCTGCGCGCTTCATCGGAGAGCCGGTACTGCTTCGGCCCGGCCACGGACACCACGTACTGCGGCGTCGCCGCCTGTCCTTCGCCACGGCGGCCATAGGTGTGGTCATGGCCCTGCAGCACCAGGTCCACCTTGTGGCGATGCACCACCGGCAACAGCACCTCGCGCAGCGCGGTGTTCTCGCGGCCCTCGCGCGGCGAGTAGAACGGCTGGTGCAGCAGCACGATGGTCCACGGCTGCGGGTTGCCGGCCAGCACCTGGTCCAGCCACTGCGCCTGCGCCGTGGCCGTGCCCAGGTCCAGCGCCGAGGTGCCGTCGAGCACCGCCACGCGCACGCCCTGCGCATCGAACCAGTAGCTGGTCTGCCGTGCGGCGGTGGCGCCGTTGCCCGGCAACGCGAACGTCACCGGCCAGTGCCGGCCCAGCACGCGCCGCTCCTGCGGGGTGTCCTCGAATTCCTCGAAGTACTCGTGGTTGCCGATCGCCGGCGCCACCAGGGTCTCCTGCGCCAGCCAGCCCGCCGCGGCGAACCACTCGCCCCACTCGCTGTCGTCCATGCCGTCGCCACCGCTGACCAGGTCGCCGGCGAACAGGCTGATGCGCGCCTCCGGCGCCGCCTTCTGCGCGGCGCGCACCACGCGGCTGACGTGGCTGGCGTTCTTGTTCTGGGTATCGCCGAAGTACAGCAGGGTCAGCGGCTGGTCGGCCGCGGCCAGCGTGCGCAGCTGGTTCCACGCGCTCCAGCTGCCATTGCCCTGCACGCGGTAGACGTACAGGGTGTCCGGCTGCAGGCCGTCGACGTCGGCGCGATGATGGTGCGAGAGGCCGTTTTCGGTCTGCAGTGCCCGGGTGGTCGCGCGCACCTGGCGGATGCCCTCGATGGCCGGTGAGTCCCCGGCCGGGGCGATCTCCAGCAGCGGCGCCTGCACGCTGCCATCGGTACGCCAGGCCACGGCGAAACCGTGGGCGGGATCGGCCGCGGGCGAGGCGACGATGCGGTCCGGCACCGTCGTCGCCGCGTAGTGGCGGCTGCCGGGCGGCACCTGGGTATTCGGTTCTGCCGCCGCCGGCGCGATCGACGGCAGCGCCAGCAGCAGGCCCAGCGCCAGCGTGCGCATCACGCGATGCCCGCTCATGCGCCACACTCCAGCGGAAGGGCCAGCTGCCTAGCGATGCTCTCCCAGTCGAACGCCACCACGCCCTGGTCGTCATGCACCGCATACAGCGCGCCGTGCGGGAAACGCGCGCTGGGCTGCTGCATCAGCCAGATGCCGTCGGTATTGGCCACCGTATTGCCCTGGAACGCTCCCACCGGCTTCAGCGTATGCCGGTCGAACAGGTGGAACACGCTGCGCTGCTTGCCCTGTTCGGTGGTGATCCACCAGCCGCCCTTGCCGCAGGTGCGCAGGCTGACGCCTTCGGCCTGGGCCTTGAACACGTCGCGGCCGAAGGTGGTGCCGGTGAAGCGGCCGGCCAGCGTGTAGACCTTGAATTCGCTGGCGTAGCTTTCATCCTCCTCGGCGATCAGCAGGCGGTCGTTGGCCGGATCCCCCCAGATCGATTCGACCACGCGCAGGGCACCAGCTTCGCTGGTGTCGCCGATGCTGGCCACCAGTTCCGCCTGCACCTTCGCGCCGTCGCGGGTGACGTGGTACCGGCGCACGCGCCTGTCCAGCTCGGCCAGCGGCGGCAGGATGTCGTTGCCCTGCGCGTCCTCGCCATCGTCCCAGGAATCGGTGACGTAGACGCTGTAGCCGTCGGCACGGCGGTCCACCCACAGGCCATAGGGCTTGCGCAGGTCCTCCGCCGCGAACGTGGCCAGCGGCCTGAACTCCGGCAGGGCCAGCACCTGCACGCGGTGGTTGTCGCGCTCGACGATCCACAGCAGGTCGTCGACCACCGCGATGCCGTTCGGGCGGTCGAACTGCCCCGGTCCGGCGCCACTGCCGCCCACGTCGCGCAGGTGCTCGCCAGTGCTGCCGTCGTACACCACCAGCTTGTCCGTGGCCTTGGCGGTGGCGATCAGCCACAGCCGGCCATCCGGCGCGCGCCAGGCCGCGGGCGAATCGATGTTGTCGGCCGGCGTCAGCGGCGTGACGAATGCTTCGGCGATGGTCGCGACCGCACGCGGGCCGCCGCCTTCCACGGCAGTCGAGGCCGGGGCCGTCGCGGCGCCGGGAACGGAGGTGCAGCCCGCGGCCACGAGCGCGGCCAGCGCCGCGGCCAGCGGCATCCTGAAGCGCGCCATCACAGCGCCACCTTCAGGCCAAGCGCATAGGTACGGCCGTACTCTTCCATCTGCAGCGTGCGCGAACGCGCGCCCTGGTACAGCTCCAGCGGCTTGTCCAGCAGGTTCTGCGCTTCGAAGTACATGCTCACCCGCGGGCTGAACCGGTAGTCCAGCGAGAAGTCGAGCTGGGTATGCGGCGCCACGTAGATATCGAAGGCACGGCCCTTGCCGATGCTGTCCAGATATTCGCTGCGGTACACCGCCGCAAGGCGCGTGCTCAGGCCATGCTTCTCATAGCCCAGGTGCGCGCTGTAGACGTGCCTGGAAGCGCGCGGCAGCATGAAGCCCTCGCCGGCGCGCTCCTCGATGCCGGCGTCGAACTCGGTATCCAGCCAGGTGCCGCTGGCGCCGACCAGCAGGCCATCCAGGCCTGCCGGCAGGAACGCCAGCTGCTGCTGCCAGTTGAACTCGGCACCCCGCACGGTGGCCTTGTTGCCGTTGATCGGCTGGGTCACGTCGAAGCCGCCATGGGCCGGATCGTTGCTGCGCACGGTTTCCACGATGTAGCCGTCGATGGACTTGTGGAACAGGCCGAGCGAAACGATGCCGGTGCTGCCGATGTATTTCTCCACCGACAGGTCGATGTTGTTCGATTCGTACGGATCCAGTTCCGGGTTGCCCAGGCGCACTTCCTCGTCGCCGCGGCTGTAACCCACGCGCGGGGAAATGTCGCCGAAGGACGGGCGCGAAACGGTCTTGTTGGCCGAGGCGCGCAGCACCCAGTCATCGGCCGCGTCGTAGCGCAGGTGCAGGCCCGGCAGGACATTGGTGTAGCTGCTGCTGGCCACGCGCGGGGTGACGGTGAAGCTGCGGCCGTTGGCCGCCACGTCGACCTGGTTGCCGACCGCCCTGAAGCGGGTGTTCTCCACGCGCACGCCGCCGATGATGCGCAGCGCGCCCACGTCCCAGGTACCCATGGCGTAGCTGGCGAAGATGTCCTCGCTGGCCACGTAGTCCTCTTCCAGCGAGGTCATCGCGTTGTCGCCCACATCCTGCGGGCGGGCGCCGTACTGGCCGCCGTTGGCCACCCAGTAGTCGCGCATCGCATCCGAATCCATGCCATCGCCCATGTTGCCGTGGCGGTGGTCGGGCGAGCCGGTGGTCCAGTCCGACAGCGCCACCTTCGGGCCGACGCGCAGCTCGCGCTCGTCGACATTCACGTCGCGGTCGCGCCAGCGGCCCAGCAGGCCGAACTTGATGCTGCTGCCGTCGCCGTCGAAGCGCACGTTCACCTGCGCGCTGTGTTCCTTGTCGTTGACCTGCTTGGGCGAGACCACGAAACGATCGAAGGCGTAGTTGCCGTTGTCCAGCCACTGCGGGTTGTCGAAGCTGTAGGCCGGCAGGCGGCCGCGCTGGTCCAGCGTGCCGTTGAAATCGTCGCCATCCAGCTTGAAACGCGCTTCCATTTCATCGTTCACCCGCTCTTCGGTGCGGGTATAGCCGACCCTGTAGTCGACCACCGCGTTGGTCAGCCGGTTCTCGCCACCCAGGCTGGCCGCGAAGGTGTTTTCCTTCTTGGTGCGGTAGCGCATGCGCTTGTCGATGGCATCGCCGGGCATGTCGTCCAGGCGGTACTGGTCGGTACCGGTGCCGACCATGTCCGCGTCGTCGAAGTTGAAGATCACGCGCTGCCGGGTCTCGGCATCGTCGAACTGGCTGTACAGCGTGCGCAGGTAGTACCTGTTGTCCTCGTCCGGACGCCAGTCGAGGTTGAGGTTGGCGCCGATGCGCCTGCGCTCGATCTCGTACTTGCGGTGCTGCAGGTTGATCGCGGTGACATCGCCAGGCGCGGCATCGTCCTCGCCGTCGTACTCCACCTCGGTGTTGTCCGACTCGAACTTGCGCTTCTGGTAGTTCACGCCGACGGCCACGCCGAAGGTGTCGTTGAACACTTCGCTGTAGTTGAAGGCGGCCTTGGGGCTGGTGTGGCCGGACAGCTGCTGGTGGCTGCCCTCGAGCTTGCCGCGCAGGCTGCGGCCCTCGCGGTCGAAGGCCGACGCCGACTCCACCAGCACGGCACCGCCGATGGCATCACCGGGCATGTCCGGCGTCGGCGATTTGACCACGCGCAGGCGCTCGGTGGAGTCGGAGGGGATCACATCCAGCGGCGCCGCGCGGCTGGAATCTTCCGGAGTACCCACGGCGATGCCATCCACGCTGACGCTGTTGAGGTTGGCATCCAGGCCGCGGATGACCACGAACCGGCCCTCGCCCTGGTCGCGGGTCACGCTGACGCCGGGCAGGCGCTGCAGCGATTCGGCCACGTTCTTGTCCGGGTACTGGCCCAGGGCATCGGAGGACACCGCGTCCTCGATGGCATCACTGCTGCGCTTGAGATCGACCGCGCGGACCTGCGATTCGAGCTGGGCGCGCACTTCGACGCGGTCCAGATCGATCGCGTCGGCCGTCGCGGTGCCGGCAGCGGCGAGCGCCGGCTGCGCGGCCGCCTGCCGGGGTGCCGCGGCGCCCATCGCCAGGGTCAGGGTGATGGCAACGGCCAACGGAGTCTTGATATGCACTGGGAAGCCCCATTCCTGTTAAGAATGGGTCTGCACGGTATGTCCGCAAGATTGCATGGCCGTGACATGCGCGCGGTTTTCCCCGCCCGGACCGGCCCGGCTTGGGGTTCGGCCCGGCGATCCGGCAGAATGCGGGCCTCTCCTCTTTGCACGTCCGCCCATGAAGATCGTCGAAGTACGCCACCCGCTGGTGCAGCACAAGATCGGCCTGATGCGACAGGCCTCGCTCAGCACCAAGGAGTTCCGCGAGCTGACCGACGAGCTGGGCAGCCTGCTCGCCTACGAAGCCACCGCCGACCTGGAAACCGAACCCTGCACCATGGACGGCTGGGCCGGCCCGGTCACGGTGCAGCGCATCGCCGGCGCCAAGATCACCCTGGTGCCGATCCTGCGCGCCGG
>Ga0182741_1006442_pt1 | contig 10257 bp, 8 predicted proteins | sample eDN5th37CBELigOP_FD_128874 | JGI IMG/M metagenome (GOLD analysis project Ga0182741, IMG submission 128874) | Enriched Organic Plus compost microbial communities from Emeryville, California, USA - eDNA 5th pass 37_C BE-Lig OP (version 2) (version 2) ...
ATCCTCGTGATGCTGGCGCTGGTGTTCGCCGTCGCGGTCCGCGAGGAGATCCGGATCGTCCTCGTCGTCTGGGTCGCAACGGTTCTGCTGTTCGCGGCGTTCGTCCCCGGCAGCGACGGATGGGGCTGGGGGATCGGGATCAGTGCCCTGGTGGTGTTCGGGTTGCTGGTGCGCTGGCTGGTCGTGTCCCGTCGGCAGCTCGCCCGTGAGGAGGAGGCCAACGAGCTCGAACGGGCCCGCCGCGCCATCCTCGAGGAGAAGGCGCACATCGCCCGCGACCTGCACGACATCGTCGCCCACCACATGTCGATGATCGTGGTGCAGGCCCAGAGCGCGCCCTACCGGCTCCCGGACGTGAACGATGAGGTGCGCGCCGAGTTCGACGTGATCGGCGCGACCGCCCGGGAGGCGCTGAACGAGATCCGCACCCTGCTCGGGGTGCTGCGCAGCGACGGGCAGCTGCCCGAACACGAACCGCAGCCGGGCCTGGACCGGCTCGACGACCTGTTCGAGTCGTCCCGCCGCGCCGGGGTGCTGCTCGAGACCCTCGTCGAGGGGAGCCCCGGGCGGGTGTCCGACGGGGTGGGCCTGACCGTCTACCGGATCCTGCAGGAGTCGCTCGCCAACGCCGCCCGGCACGCTTCCGGGGCCGCCGTGTGCGCGCGGCTGATCTGGGAACCGGCGACCGTGACGGTCGAGGTGGTCAACGGCCCCGCCACCGCGGCGAGACGCGATCCCGGTGGCGCGGCGGACCGCAGCGGCGGCAACGGCATCCGCGGGATGGCCGAGCGCGCCACCGCGATGGGCGGGCAGCTCGTCGCCCATCCCCGCGGCGACGGCGGTTTCGAGGTCCGCGCGGTGCTCCCGCTGCTGCCCACCGCCTAGGGTTGGGGAGTGACGACCGACCCGCGACCTCCCATCACCGTGTTCATCGCCGACGACCAGGCCATGGTGCGGCAGGGTTTCGGCGCCCTGCTCGGCGCGCAAGCCGACATCAGCGTCGTCGGCGACGCCCCCGACGGGAGGGTCGCCGTCGCCGAGGTGGCACGGCTGCGCCCGGACGTCGTCCTCATGGACGTGCGCATGCCCGAGATGAACGGCCTCGACGCGGCCCGGCACATCCTCGCCGACACCCGCGAACCCCGCTCGAAGGTGCTCATGCTCACCACCTTCGATCTCGACGACTACGTCTACGAGGCGCTCGGGATGGGAGCGAGCGGATTCCTCCTCAAGGACGCCCCTGCCGACGAACTCGTCCGGGCCGTGCGGGTCGTCGCCGACGGGCAGGCACTGCTCGCCCCCACCGTGACCCGCCGGCTCATCGCCGAGGTCACCGCCCGCCGCCGGCCCCGACGCGGCCGCGACCGTGTCCTCGACCCCCTGACCCCGCGCGAACTCGAGGTGCTCGAACTCATCGCGCACGGCCTGTCGAACACCGAGATCGCCGAGCGTCTGTTCGTCGCCGAGCAGACCGTCAAGACCCACGTCGGAAAGGTGCTCGCCAAGCTGCACCTGCGCGACCGGGCGCAGGCGGTGGTGCTCGCCTACGAATCCGGTCTCGTCACACCGGGCTGAATCGCGCTGCCGTCACGCCCGGGAACGGGCAGGATGACGGGAGCAGCAACTGTCCCTGCGGGAGGTAGCGAGTGACGAGAATCGGCATCCTCACCAGCGGCGGCGACTGTCCCGGCCTCAACGCGGTCATCCGCGGTGCGGTGCTCAAGGGCACCGAGGTGCACGGGCAGGAGTTCGTCGGCTTCCTCGACGGCTGGCGCGGGCTCGTCGAGGGTGACGTGATCCCCTTGGACCGCAGCCGCGTTCGCGGTCTCGCCCAGCAGGGCGGCACCATCCTCGGGACCAGCCGCTTCGGCCCCTACCAGACCCCCGAGGGGGGAGCGGCGAACATCCAGAGGACCCTCGACCGGCTCGGGGTCGACGCCGTCGTCGCGATCGGTGGCGAGGGCACCGCCGCGGCGTCGAAACGACTGTTCGAGGAGGGCATCCGGATCGTCGGGGTGCCCAAGACGATCGACAACGACCTCAGCCGCACCGACTACACCTTCGGTTTCGACACCGCCGTGGAGATCGCCACGGTCGCCATCGACCGGTTGCGCACCACGGGCAATTCGCACAAGCGGTGCATGGTGCTCGAGGTGATGGGCCGCCACGCCGGGTGGATCGCCCTGCACTCCGGCACCGCCGGTGGTGCGCACGCCATCCTCATCCCGGAACACCCGGAGAGCCTCGAGCAGATCTGCGAGTGGGTCACCAGTGTCCGCGACCGCGGCCGCGCCCCGATGGTGGTCGTCGCGGAGGGATTCAAGCTCCCCGACATGGACGAGGCCTACTCCACGAAGGGCCTCGACGGTTTCGACCGTCCGCGTCTCGGCGGCATCGCCGAGATGCTCGCCCCGCTCATCGAGGAACGCACCGGCATCGAGACTCGCGCCACGGTCCTCGGGCACATCCAGCGCGGGGGCGTCCCCACCGCCTTCGACCGGGTGCTGGCGACCCGGCTGGGCATGGCCGTCACCGATCTCGTCGCCGACGAGGAGTGGGGACACATGGTGGCCCTGCACGGCACGGAGATCGCCCGTGTGGGGTTCGAGGAGGCGCTCGCCGACCCGAAGTTCGTGCCCGAGGAGCGTTACCAGGAGATGCGGATCCTGTTCGGGTGAGGCCGCGCCGGGGCACGCGAGCGGGCGTCTAAAATCAGCTGCATGACTGCCTCCGTGTCACCCGACCTGCTCGCCTACGACGACGTGCTCGCGAAGTTCGAGCCAGTGATGGGCATGGAGGTGCACGTCGAGCTGCACACCGCCACCAAGATGTTCTGCGGCTGCCCGACCACCTTCGGCGCCGAGCCGAACACCCAGGTGTGCCCGGTCTGCCTCGGCCTGCCCGGCGCCCTCCCGGTCGTCAACCAGGCGGCCGTCGAATCGGCCATCCGCATCGGCCTCGCGCTGAACTGCTCGATCACCCCGTGGGGCCGGTTCGCGCGGAAGAACTACTTCTACCCGGACCAGCCGAAGAACTACCAGATCTCGCAGTACGACGAGCCGATCGCCACCGACGGTTACCTCGACGTGCCGCTCGACGACGGCACCACCTGGCGGGTCGAGATCGAGCGCGCCCACATGGAGGAGGACACCGGCAAGTCGCTGCACGTCGGTGGCGCGACCGGCCGCATCCACGGTGCGAGCCACTCGCTGCTCGACTACAACCGCGCCGGTGTGCCGCTGATCGAGATCGTCACCAAGCCGATCGTCGGCGCCGGTGAGCGCGCCCCGGAGGTCGCCCGCGCCTACGTCACCGCCCTGCGCGACCTGCTCAAGGCCTTGAACGTCTCCGACGTCCGCATGGACCAGGGTTCGATGCGCTGCGACTCGAACGTCTCGCTGATGCCCATCGGCTCCGAGGAGTTCGGTACCCGCACCGAGACCAAGAACGTCAACTCCCTCAAGTCCGTCGAGGTGGCCGTCCGCTACGAGATGCGCCGCCAGGCCGCCGTGCTCGTCTCCGGCGGCGAGGTGATCCAGGAGACCCGGCACTTCCAGGAGGCCGACGGCACCACCTCGCCCGGTCGCCGCAAGGAGACCGCCGAGGACTACCGCTACTTCCCGGAGCCCGATCTCGAGCCCATCGCGCCCGACGCCGCCTGGGTCGAGGAACTGCGCGCGACGCTGCCCGAGCTCCCCTGGGTCCGCCGCGCCCGCATCCAGGCCGACTGGGGTGTCTCCGACGAGGAGATGCGCGACCTCGTCAACGCCGGTGCGCTCGACCTGATCGTCGCCACCACCGAGGCCGGCGCCCCGGCCCCCGAGGCCCGCTCGTGGTGGGTGTCCTACCTCGCGCAGCAGGCCAACACCCGCGGCGTCGAACTGTCCGAGCTGCCCATCACCCCGGCGCAGGTCGCCGAGGTGATCGCGCTCGTCGCCGACGGCAAGCTCACCAACAAGCTCGCCCGCCAGGTCGTCGACGGCGTGCTCGCCGGTGAGGGTGAGCCGAGCGAGGTCGTCGCCGCCCGCGGACTCGAGGTCGTGCGTGACGATTCGGCGCTGCAGGCCGCGGTCGACGCCGCCCTCGCCGCGAACCCCGACATCGCCGACAAGATCCGCGCCGGCAAGGTGCAGGCGGCCGGCAAGATCGTCGGCGACGTCATGAAGGCCACTCGCGGCCAGGCGGATCCGGCTCGCGTCAAGGAGCTCGTGCTCGCCGCATGCAGCTGACCGGGGCCCTGGCCCCGTCCGTCCGTGCGCCGCTAACGTAGCGGCACATGGACGCTGCTGTAGCCACCTCCCTGTTCTGGATCGCCGTCGCGGCGGCACTCGCCCCGGTGATCGCCGGGGCGGTACCGCGGCGTCTGGTCCCCGAGGTGGTGCTGCTGCTCGTCGCCGGTGTGATCATCGGCCCGTACGTGCTCGACCTCGCCGAGACCGGCAGCGAGATCGGCATCCTCCGCGAACTCGGCCTGGGCATGCTGTTCCTCCTCGCCGGTTACGACATCGACCCGGCGGAGCTGCGCGGCCGGGGTGGCCGGCGGGCACTGATCACCTGGTGTGTGTGCATGGTGGCGGCGCTCGCTACCGTCGCCCTGCTCGGCGTTCTGGGTCATCCCGTGCACGCCGAGATCGCCGTCGCCATCGCGATGACCTCCACCGCGCTCGGCACCCTGCTGCCGATCCTCGCCGATCGCGGTCTCGTCACCACCCCGCTCGGCCGGACCGTGCTCAACCACGGGGCGATGGGCGAGCTGCTCCCGGTGATCGCGATGGCGATCCTGCTCGGCACCCGCGGCGCCGTGGGCTCGCTGATCGTGCTGGCCGCCTTCGCGGTGGTCGCCCTGCTCGTCGCCGTTCTGCCGCAGCGCATCCTGCGGGAGGGTTCGGACATGGCGCGGTTCGTCCGGCGCACCGCCGACACCACCGCCCAGACCTCGGTGCGCCTGACGATGCTGCTGCTCGTCGGTCTCATTACCGTCGCAGTGGTGTTCGACCTCGACATCATCCTCGGCGCGTTCGCCGCCGGATTCATCCTCCGGCGGGCCGTCCCGGCCGGTGACGAACGGCTCGAGAAGAAGCTCGAAGGTCTGGGTTACGGTTTCCTCATCCCGATCTTCTTCGTCACCTCCGGCATGGCGATCGACGTCGAGGCCGTGGCGCAGGCACCCTTCCTCCTCGGTGCCTTCTTCGTGCTGCTGATCCTGGTCCGCGGCCTGCCGGTGTTCGTCGCGTCCCGCCTGGAACGCACGCCGGACGGCGCGCGGGTCTTCGACACCCGCGAGCAACTGCAGATCGCGTTGTACTCCGCGACCGGCCTGCCGCTGATCGTCGCCGTCACCGGTGTCGCCGTCGCGGCCGACCAGATGTCGAACGCCAGCGCCTCGATTCTCGTCGCGGCCGGGGCAGTCACCGTGCTGCTGCTGCCGATGATTGCCGGGCTGTTGCGCCGTCCGGAACCGGTGGAGTCGCGCGAGCGCGCCTGATCAGTCGAATCCGCCGCCGCCCGCGGGGAACTGGATCCGGACGACGCGGTCGTCGGTGGGTCCCGGCTCGCCGCCGGACTTGTTCACCGTCGACACCCACAGCAGGCCGTCGGCGGAGGCGGACGCGCCCCGGAGCCGGCCGTAGCGGTCCTCGAGGGTGACCACCGGTGCCGCCGTCACCGCGCCCGTGCCGGGATCGGTGCCGATCACGGCGACCGCCTTCGCGTCGGTGAGCGCGACCGCGATACCGTCGGGGGCGGCCGCGCATCCGGCCACGCCGGGCCTGTCGGGCCACGTCCACGCCGGGCCGGCGCCCGTGGAGCCGTCGGCGCCGACGCGCTGCAGCCGGTCCTCGAGCGGGGTGCGGTCGGTGACCCACAGGTTGCCGTTCGGATCGCGGCACACGTCGCCCGCGGTACCGATGCCCGACAGTACGACGCTCGGGGTGGGGGCGGTGCCCGGGGCGGGCAGCTCCATCTTCAGCAGCTTGCCGGCTCGAGACGCGGGATCGGTTGCCGCCGTGGGGTTTCCGGCGTCACCGGTGAGGACGGCGAGCTCGGTGGGGGAGACGAACTCGATGGCGCCGTTGTTGCCGGTCGCGCCTCGCGGGATCCCTGTCAGCACGTCCTTCGGGGCGTCGCCCGCGGCGATCCGCACGACCCGGTTGTCCGAGGCGGTGGTGATGTAGGCGTAGACCAGCCGGTCCTCGGCGAAGGTGGGCGACAACGCGATGTCGAGCAGACCGCCGTCACCGGAACCCTCCACCGGGATCCGGGCGAACTCCACCGGATCGGTCTCGGGCGCGACCTGCAGGATGCGTCCCGTCTGCCGCTCGGTGACCAGAGCCGAGTTGCCGTCGGGCATCGTCACCAACCCACCGGTCGACTCCAGGCAGGTCACGATCACCGCCGGATCCGGATCGACGCACGGCCCCGCCGGCGCCTGCGAGGAACTCGGTGGGGTCGTGGTGGTCGTCGGATCCTGCGGTCCGAAACCCGGTCCGGCGTCGAAGGTGGGTTCCGGTGAGAAGGGGGTGGACGCCGAGTCGTCGAACCGGGCGCACGAGGGCACCGCGAGGATCCCGACCGCCAGCGCCGCCACCGCCGCGCGTGCTCCCCACGAACCCGTCCGATGCGCGCCCCACGTCATGGCGCAAACGTTACCGGCACGACGCGCACACGTGCCGAAGCCGGGTGCGGAGTCCGAGCCGGTCCTACGCTGTGGGAGTGAGCGACAAACAGACCCCTGGTCCGAGGCCCGACGACATGCCCGACGAGCAGACGCTCGCGATGCCTCGTCAGCGGGCGTCGTATCTCGAATCGGACGACGACCTCGACTTCCACGGCACCCCGCTGGGCAACGAGGGGTATCTCGCCCCCACCGAGCAGCTCTACCGCCCGGAACCGGTCTACGGCGCCGAGAGTTACGGCACCGACCCGGCCCCGGCCGGGGCGGTGGCCGCGGGGGAGACCGTCCCGCCGAAGGTCCGCCGCGGCACCCTCGACCTCGGCCTGTTCGTGCTGCGCGCCGTGGTCGGCGCGACCCTCCTGGTGCACGGCCTGCAGAAACTGACCGGACTGTGGAACGGCCCCGGCCTCGACGGCTTCGAGGCGCTGCTCGCGGACGCCGGCTACCAGCAGCCCGCGCTCCTGGCGATCGCCGGTGCCGTCGGTGAGGTCGCCGCCGGTGGCCTGCTCGTGCTCGGGCTCCTCACCCCGATCGCCGCCGCGGCGATCGTCGCGATCATGGTCGACGCCGTGCTGTTCAAGCACGAACTCGAACCCGGCTTCCAGTACTTCGCGTCCGAACCCTCGGGGGTCGAGTACGAGATCCTGCTGGTCGCGTGCGCGGTGGCGCTCACCCTCACCGGCCCCGGCCGTATCGCGATCGACGGCCGCCGCGGCTGGGCCACACGCCCGTTCGTCGGATCGTTCGTCGCACTGCTGCTCGGCGCCGCCGCCGGCGTCTGCCTGTGGATCTTCGGGCGCTGACCCGACCCTGTGCACGGGAGAAGGGCCACGCGATCACGCGTGGCCCTTCTCCCGTGGAGTCACCGGTTACGGCAGGCGCCGCACCGCGCCCTTGTCGGCGGAGGTCGCCAGCGCCGCGTAGGCACGCAGCGCCTTCGAGACCTCGCGCTGACGGTCGACGGGCTGCCACGGACGCTCCGAGGCCTCCATCTTCGCGCGGCGCTCGGCGAGGACCTCGTCGTCGACGAGCACCTCGAGGGTGCGGGTCTTCACGTCGATGAGGATCCGGTCACCGTTCTCGACCAGGCCGATCGTGCCACCGGAGGCGGCCTCGGGGGAGATGTGGCCGATGGACAGACCGGAGGTGCCACCCGAGAAGCGGCCGTCGGTGATCAGCGCGCACACCTTGCCCAGGCCGATACCCTTGAGGAACGAGGTGGGATGCAGCATCTCCTGCATGCCCGGACCGCCGGCCGGGCCCTCGTAGCGCACGACCACCACGTCTCCCGGCTTGATCTTCTTGCCGAGGATGACCGAGACGGCCTCCTCCTGGGACTCGACCACGAAGGCCGGGCCCTCGAAGTGGAACAGCTCCTCGTCGATACCGGCGGTCTTGAGGATCGCGCCGTCCGGAGCGAGGTTGCCGCGCAGCACGCACAGGCCACCCTCGACGGTGTAGGCGTGCTCGATGTCGCGGATGCAGCCGTTCGCTGCGTCGGTGTCCAGCGACGACCAGCGGTTGTTCGTCGAGAACGGCTCGGTGGTGCGCACCCCGCCCGGAGCGGCGTGGAACAGCTCGAGCGCCTTCTCCGACGCCTTGCCGGAGCGGATGTCCCAGTTGTCGAGCCACTCGTCGAAGCTCTTGGTGTGGACGGTGGTCACGTCGGTCTCGAGCAGCCCGCCGCGGCGCAGCTCACCGAGGATGGCGGGGATGCCACCGGCGCGGTGCACGTCCTCCATGTGGTAGTCGGAGTTCGGGGAGACCTTCGCCAGGCAGGGCACCCGGCGGCTGATCTCGTCGATGGTGCCGAGATCGAAGTCGACCTCGCCCTCCTGCGCGGCGGCGAGGGTGTGCAGCACCGTGTTGGTCGAACCCCCCATCGCGACGTCGAGGGCCATGGCGTTGCGGAACGCCGCCGGGGTCGCGATGTTGCGGGGCAGGACGGACTCGTCGTCGTCGCGGTAGTAGCGCAGGGCGGCCTCGACGATGGTGGTGCCGGCGGTCTCGAAGAGCGCGCGGCGCGCCTCGTGGGTGGCGAGGGTCGAACCGTTGCCGGGCAGCGCGAGACCGAGAGCCTCGGTGAGGCAGTTCATCGAGTTGGCGGTGAACATGCCCGAGCACGAACCACAGGTCGGGCAGGCGCTGCGCTCGACCTCCTCGAGCCCCGCGTCGTCGACGGACTCGCTGGCGGAGGCGGAGATCGCGGTGATGAGGTCGGTGGGGGCGTGGGCCACACCGTCGACGACCACGGCCTTGCCGGCCTCCATCGGGCCGCCGGAGACGAAGATCGTCGGGATGTTCAGCCGCATCGCGGCGTTGAGCATGCCCGGGGTGATCTTGTCGCAGTTGGAGATGCACACCAGCGCGTCGGCGGTGTGCGCGTTGACCATGTATTCGACGGAGTCGGCGATGATCTCGCGGCTCGGCAGCGAGTAGAGCATGCCGCCGTGACCCATCGCGATGCCGTCGTCGACGGCGATGGTGTGGAACTCGCGGGGGACACCGCCGGCCTCACGGACCGCCTTGGCGACGATCTCGCCGACGTCCTTGAGGTGGACGTGGCCGGGGACGAACTGGGTGTAGGAGTTCGCGATCGCGACGATCGGCTTGCCGAAGTCGGAATCGGTCAGGCCGGTGGCGCGCCACAGGGAACGCGCCCCTGCTGCATTTCGTCCGACGGTGGTGGTGCGTGACCTCAACGGGGGCATGGGCTGACTTCCTTGACTGGGGCTGGGTGCGCAATCGCCGACCGCGTCCGGTAGCCGGGCCGGGCGTGGGGAGCGGTACCGACGAATTTACTCGTGTGCTATCCGGCAGGCGTATCCGCGTCGGTTTCGGGTGGGCTCGGGTCGGTTCCGGGAGGAACGTCCCGGGAGGACTCAGGAGGACCGGTCGTCCCGGGCCGGGTCGTGCTCGGCGGCCTCGGCTTCCGCCTTCGCGGCCCGCTCGGCCTCGTACCGCTCGATCTCGGCCTGTCGGGCGGCGGCGTACGGATCGGTGATACGGCCGCCGCTGGCCTCGGCGATCTCGGGGAGACGGCCGAAGGTGACGACCGGCAGTGGTACCTCGGTGCCGTCGACGAGGTCGGCGCGGGCCCAGCCCCGCTTGGGGAAGCGGATCCCCTTGAGCGACTCCCAGTCGATGGAGGTGGTGCGGAACGTCGAGCGCGCCACGATGCCCTCGGGACCGACGACGGTCCGGACGCGGACCACCCAGGCGGCGACGAGGAAGGGGATGATCAGCGTCCAGGTGAAGGCGGCCGGCCACGCGAGCGCGGGCGAGGCCAGCGCCAGGAGCAGGAGTCCGCATCCGAGGAAGGACAGCCGGGAGATCTGGATGACCGTCGTCGGCCGATCGGGGGTGTGGGATGATGGAGACGGTGGCACGGGCTGCTGGGAAGATGACACCTCTACATCTTCGCATTGCAGCCGAGGCATCTCACATTCTGGGACAGTCGACCGCACCAAGTTGACTGGCTACGCACCATGCGCCTACCGTCTAGCGCGTGAATCAGAATGGGTTGCTCGTAATCGGCCGGCGCGTCGTCGCCTGAGCCGCATTTCCGCAACTCGCCCACGACG
>Ga0182741_1006443_pt1 | contig 10256 bp, 6 predicted proteins | sample eDN5th37CBELigOP_FD_128874 | JGI IMG/M metagenome (GOLD analysis project Ga0182741, IMG submission 128874) | Enriched Organic Plus compost microbial communities from Emeryville, California, USA - eDNA 5th pass 37_C BE-Lig OP (version 2) (version 2) ...
CAGCTCGACGGGCAGAAATGCCAGCTGCGCCAGGCCGTACTTGCGTCGAACACCAGCGTGTCGATCACGCGCGTGATGTCCGGCTCACTGTCTCGATACTGCCTCGCGACCGCGTCGCCGGGCGACCACCGGCGGATCCTCATCGCGGCGACCGCGGTCGCGCCGTCATCCGGATACAGCCGCTGCACGTCCTCTACCGTGGTCCACGAGGTACGGTCCGGCTCGAGGGCGACGAAGACCGGATACGGCCACCTCGCGATCGGCTGCACCTGGCCGTAGCCGCGGCCGGAGCTGTGGCGGAACGCCCACTGCGGGCTGGGCGGGGCGTGAAGGCCGGAGCTCGCTACTGAGGTCGGCGGCCGAGACGAGCCTGCCGTCACCGCACCGGGCAGCTCGCGCAGCCGGCGTGTTTCGGAATCGACCGAATCCGATCCGCGGGAGCCCATCCCGTCGTGCCAAGCTCCGTGACCGGGCCGAGGCGTGGAAACAGGGCGGCAGCTCGATCAGATTGTCAGCGGCGCCGCCGGTGCGCAGCAACGCATCGGTTCGCTCGATCAGGCATCGGCTCGAGTCAGTGGGTACCGGTAAACCTGCGCGGCAGACGATGACCAGTACATCCACCCTGTCTCGGTGAGACGTCGGGCTCCATTGCCGCTGGGGCACAGCAGCATTTGCGACCACCGCCCGATTTCTCTCGGTTATTCTGTGAGAGAGACCCCAAGACGGTCCGGCGACGGTTGTCCGCACCGTCATGCCGAACCACAGCGGACAGGGCGATCGCATCCAGTGCCTGGCGCAGAAGTCGGACTCAGGCGTGGTCACGCTCCATGCGCTCGATGATCCTGCGCACGCTGAGCATCTTGCGGAGCGGGAAATGTAGTCCCACTTCCCAGGTGAAGCCGAGACCTCCGTGAACGTGCACCGCAACCTCCGCCGCATCGATGCATCGGTCTACCGCGAAAAGCGCCCCGCGGAACGCGTTGACTTGTTGCTGTGCGCCCCAGATCAGGGCGGTGTCCGCTGCTTCGACGTCGACGGTTGCGGTGGCGAGCTTGTGCTTGACCGCCTGGAAGGACCCCACGGGCCGACCGAACTGCTCGCGTTCGTTCACGAACGTGACCGAGTCGGCAAGTAGGCGTTCCGCTCCACCTAAAACGTCGGCCGCGAGAACGAGGGCCACCTCCCGACCCGCGTCCGCGGTGAACGCCGTGGCGGCGGGTGCATGGATACCTCGGCCGACCAGGTCCAGTCCGTCGATCTCACCGGTGGGCACCTCGGTCACCGCGCCGCCGGGAGCGCCGAGCGTCGAGGCCACCATGATGCCGTCGACTGCGCCGAACGGAACAAGCGCTCCGTCTCCCAGCGGTAGCGCGAACGTGACCGGCCCGTTGACCTCGCGGGCGGCGGCGGACCACCGCTTGGCCAACACACTGGGCAGCAACGGCTGTGGAATGCTGCCATAACCCCAGGCTTTGGCGATCGCGACCAGATCCCGCGCGGTTGCGCAGGACTCGTCTTCTACGATCCCGACGAGATCCCATCCCGCGTCGGAGATGGCGGCCCACGAGATGGGCGGCTCGGGCTCTTCGACGTATGTCGCGATGGGGGCGTGAGAGGTGGCGCGTTTGACGAGGTCCGCGATGCCCTCGGCGCCCATCAGACCGTACTCGTTCGGCAGGGTCGTCATCGCATATCCGGTTGCCGGTTTCTGCTGTTCGGTTGTCGTCATTTCGGAAGTCCCAACACTCGTTCCGCCAAGATGTTTCGCTGGATCTCACTGGATCCGCCGTAGATCGTCACGGCGCGTGACTCCAGGTATTGGTAGGACCAGTGCTTCTGCTGGGTCACCGGGGCGTGCGCGACACCGAGCCGGGTCACGTCCTGCCACAGCTCGCTCCACATCAACTTGAGCACAGCGCCCGCGCGAGCGAGCGCACCTTCGTCGCCGGCGGCTTCCAGATCGGCGACCTTCATCAGCTGCCAGTGAACCAGTTCCGTGCGGATGTCCAGGTCTCGCAGCAGGGAGGCGAAGGTGGGATCGTCACCGAGCACGTCGAGAAGCGCATCGACGTCGGATCGGATTTCGACGTACCGCGCCGCCGTCTCGATACCGCCGCGCTCGTCGCCGAGCACCCGCATCGCCACCTTCCAGCCGTCACCGTCGTCACCGACTCGGTCGGTGTCCGGAACGAAGACGTTCTCGAACCGGGTCTCGGCGAAGTGCACCGCTCCGGAGATCTGTCGGATGTCGCTGATCGAGACACCGGGTTGGTCCATGTCGACCAGAAGCATGGACAGGTTGCGGTAGCGGCCGGCGTCGGGTTGCGTCTGGGCGAGAACGAAGCACCGGCGTGCGTGCTGGGCAAAGGAGGTCCAGGTCTTGCTGCCGTTGAGCAGGTAGCCACCGTCGACGCGACGCGCCCGAGCCTGGATGTTGGCAAGATCCGAACCCGCCTGCGGCTCGGAGAAGCCCTGGCACCACACTTCCTGACCATTCATGATCGAGGGAATGTACTGGGTTCGTTGCTGTTCGGTGCCGAGCGCAATCAGCATCGGGGTGACCAGGGACTTGCCGATTCGGGCGAGCCCGTCCGGCGCCTGAGCCTTGCCGGCGAGGACGTGGAAGACGATTTCCTCGGCCAGCCCAAGGCCCCTTCCCCCGTACTCGGTGGGAATGGACAGGCCCGAGTATCCGCCCTCCCATAGGATGAAGTCCCATTGGCGGCGCAGCTCGTCCATTTCGTGACTCGTGAGTGTGCCCCGGCCCTCTTTCCACCGGGAGGGCACCGCGGCGCTCAGAAATTGCTCGGCGTCCGCCGCGAACTGTTCGATGTCGCGGACGGGATCGAGTGTTGTCGTCGTCATGCTAGCTACCAGCCATCTGATCGATATCTGCGAATGTGGGGGTGGTGCGGATTAGATCCGTCGGTGCTGGGGTCATGCCGTCGTCCCGGCGGCACGCACGCTGAACTTCGGTGTGGAGACGGCGAACGACGTGCTCGTTCCCGGCGCGCCGATCAGATCGACCAGGGACTCGACGATGTTGTTGCTGCTGCGTCGCCGATCGACACGAAGCGGGCCCTTCGCGATCATGGCGTCCACCTCTTCGTCGGACATCATGAAACGCAGCAGAAGTTCCTCGTCGGAGATGCCCGGCGCGAAACGCGCGCGGATCTCCTTCAGCGACGGATCGGGGCGCTCCCACGACTGCAACTGCTTGGTGCGTGGGTTGGACATGATCTTGTCCAGGACTTCGGGATCGATCGGGGACGGGACCGGACCGTAGTGCCCCAGGACGTAATGGATGACCTCATCGGACACCATGGAATACGGCTTGCCGGTGACGATGTTGAGCACCGCTTGGACACCGACGAACTGGGAGAAGGGTGTGGCCATGATGGGTGAACCCAGCTGCACGCGCACTTGGGGGATGGCCTCGAGGACTTCCGGGAAGCGGTGGCCCATGCCGTGACGCTCGAGCTGGTTGATCAGCGTGCCGGTCATGCCGCCGGGCAGCTGGTGGTCGTACATCCGCGGGTCGTACTCGGCCGGCACACCGGTGGCGCGGCCCGCCTCCCGAGCGACCTGTTCGAAGTGCTCGGCGACGGGTGCGAACGTCGAGGTGTCGAGACGGTGTGTGTGACCCATGTGCTCGACAATCGTGGACATGGCTTCGGTGGAGGGCAGCGAGGGCCCGTTGGCCATCGGCCGCGAGGCGGTGTGGATCCGCGTGAAGCCGCTCTCGATGCCGACGATGTAGTTGTGCTGGGCCATGTTCGTGGTGTTGTGGCAGTGCAGCTCGAGCGGTATGTCACCGGTCGCCTGCCGGATGGCCGGCAGGAGGGTGCGTGCTCGTTCGGGCTTGAGGATGCCGGCAGCGTCTTCGACGTAGATCGACTCGACACCCTCCCAGGACGCCATCTGCCGCGCCCGCTCGGCGAAATAGGTGTCGTCGTGCACGTCGGTCAGCCCGTACATGATGGCCGGCACCGGCTGCCCACCGGCGTCGCGTACGACATCGACCATGTGCTTCATCAGCTCCATGTCGTACAGGCAGTCGTAGAGCCAGAAGCTGGTGGAACCGTGCTTGATCAGCGTTTGAATCCACAGGTCCATGATCGCCTGCGGGGTGGGCGCGAAACCGACGCAGCTGAGGGTACGCAGACCCGAGCGAAGCTCGTTGCCTTTCAGGCCGGCCACGAGGAAGTCCAGTGTGGCCCAAGGGTCGTCGCCGTATTCACGGAGCAGGACGGTGAACATGCCCGCGCCCGTGAGGTCGATGGTGCGGTAGCCGGCATCCTTCAGGTACGGCAGGGCGCCGGCTGCCTCGTAGGCGCGCAGCCGCATGCCCCACAGGCTCTGCTGCCCGTCTCGAAGGCTCTGCTCGACGAAGTCGATGTTCACGTGTTCTCCTTGTCCACTGGGCGGGCGGTGGTGCGCGGCCTACGACGCGATCCTGACGAGCGCGGTTCCGAATTCGACCGCGGCGGCGTCGTCGGCCGCGATGGCGGTCACCACGCCCTCGATCTGCGCCTCGACAGGCATCGTCAGGGTCGATACCTCGACGAAGCCGAGCGTGTCACCGACGGACACTTTGCGGCCGACCTCGACGAACGGTGCACCACCCGGCTGAGGGGCGCGCCGGAACACCCCGACGCTCGGGGACGTCACGACATACTCGGAGCCACGCAGCGGACGTACTTCACCGGCGATCGCGGTATCGGGTACCGGCGCCGAACCCTCCGGCACAACCGCCGCGGACTGAAGCGCGAGCGGGTCCACGGCCGAAGGGGGCTCCGCGGTCGACGCGGCGGGCGCTGCCAACGGGGCACCGCGTCGTGCCACGGCGATGTGGACATCGCCCACCACGACCTCGGCCTGGTCGAACCCTGCCTCCTGCAGCGCCGTCAGAATCAGCTTGATATCAGCTGAAGAGATATCCACAGCTCTCCTCTTTCAAACGACCGGTTGGTTAAAAAGAGGTTAGGCGTGTTCCGCGTCACGTGCAAGTACCAAACCGGATGACCAAGACCAGTCGGGCGGCAAACAGCCGAGGTGCGGCAGCGGCAAACGCGCATCGATGTGCCGCAGCGCCTGCTCGCACCGTCGAGCACACTGCACCCGCGGCGGCGCCGCGCCTCCGCCTCCTCGGACAAGGCACCGCAACGAGGACATGGCGACACGCTGATGGGCGTCGCCGGACACCATAGGCGCGGGTTACCACGGCGCGCCGAGATCGTTCCGGCAGCCTCTCGGCACCCCGGCCCTGGTCGGCAAACCGTGCTGACACGAGTCCCCAGACCCCACCACGCCTCCCGATACCAACCGGCCGTTTGGTGGTATGGTCTCCGTTACCCGAAGTTCGAAGTTGCCGACGTGACGGAAAGGGTATGCGCGCGGGGTCTGCGTTCGCCAAGCGCTGACGGGACCGAAAGAACCGCACGACACACCGCACTGTTGCCTCGGTCGACTTACTGCCACGCCTTGCCACTCCTCGTGGGTGGTTCGTGGAACCCGGGTCGATGATTCGGCCCGCCGGACGCCCTGCCTTCCCCTGGGCAGGGCGTTCGGACTCCCGACTCCTCCACCCCGCCTGACGGGGGGCGGATGAAGAAGGTAGGAAACGTTTTCCGATGATCTCCACTCTTGTCTTCCGCCCTGTAGCTCGGGTCCTCGCCGTGGCCCTGGTCCTTGCCGACACCATCCTGGCCGCACGGATCCCGGATTTGCCCGACTGGGACGATGCCGGCGCCCCTGCTCGCAACTGACCCGGAACCGCTCAGCGTCGAGGAGGGCGCGGCAATTCCAGGGGGACTTCCCCGAACGCACACCTGCCCTTCGACGATGTCGAAATCAGACTGCACGCTGCCGAGGACGCCCTCGTCGAAAGCGGGGCAGACGCCACATCGGACTGAACGTATACCGAACTCCCCATACGGTCGGTGCGGTGACGTCCAGAAGTCAGCCTGACGAGATTGCTGCGCCGAGATCTCTTCGGTGGGGCCGAGGCCTGCCGTTCGTGCGCATCCGATGCCAGCCGGCGGGTGGACCGAACGATGGTGATCGATGTTGCCACTTGCGTGGCGGACGAGTCCGGGCCTCGCAGCGGAGCCGTATTCGCTCTGTCCTGCGGCGGATAATCGAGGGCGTGGGCGTCACCAACGTTGCGCCACACCGACTCGGCAGGTCCGCGGCGCGAGGGCAGTGCCAGCTCCCGAGATCGGTGATTCGGCGAGGATGATGGGCAGGATTGTTCCTGGCCGACCGGGGAGGCGGCATCGGCGAGGTATGCGACGGCCGTACTGAATGCGCCGGCCGCGGGCGGGAGCTCTACGTCTGCCGTTTGTCGGTGGCTGTATCGAATCAAGCAGCGAGATGACCCCCCTGCGATACGCTGTACACGTATCGACGAAGGCCCGTACGCGGGTGTATGTCTGCAAGGACCGATGACTGAGAACGACCCGCTTCGGACCCAGCGCGATGTATCCGGCGGCGTGAACCTGGACCTCATCACCGACCTGCACCTAGCCGGCTTCGACGACGCTGTCGAAATCGGCCGAGGTGGCTTCGGCGTGGTCTACCGCTGTAGCCAGGCCATCCTCGATCGTACGGTTGCGGTAAAGGTTCTCACCGCTGACCTCGATGAGGAAAACACGGCTCGTTTCTTCCGGGAACAACAAGCAATGGGCCGGTTGACCGGCCATCCCAACATCGTCAATGTGCTCCAAGTCGGTGCCATCACCACCGGGCGCCCCTACTTGGTGATGCAGTACTACCCTCGCGATTCTCTCGACGGGTGGATCCGGCGCCACGGTCCGCTTTCGGTGGAACAGGTACTGCGGCTCGGCGTGAAAATGGCTGGCGCCATCGAAAGTGCCCACCGTCTCGGCATCGTTCACCGCGATGTCAAGCCCGCAAACATCCTACTGACCGATTATGGTGAGCCAGCCCTCACCGACTTCGGCATCGCCCACATAGCGGGTGGATTTCAGACCGCCACCGGCACCGTGACCGGCTCCCCCGCGTTCACCGCCCCGGAGGTCCTCGCTGGGGACTCCCCCAGTCCTGCCTCGGATGTCTATGGACTCGGCGCGACGTTGTTCTGCGCATTGACCGGGCACGCAGCGTTCGAACGCCGCAAAGGTGAGCAGGTGGTTGCTCAATTTCTGCGGATCACCACACAACCGGTGCCGGATCTGCGGGAATCCGGCATCGACGACAGTGTGTGCGCCCTGATCGAGGCGGCGATGTCCCGCAGTGTCGAGGATCGCCCGTCGGCCGCTGCACTCGGGGAATCACTCCAGCAGTTACAGCTCGCGCTCGGATTCCCACTCGACGAGATGGCGCTGCGCGCCGCCCCAGAGGACAGCAACCTCCAAGGAGCCAGCGGCGCGCCGCTGGGTTTGCCTTCACATCCCTTTTCAAACGCAGGTCACCGGGCACCTATCAGGTCTTTCCCGGGCACAACCTTAGGAAATCTGTCGCTCGACCTCACCAGCTTCGTCGGCCGCCATGCCGAACTGGCCGAAGCGAGGCAACTTCTGTCCCGCTCCCGGTTGGTCACGTTGACCGGCGTGGGCGGCGTGGGGAAAACTCGGCTCGCTCTGCGGGTCGCGGCGGATCTCCAAGACAGCATCCCTGACGGGGTATGGCTGGTCGAGTTGGGGGAGCTTCATGATGGCTCACTTCTGATCGAGCTGGTGGCCGGTGCCTTGGGCGTGCGGGAACAGTCGGCTCGGCCCTTGCGTGAGGTGCTTGTAGACTTCATTTCCTCGCGGGAGCTGCTGTTGGTTCTGGATAACTGCGAGCATGTGGTGACTGCGGTTGCAGAGCTGGCCGAGTCGTTGCTGCGGCGGTGCCCGGCTCTGCGTATTCTCGCGACCAGCCGCGAAGCCCTCGTGATCGGCGGCGAGACCCTCTTACAGGTGGCGCCCCTGGCGGTACCGGATCCGGATCGACCCTCGCCCGAATTATCTCGCTGTGACGCGGTGGCCTTGTTCGTCGAACGAGCAGCTGCCGCATACCCGGGTTTCCAGCTCACCGCCCGGAACGAGTCAGTGGTGGCGCAAATCTGCGCGCGCCTCGACGGGTTGCCGCTTGCCATCGAACTGGCGGCGGCCCGCATTCGTGTCATGTCCCCGCAGCAGATTCTCGAGCGCCTGGCCAATCGTTTCGCGCTGTTGACCCGGAGCGGACGGGTCGTACCCGATCGTCAGCAGACGCTGCGATGGAGCATCGACTGGAGTTATCAGCTGTGCAGCGCGATCGAGCAACAGCTCTGGGGCACGCTGTCGGTGTTTGCCGGTGGGTTCGAACTCGACGCTGTCGAGGGAATCTGCACCCAGAACCTGAATCCCGACGAGTTGGTCGACGTGTTGACCTCACTGGTGGACAAATCGATACTTCTGCGAGAGGAGAGGAACACTGTCATCCGCTTCCGCCTGCTCGAGACGCTCCGGGAGTACGGACGGGAGAAGATCGAGCAATCCGGTGACTACATCTCGGTGCGCCGCAAGCACCGAGACTGGTATCAGCGATTGGCGCTCGATGCGGAGGCTGGGTGGATCAGTGACCGTCAACTCGAATGGATCGGCCGCCTCGAACGCGAACAGCCCAACCTCCGTGACGCTCTACGCTTCACCCTGGACGACTTGACGCCGGATCCCGACGACGCGGCGTTACATATCACCACCTCGTTGTTTCCGTTCTGGCTTTCCCGGGGTCTGCTGAGTGAAGGACGTTACTGGCTCGACCGCGCGCTCGCACGCGATACCACGCAGCACCGTTCTGAACGGATTTCCGCTTTCTGTGCCGAGAGTGTGCTCGCGGAACTGCAAGGTGACCTGGTTACGGGACAATCTCTGATCGATCAGGGACGAGATCTCGCCGGGCCAAAGCCGGATCCGGCAATCCATGCCGAGATCGCTCATGCCGAAGGGATTTTGGCGCTCTTCAGTGACGACTTCGAGCGCGCACGCTCACGCCTGGACGCCGCCCTCGAGATCTTCGACGCGATCGGTGCTCTCCGTCCACAGGTCGAAACGCTGCTACAGCTCGGCTGGGCATACGCGTTGCGCGGTGATACCGAACAGGCTCTCACGTGCCATGAAAAGGCCCTTGCGCTCACTGAATCGCGTGGCGAGTCCGTGTATCGATCGTATGCACTGTGGGGCACCGCAGTGGCCCGATGGCAGCAAGGTGACGAGAATGCCGTGGTTCGGCTACTACGCCAGTGCCTTCGCCTCGCGCGACTGCGAGACGACCCCTTGGTGGCCGCACTATGCATGGAAGCACTCGCCTGGACCGTATGCGAGCGCGAAAGTAGGCGGGCTTCGGTGTTGATGGGTGCTGCGGAAGCACTGGGGCGAACCGTAGGCAGCTCTACGGTCCTCTTCCCTAGCCTGCTCACCCACCACGACACGTGTGAGCAACATGCACGCACGACCCTCGGACGTCGCGCGTTCGAGACCGCCCACCGCAAGGGCTCTACCCTCGGGTTCGAGGCATCGGTGGCTTATGCCCTTGAGGAGGCCGCCATTGATGCCACCTCCAGTACCCCACTGACTAAACGAGAACAGCAGATCGCGGAACTGATAGCCACCGGCCGGACCAACAATGAGATTGCCGACCTGCTCACGATCAGCTCGCACACCGTTCACGGACATGTAAGACACATCCTCGCGAAGCTCGGACTCACTTCGCGGGCACAGATCGCGGCCAAGCTTCCACTTGACGCCGAACAGGATTCTATCTCGACATGAAACAGCGCGGTCGGTCTGCCACCGACAGGGGCTTATCGCAGCCGGACGTACCGCCGGACGGCGGCAGGGGTAAGCAGATCCGGAGATCTCGAATGGGATTTAGGCTACAAAGGATCAATCGGGGCACAGACCCAGCCAAGTGTCACCCGTCAGCACTTGCCGGCGCCCCGTCTGCAGACTCGGGAGCGTGATCGTGAGACCTCCGAGGAATCCTGCCACGTTCGCTATAGCTCATCCAGCATGGTGAGAAGCTCCTCCAGCAGCGCGTCGGCGCGGGCTTCGATGTCGTTGAAGACGTCGGCGAGACCGTCCAGACTGTCGCGGGCACTGCGGCGCGCAGCGACACCGCGTTCGTAGTAATGCGGATCGAGGTCGATCTCGGTGTCGAGCCGGACGTGCGGGTCGTCGCCCCGGTTCCTCTGTTTGCGCGGGGGCAGTGGGGTACGCGCCCGTACCCGGCCGGCCAGGTGGTCGCGCACGATCGAGGCAATGGAC
>Ga0182741_1006445_pt1 | contig 10253 bp, 8 predicted proteins | sample eDN5th37CBELigOP_FD_128874 | JGI IMG/M metagenome (GOLD analysis project Ga0182741, IMG submission 128874) | Enriched Organic Plus compost microbial communities from Emeryville, California, USA - eDNA 5th pass 37_C BE-Lig OP (version 2) (version 2) ...
CCGAACCGGAGCTGATGACGCCGCCGAGGGTCGTTGTCGCCGAGTCGCCCACCGTGATGCCAGTGGATCTTCCGGGTCCGCTGCGGTCGGTCGAATTCGGCCCACGATCCCAACCGTCCGCGACCGATCAGGGGATCGGGATCCGGCTACGAATGGCTACTGGGGAGAACATCGAGTTCTGGATCCTCGACGACTCCACACACAACGACCGCTTCTCGCCCGGACAGGCGTTCCACCTGGGCTCGACGTCTCGATCTCCCGATTGGTGGTCCAACCGTGAGCCCGACGCGTTCGACTGCGACGTGACGCGAAGAATGCCGTCGATCGCCGATGAGATGCTCGCCGAGTGCGTGCTGTACGAGCGATCCGAGCGTGTTCGATTCGAGCTGGACGGCAGCGACCTTCGGTTGACGGCGATCGACGCGGTCCGACCGCTCGAACCGCAGCCCCTTGCGCGATGGCGCGCCACTGGTCCGATCACCGGCGTCGAGTTCATCGGTCTCGGACGCACTGCTCTCGCGCGCGACAACGATCTGGGGGACGGCTGCACCAGTGCGACCGCGGCGCCCTGGCTCCATGACGTGCGTTTCGAGACGCAGGAGGGGGCGGTCGCGATTCCCGACCTCGAAGTGGTTGGTCAGGCGATGACGGTGACCCGACGCCAGCCGAGCGGAACCGAACCCGCGCCGTACATCGTCGAGTGCGAAGAACCGACGCTGCGTGTCAGCGACGGATCGGTGACCATGGGGTGGGAGTCCCCGCCGACGCGCGAGTTGCGGGCGTGGCGGTACGACCTGGATGAGCCACCGAAGTACTCGGAGGAGGATCCGGGGCGCGCCCGCGTGCGGCTCGAAACGAGCGATCCCGTGATCGGTGACATCGCCGATCAGACCTTGGACGCGGCCGCCGATGGCGACATTGCTGCGCTCGGCCAGGTGCAGCGAGCCGTCGGGACATGGGGCGGGATCGTGGTGGGCCGACACTCGTACCAAGGAATGCCGTTTCCAAGTGTTGTGCCCGGCGTGACCATGGATGGGTTCTGGGGTGCGGCTGGACCCGACGAGGTGTGTCAGGTGCGTCCCGCCGACATCCCCACCTTGCTCTGCGTGTTCCCGGAATCGGGGGCGGGCACCGGCGGTGCGCGGTCGCTCTGACCGTCGGGAGCTCACCACGTAGCGTGCGGGGAGCCATGAACGACGATCTCTTCGCCTCCGCCGCCCGGGCCCGGCTCGAACAGCGAGCGCCTCTCGCCGCCCGGATGCGGCCGCGGGATCTCGACGAGGTGGTGGGGCAACAGCATCTGCTCGGCCCCGGACGACCCCTGCGCACCCTCATCGAAGCCGATCGGCTGAGCAGCGTGATCCTGTGGGGCCCCCCGGGAACGGGGAAGACCACGATCAGTCGTCTCATCGCGCAGCACACGCGCAAGCGCTTCGAGACGCTGAGCGCGGTGAATGCGGGGGTGAAGGACGTGCGCGAGGTGGTGGAGCGTGCCCGCGAGCAACTCGGGCAGCACCAGCGCGGCACGATCCTCTTCCTCGACGAGGTGCACCGATTCAACAAGACGCAGCAAGACGCGTTGCTCCCACACGTCGAAGACGGTCTGCTCATCCTCATCGGCGCCACCACGGAGAATCCGTTCTTCACACTCAACGCACCGTTGTTGAGTCGGAGCACGCTGTTCCGACTCGAACCGGTGGGCGACGACGCGCTGCGTGCACTCATCGATCGCGCGCTCACCGACGACGACCGCGGCCTCGGTCAGGATCACCTCACGATCGAAGACGAGGCCCGCGTGCATCTCATCGAGCGCGCCGAGGGCGACGCTCGGCACCTGCTCACCAGCCTCGACGTCGCGGCGGCGCTCGCCACTGAACGCGAACACAACCCGATCACGCTGGCCGATGCGGAGGACGCGCTGGCGATGCGGGCCGTGCGTTACGGCGACGACGAGCACTACGACATCGTCAGTGCGTTCATCAAGAGCATCCGGGGCAGCGACGCCGACAGCGCGCTCTACTGGCTGGCCCGCATGATCGACGCGGGCGAAGACGCCCGGTTCATCGCGCGCCGCCTCGTGATCCTTGCGAGTGAAGACGTGGGATTGGCCGACAGCATGGGTCTCGTGGTGGCCGACGCGGCGGCGCGTGCGGTGGAGTTCGTCGGACTGCCCGAGGCTCGCATCAACCTGGCGCACGCCACCGTGTACTTGGCCAATGCCCCCAAGTCGAATCGCGCGTACGTCGCCTACGAAGCGGCAGCTCGCGACGCTCGAGAGCGCGCCCAAGGCGGTGTCCCGAACCATCTGCGGGACGCGCACTACCAGGGCGCGAAGCAGCTTGGGCACGGTAAGGGGTACCAGTATCCCCACGATCACCCGGGTGCGTGGGTGGAGCAGGAGTACCGACCGCCCGAGGTCGCGGGTCACGTCTACTTCGAGCCGAGTGGCCAGGGCGACGACACCGGCCCGCGGCACCGGGGGCGGGTGTGAAACGATGAGCGTCTTCCCGCCCCGAAGTCCCGGAGTGATGCCCGCATGAGCGGAACCGAGATCGCCGCCCTCATCGCCGCGGTGGCTGTTGCTGTCGTGGCCACGGTCGCGGTATTCGTCCTCATCTCGTTGTCGAAGACGATCCGTGAGCTCCGCCACACCGTCGATGAGCTTCGGCGCGAGACCATGCCGGTGGTGGTCGAAGCCCAGCGGGCCGTCGCTCAGGCCAACGACGAACTCGTCCGGGTCGATCAGTTGCTCGACACCGCCCAGAGCGTGGGCCGAACCGTCGACTCGGCGAGTCGTCTTGCCTACCTCACGTTCTCGAACCCGATCGTGAAGGTCCTGGCCTTTTCTGCCGGGACGGGCCGGGCGTACCGCCGTTACCGCAAGCTGCGGATGCGAGGCTGACGATGTTCAAACGACTCTTCTGGTTCGCGGTGGGGATCGGGTTCGGCGTGGGGCTCGCCGCCCTCCTCATGCGGCGCGTCGAGCGCGTGGTGCAGCGCTCCACGCCGCCCGAGCTCGCACACCGGGCGGGGTCTTCGGTCACGGCATTGCTCTCCGACATCCGCGACGCCCTGCGCGAGGGTGCGGAGGCGATGCGGGTGCGCGAAGCCGAGATCTGGACCGAAGTGGAGTCCGAAAGCGCCAGTGCCGACACCGGCCCCGGACGCGGATTCGCCTCGCCTCGCTGAGCGATCGCTGAACGGACCGGCACGAACCGGACACCCCGCTACCATCGGCCGATCATGGCGCCCAGATCCGTCGACGACGTCCGCAACGCGTTCCTCGAGTTCTTCTCCGAACGCGGCCACACCCGCGTGCCGAGCGCGAGCCTCATCCCGCACGACAAGACCGTGCTCTTCACGATGGCGGGGATGCTGCCGTTCAAGCCGTACTTCACCGGTGAGGACCGCGCCCCGTTCCCGCGGGCGACGAGCTCGCAGAAGTGTGTCCGGGCCGGCGGCAAGCACAACGACCTCGACGACATCGGACGCACCAATCGCCACTTCTCGTTCTTCGAGATGCTCGGCAACTTCAGTTTCGGCGACTACTTCAAGGAAGAAGCGATCCGCTTCGCCTGGGATCTCATCACCGACACCTACGAAATGCCCACGGATCGTCTCTGGGTCACCATCCACGAGACCGACGACGAGGCCCACGAGATCTGGCGCAACCAGGTGGGCGTACCCGCCGACCGCATCCAGCGCCTCACCGACGACAACTGGTGGAAGATGGGTGATGTCGGCCCCAACGGGCCGTGCACCGAGATCTTCTGGGACCTCGGCGAGCAGTTCGGGCCCGACGGCGGTCCGGCTACCGACTCCGATCGCTACATCGAGTTCTGGAACCTCGTCTTCATGCAGTTCGAAGACACCGACTCGGGCGAAACGAAGCCGCTGCCCAAGCCGAGCGTCGACACCGGCGCCGGACTCGAGCGCATCCTCTTCCTGCTCCAGGGCGCCGACTCGATCTGGCACACCGATCTGTTCCTTCCGCTGATCGCGGCCGCGGAGCGCGTTACCCACACCACCTACCAGCGAGGTGAAGCAGGAGAGCCCGACGTCTCGTTGCGCATCCTGGCGGAGCACGCCCGCACGATGTCGTTCCTCGTGTCCGACGGTGTGCGCCCGAGCAACCAAGAGCGCGGCTATGTGCTGCGCCGCATCATCCGGCGCGCGGTGAACCACGCCTACAAGCTCGGTGCCACCGACCTCGTCACCCCGGCGTTGGTGGCGGCCACCGTCGACGTGATGGGCGACGCGTACCCCGACCTGCGGGCCAACCAGGGCTTCGTCACCGACATCGTGGCCCACGAAGAGGAGAGCTTCCGGCGCACGCTCGATCGCGGACTCACGCGACTCGACGACGTGCTCGACGCGGGCGACGTCTCGGGTGACGACGCGTTCTTCCTGCACGACACGCTCGGCTTCCCAGTCGATCTCACTCGTGAGATCGCCGGTCTGCGTGGCCGTTCCGTCGACCTCGAACGCTTCAACGTGCTGCTCAAGGAGCAGAGCGATCGCGCCCGGGCCGCGTACAAGGAAGCGGGCGGCGCGGCGAGCGCCCCGGTCGAGCTGTATCGCGAGATCTTCGACGAACACGGCGAGACGATCTTCACCGGCCGCGAGGAGTACACGACCGACGGCGCGACGGTGCTCGCGATCATCGACAACGGCGAGCGGCTCACCCGCGCGGAGCAAGGTGCGACGGTCGATGTCGTGCTCGATCGCACGCCGTTCTACGCGGAGTCGGGTGGTCAGGTGGGCGACACCGGAACGATCACTGGCGACGGTGTGACGTTGGCAGTGACCGACACTCGCTATGCGATTCCGGGCGCGCTCACCCTGCATCGGGTCACGGTGCGCGAAGGCACCTTGCTCGAAGGGGCCACCGTCACCGCCGCCATCGACGGACCGCGCCGTGATGCGATCCGACGCAACCACACGGCGACTCACGTGTTGCACTGGGCGCTGCGCAAGGTGCTCGGCGAGCACGTACAGCAGGCCGGTTCGCTCGTGTCGCCCGACCGGTTGCGGTTCGACTTCAGCCACTTCCAGGCCGTCACCCGCGATGAACTCGATCAGATCGAAGCGCTGGCCAACGGTGAAGTGCTCACCGATGCCCCGGTGCGGCACTACGAGACGACGATGGACGAAGCGAAGCAGCGCGGCGCCATCATGTTCTTTGGCGACAAGTACGGCGACATCGTGCGCGTGCTCGAAGCTGGCGAACACTCGGTGGAGCTGTGCGGTGGTACCCACGTGCATCGGCTCGGGTTCATCGGACCCATCAAGATCGTGAGCGAAGGTTCGATCGCGAGTGGGACGCGGCGCATCGAAGCCGTGACCGGCGAAGGTGCGTTGGCTCGCATCCACGACGAAGAAGTACAACTGCGCGAGTTGTCCGAACTGGTGAAGGCGTCACCCGCCGAACTCGGCGAGAAGGTCGCCAAACTCGTCGAGCAGGTCAAGGCGCTCAACGACGAACTGGACACCGTGCGGGCTCAGCAAGCCGCGGCTGCCGGCGCCGCGTTGGCCGCCGACGCGATCGATGGCGTCTTGGTGGCGCGCCGTGATGGGGTCACCAACGACGAACTCCGTCGTCTCGTGGTGGCGGCGCGCGACGCAATCGGACCCGACGCGGTTGTCGGGCTCGTGGGCCTCTCGCCCGACGGCACCAAGGCGGGCGTGGCGGTCGCGCTCGGCCCCGCCCGCGTCGACGCGGGTGGATCGGCGGCCGAGATCGCACGTCCGGTCGCGAAGCTGTTGGGTGGCGGTACCGCGAAGAACGCCGACCTCGTCGTCGGCGGTGGTCCCAAGGTCGACGGCATCGACGAAGCACTCGCCACGTTGCGTGCCAACGCGGGGGCATGACCGACCCGAGCGAACCGAGCTCTCGCCCGGCGGCTGAATCCGACCGATCGCGTCCCGGCCGGTTGCTCGGCGTTGATCTCGGAAGTGTGCGCATCGGCATCGCCGTGTCGGACTCGGCCGGTGTCCTCGCCTCACCCCGAGATCCCGTCACGCGCAGTGGCGACGACGCCCGCGATCACGCCCGGATCTTCGACGTGGCGCGCGAAGAGGGATGCGCCCGCGTCGTGGTGGGAATTCCTACGTCCCTCACTGGGAAGCCCGGCCCTGCTGAACTGCAGATCCGAGAAGAGGTCGCGCGGATGCGGGCCGAAGCGGGCGAGGAGTTCGAGATCGTGACCCACGACGAGCGGTTCACCACCACGATTGCGCACCAGCGCTACCGCGAGGCCGGTGTTCGCGCCCGCGATCGCAAGGAGAAGATCGACGGTGCCGCGGCGGCGGTGATGTTGCAGGGGTACCTGGAGTCGATCCGTTGACGCTCGACGACGAGTCGACCGGCGAGGAGCGCCCGCCGGTCGATGGTCCCCCCACCGACGAGCCCCACGACGACGCGCCCGACTCCGATGAACATCCCGAGGTCCTGGTCGATCGTCGCGGTCAGCCGATCAATGCGATCAGTGAACGCCGCATTCATCGCCATAACAAGAAGAAAGGACGACGGCGTGCCGTCGTCGTCCTCGTGGCGCTGCTCGTTCTGATCCTGCCGTTCGCGTTGGCGGCCGGATGGTTCTGGTTCCAGCTCAACCCGAGTGGTGATCCAGGGGCCGAGGTCGCGTTCACCGTCGAAGACGGATGGGGGATGGGCCGCATTGCCCAAGAACTGGAGACGGCCGAGGTCATCGGTAGCGCGCAGGTGTTCGAGATTTGGGCGCGCATCGACGGTGCGGGAACGATCCAAGCGGGGCAGTACACGCTGGCTGAGAACATGGGACCGAAAGCGGCCCTCAAGGCGCTCGAAGCCGGGCCGCGTCCACTCGACTACGTGGAACTCGCGCTGCCACCCGGCATGACCGTCCCCGAGATCGCGGCCCGCGTGGGCGAGCTTCCCGGGCGCGACGGTCAGAAGTTCCTGGAACTCATGAACTCGAACACCGTGCGCAGTGAGTTCCAGCCGCCCGAGATCACCACGCTCGAGGGCCTCACCTGGCCCGAGACGTATTACATCTACGAGAACGAGGACGAACTCGCGATCTTGCAGCGACTCGTTCGTACGTTCGACGAGAAGATGAAAGAACTCGACATCCCCAACCGCGCGCCAGCGGTGGGTTACACGCCATATGAGGCGGTGGTGGTCGCGTCGTTGATCCAGACGGAGTCGGTCGTCGAGAGTGAGTTCCCACTCGTGAGCGCGGTCATTCGCAACCGACTCGACGACGGCATGCTGCTCCAGATCGACGCGACCCTGCTCTACGCGCGGGGTGACAAGACCGACAACCTCACCAACGCCGACAAGTTGGTCGACAGTCCGTACAACACGTACATGTATGCGGGGTTGCCGCCCACGCCGATCGCGACGGTCACCGGCCCCACGCTGCTCGCCGCGACTGCACCGGCCGACGTGCCGTATCTGTTCTACGTGCTGACCGACAGCGACGGGAATCACAAGTTCGCCACCACGCTCTCGGAGCACGAAGCCAACGTCGCCGATTCCCGACGCCGCGGCGTGTTCTGAGGCCACGATGAGCGAGGATCAGAACGACGCCCGCCCGGGGACGGAGCGGTTCGACTCCATCGGGCGCATCTCGGGCGCCACCACGGTGGCGGCCGTGATCGGTGATCCGATCGTGGGATCGCTCTCACCGCGCATCCACAATGCCGCCTTCACCGCGACCGGCCTGGACTGGGTGTACGTAGCCGCGACCGTGCCGGCTGGTCACGGCGTTGCGGCGGTTCGTGCCGCCGCGGAACTCGGGTATGGCGGCCTCTCGATCACCATGCCGTGCAAACACGAGGTGCTGGCCGCCTGCGACGAGGTCACGGACCACGCGGCGGCACTCGACGCGGTGAACTGCATCTCGTTCGACGAAGGTCGCATCGTCGGGGCCAACACCGACGGGGAAGGCCTGGTGCGCTCGTTGCGCGACGAAGGGGTGGACCCCGCGAATGCTGCGGTCTTGCTGCTGGGCGCGGGTGGCGCGGCGAGCGCCATCGGGTTCGCACTGGTGGCCGTGGGAGCATCGGTCACGATCGCGGCCCGGCGCCCCGAACGGGTCCGGCCGGGCACCGCGACCACCGTCGTCTCGTTCGACGAGGCCGCCGCAGTCGCGGCCGGCTCGAGCGTCGTGGTCAACGCCACTCCTATCGGCATGGACGGAACGTCTCTGCCGCTGGACCCCGAAGCGGTGCCCGAGGGAGCAGTGGTCGTCGACACCATCACGCAACCCCGTCGTACCCCGTGGATCGCCGCGCTCGAAACCCGGGGTGTGCACGCCGTCAACGGTGTGGGCATGTTGATCGGCCAGGGAGCGGTGGCCTTCGAGCGCTGGACCGGTATCCCCGCGCCCGTGGACGCGATGCGGGCGGCGGTCGCCGACTAGCCCCACGCGCCCGAACCGACGGCGTCTCAACATTTCGGACCGATGTGCCGAAGATGCTTTCGGCTGTTCCACGAACACGTTGGGGAGGCAGTGTGCTGCACGGCACCCTGGACACACTTGATCTCGGCGACGTCCTCGTCCTGCTCGAAATGGGGAAGAAGACCGGTGCGCTCGAGGTCGAGTCCGACGATGGACACGGCGTTCTCTTCCTGATCGATGGCCGATTCGTGGGCTCGGGTGCCGACGAAGCCGACCCCCACCCGTCGTCACTCGAACAGTTCGAAGCGGAGTTGGTGGACGCGTGTGCCGCACTGCTCGGCCTCGAGTCGGGAACCTTCCGATTCCTCGACGGGCGGACGCCGAGCGAGATTCCGCGAGAATCGCTGCCGATCAGCCCGATCCTCGCCGACGCCAAGCAGGCGGCGGCGCAATGGCGTGAAGTCGCGGCGTCGATCCCATCGCTCGACGCGCCCGTGCTGCTCGTTCCCGAACTTCCGGCTGACGAGATCGTGCTCGACCGCCGCTCGTGGCGGGTGCTGGCCCTCGTAGACGGCAGCCGGTCGGTCCGCGACCTGGCCCGTGATCTCGCGCGCAACATGGCCGATGTGGGGCGCACCGTCGCCGAACTCTCCGGACGCGGCGTGGTGGCGTTCTTCGAAGCCCCGGCCGATCCAGTGCTGCTCGCTGGAGAGCCGGCCGGTCCCACCCAGTGGGCCCGAGCGGCGGAACCGGCGTCCGAGGCCTCTGGATCGCCGTTCGCCGTGACGACGGCAGCCTCCGAACCGGCCGCCGCGTCGACGTCCGGACCGTCCGCGGCCGAACCCGACCTCGAGCCGGTCCCGGCGCCGCCCGTTTCGGGCGGTACCGCTTGGACCGAGGCGTACGCCGATCCCGCACCCACGTCTGAACCGATCGAGCCCGTCGCCCGCTCGCCTCGCTCCGTGAGCGAGCTCGCCGCGTGGTCTGAACTGTCTACGATGCCCGAATCCGACCCGTACGCGCTGTCGGCGCATAATCCCGCCGAAGTTGGTACCGAGCCCGCGCCGGCGCCCGAGGTTGCGAACGCCTCGACGTACGTCGATGGCCCCGTCGAGGGCACCGACGAGATCGAGCCCTCGAGTGGCGCCGCGGCCGATGAGACCAACGACTCGGGTGACGACGACATGCGGAGAGACCGCGGCGCGTTGTTGCGGATGTTCAGCGCACTCAAGGAATAGCCCTGGTTGCGCCGATGACCTGGTCAGCGGCGCGTCGCACGGGAGGTGCGACCATCGGGTGAAAAGGGGCGAGCGCTGACCGAAGTCATGCACATCGGCGCGCTTCTCCGGGCCGAGGGCCTTCTCACGGAGGAGCAACTCGACGAGGCGATCCAGAGCCAGGCCGGCTCCGGAAAACAACTCGGACGCGTGCTCATCGAGATGGGACTCATCACCGAGTTCGATCTCGTTCGTACCCTCGCACGTCAAGTGGGACTCGACTTCGTCGATCTCTCCGAGTACGCCATTGACGCGTCGGTCGTCACCCTCATCCCGGACGTGCTGGCTCGGAAGTACCGAGCGTTGCCGATCGGGTGGGAAGGGAACCGCCTCGTCGTCGCGATGGCCGACCCGTCGAACGTGTTCGCAGTCGACGACATCCGCGCACTCTCCGGATCCGACGTCAAGACGGTCGTGGCGACGCCCACGCAGCTCGCCGACGCAATCGAGCGCTATCACCGTCTCGACTCCGAGGTGGGAACGATCGCCCAAGCGGCGGCTGACGAATACGACGACGGCGCCGACCTCGCCAACATCACCGAGGTGGTCGAAGACGCACCGATCGTCAAGTTCGTGAACTTGTTGATCA
>Ga0182741_1006447_pt1 | contig 10248 bp, 3 predicted proteins | sample eDN5th37CBELigOP_FD_128874 | JGI IMG/M metagenome (GOLD analysis project Ga0182741, IMG submission 128874) | Enriched Organic Plus compost microbial communities from Emeryville, California, USA - eDNA 5th pass 37_C BE-Lig OP (version 2) (version 2) ...
CCGCAGTGAACCATTTGACAAACAATTCAGAATGATGGTCGGTTGAACTATCGACCAATTGGCGGTTACCGGAAGCGGATCCACCAGTTAGGCGCTCCAGAAACTGAAGAATTAGCATTTCCTCCGCCTCAACTACTGGGTCGTTCTCAGGATCCTGGCAATCGTCTCCAGGGTCATCTACACAATCGGGCAAGGCGCATTGGCACATCGGACCACCCGTGCAAGGAATGTCCTCAAACTTATCGCGAATTGCGTTGAGCTCGAGGATCGAGTCGTGATTATTCTCCAGATCTGAGCGTAATGTGGCAAGCGCCACACTGCTTTTGTGGAGAAGCTGGCTAATGCGCAGCATCCGCAAAGCTCGGGGGCAACGCCAGACAGAACGCTCGTTGCTGGCAGTCGGATTTAGGGCAACTGGGGTCTCATGAAGGAAGCGGGGAATATTTTGTTGTCGTTGATCACGATCTGATACGCCCTGCTCAGGGTCGGGATCATTCATACGGAATGCAGGGCTCAACTTTGACGGTGGGAGATGTGCAAGACCTAGGCGAACGAGGCTGTTCGGGTCGAAGCTATCATCAAGCTCTTTCACTCCCACTACCGTCGCAATTGCAGACGCGCGACGCTTTGAGGTTAACCAAATCTGGAACAACCACCATTCACGAGCCTCTCTCCATCGCGAAATAGCATCACTCGCGATCATTTGTGCATATGCAATATCCGTGCGACTCAAACACAAGGCTAAGGGAGATGCGTAGAGCCGAACCGAAGCAATGGCCTTATCTGAGGCCCCGAATTTGCTTGGTTTCGTGGCATATGACACAAGCAATGAGAGCCATTCATTTTGAATATCTTTCGTAGATGCTCCACTGCCATGCTCGGTTCGTAACCGTCGAAGTTCTTTGATACCAGCTCGTAAAGCGAAGGAATAACTAATGCGGACCCACGTGTCATCGGCTGACAACTCATTCAGTAAGCCCTCAAACGATTCGTTAGAAATAGCGCAGGCTGCCGTACCAGGACTGAGGCCCTCTGTAATTTCTGATGACCCGTGCTTCTGGTAAGCCTGGAGCGCGAACGCAAGCTGGTAGCCTGGAGTCTGCGCCTTACGAGGCAATGGTACAGGTTTGAGGTTGAAGGACCACGAGTAGTCCAGTGTGCTCTCCACTGCCTCAGTACTACTCGAAACCTGGGTAGGGCGAGGTGCACGTCCTCGCAGTGAACGACTCTGAACGGTTGTCAAATCAGCGGGACCGCTGGCCGAATCGGCTGCCACTGCAGTCTCCTGTAGCAATGCGGCTCCTCCAGTAGTTGCTGCGAGTGTGACAGGATCTGCACTTGGCTGTGAGGCCCTTACACGCTCATTAAGCGGGGCTGGTGATCGCAGAATATTGTCTTGAACGGATTCGGCTGGTCTCAATCCTCGCGCAGAACGACGTGATCGTGACGACTTGCGCATGGGAAGCGTGGTTGTTGCTGGTGGTGTGGCATCCCGCTCCTCGCCTGTGTGATCCGGACCGGCTGCAGGAATTGGAAGCTGGCGAAGATTCTCATTCACAGCAGTCGGGGGCATTGTAGCACGGGTGAGAATCAGCACGGCCTCGCGGAGAGCCAGGGGGACTCTCGCTGGCGGAGGCGCTGGCAAAGGATAGCGCCAAAGGAACAACCCAAGCTTACCACTACCAGCTTGGACGATAGCATTTGATGATGCCACAGTAGCTCGCGCTTGCAGTCGAGCCGAGAGTTGCTCGTCTTCATCGGAGTCTGAACTAAGATCCAATGAAAGTCCGTCAGAATCAGCATCCGTTTCGTCTGCAGATTCCTCCAGGCCCGAACTGGGTTGACGCACTGATTGCGCATTGGCAAGTGCGGTTGCAAATGCCTGTGATCCATGTTTTCGGTTCAGACCTCGTAGGAATTTGGGCTTTCCGGTCGCCTTATCTAGAAGATGTGGTAGTCCACGGGATACCTCCTCCGCTCTCGTGGCATCGGATGCATTCGAAGACACACCCCAGGTGTCGGTGGCTGTAGGCTCACGAGCGGGCAATTTGCTCCTCGCTTCATCCTTGAGCTCAGCTGCCAAGGTAGCTGGCGCTACGAGGCTATCTGATGGAGTCGAGGCCAAAGCCGATGCAAATGAGGCCACGGAGATTGAGTCACGTGGGTGTTGTGCATGTGCGATAAGAAGGCCTGGGTGCTCATCGTCGAGTGCATTCAGAAGGTTAACGCCCGAATCATACGGCGTATACACTCTCGCAGACGACGTTCGATTTGCCGGCTTAGCCGTTGGTAGAGGTGCTGGAGTTGGAAGAACGCGTGACGGTGCAAAATGGGTTTGAGTCGGGTCAACGGAGTAAATATCCAGCTCAGCCGGATTCGATGATGGTGTCACGGATTCCACTGAAGTATCAACTGTTGTTGAATCCCCCGAAGCAGTCGAGCCGGCATTTGAAGCGCTATTGATCTCATTCGGTCGCACAGGCACAAACCTCGATCTTGAACCTGACGTGGTTGTCTCAGGATCAAGGGGGACAAATGCCAAAGAAGACACGAGAGTTGGCATAATCTTGCACGAAGCCAAATACAAGACACGTACCGTGTCCCAGAGGATCACCATGCCGTCCATGGAAGATGATGCAAGAATGTGCGGATGAGTAGGGTGGAATGTCATGTTCCAAATTGTCGCTCTATGACCCAAGAGCGTAGCATAGTGGACTGTGTTAGCTCCCCATGCGAGTCGAATGGAGATGGTGAAGTCAGAATGTGCTGTTGCGATTTGTGTGATTGATCCAGATGCCAAGATTGTGGCGCACGTACTCGTAGACTGTGCGTACGGAATGCCAGCTTCTTCGAATGGAGGCAGTGTGTCGACCTGTGACATATCTTCGTCTTCAATCTGCGGTAGTGCGTTTCCGGTTGTCCTGTGGTGAGCATCCTTCTTCTTGCCTTGCCCAAGCGGAGTGTCAAAATTGCCGTCCGCGCGATAGCACCCTAGTTTGAATCGCGGAAAGCAACCAGGCGCCGTGAAGTCTGATCTAACCCCCAAAGCCAAGAACCTATGAGAACGCCGTGAGCGTTTCCGCGCGGTGGAGTCACCACGCTCATCGATTGATGAACTCTGGCTTGGTGAAGGTGATCCTGTCGAGGTAGAATCCGTCTCACTCATCCACAGCGACCCGACGGCTGGAGTTACCGTGGTTGGAACATACGCACTAAGAAAACCTCTGGGGATTGACCCAAATGCGGCGATCTTGAGCTGCTGTGCGGTAATCCTCTGATAAAAACGACGAAAACGTGAGAGCTTCTTGGTGCGTGGCGCTGCAGAACGCTCGGAAGCGCCTGGAATATGAGTAGAGAGAGATAGGATGGACTGATCAGGTACCGCTACAGCCTGCGCCCGGCGATGTGATGCAATCGGTGCGACAGATGCAATTGCGGTGAGCCGATCCTTAGCTCTTGACAACGACCTCGCTGCTCTGATGCTCGCCACCCTGGCCGCGGGATGCGGAGACCCTGGTATGGACGACAGCTTGCTATCGAGGCTTGTGCTGCTGCATGCACCGTCTTGCTGAGCTCCATCCCCATCGATCAACTCCTCAGGCTTCAAAGGATCAGTGATCATACCTAAGACATCATGAGCGAACTCAACACCAACTGTATCCCAGACCAGGCTCTCAGCTGAGTTTGAGTCAGATGCTTGTTCGTCATCTGACGAGTTGGGACTCACTATCTCTCTAGGAACTTGGTGAGGGCCCTGAGGTGAAGAAGGGACAGAAGAGTTGTTGTGCTTTTCATGATCAGTCACGTCACTCTCAGACGCATCCCTAATGGGTCCGACCGGAGGATCCTGGCACTCAGATAGTTTTGCCTCTGTGACCGTGGCAGTGATTGTGCCACCCGATGTCCAAGTATCGACTTGATCTTCATCGGAGGCTTCGCTTCCGCTCGAATGGTCTGACAGTTCTCCGTTTGAATCTTCCAAAGTATTCGGGGTAGGGGATTGTTGCTTGCGTAGGGCTCTCAGGGCGCGGCTGCGATTGAGCAACCTCTGAGCTACAGTAGATGCGGCTAGCGCCGGTGATGTGGGCGCCGACGAGGGTGCTGACGGAATGATCGAAGAATCAGTCTCACTATCTTGATCTTCGGTTGCGATTGGGCGTTTCTTCGAGGGTTCACTTGGATTGAGTGAAGTTACCCTCCCCTGCTTTGCTCGGTTCGCTATTACTTTCCTCGCAAACATCAATCGTCGTACCTTAAAATCGTAGATTCGCTTAGCGAACAAAGGAATGCTACCAGCATACCCAGAAGTCTCGGTCCTGGTCCTATTGGAGAGATTCCTCAAGCGACGGCGAGCCAAAGCCAAGTTTGCAACCTCTTCGGCCGCTGCACGTTCCTCCTCCTTCTCATCCAATCCCATAGCTTGCAGGAATGGACGCCAAGTACCAAAGTTAGGGCCACTGGGGGAGCACTCAGCACCAGGCGCTGGAGTTACTTCGAATCGAGCAAACGTCGATGCAACAACATGACGAAGCACCTTCTCACATCGCTCCGTCTCGGTATCAGGATAAACGCGTCCTTCTTCTCGCCACCATTCTTGTGTACCACTTCCTGACGATCGATTTGTCAGAACCTCGCCTTTCTGGTTGATCAAATCCTCTAACGTGACACTTTCGTCAAGTTTCTCAGTCTCTGGCACTGACTCTCGCAGCCGTTGAACGGCAGCGGCCAGCATCTTGAGGCGATAGTCGTGGGCATACTCAACAGACTCAGCGAGTCTGGTGATTTCAGCCGCAGGAGCGCGAGTCCAAGAGGATGGGATGCGAGCTGGTTGCGTAGGAAAAACTGGTAGGCGGCCAGCCGCGATACATGTACACCCTCCTCCAGAATTGTTTGGTGCTGTAGGGTGGGGAGGATGGGGAACAGGCTCGCCTGCTGATGAAGTAGATCGAGTTGGGACTTTCGTGCTTGCAGGCCCAGTGTTTGTCGGTGCGACTGACTTCAATTCAACTTCGTCCTCCTCTACCTCAGCACCACAACTTTCATGAGATCCTGTGGTGGGAACCGACTCCTGTTGGACGCCTAGAGGGGGAAGTCCGATATCGAAGCGAATTGTTGAGGAGCCATGCGGCGCTGACGCCTTCCGTGGGAGCGACGATTCTCCGCCTCGATCTGCGGTCGCTGATGCTTTTAAGGTTGGTCGGGACTCTGGAGGTTGCGCGCTGTCCATTCTCATGGTTTCATTCTCGGACCGGATCTGGAACTCATCGGCAAAGGGACTCATTGCAAACAAAGACTCCACGCATTCCAAGGCGCGCACGCGCGTTAAAGCACGTCCAGAGTAGCCTTCTACAAAGTGCTTAGATCCTCCTGGATGACCTCCAGCACCTCCAATTCGAGCATGTCGGTCATAGTCGGTTTGCTGTAGCTCCGCGTAGTAGCCAAGCGTGTTCACTGGGGCTTCGCTTGGAATCCATCGGTTGTATGGCCCCTCCGCTCCTTGAGTATCACCGGTCACATTCCAGGCATGTTGCTGCTGAGCTGACTCAAATACTGGAGGCAGCTCATCGCACCCAAATGTGTTTGGGATGGGTCTGGTTGCGCTGAACCCCGAACGTGAACCACGAGAGATGGAATGCAGCGTGGGGTGAAGCGAAGAAGGGAGCTTGGGGACTTCGTTGAGTGAGACCATTGCATCCTTGAATTGGTCATACAAAAGCCGGTTTTGCACCGAAGCAGGCAGTTGGTGTGCTGTAACAGGGACATTAAAGACGTCTGTGGTTGTAAGCGGAACGTCATAGGCTATTGACTTTGTAAGAGTGTCCGCAGCGAGCTCTGGAAGGGGAATGTTATAGCCACTGGCAAGATCGTCCTCCACATCGCACGTGTGCGAATGCGTGCACGCCCTGCCAGGTGGGGAGCCCTCCATTTGTGCCATGTCTGGAACAGGCCTTAGGAATAAATCAGCTTGTTCTCAAAAATCAGGCACGAGCTGCCTTAATGCTGTTGTTATAGTGACGACAGATGAGGTAACATGTCGGATTGACCAATACAGCGATGCAGTTGTACTAGGATGGTGCTCTTATACCTATAAGTTCACAGGGTGTAGAACAAGTGGGCAGCATAAGCAAGCGCCCTCCTGTCACGAAAAGGCGGCCAAGTTCACCCAGTCCGAAGTCGAAAATGGTGCGAGATGATGCAATACGGAGCACACTCACGTGATACACATGGATGAGAGTCTCGGCGCTGGAGCGCTGCCCTCAAAGCGGCGTTTTCCGAGCCTCGCAGAGACGGTCTTTAACTTGTTAAAGAACGGCGTGTCGAAAGGGTTCGCCGTTTGCGATGGAGACGGGGACGATGATTCCAAAACTAGCGTCGTTCGATGTCACACCACTGTATAACCCATCTGAGCACATTTTCAAGTTCATCAAATCACCCCTACCACTGATATCCATTCGATGTTAGATACACTCTTGAAAGTGTACACACTACCCCGTACTCGCAGCATGTTGCAAGTTTACCCTCGACTTGCAGCATGCTGCGAATCCAACCACAGTCCGCCAAACCAACAGAGCCACGTAGCAGTGTCACCACCACAGCTGTTTCTCGCGATGCGCGGAGTGTCCGGGGCTGACTCGCAAGGAGGGTGTTCTCTCCGCGGTGGCCTACCCTTCCAACTTGAATGCAGACCATTGCGGAGCAGGAACCGCCATTCATTCTGTCCCAAATGCCCAATTCGGTGTGAGGCGCTTTTCCAAGCAGGGCAGGCTCTTTGGATATGATGATATGATGACCTGCACTGATGCTTGGAATTCGCATTGAACTTCCCTGATGCCTACATGTCTAGATGCCTGTGTCACCTAGTGGGACGCGCGCCTCCGGAGTGAAGCTGGTCCGCGCCGTCCTGGCAATCGCTGCACTCGTTGGTATCCTCCTCGCGGGTGTGGTCTCTGCAATGCCGCGCGATCTGTTGGAAGTATCTGAGCTCGTTCAGAATGCCGATCCCAAGGCTGGAGTCGTTATGGCCCACGCTGTCTGTGTGGGCGAACTTGTCAAGCCCCCTGAGTACTCGTGCAAGAACGGCACCTTGCGTGCTGTCTTCGACACCAAGCCCGACCTCGCGATTCAGTCAGTACTTTTCCAAGAGAACAAGAATACTGATGGTGCTGTAGACCTTAACGCGCTGCTACGAAGCGAGGACCTTAACGTCCTGCTGACGAGTCGTAAGCCGACCCTCGAAGTGCTCCAAGAGAGGGTTTCTCGGTCCCAGGCCTCCACCAAGTCGAGCTCGTGGCGTGAGCGAATCATGAAGGCCAGTGCAGAGCGTATCCAGGCGGAGCTTCAGGATGACGAGCTGATCATTGCGACAATCTACGTCAATACTGCGATGGAAACTGAAGGCTGGAACTTTGTGGAAGTGAACACGAGTGATAAGTTCCACGACCGTGACCAGATGTTTGCGGCTGGCTATATCGAGGGCTTCGCCACCGCAGCGGATATGATCAGGCAGTTTAACTCCCTGTATGAAATCCATTTCGGTCCAAACTCGCCATTCCCTCCTGGTGCATATGACCGAGCGGCTCTTTTCATTCAGAAGCAACTTGCATGGGCACGTGACCAGATGATCCGACGTAAAGACACCGAGGCGCGTTATATGGCACTCTTCCTGGTCGACCACCAAACGCGAGGTCTTGCTCAGGGTTTCTACGACAGAGTGCCGAATCTCAAGATCAAGCAACAGTCAGTGGACTACGAGCGACCAGTTATGTGGGATCCAACCTTCTGGCAATACCGTGGTGAGATGTGGGATATCTTGAACTCGCTCTATCCAAACGTCACCAAATCATGTTGGGAACGCGATATTAAGAATGCCCTGAGCTTCGAGGCGGACACCAACCACTGCTCTGCGTTTGGCCGTATGATCAGCCGTGAGTTGGATGACGGTACCCTGACGGACGACTTCGCAGTGGCGCATGCTACCTGGAGCGACTACCGAATGATGCTCCGCCACTACAAGACGTACAAGCTCCCTCTTGATTTCCTCGGTTCTAAGCATGATGTGTTGTATGAACCCTACGTCTTGATGCAGTCCTCGTACCCAGGTCTCATTCATTCGTTTGATGACTACTACATGCTTGGTCGAACGACGCAGCAGCTCGTTGTCATGGAAACGACCAACAGCATTTGTGACAAGAGCCTCTGGCAACGCATTGTACCCGCTGCCCTCTCTACGTGGCAACGTGTTCTCATCGCGAACCTGATTGCTCGAGGTGGTGATGAGTGGACTGCTATTTTCTCGCAAGACAACTCTGGTACTTACAATAACCAATTCATGATTTACGATATGAAGCAGTTCATTCCTGAGTACTTTCAAAGCCGTCCAACTCTCACATACCAGCAGCGTCGTGAAGATCAGTTCCAGACTGTCATTCCAACAGCTCGCGCATTGTCTGAATCAGAGCTTCCTCGTGAACCAGTCCACGACGTTGAAGCTCGGCTCGCGTTGGCCTCGCGCATCAACCCAGGATTCCTTTGGATCATCGAGCAGATGCCAGGTGACTATGAGCGTGCGGATGTGACTCCAGTCCTCTTGAATAAGACGTACTGGGCCTCGTACAACCGCCCCTACTTCCCTCGTATCCAGAACGCCATGGGCTTCTCTGATGCTGAGAGGCTGTCACCATTGGGGTCATACTACAACTACAATAAGACTGCGCGCGCCGTTCTCTTTGCAAAGTACGGCCCCCAGACTAAGGACTTGCAAAGCTTCATGCACCTGATGCGTTACAACAAATATCAGACGGATGAAGTATCTCAGAAGCACCCCTCGTGGTCCATTGCAGGGCGCTACGATCTTGAACCCGACATTGCGTTCCGCAAGCCCAACGGAGCCACCGATTGCAAGCTCACCACGGCCTTGTCGATGAATGGTGAGACCCTGCCTGTTCCTAACTCGAAGAAGCAGGTCAAAGACCGCACCCTGCGATCTCGCCTCCGCGCAATGCGATACCCATGGAATCTGTACAAGAAGCAGAAGTTTACTACCTCTATCGCCATTGCTGCGCTCGTCGTTGCGGGCCCGACGAATGAGGATCAGCCAGCATTCATCTTTTCGGAGTATGAAAAAGCCAACAATGTCAAGTTGTCGCGTGATGGCATTCCTGACAAGCTCCAGTTCGATTGGACTGAAGTCGAGACCTCTGCTTAAGTATAGTTTGTCTCAGTCATGCTTCTAATGACTGCTTAAGCCTGCCAAGTATTGATCAAGGTTGAGCGTTGTCATGGTCTTTCAATGTTCCTTGTTCAATCAACTAGTCATTCCTGCCAACTTTCGATGGCGAGTTTGCTTTCGTTGTGTATCTGATAAGCGGTCTTATTAATCGATTTGTATGTTTAAATTAATGGTCATAAATTGTTGATTAGTCTCGTAGGCGTTAAGCTAATGGATACCACGCGGTGAAGACGACGAAGGGATAATCTCCTTCTCTGAAACTGAAGCGATGCAATCAATGCAGTATGCAAGATCGTAAAATAGATTAAGATATGGAAGCACTTCAACTTCCACAGAGGCAGCTTAAACAAGGTTGTCCTCAAGGCTTTAAACCTTATCCAGCACCTTCAAAGCCGGCAGGGTCTTACCCTTCAGCACCTCCAAAGATGCACCGCCTCCCGTGGAGACATGTGTAAATGATGGCTCGAGCACGCCTGGCTCACGAAGCTGCTCGATCGCTGTGGAAGTCTCGCCACCACCAGCAACCGTAGCACATGGCAGTTGAGAGAGAATGTGAATGACGCTCTTTGTGCCAGTTGCGAATTTGGGCCACTCGAAGCGCCCGACAGGTCCGTTCCAGACGACTGCGGAGCAGTTTGCGAATGCGTCGGAGATGAGCTCGCATGTCTTGGGACCAATATCCAGGGCGTAGTAGTTGGGTGGTATCTCCGTTGCCGCAACAACCTTTACATCGTCGGGGTTTTCACTGAAGGACGATGCAACTACATAATCAACGGGCAAGATGAGATTGACATTCTTCTCCTTGGACTGTGCAAGAACCTGACGAGCGATTTCTGTCGCTTCCTCGGGTTCTTCGCAGACGCCCGCGCAGTATCCAGATGCGCGCACAAAAGGGAGCGCCATTGCACCACCGATTGCGAGTGTTTGGACACGATTCAAGAGGTGGGTAATGACTGGTAGTTTGGAGCTAACCTTGGCACCTCCCAGCAGGGCTCCGATAGGACCGTCGCCCTCCTTGC
>Ga0182741_1006449_pt1 | contig 10246 bp, 10 predicted proteins | sample eDN5th37CBELigOP_FD_128874 | JGI IMG/M metagenome (GOLD analysis project Ga0182741, IMG submission 128874) | Enriched Organic Plus compost microbial communities from Emeryville, California, USA - eDNA 5th pass 37_C BE-Lig OP (version 2) (version 2) ...
CGCGCCGGGCAGCGCGGCGAGCACGCCGAAGCCGAGCGCCGCAAGGGAGGCGCGCTTGAGAGTGGGTCGATTCATTGCTCCCCCCATGTCGTCAGATGGCATCTTCATTGAGTTCGCCGGTGCGGATGCGCGCCGCCTGCTCGAGATCGAGGACGAAGAGCTTGCCGTCGCCGATCGACCCGGTCTTGGCGGTCTCCTGGATCGTCTCGAGCACGCGCGGCACGAGATCCGCGGCGACCGCGATGTCGAGCCTGATCTTCGGGACGAAGGTGGTCGTGTATTCCGCGCCGCGATAGATTTCCGGTTGCCCGCGCTGGCGGCCGAAGCCGCGCACCTCGATAACCGTCATGCCCGCGACGCCGATCGCGGCGAGCGCGTCGCGTACTTCCTCGAGCTTATATGGCTTGATGATCGCTATGATCAGCTTCATTCGGCCCCCTTTCCGCGCCGGCGGCCCGCCGGCTGTGAACCGGCGCCTCCGGGGCGACGCGCCCCGAAACGAAGCGCCGGCGTTCAGGAGGAAGGATTTGCTGCGGTGCGTCAACGCAGGCGCCAACATTTCACCCGACATGTATTTAATGCATTGAACATAAACGAGAATATTATTCTACGCGGGTGCAAAAAGAGCCGTTGCCGCGCAGCAATCGGCGCGCCCCCGCCGAATCGAGGCACGCCCGTCCTCCGCGGTCCGCATGTCCTCACGCCGGAGGCGCCATTCCGTCCGCTGAACTTGTTTCAGCGTCCATGGTCGTAATGGCGGAGGAAGGCGCTATGAGGGGCAGGGAAGGGAGGTCGGCTTGGACGAGAACCGGATCGGGGAATTCGCGGCATTCGCGGTGGAGCTGGCGGCGCTGGCGCGGCGGGTGACGCTCGCCGCCGAAAGCGACGGCGCGGCCGAGGACAAGAATGAAGGCGGCGCGTTCGATCCGGTGACCGCGGCCGATCGCGGCGCCGAGCGGGCGATGCGCGAACTGATCGCCGAGCGCTACCCGGAGCACGGCGTGAACGGCGAGGAGTTCGGGCTGACGCTCGGCGAGGCGCGTTTCGTGTGGACGCTGGACCCGATCGACGGCACCCGCGCCTTCGTCTGCGGCCTGCCGGGCTGGACGACCCTGATCGCGCTGATGGAAAATGGACGGCCGACGCTCGGCCTCGTCGATGCGCCGCGGCTCGACGAGCTCTACCTGGGCTTCGGCGGGGCGGCGCGCCTGCGCCGCGGCGGTGAGGAACGCGCGATCGCCACCAGCGGCTGCGCGCGGCTCGCCGAGGCACGGCTTTCGACCACGGATCCCTTTCTCTTCGCGGGCGCGGAAGCCGAGGCGTTCGCGCGGCTGCGCGGGGCCGCGCGGCTCACCCGCTTTGGCTTCGATGCCTATGCCTATGCGCGGCTTGCCGCCGGCAGCATCGACCTCGTCGCCGAATCGGGGCTGAAAACGCACGACTGGGCCGCGCTCCTGCCCCTGATCCGCGCCGCGGGCGGCATCGTGGGCAACTGGCGCGGCGAGGAGGATTTCAGCGAAGGCCAGATCCTCGCCGCGGCAACGCCGGCGCTGTTCGAGCAGGCGGTGGCGGCGCTGGGAATGGCGTAGTCCCATCCTTCGAGGGGACGGGGAGGAACTATTTGTGCCGCTCCTCCAGCTTCGCGATCACCTCCGCCCAGCCGAAGCCCTTCGCCCGCATCAGCACGGCGAGGTGGTAGAGGAGGTCGGCGGCCTCCTCCGCGCAGCCGTCGGCGTCGCGCGCGACGGCGGCGAGCGCCAGCTCGACCCCTTCCTCGCCGACCTTTTGCGCAACGCGCGGCAGGCCCTCGGCGAGGAGGCGCGCGGTGTAGCTTTCGGAAGGGTCCGCCCCGGCGCGATCGGCGACGATGCGGGAGAGGCGCGGCAAAAAGCCGATGCCGCGCGCGCCCTCCGCGCCGAAGCAGCTTTCGCTGCCGAGATGGCAGGTCGGCCCCTCCGTCCGCGCCGTCACCAGCAGCGCGTCGCCGTCGCAATCGGGGAGGATGCGCACGAGCGCGAGGCGGTTGCCGCTGGTCTCGCCCTTCCGCCAGAGCCGCCCCTTCGAGCGGCTGAAGAAGGTGACGAAGCCGGAGGCGAAGGTTGCGGCCAGCGCCTCGCGGTTCATATAGCCGAGCATCAGCACCTGCGCGGTCTGCGCATCCTGGACGATGGCGGGGACGAGCCCGCCCATCTTCTCCCAGGCGAGCGCGTCGATGCCGTCCGCGCTCAGCGGCGCATTTCGATCCCGCATGTCGCCAGATACTCCTTGAGGGCCGGGATCGGGACGATCCGGTCGTGAAAGACGGTGGCGGCGAGCGCGCCGCTCGCGCCGGCGAGGAAGGCGTCGCGGAAATGCTCGGCCGCGCCCGCGCCGCCGGAGACGATGACGGGCACGTCCGCCGCCTCGATCACCGCGCGGCTGTGCGACAGGTCGTAGCCGCTGCGCACGCCGTCATGGTTCATGCAGTTGAGCACGATCTCCCCGGCGCCGCGATCGACCGCCTCGCGCACCCATTCCAGCGTCCGCCGGCCGGCGTCGCGCGTCGCCGCGACGCTGCCCGTATATTGCTTGACGCGGTAGCTGCCGTCGGCCGCACCGAAACTGTCGACGCCGAGCACGACGCATTGCGTGCCGAAGGCGCGGGCGATCTCGGTGATCAGCGCGGGCCGCTCCAGCGCCGGCGAGTTGATCGAGACCTTGTCGGCGCCGGCCTCGAGGCAGGCGGCGGCCTGGTCGAGGCTGCGGATGCCGCCGGCGACAGCGAAGGGAATGTCGATCACCGACGCGATGCGCGCGATCCAGCGCGTGTCGAGCGCGCGGCCTTCCGCGCTCGCCGTGATGTCGTAGAAGACCAGCTCGTCGGCGCCCTCGTCGCGGTAGCGCAGCGCATGCTCGACGATGTCGCCGATGTCGCGATGGTCGCGGAAGCGCACGCCCTTCACGACGCGGCCGTCCTTCACGTCGAGGCAGGGGATGATCCTACGCGCCGGCATGGCCGAGCGCCTCCCGAAGGTCGATCCGCCCCTCCCACAGCGCCTTGCCGACGATCGCGGCGGCGGCGCCGGTTTCGGCAAGCGCGGCAAGATCGGCGACGGTCGCGACGCCGCCCGAGGCCTGCAGGGCGAGCTGCGGCAGCCGCGCGGCAACCTCGCGCATCAGCGAAAGGTTCGGCCCCCGCATCATGCCGTCGCGCGAAATGTCGGTGACGAGCAGGTGCCGCGCCTCGGGAATCGCGGCGGCGGCGTCGTAGAGGGTGCGGCCGGAATTCTCGGTCCAGCCGGCGGTCGCGACCAGCGACCGGCCGTCGACCAGATTGACGTCGAGCGCGATCGCGATCCGCTCCGGTCCGTGGCGGGCGATGATCGCGCGCACCGCCCCGGGATCGCGCAGCGCGAGGCTGCCGATCACGACGCGCGCCGCGCCGGCCTCCAGCGCCGCCGCCACCGCCTCGGCGTCGCGAAAGCCGCCCGCGACCTGGAGCTTGACCGGCGCGTTTCCGGCGAGCCAGGCGATGAGCACGTGCTGCATGGGCCGGCCCGCCTTCGCCCCGTCCAGATCGACGACATGGGTCCACGTGGCGCCCGCCGCCGCGAAGCGGGCGAGCGCCGCGGCAGGATCGCCCTCGTAGGTGGTCGCCGCGTCGAAGCGGCCCTGGGCGAGGCGGACACAGCGGCCGCCCATCAGGTCGATGGAGGGGATGACGATCATGACGCGAGAAAGGCCTCAAGGAATCGCGCCCCGGCCGCGCCGGAGCGTTCGGGGTGGAACTGGGCGCCGAGCACGTTTGCGCGCCGCATCGCGGCGGGGATGGCGCGACCGTAATCGGCGCGCGCGATCGTCGCCGGGCCGTCGTCGCAGGCATAGCTGTGCGCGAAATAGACATAGTCGCCGTCGGCCAGCCCGCAGGCGGGGTCGGCGACGTCGAGCCGGCTCCAGCCCATGTGCGGCACGGGCAGGCCCGGCTTCGGCTCCAGCCGCCGCACCGCGCCCTCGATCAGGCCGAGGCAGGGTGTGTCCTCCTCGTCCGAGCGCTCGAACAGGAGCTGCATCCCGAGGCAGATGCCGAGCAGCGGACGGGGGAAGGCGCGCAGCACCCCGGCGAGCCCCGCCGCTTCGATCCGCGCCATCGCGAAGCCGGCCGCGCCGACGCCGGGCAGCACCACCCGGTCCGCCGCCGCGATCCGCGCCGGATCGGCGGTGAGCCGCGGCGTCACGCCGAGCCGCTCGAAGGCGACGCGGATCGAGCCGACATTGCCGTAGCCGAGATCGACGAGGGCGAGATTCATGCGCCGCCCTCCCGGCGCGCGCGCCGCCTTCGCATCACAGCATCCCCTTCGTGCTGGGCACCTCCGCCGCGCCGGGCGCCGCCCCGCCCTCGCGCGCGATGGCCTGGCGCAGGGCGCGGCCGAAAGCCTTGAAGCAGGCCTCGGTCTTGTGATGGTCGTTCGCGCCATCGACGCGGACATGGATCGCCGCCCCGAGCGAATCGGCGAGACTGCGGAAGACGTGCGCCGTCATCTCGGTCGGCCAGTCGCCGACATGGCTGCCGGAAAATTCGCCCTCGAAGCGCGCGAAGGGACGGCCCGACAGGTCGATCAGCACTTGCGCCTGCGTTTCGTCCATCGGCAGCGCGAAGCCGAAGCGGCCGATGCCGCGCCGGTCGCCGAGCGCGCCGCGCAGCGCCTGGCCGAGCGCGATCGCGCAATCCTCGATGCTGTGGTGCGGATCGATTTCGAGGTCGCCCTCGCAGGCGAGGACGAGCGAGAAGCCGCCATGCGCGGCGACCTGATCGAGCATGTGATCGTAAAAGCCGATGCCGGTGGAAATGCGGCGCGGCGCGGCCCGGTCGAGATCGACCGAGACGGCGATCCGCGTCTCCTTCGTGTCGCGCGCGACCGAGGCCTGGCGGCGTCCGGCCGGCCCGGCCTCCGCGCCGAGCGCCGCGAGCGCGATCGCATTCTCCGGCTCGGTGCCGATGGTGAGGCGCAGCCCGCCCGGGGCGGCATTGGGGCGGAAGCGCACGCGGATGCCGAGCGCGGTGAGCTTCGCCGCGAGGCCCTGTGGGTCCTGCACCTCCAGGAACAGGAAATTGCCGCCGCCGCCGCGCACCGACTTCACGAGCGGGGAGGCGGCGAGAAGCCGCGCCAGCCGCTCGCGCTCCGCGACGATGCGCGCGATCCGCTCGGCATGGATCGGCCGGCGCGAGGGCGAAAGGCTGGCGAGCGCGGCCGCGATCGACAGCGACGGCAGCGGATAGGGCGGCAGCGCGCGCGCGGTAAGCGCGGCGAGCTCGCGCGTCCCGATCAGCGCGCCGACGCGCGCCCCGGCGAGACCCCAGGCCTTGGAGAGCGTGCGCAGCACGACCAGATTGTCCCGCCGCGCCGCCTCCGCGGCGAGGCTCGGCTGGTCGGAGAATTCGATATAGGCCTCGTCGAGCACGACGATCGTGTCGGGCCGCGCCTCGCACAGGCGCAGGACATGTTCGCCGGGCACCAGGTTGCCGGTCGGGTTGTTCGGCGCGCAGACGAAGGCGAGCTTGAGGTTCGGCTCGTCCGCGACCGCGGCGAGAAAGGCGTCGGGATCGAAGTCGAAATTGTCGGTGAGCCGCGTCTCGATCAGCCGCGCGCCCTGAAGCCGGGCGAACTGTGCATAGGCCGAAAAGGTCGGCTGGCAGATCGAGACGGCATCCTCGCCGGGGCGGCAGAAGGTGCGGATCAGAAGGTCGATCGCATCGTCCGCGCCGCGCGTGACGACGAGATTGTCGGGCGCGACGCCGTAGAGCGCGGCCAGCGCGCGGCGGAGCGCCGCCGGCTGCGGCTCGGGATAGCGGTTCGCGCGCTCGCCGAGCGCGCCGTCGAGCAGCGGCGGCCAGGGATTCTCGTTGGCGTCGAGCTTGATCGCGTCCGGGCCGAAGGCCTCGTTCGCCTGGGCGGCGATGTCCGCCGGCGGCAGCGCAAGGATCTCCGGCCGGGCGAGGCGGGCGAGCAGGCTCACTGATTCTCTCCCCCCTCGGGCCGCGCCAGTCGCGTTCAGTGCGACGGGATCGAACGGCCGCCCTTCGACAGGCTCGGGGCGAACGGAGTTTGGCCCTGGACCCAGGCGAAGGTCCGCCGCGCGCGCGTGCGCCTCCAACCCCTCCAGCCGGGCGAGCGCGGCGGCGGGGGCGGCGGCGGCGCGGGCGGCCTCGGGCGTCACCTCCTGCACCGTGATCGCCTTGAGGAAACTGTAGACCGAAACGCCGCTCCAGCCGCGCGCGGCGCCGTCGGTAGGAAGCACGTGGCTCGAGCCGGCGAGATAGTCGCCGAACGTCTCCGCCGCCCAGCCGCCCGCGAAGATCGCGCCGGCGCTGGACAGCAGCGGCAGCAGCGCCGCGGGGTCGGCCACCGCGAGCGAGAGATGCTCGGGCGCATAGGCGTTGGCGATGTCCGCCGCCTCCCCGATCGCGCCGACCAGCAGCACGCGCGCCGAGGCGAGCGACGCGGCGGCGATGTCGCGGCGGGGGAGGGTGGCGAGCTGACGCGCGACCTCGGCCTCGACCGCGTCGGCAAGCGCGGCCGAATCGGTCGCGAGCAGCACCTGCGCGGCGGGATCGTGCTCGGCCTGGCTGAGCAGGTCGACGGCGACGCGGCGGGGATCGGCCTCGCCGTCGGCAATCACCATCAGCTCGCTGGGCCCGGCGGGCAGGTCGATGGCCGGGCCGCCGGACAGGCTCGACACATAGGTCTTGGCCTCGGCGACCCAGGCATTGCCGGGGCCGCAGATCTTGTCCACGCGCGGCACCGGCCCGGCGCCAAAGGCGAGCGCGGCAATCGCCTGCGCGCCGCCCACGGTCCACACCGCCTCAATCCCCGCGAGCCGGGCGGCGAGCGCGATCAGCGGGTCCAGCCCCCCGTCCGGGCGCGGCGGGGTCGCGACCACGATCTCGCGCACGCCGGCGGCGCGGGCGGGCAGCGCCAGCATCAGCAGCGTCGAAAAGAGCGGCGTTCGGCCGCCCGGCACATAAAGGCCGACGCGCTCGACCGGCCGCCAGATCTTGCGCACGACGAGGCCGGGCATGGTCTCGACCGCGATTTCGCGCGGGAGGCTCTCGCCGTGGAAGCGGGCGATGTTCGCCGCCGCCAGCTCGATCGCCGCGAGGTCGGCGGGCGCAAGGTCGCGGCGCGCCCGATCGGCGATATCGGCGACGGCGACGCGCTGCGGCATCGCGCCGTCGATCCGCATCGCCTCTTCGGCGAGTGCCTTCCAGCCGCCCGCGCGCACCTTGTCCACGATCGCGCGCACGCCATCGACCAGCGCCGGATCGCGCCGCGCCTCGGGGCGGGCGAGCGCGCGCGCGCGCGCCGCTTCGTCCAGTTCGTTCCAGGTGAGGCGGCGCATCACATCATCATCTTTTCGATGGGCATGACGAGGATCGCCGAGGCGCCGGCGGACTTGAGTTCCTGGAGCGTCTCCCAGAACACCGATTCCTTGCACACGGCGTGCACCGCGAAATGGCCGGGCTGGCCAGCGAGCGGGATCACGGTCGGCGCCTCGGCGCCGGGGAGGATGGCGGTGATCGCCTCCAGCGCCTCCTGCGGCGCGTTCAGCATGATATATTTGGATTCCTGGGTCGCCAGCACGCCCTCGATCCGCCGCCAGAGATTGTCGCACAGCGTCTGCTTGTCCTGCGGCAGCGGCTTTTTCGTGCGCACCAGCACCGCCTCGCTCTCGAGCACGGTTTCAACCGGCGCCAGCCCGTTCGCCTCCAGCGTCGCGCCGGTCGAGACGAGATCGCAGACGAAGCCGGCGATGCCGAGCCGCGGCGCCAGCTCGACCGCGCCGTTCATCTTGACCACGGTCGCCTCGATGCCGCGTTCGTCGAGGAAACGACGGAGCAGGCGGGGATATGAGGTGGCGATGCGCGCGCCGGCGAGCGTCTCCGGCCCCGTATAGGGAGTCGCCTCGGGCGCGGCGATCTTCAGCGCGCAGCGGCCGAAGCCCAGCGGCGCGACCACCTCGAACGCGGCGTCGGGCCGGTCGAGCGCGAACTCCTCCAGCACGTTGCGGCCGACCATGCCGAATTCGCACACGCCGTCGGCGACGAAGGTCGGAATGTCGTCGTCGCGCACGAACATGAGGTCGATTGGCAGGTTCTCGACCCGCGCGGTGAGCGCGTTCTTGCCGTTCTGGATGCGAAGCCCGGCGTCGCGCAGCAGCGCGCGGCTGAGGTCGGCGAGCCGGCCGGACTTCTGCATCGCAATGTGGAGGCGGCCGCTGTCAACGAGCATCGGCGGCCTCCAGCGCATCGAGCGCGTCGCGATAGCCGAGATTGCGCTCCTGCCTCAGGAAGCGGGCGACGCGCACGATCGTGGTCGTGCTCACCCCCGTCGCCTCGTGGATCTCGCGATAGGTGAGGTCGGTCGAATCGAGCAGGCGGGCGACGTGCCAGCGCTCGGCGAGCGTGCGGATCTCCGCCGGCGTGCACAGGTCCGCGAGCAGCCGCGCGATGCCGTCCACGTCCTCCGGCTGGAGCAGCGCGCGGCAGAGATCCCGGGTCAGCACCTCGAGGTCGCGGGTCGGCTGGATGGTCGTGGCGACAGCCATTGCGCAGGTCCTATTGTATTAACACGCTGTAACAAGCGCGGCAGATAGTGCGCCGGGATCGGGAAGGCAAGCGCCTTGTGAAAAAGGGGTTCGTGGAGGCGAAGGAGTCGCAAGAGGCGGCGCGCGGACGCGCGCGGATCTACCGCGCCAGCCAGGGCGGCGCCTGCTCGGCGGCCAGCAGCGTCTCGAGCGACTGGCGCTCGCGCGCGATCGACCACTCGCCGCCGTGGACGATCACCTCGGCCGGCAGCGGGCGGCTGTTGTAGGTGCTGGCCATGGTCGCGCCATAAGCGCCGGCCGTACGGAAGATGACGAGATCGCCGGCCTCGACCGTGCCGATCCTGCGGCCCGTCGCGAAGGTGTCGCCGCTCTCGCAGACCGGGCCGACCACGTCGGCGACCATCGCGCCACCGCGCGGGACGACCGGGTCGATCGCGTGAAACGCATCGTAGAGCGCGGGGCGCATCAGGTCGTTCATCGCCGCATCGACGATGACGAAGGGGGCGTCGGCGCCCGGCTTCACGCGGATCACGCGAGCGAGCAGCGCGCCGGCATTGGCGACGATCAGCCGCCCCGGCTCGAAGATCAGCCTCGCCCCCCAGCCGCGCGTCACGCGCGCCACCAGCGCGCCATAGTCAGCGGGCGAGGGCGGCGGCGGCCGGTCCGGGTCGTAGGGCACGCCGAGGCCGCCGCCGAGATCGGCGAGCGCGATGGCGTGCCCGTCGTCGCGCAGCGCCGCGATCAGCGCCCCGATCTTCGCGAAGGCCCTCTCCAGCGGCGCAAGATCGGTGAGCTGGCTGCCGATATGGACGGCGACGCCCTGCACGTCGATCCCGGGAAGGGCGCGGGCGCGCGCATAGGCGGCGCGGGCGGAGTCGAGCGGAATCCCGAACTTGTTGCGGGCGGCGCCGGTGGAAATCTTGGCGTGTGAGCCGGCCTCGACGTCCGGGTTGATGCGGAAGGCGACCGGCGCGTTTCGCCCGACGCGCGCCGCCACGGCGGAGAGCAGCTCCGCCTCCTCGACCGATTCGAGATTGATCAGCGCGATGCCGCCCGCCAGCGCCTCGGCAAGCTCCGCCTCGGTCTTGCCGACGCCCGAAAAGACGATCTTCGCTGGCGCGATCCCGGCGGCGACGGCGCGGCGATATTCGCCGATCGAGACGATATCCGCGCCCAGCCCCTCGGCGGCGAGCGTCGCCAGCACCGCGCGGTTCGGGTTGGCCTTCACCGCGAAGGCGACGAGCGACTCGCCGGCTCCACCGACCGCCTCGCGGAAGACGCGGGCGTGGCGGCGCATCGTCGCGGTCGAATAGACGTAGGTCGGCGTCCCCACCGCATCGGCGATGGCGGGCAGCGGCACGTCCTCGCAATGCAGGACGCCATTCTTCAGTGCGAAATGATCCATGGCCTCGCGCCGCGGGGCGGTGACAAGCGCGCTCCGGCCTGTCAAGTGACGCCGCCGGAATGGACGGGAGCATGAGCGGACGGGATCGCAGCATCGAGGGCGGAGCGGCGCGGCGGCTGGCGACGGCGCGGCGAATCGTCGTCAAGGTCGGCTCCTCGCTGGTGATCGGCGAGGGCGGCGCGCGCGAGGGCTGGATGGCGAGCCTCGCCGAAGACCTGGCGGCGATGGTCGCCGAGGGGCGGCAGGTGCTGCTCGTCA
>Ga0182741_1006450_pt1 | contig 10245 bp, 9 predicted proteins | sample eDN5th37CBELigOP_FD_128874 | JGI IMG/M metagenome (GOLD analysis project Ga0182741, IMG submission 128874) | Enriched Organic Plus compost microbial communities from Emeryville, California, USA - eDNA 5th pass 37_C BE-Lig OP (version 2) (version 2) ...
CGCAGCCGGTGGTGTTCTGCGGTCTGTTCCCCGTCGACGCCGCCGATTTCGAGGCGCTGCGCGCGGCGATGGGCAAGCTTCGGCTGAACGACGCCAGCTTCTCCTACGAAATGGAGACGAGCGCGGCGCTCGGCTTCGGCTTCCGCTGCGGGTTCCTCGGCCTGCTGCATCTGGAGATCATCCAGGAGCGGCTGGAGCGCGAGTTCAATCTCGACCTGATCGCGACCGCACCGTCCGTGGTCTACAAGGTGGTGCTGACGAACGGCGAGCAGATCGACCTGCACAATCCGGCCGACATGCCGGACCCGGTGAAGATCGAAGAGATCCACGAGCCGTGGATCAAGGCGACGATCCTCACGCCCGACGACTATCTCGGCGGCGTGCTCAAGCTGTGCCAGGATCGGCGCGGCAACCAGATCGAATTGTCCTATGTGGGCAAGCGCGCGATGGTCGTCTACGAGCTGCCGCTGAACGAGGTCGTGTTCGACTTCTACGACCGCCTGAAATCGGTCTCGAAAGGCTACGCCTCGTTCGACTACCAGCTGCTCGACTACCGTGTCGGCGACCTCGTCAAGATGTCGATCCTGGTGAACGGCGAGCCGGTTGATGCGCTGTCGATGCTGGTGCACCGCACCCGGGCCGACAGCCGCGGCCGCGCCATGTGCGAGAAGCTCAAGGACCTGATCCCGCCGCACCTGTTCCAGATCCCGATCCAGGCGGCGATCGGCGCCAAGATCATCGCCCGCGAGACGGTGCGCGCGCTGCGCAAGGACGTGACGGCGAAGTGCTATGGCGGCGACGCCACCCGCAAGCGCAAGCTGCTCGAGAAGCAGAAGGAAGGCAAGAAGCGCATGCGGCAGTTCGGCAAGGTCGAAATCCCGCAGGAGGCCTTCATCGCGGCGCTGAAAGTGGACAGCTGAGGGCGGGCGCGGCAAACGAACAAGGCGCGGAGGGCATCCTCCGCGCCTTTTTTGTGGTGTATCAGCCCCAAGGCCGATCAGAGCCAGTACGGCGTCACGCGGTAGTAGTCATAGACCTTCTGGCCGCGATCGCGATCGGCCCAGTCCCAGTTCTCGCTGCTGCCGTATTTCGGCGCGCCGCGCAGCTGCTCCTCGGTGATGTTCACCTCGTAGCCGCCAAGGCGTTCGTTATAGGTGAGGAGCGACCAGGGCAGCGGGTAGTGCTCGTCGCCGATGCCGAGGAAGCCGCCGAAGCTCATCACCGCATAAGCGACCTTGCCACTGCGCTTGTCGATCATCACGCGCTCGATATAGCCGACCTTCTCGCCATCGGAGCGATAGACGTTGGTGCCTTCGACCTTGTCGCTGGCGATGAGGTCGGCGGTCTCGCGGCGTTCGAAGTTCTTGGCGTCCTGTTGCGGTTGCATCGTGCTCTCCTGTCTTTCACCAGCACGGCAACCCGAAAAAGTCGCGCGCGTTCCGCGCGATGCGCGCGTTTTTTGGAACTTCGCGGCGTAACAAGCGTTCGCCTCACGCAACCTGATCAGGAGGCTCCCATGCCGCGCGGCGACAAGTCAAAATACACTGACAAGCAGAAGCGCAAGGCTGAGCACATCGAGGAAGGTTATCGCGAACGCGGGGTCTCGGAAGACGAGGCCGAGGCGCGGGCGTGGGCCACCGTCAACAAAGAGAGCGGTGGCGGCAACAAGTCAGGCTCCGGCCGCGGCAGGCGCGACACCAAAGTCTCGGCGCGCAAGGGCGGACGGATCGGCGGACGCGCCAGCGCAGGCCGGTCCGCGTCGAAGCGCTCGGCCTCGGCCAAGAAGGCCGCGGCCACGCGCAAGCGCAACGCGGCGGCCCGCAAAGCTTCGTCGACCAAGCGCAGCACCGCCAAGAAGGGGGCGAGCAAGAGTACGGCGCGCAAGACCACCGCTCGCAAGAGCTCGGCTCGTAAGAGCACCGGCCGCAAGATGGCGGCAGGCCGGAAGACCACGACGCGCAAGACCGGTGCGCGCAAGTCGACCGCCCGCAAGACGACAGCGCGGAAGACGACAGCGCGGAAGACCACCGCCCGCAAGACCGGGGCGCGCAAGGCGGCGACCAAGAAGACGGCCCGCAAGACTTCGGCGCGGAAGAGCACTGCGCGCAAGAGCACTGCGCGCAAGAGCACGCGCAAATCGACGACGCGCCGCAGCAGTCGCAAGACGGCGTAACAGGCGACCCGCTCCGGCGCCACTGCGCCGGAGCCTTGCATTGTCCCGCATCTCGGGCATGCTTTGCACGAGATGCGGGGAGATGCGATGGCGTCCTCGGGAGCGCCGCCGACGGGGCGGCACGCGGTCCGCCGATGGCGAGGCAAACGGATCCGCGGGCGAAGCGTGGTGTGCGCTCGCGCCGCGGCGGCATTGGCGTGGGCGGTCCTCGTCTCCGGGACCGGCGCGACGGCGCAGGAAAAAGGTACGTTGCAGCCGCGCGTGCTGCCGGTTCTCGCCAATCCCAATGATCCCGCCCTGCCCGCGAAGGAACTGTTCGGCCGAAAGACCGCGCCGGCGCCGCTGGCCGCGCGCGCGATCGGCTTCTATGCGAAGGGCTGCCTCGCCGGTGGGACCGCCTTGGCGATCAACGGCCCGACCTGGCAGGTGATGCGACTCTCGCGCAACCGCAATTGGGGCCATCCGCGGCTGATCGCTCTGCTCGAACGCCTCGCCGACAAGGTCCCACGGGTGTCGGACTGGCCCGGCCTCTTGGTCGGAGACCTCGCCCAGCCGCGCGGCGGGCCGATGCTGACCGGCCATGCCAGCCACCAGATCGGCCTCGACGCCGACGTGTGGCTGACGCCGATGCCCGCGCGCGAACTCACCCGGCGCGAGCGCGAGGAGATGTCCGCCACCAACGTGGTGGCCGCCGACCGCCGCGATGTCGATCCGAAAGTGTGGACGCGCAGCCATGGCGCGGTGATCAAGGCGGCGGCGAGCGAACCGGAAGTCGAGCGCGTGCTGGTCAATCCCGCGATCAAGAAGGCGCTGTGCCGCGAAGCCGGCAAGGACCGCGGCTGGCTCGCCAAGGTGCGGCCGGTCTGGGGCCACAACTATCATTTCCATATCCGGATGGCCTGTCCGAAGGACAGCCCCGACTGCCGGCGACAAGATCCGGTGCCCGGCGGCGACGGCTGCGGCAAGGAGCTGGACTGGTGGTTCACCGATGCCGTGTTGAACCCGAAGCCGCCGAAGGTACCGCCAAAGCCGAAGCCGCCGCTGACCATGGCCGATTTGCCCGCTGCCTGCAGGCAGGTGCTGGCGGCCCCCTGACCGGCGATAGCTGCGCAGTCCGAAACGTGCGCGGCGGCGGCGGCGCCGACCGGCGTCGTCACCGCCGCGGTGGGTTCACGCGATGGGCAGCACGTTGGTGTATTTCACCTGTTCCAGGGCGAAGCTGGATTCGATCGAGGCGATGCCGTCGAGCCGCGTCAGCTTTTGCTTCAAGAACTGCTCGTAGGCCGCAAGGTCGGCGACGACGACGCGCAGCAGATAATCGCGCGGTCCGGTCATCAGGTAGCATTCGAGCACTTCCGGCCAGCGAGCGATCGCCTTGCTGAACCGGGCCAGCGCCTGCTCGCGCTGGCTTTCCAGCTTGATCGAGATGAAGACGCTGACCGGAAGTCCGGCGGCGCGCTGATCGACCATCGCCACGTAGCGGGCGATGATGCCTGCCTTCTCGAGCAGCCGGACACGGCGCAGGCAGGGCGAGGGCGACAGGCCGACCTGCGCGGAGAGATCGGCGAGGCTCACGCGGCCGTCCTCCTGCAGCACCGCGAGAATCTTGCGGTCGATGGCGTCGAGTCGTCGTTCCTGCATGGAATTGTCCGAAAGATGGGCGTGATTGGAAGAAGCTGCTAATGTGGCAACGGATAATGGACGAAATCGGCAGCCGTTGCCAGACGCCCGCTGGCAACCTTACCGGCAGCGCGACCGGCCGCCGCCGTCGCCGCGACCAGGCCGCGTGACGCGGCAGGAGCCCGTGATGACCCGTTCGAACCGTCCCGCCGATACCGACCTCGCCGCCCTTGCCGCGCTCGAGAAGAAGGTGCTGTGGCTCGCCTCGTGGACGATCCACAACGCCAACCATCTGCGCGAGAACAATGACGGGGTGAAAGTCGGCGGCCACCAGGCCTCGTCGGCCTCGCTCGCGACGATCATGACCGCGCTCTATTTCAACGTGCTGCGGCCGGAGGACCGGGTGGCGGTGAAGCCGCATGCGAGCCCGGTCTACCATGCGATCCAGTATCTGCTCGGCAAGCAGAGCCGCGAGAAGCTCGAGGCGTTCCGCGGCTACAAGGGCGCGCAGAGCTATCCCTCGCGCACCAAGGACGTCGACGACGTCGACTTCTCCACGGGATCGGTCGGCCTCGGCGTGGCGCAGACGCTGTTCTCGTCTCTGGTGCAGGACTATGTGCGCGCGCATGGCTGGGGCACGGAGCGGCCCGAAGGCCGGATGATTGCTCTCGTCGGCGACGCCGAGATGGACGAAGGCAACATCTTCGAGGCGATGCTGGAGGGCTGGAAGCAGGGCCTGCGCAATTGCTGGTGGATCATCGACTACAACCGGCAGAGCCTCGACGCCGTGATCCGCGAAGGCCTTTGGGCGCGCTACGAGGCGCTGTTCCGCGAGTTCGGCTGGGATGTGGTCATCCTCAAATACGGCTCGCTGCTGCAGCAGGCGTTCAACGAGCCGGGCGGCGACAAGCTGCGCACCTGGATCGATAATTGTCCGAACCAGCTCTATTCGGCCCTGGTGTTCCAGGGCGGGGCGGCGTGGCGCAAGCGCCTGCTCGACGATCTCGGCGATCAGGGCGACGTCAGCGCATTGATCGAGCGGCGCTCGGACGAAGAGCTCGGCCGGCTGATGACCAACCTCGCCGGCCACGACATGCCGACGCTGCTGGACGCCTTCGGCACGATCGACCACGACCGGCCGACCTGCTTCATCTGCTACACGATCAAGGGCTTCGGCCTGCCCCTCGCCGGCCACAAGGACAACCATGCCGGCCTGATGACGCCGGCGCAGGTCGATGCGCTGCGCGCGGCGATGAACGTGCGGCCGGGACACGAATGGGACAGGTTCGAAGGGCTCGGCGTTCCTGAGGACAAGCTGCAGGCGTTCCTCGACCGGGTGCCGTTCGCCGCCGGCGGGCCGCGGCGTCTGAGCGCGCCGCCGGTTCCGGTGCCTGCGGAGCTGCCGGTGGCGGTTCAGCCGGTGATGGCGACGCAGACCGGCTTCGGCGCGATCCTCAACGAGCTCGCCAAGAGCGACACGCCGCTCGCCTCGCGCATCGTCACCACCGCGCCCGACGTGACCGTCTCGACCAATCTCGGACCGTGGGTCAACCGGCGCGGCCTGTTCGCGCGCGAGGAACTCGCCGACACGTTCAAGAAGGAGCGGATCCCCTCGACCTTCGCCTGGGACTTCTCGCCGCGCGGCCAGCATATCGAGCTCGGCATCGCCGAGATGAACCTGTTCATCCTCTTGTCGGCGCTGGGCCTGTCGCATTCGATCAACGGGGCGCGGCTGCTGCCGGTCGGCACATTGTACGATCCGTTCATCGCTCGCGGCCTCGATGCGCTCAACTATGCCTGCTACCAGGATGCGCGCTTCCTCTTGGTGGCGACGCCGTCCGGCATCACGCTGGCGGGCGAAGGCGGCGCGCACCAGTCGATCGGCACGCCGTTGATCGGGATGGCGCAGGACGGCCTCGCCGCGTTCGAGCCGGCCTTCGTCGACGAACTCGCGGTGATCATGGCCTGGGCCTTCGAGTACATGCAGAAGGAGGGCGACGAGACGGTGTCGGAGCGCAACTGGCTGCGCGACGAGACCGGCGGCTCGGTCTATCTGCGGCTGTCGACGCGGCCGATCGAACAGCCCAAGCGCGCGATGACGCCCGAACTGCGCCACGACATCGTCGACGGCGCCTACTGGATGCGGAAGCCCGGGCCGAACTGCCAGGTCGTGGTGGCCTATTCCGGCGCGGTGGCGCCGGAGGCGATCGAGGCGGTTGGCCTGATGGCGGAAGACCGGCGCGACGTCGGGCTCCTGGCCGTGACCTCGGCGGACCGGCTCAATGCGGGATGGACCGCGGCGAGCCGCGCGCGCGAGCGCGGCCTCGTCCATGCCCGCTCACATGTGGAGCGGCTGCTCGCCGACGTGCCGCCCCATTGCGGCATCGTCACCGTGGTCGATGGCCATCCGGCGACGCTGGGCTGGCTCGGTTCAGTGCACGGCCACCGGGTGCGCTCGCTCGGCGTCGAGCATTTCGGTCAGACCGGCTCGCTGGCGGACCTCTACCGCCATTACGGCATCGACGCGAACGCCATCGTCGCGGCGGCGCAGGGCATCGCGCCCGGCCGGCCGATCCGGTATCTCAAGGCGCTGCCCTGAGATTAAGCGCGGCGCGGGGCGCCGCGTTTCGGCCCGAACAGCATAGCGGCGAGCTGGAACAGCCCCGCCGTGACGGCGATCGTTCCGGCGGCGCCGAGCGAGATGGGCGATCCGAACGCCGCCGGCAGGAACGCGGCGGCGGCATAGCCGAGCACGCCGGAGGCGAGCGCGATCACCGCCGAGATGCGGACCTGGGTGGCGAGGTCGTCGGTCAGCATGCGCGCCGCCGCGGGCGGGCAGACCATCATCGCCACCACGAGGATGACGCCGACGGCTTCGAGCGAGACGACGGCGGCGAGCGCCGCCAGCGCGACGATCACGGTGCCGACAAGGCGCGGCGAGAGGCCCAGCGTGGCGGCGAAGACCGGGTCGAAGCTGACCAGCCGCAATTCCTTGAAGCAGACCACGATCACCGCGAGCACGACGGCGAGGCCAAAGGCGAGACGGCCGATCTGCGGCGGCAGCGCCGCGAGCGCCTGCGGATCCACCAAGCTGGAGAAATCCACCGCCGCGGGCCAGATCGCCGCTTCGACGTTGCCGTAGAGGATGTGGTGCACGTCGAAGGTCGTGCGCGCGACGCCGGTCTGTTCCAGCAGCACGACGCCGAGCGCGAACATCGCGGTGAAGACGGTGCCGAGTGCGGCCGAGGGCTCGACCCCGGCAACGCGGCGAAAGAACTCGACGAGGCCGGCAGCGGCGAGCGCCGCGGCGGCAGCGCCGGCCAGCATCACCCAGGTGGCAGTCGTTCCCGTCACGACATAGGCGATGACGATGCCCGGCAGAACCACGTGACCGACCGCGTCCCCGAACATGCTCTGGCGCGTAAGGACGAGGAAATTCCCGACCAGCGCGCAGACCAGCGCGGCGAGCGTTCCCACGAGCATCGCCGGCAGATCGATCTGCAGGAAGGTGAAGATCATGCCGCCTCCCCCGCCGCTGCCCGCCGGCTACCGAAGGCGCGCGGCAGCAGCCCGCGGGCGGGGCCGATCGCGACGCTGACGGCGAAAATGGCGAAAGCAACGAGGACGATCACCGCGCCGGTCGGCAGATCGGGCGCGACCGCGGAGATCGCTGCGCCGCCATAGGCGCTGGCGGCGCCGATCACGGCGGAGATCAGGGTCACCGATGCAGCCCGGTTCGACCAGAAGCGGGCGGCCGAAGGCGGGATCACCAGCAGCGCCACGATGAGGACGAGGCCGACCAGACGCAGGCCGATCACCACGACGGCGAGAACGAGAGCGACGACGGCGAGATCGATCACGCGCACCGGAAAGCCATGCGCGGCGGCAAACTCCGCGTCGAAAGCGACCAGGACCAATTCCTTGAACAGCAGCGCCAGGATCGCCGCGATCGCCACCGCGAAACAGGCGAGCGTGATCGCCTCGCCGCGCAGCATGCCCGCGGTGGCGCCGAGCAGATAGACGTCGAGCCCGGCCTGGCCGCCGGTGCGCAAGGTTTGGATCACCGACAGCAGCACGATGCCGGCGGCGAAGAAGGTGGCGAGGACGCTCGCCACCGCGGTGTCCTCGGGCAGGCGCGTGCGGCTGGCGATGAGATGGATCGACAGCGCTGCGAGGAGCGCGGTCGCGGCCGCGCCCGCGAGCAGGAACGGCAGCGAACGGCCCGGCAGGCCCAGCGCGACGGCGGCGAGGAATCCGAGCGCGACGCCGGGAAGTGTCGCATGAGCGAGCGCATCGGCGACGAGCGCGCGACGGCGCAGCATGGCAAAGACGCCGACGGCGCCGGCGGCGGCGCCCAGCGCGGCGGCACCGAGCATCACCACGACGGTGTTGTAGCCGCCCTGCAGCAGCAGGATGGCGAGAAGGCTCGGCTCGGCGGCGACGTTCATCGGCTCACAACACGTCGTCGGCGGGACTGCCGGCGGGCCCCAGCGGCACGCCATAGGCACGTGCGATCGCCTCAGTGGTGAACGCGGTGGCGACGGGACCGGCGGCGACGACGCGACGGTTCAACAGAAGAACATGATCGAAGGTCGCGGCGACCGTCTGCAGATCGTGGTGGACGCAGACGACGAGCGCGCCTTCCGCGTCGAGCCGACGAAACACATCGAGAATGACGCGCTCGGTCGCCGCGTCGACGCCAGCGAAGGGCTCGTCGAGCAGGTAGATGCGCGCGCGCTGCGCCAAGGCGCGGGCGAGGAACACGCGCTGCTGCTGGCCGCCGGACAGAGCGCCGATCTGGCGGTCGGCGTAGTCGGCGAGGCCGACACTGTCGAGATGGGCCCGCGCGGCCTCGCGGTCGGCGCGGCGCACGGGGCGCAGCCAGCCGATGCGGCGGTAGCGGCCCATGGTGACGACGTCGAGCACCGTGGCGGGAAAGTCCCAATCGACCGCGGAGCGCTGCGGCACATAGGCGATGCGGCCGCGGGCGGCGTCGATGTCCTCGCCGCCGAAGCTGACGGTGCCGGCGGCGACGGGCACGAGGCCGAGCATCGCCTTCAGCAGGGTCGACTTGCCGGCGCCGTTCGGCCCGACCACGGCGACGAGACCGGCGCGCGGTGCGTCCCAGGTCGCGTCGGCCAGTGCCGGCTGGCCGCCATAGAGGACGGTGAGATTGCGCACGGCGATCGGCGCCGGCGCGGCGGTGGCCGGCCACTCGGTGTCGTGCTGCAGCTGCTGCAGCATGTCAGCCTCCCGCCTTGAGGCGGCTCGCCATGCCGCGGACCGGTGCGTCGCCGCCGAGGGCGCGGGCGACCGTCGTCACGTTGTGATCGAGCATGCCGATCAGCGTGCCTTCGTAGGTTCCGGGCGTGCCGAGCGCATCGGAATAGAGTTCGCCGCCCACGACGAGCTTGTGGCCGCGCGCCGCGGCGCCCTCGACCAGGGCGCGGATGTTGCGGTCGGGAACCGAGCTTTCGAAGAACGCGGCCTTGATGCCGCGTTCGGCGACGAGCGCGACGAGATCCTCGATGCGGCGCAGCCCGGCTTCGCTCTCCGTTGAAAGCCCCTGGATGCCTTCCACCTGGAAGCCGTAGGCGCGGCCGAAATAGCCGAAGGCGTCGTGCGCCGTGACGAGGATGCGCGCGGATTCGGGAATCGAGGACAGCGCCTTGCGGGCATAGGCGTCGAGTTCGGCGAGCGCGGCGACATAGGCGGCGGCGCCCTGTTCGTAAGCGGCGCGCCCGTCGGGATCGCGCGCGATCAGCGCGTCGCGCACCGCTTCGACCGCCGCGGTCCAGAGTTTCGGGTCCATCCAGACATGCGGGTCATAGCGGCCGGGATAGTTCGGGTCGGCGAGGCGCTGATCGACGGGAATGCGCTCGGCAGCGAACACGACGGGCTTGGTCTTGGCCAGCGCCTGCAGCGTCGCGTCGAGCTGCGCTTCCAGATGCAAGCCATTGGCGATGACGAGGTCGGCGCCGGACAGCCGGGCGATGTCGGCCCGCGTCGGCCGGTAGGTGTGCGGGTCGACCCCCTCACCCATCAGGCTGGTCACGGCGACCCGGTCGCCGCCCACGGCGCGGACCGCATCGGCGAGCATGGAGACGGTGGTCACGACGTTGAGCGGCTGCGCGCTGGCCGGCCGCAGGCCCGTGGGAACCAGGACGAGCGCCAGGGCCACAATCAGGGCAAAGCGCCGCGTCGGGCGCAAAAAACTGGCCAAGCCGGGCATCGGGGCTCCTATCCCGCTATTGCGAACTATTTGCAATAACGATGACGCGCCACAATTGTTCTGTCAATGCGATTGCAAACGACTTGCAGGAGACCGGAGAGGTCGGACGCCGCGAAACCCGCTGGCATAGTTGCGGACGTCCTGGCCGCCCCCGGGGTCAGGCGTGGCGCGACGCCCAGGCCGCAACGATACCGTGCAGCGCCGCCAGGCCGTCGGTGAG
>Ga0182741_1006452_pt1 | contig 10244 bp, 4 predicted proteins | sample eDN5th37CBELigOP_FD_128874 | JGI IMG/M metagenome (GOLD analysis project Ga0182741, IMG submission 128874) | Enriched Organic Plus compost microbial communities from Emeryville, California, USA - eDNA 5th pass 37_C BE-Lig OP (version 2) (version 2) ...
CCGCGGCTCTTCAGCATGCTCGCCATTTCCGGCTCCCTGAGCACCGCCACGACTTCCTTGTTGAGCCGGGCGACGATATCGGCGGGAGTTCCCTTCGGCACGACGAGCCCGTACCAGGAAACGGCCTCGAAGCCCGGATAGGTTTCCGCGATCGTGGGCAGGTCCGGAAACTCCTCGTAGCGCTTCGGCGTCGTCACGGCAAGCGCCCGCAGCTTGTCGCTCGCCAGTTGGGAGGCTATGCCGGACGCATTCAGGAACCCCATGTCGACCTGGCCGCCCATCAGCGCGGTCAGTGTGGGCGATTGCCCCTGAAAGGGAACGTGCAAGGCCTGGATCCCGGTTCTTGCCATGAACATCTCGCCGGCAAGGTGCGTGATGCTGCCGTTTCCGGCGGAGGCGAAAGAAAGCTTTCCCGGTCTTTCCTTCGCATAGGCGACCAGTTCCTGGACGTTTTTCGCGGGGATATCGGACCGCACGACGAGCACGAGCGCCGCGGAAGTCATCTGGGTAACCGGCTCGAAATCGTTCTTCGAGTCGTAGCTCAGGTCCGTCCTCAGCGCGGGAACGATCAACAGGGGCGTCACATCGGCGATCAGCAAGGTGTAGCCGTCCGGCTTCGCCCTGGCAACGGTGGACGTGCCCAGCGAGCCGGATGCGCCGGACTTGTTCTCGAAGACGACCGGCTGCCCTATCCGCTCCGCAAGCCGGGCCATGATCGGCCGGGCGATGGCATCGGACGAGCCCCCGGGAGGCCATGGATTCACGACGTGGATGGGCTTCGCCGGATACTCCTGGGCGCTTGCGGCACCCAGCGGCGCCAGCGCCGCTGCGCAGGCAAGGAGAACGGCGGCGGAGTGCTTGACCAGGCAGAATGGCGTGTTCGTCATGATTCCGTATTCTAGATGGGAGGGGGATGCGGGGTTGTCGTCAGTGGAGGCCATCGCTATCGTCCGGCACGGTCTCGTCCATGAAATTCAACTCTATCCTGGTGCCGACCGGGTCGTGGATGAAAACCTGGTAGCCGGCGCCCTCGACGTTCTGCTCGGCAAACGGAATGCCGAACGACGCCAGCCGCCGGCGAAACGCCGCAATGCCGCAGGCTTTGAAGGCGATGTGATCGATGCTCGCGTTGTGCGCGTCCTTGACGAAGGAACCGGAGGGAAATCGCGCCGAGATATGCACGAGCGGCTCGTCGCCGCAATATAGCCAGAGGCCGGCGAAGTCGAAGTCCGGCCGGTTGCCGGGCTTGAGCCCCAGAGCTTCCGCATAGAACTTCTCCAGCCGGGGAAGATCGCCTTCCGAGCAGCGGACATTGACGTGCGAGAACCCTTGTAGCTTCATGGCGTGGCAATCCCCGAACTGTCTGATGTGAAGGGCAAACCCTCGCCCTTGAGCCGGCATCGTCCTGTCGCTGCGAACCGCCCGGCTTCAATTCTATGAATTGCGTTACTCGCAATCAATCTTCAAAATTAGCAACCGAATTGCCGAATCAAGAAACCAGAGCGAGTTCGCGCCGGCTTGCGGGCCGGCGGAGCGATGGCCGGGCATGTTGTGAGGAGCGGACATTCCCGCGGCGGCAGGTGTCGCCTGCGCGGCAGGCGAGGCGCGGCGAACGGCGTAGTTTCGGCGGCTCGCCGAACGGGCGCTTGCGGTATTGATCGGGGTGTCGGGATTCTAACTTACTACCCTTTGCTCCCAAATCTTTTAAATAGGAGATTTCGGTGGAAGTCAGTGGACGCCTGTGGAATCTATAAAATCCTTTATTTACAATGGTTTATATCGTAATTATGATCTCCTGAGGTCCACTGGAATCCACCCCTAGCTACCGCTCGCGGTGGGGTAAAAGTGGGGTAAAGTTTTTCCGATTTGGCATGAACAAGATCACCGTCAAGGCGCTCGAAGCCCTCACCTCGTCCGACGATGGCCGCATCCTTCGCGAGGACGGCGGCATCGTCGGACGTGTACGCGCCGGCAAGCGGGTGTCACGGTGTGGTTCCGATACGAATACAAGCTGGAAGGCGCCAAGCGTGATCATTCGCTGGGAACTTGGCCTCGGACCAGCTTGGCCAACATTCGGGCCGAGCATGATCGGGTGCGGGTCATCGTTGCCGATGGCATCGACCCGACCGCCGCCAAGAAGGCAGCGCGCATCGAAAAACAGAAGGCTGTCGCAGCCACCCTTGCCCAGGCGGAGCAAGAACGCGTTCGCAACCTGACCCTGCGAGACCTGTTCAAGGTCTGGATCGTCGATGGCGTGAACAGGAAGGATGGCAACAAGGAACTGCGCCGCATCTTCGAGAAAGACATCTTGCCTATCATCGGTGGCACTCCCATCCGCGAACTGACCGAGCGCAAGCTGCGTGCGCTGCTGCGCCCTGCCCTGGCCGAGGGCAAGGTACGCAAGGCTCAGGTTCTTCTGCTAAGTGTCAAACAGGCCTTCGCCTGGGCGGAGAAACGCCAGCCGTGGCGCGCCATGCTGATCGAAGCCAATCCGGCTGACCTCATTTCGGAAGACTTGATCACGCCGCCGGACTATGAAGAAGAACGCAGCCGCGTGCTGTCCGAGGCGGAGATACGTGAGTTGGCCGACATCCTGGCGCGTACCTCGGCGGAATACAAAGCGGCGCCTGCGGGAAGCAAGTACGAGTACGAACGGCCCTTGAAGCAAGAAAGCCAGCTTGCCATTTGGATCTGCCTGGGTACGCTATGCCGGATCGGGGAACTGCTGATGGCGGAGTGGAAACACGTCGACCTGGAGGCTGGAACCTGGTTCATTCCGAAGAAGAACGTCAAGGGCCGCCGCGGCAAGCGGCAGGATCAACTGGTTCATCTGTCGGCGTTTGCGCTGCGGCAGTTCAAAGTGCTGCATGAGCTGACGGGCGATACGGCGTGGTGCTTTCCGGCGCGAAAGGTCGATGGCCATGTGTGCCTGTCGAGCGTCTCCAAGCAGATTGGCGACAGGCAGGAGATGTTCATGGCACGAAAGCCGTTGAAGCATCGGAAGCACAACAATACGCTGGTGCTGGGCGAGGGTAAGGACGGGAACAGGACGGCGCATGATCTACGCCGGACAGGGTCGACGATGATGCAGGCGCTGGGGGTGAATCCGGACGTGATTGATCGGTGCCAGAACCATGTGCTGTCGGGGAGTAAGGTTCGGAGGCATTATCAGCATCATGATTACGCTCGGGAGAAAGCGGAGGCTTGGCGGATGTTGGGAGGTCGGCTGACTGCCATTCTGAACGGCTGCGATGTAAAGAGTGACTTTCCAATGCCCAGCATCGTGGCGCAATTTGTCTCGCCAGGCATTTCCGGTTAAAGGACTAAAAGACCGCTGACGGCCATCTAGAGTCGTTCGCCATCGGCTGCTTGCGGGCAGTCCACCCGGTCGCTGACAGAGATCGGAGCGGCCGATCTTATGGAACCCGTCAGGGCCTCACATTCCGTCTACACGCCCTAAGTCTGTGCCGCACCAACGCGTGAGCGTAGCCAGTTGTCGAGCGCGTCGACTCGCACAAACTCCGTCGGCACAACGTATGGCGGATTTCTCATCCACCAGTAGATGTCTCGACTGACATACACCTCTAAGAACCTCGGCTCGAGCCCTGCCGCACCTTCCGGCCACTTCAGAAGCTCGCGAAGCTGCGCAACGTTCTGGGAAAGAAAGACACGCCGTCTTTCGATCTTCTGAAACTGGCCGTGGTCCTTGCCAGCACCGAAGATCCGCTCTCGCAGCCTTCGCCCGTCCTTCAGACAGAACGGTGGCTGGTTGTACTTGCACTCCACGCTGAGCCAAAGATTCCGTGCTGGCCAGTAGGCCAAGACGTCGAAGTCACCGACATCATCGAACCCTTCCTTCGGAAAGCGCCGCTTGAAGTCAATGCCATGGATCGCAAACGGCGTCGTTCGCGAGCAAACCTCAAAGGCCCGAATTTCGAGTTTCGCTTCGAGCTTGGTCTTGATGCCTCTGACTTGGAGTATGACGTTTGACCATGCGAAGTCGGCAGGCAGGTACCCATTGGTGAGGGTTCCCAGCCAGATGGCCGAACTCCGCTTGACCGTCGCGGCACCCCAGGCCAACAGATCTTCTTGAACCTTCACCAGAGGTCGGATGAGGTAGCGATGCACTCGCTTGTTGTGCTCCCAGGTCGGCACATCCGGCTCGTCAGTATCCTTGCCTGCCAATCTTCGTATCCCAGCCGGGTCCAGAGTCAGGAAATCAACGATGCGCTCAGCCGTACCCGTGGTGACTTCTGGCAGCCTCTCAACAAGTTTGCTCGCAACAGCTGCGGGGGACGCTTGGTAGGAGAACTGGAGATCCTCCGCGCCACCCGCGGAGTACCAGCGTGACAGCACTTCCAAGGTTTGAACAAGATGTGAGAGCGAAAAGCCAACGTCGGCGACAAAGGCGTCGTTGATCGCTTCCAAGTTGACGCCATCCTCCTGCTCAGAGGTCACCTCATCATCTTCGTTGAGGTCGATCCCGAGCTTTGCGGCTGCAAATTCTTCAAGGAAGAGCCGCTCCTGCTCTTCGCGCCCCTCGGAGAAGAACACAGTGGGGATGAATTGGTCATCCACTTCGAGTCCGCCCACGTCGATGTCGTTGTGCAATGTATCGCTTGCGCCATACAACACTGCCAACCAGTCGACGTCGGCTATCAGCTGCACGACAGCTTCCGATCGCACGGTGCCATTTCCTACGGCTCGCAGACTGAGGCAGCACTCCAACAGGTATCGATAGTTCCTGCCAGCAGTGGTCAGTTCCTCGTGCGCCTTCGCAAGCAGTTCCGTTCGATCGAACGAGACCTGGTGCTTCATGCTCAGTTGAAGCCTCGTCACTTCGTGCTGATACTTCGCAGTGACCTGGTCATGTTGTGCGATGCAGAAGAGAAGCAGATTGCTTCGGTCGAAACGAGCGATGCGCTCGTGAACGAGCTTGCGAAGCGCCTCGCGCGCGCCGTTGATGACGAGCTTCGCCGGCTCCAGCTCATGCCTGGACGGAGCCCCAACCCCCTGGTCTTTGAGCACTAAAGCAAGGTCGCGCCGCGCCAGCTTGTACTGCTGAGGCTTTGGCAGGTCGGGGGCGGCATGCTCCGGGACGTCGACAGTGCGCCGTGTCGTCTGCATCCTGAACCTCGGTTGCCTCGACGCTGTCTCCCGGACTAGGCCCAACACTTCCGGCGACGGTTGAACGCCCAGCAGATCGCAGATTCCGACCATCAGACGTTCAAGGCACTCCGCTTCAAAAGATGCGTCGTTCGCCTGGTCGAGCTTGGTCCTGAGGCGCGCAAGATTGACGCGCACAGAGACCACCAAGCCGTCACTGCGGCTTGCAGGTTCAAGCTTCCAGCCGCTAAGCAACGGACGCGACGCAACTTCAGACCTTGGCTCTTGATCCGCCTCCACCAACGTGTCGGGGTCGGCATGGCAGCGAACGACGATGTGATTGCGAAGGAAGGGTTCGCTCTTGTCGATAAGAGCGCTTCGCTGCGTTGTCGCATCCGCCAGGCAATGCACGAAGAGTTCGACAAGGCGGCCATTGGCCGGATCCACGTCGTCACTGACCTCGAGAACGGCCTGTACGGTGCACGTACCTGCGCTACCAGACCAGGCCAGGGCTAGCGGACCCTTGGCTCTCAGCACCGTGAGGCCATCGCTCTTCTCATCGATCACCCAGGTGGCCTTGCCATCGGGGAAGTGGCGAGGCGCGCGCTCCCAGAACTCGGACAGGACCTTGAACCGCCAGCTCGAATTCCAATGCGGATCCAGGCCGATGAAGGTAGGCTGCGTCGCGCCACCGATCAGCAGTTCGTCGGTGTCGCGGAACGATGCAAAGTGGTCTGTGACGCCGCTCATGCCTCCGACGATTGGATTGAGCCCGTCGACGTAGCCCCAGAAGCGCCGCAACTCATCGACGTCCGCCAGCGAGTCGAAGATGGTGACGAAGTCTGGCAACGCCAGCACCCGAACCTTCTTCCCTGGCGAGACAATTTGAAGGGGTGCGGTCCCAACCTTGGCGAGGACCGCCAAGACGTCGAAGTGCTCAGCCGCGGGGCGCGCTCCATCTGCTCCGCGAAACTCCACGATCTGACCGCGATCTCGGAGCAGCAACCCCCAGCGCTTTGGCTGACTTGCAAGCCGCTTCACGCGGCGCTCAATGTGCCCGACTGCTGGAAGGTCCTGCGGCTGAACCGGAACGACGAGTTGGATCCTGTCGCCGCACATCAATGCAGCGGCGACGAACCAGTCCCGACCGTCGATCTGAAATGGGAGCTCCAAAGGCCCAACCATCAACTCGCGGTCCCGGAGCCTTCGAGACACGAATCGAGCGACCCTGCGACTCAGGTTCAGTGCCCGCGCTGGAAAAGCTGCCGGTGGTGCCGCATCCCAGTGATCCACGACTACGCTTGGGCCGCTCCTGAGTGAAATCGGCACGTGCCGCGAGCCGACTCTGACGGCAAGCACGGGCACGACTGAGCCCGTCATCACGGCATTGCCAAACTCTGCGAAGCTCCGGGGCTGCCGCAGAATGCCAAGTTCTGCGGCTACCAGGGACGGGCTGGCAGTGCCGAATGAAGCGAATGGCGCATCCGCAGTCGACAGCAGTGCCGAACTGCATGCGCCCCAGAACTCGGCCGATGGCGTCTCTAGGTGACCAGGGTCGATGTGCTCCCTGTGACCCACAGCGTCTGCATCTACTCCACGAATGATGTGTCCCTGGATTGCCAGTGCGAGATGCATATCATCGATCGCCTGGGGATCGTCCCCGCGCAGAACCCGGAATGCCTCGATGAAGTCGGGTATTCGCTCGACGCTGCCGCCGAAGAAGGCCGGAGCGAAGCCTTGAAGCGTCTCCACGCACACCTCGCCCCAATCGGCCTCCGTGACGAAGTCCTCCATCATCGGGAACCAAGGCAGAAGCCGCTGAAGCTCGGCATGGAACTCGCAAAACTGTTCGTAGGTCGCGACTCGTACATCCGGGGCGAACGCTGGCTCTGGCGTGGCCAAGGCGATGTTCAAAGCAAGCAGATGTTTGACCTGGCTCGACCGGTTGGGCAGCCACAGTTCCGACACCCCAAGGGAGACCAATACATCGAGCGCATTGAACCGGCACAGGAACTCGCGCAGCATGTCCCTGTGCCTCTCGAACTCGACATCAGGAGCATCAGAGCTAACCGGCTCGTCCTGCCGAAGCTCACGCGGTCGGCCCGTTCGCTGCTTCTTCCGCTTACGCGATGAACTCTTTGGCATTCGTTTCCCTTGAGCTACTGGCCCCTTCGAACCTCGGCATTACCACTTGTCGGTCCTTAACTCTACTCGGACATACCGAACTGTGCTCCGCCACGGATCGCGACGATGATCAGATACCAGCGAAACGTAACTGCCTGACGAACACGCGGTGGCTGGCTGACCATTAGCGTCAGCGAAGGCAGCACTTCTTGTACTTCTTGCCGCTGCCGCAGGGACAGGGCTCATTGCGGCCGACCTTGATTCGCGCCTTGGCGGCTTCGCGGAGCAAGGCCTTCAAGTTGTCCGGCTTGCCCATGTTCTTCGTCAGCGCGTCCATGGCGTCGTCTTGCTCCCATGGGAAGTCCAGATTCAGCCCGAAGCGGAGCGCCTGATCGGTTGGCCGCACACAGATCCCGAACCAAGTCCGGGCGTGCTCGGTGTACTTTCGTGCATGACAGTGCCTTTGCAGTGCCGGTCCGGCAACTTCCATCGGGTCGTCGTTACAGTGAATCGTGAGGCCGGTACCACCACTGCCGAGCCCCACGGTGACATCGTGATTCTTTCCATCGACAGTGCTCTGCTTGGCAAGATAATCGATGGCCGCGCTGACCTCAAGCACGGTGTCCTCGCCGAGCGTCAGCAGCGTGAAGCCAAGGTCGATAGTCGCGGGGTCAGGCCGAGCTTCAATGGCCTTAACCATGCGCCCCAGGGCCGTCGCGCTGAACCGCGTCAAGATGCCTTCAGGGGTGGCCCTGCCAGGGATCCCTTCACGCCGAACCAGCATCGCGAGATCAAGGTCGGCGGAGACATCGTCATCCAGCATGACCATGTCATGCTCGTCATCTACCCAGAGATTCTGCTTCAGGTGGTAAGACAAGATCGTCAGCTCATGCGATGCCATCAGCTTGTCGGTGTACCCGGTTCGGCGATCTACATAGCTCAAGAAATGTAGTGGCGAGCTGAGCATCTCGGTCATCGCGTCGAGCGCGAAGACGTCCATGACGAAGGGCGGCGCAATCGTGTCAGTCGCCGTGAACTTCAGGAACTGTCGGGCCTGGAAGCTCAAGGCCGGGTAGTGATCCGAAAGTAGGCAGATCACGTAGATTCGCTTGAGGCGTGCCGGCAGCGTCACGATGTTTCCGGCGGCGTCTTTGAAGGTGCACTTGCCGTCCTCAATCAGCTTCGCGCAGCGATAGGCTTGATCGCTAGAATCCTGAATGCTCTTCTTGAAGTCGTCCTTGATCTGCAGATCATTGCCGCGCCGGGCCTCAAGCGTTAGGCGTTTAGATTTAGCCTGCAGGACCAAGGCACGATTACCGAACAGCACCAGCACATCGATCTCAGCGAGCTTGGTATCCTTCGACCCATAGATGTCGATGTTGACAAGCACGTTCTCCACACTGAAGACCTGTCGCAGGTGCTCGACCGCAAACTGCTCAGTGAATGCGCCGCGGTTCTGCATGGCAGTGCTGACATAGGCCTTGTCAGCACCCATCCAGTAGAACGGCGCTTCATACAGCGCTTCCACGAGGCTGTAGATGTGGAAGAGCAGGAAGTTGCCGTCCGGCATGCGGATGAGCGGACTGGCGTTGGCAATGTTGAAATCGTGCAGCACCTTGAACTGCTCGTTGTGCGCGCCCGGCGGGACGGCAAAAGCGGATAGGACCTTGTCGACGATTGCAGGGTCGATGCGCCCGTAGTCGGCGACTTCTTGCACCGAGAATGCATTACCGGGCAGAAGGGTCCATGTTTCTTCGGGCGTTCCGTGCATCGCACGCATGATGTTGATCGCCTTTTCATCCTGCAACCGCGACACGGCGAGGACGACGTTGCGGGCATCGTGTATCGAGAAGCCCTTGTTGGCGATGAGCCAAGGGTCATCGTTCGCGTATTTGGCGGGGGAAAAATCACGGTACTGAAAGCTGTAGGCGGATTCGCCGCCATAAAAGATCGGCTCGCGCAGTGCGGCGCCACTCGTGAATGGATTGAAGCCTGACTCGGCGACCTTGGTGGGATCGATGTCCTGCCAAAACGATGCTGACATCGCGTGGTGGATCTCGTTGAGCAACGCTTCCGTGGTCTCGATGTACTCTCCAACGACCGAGGGCGCCGGGAGCGTGTAGTCAATCGGATTCTTGAGCATTAGTCCGATGAGTGTCGCTGTCTCGGTACGGATCAGCCGACTCTTCGAGAAGAGGTGTTGCATATCCTCGGCCTTCATCTCCCCCGAGTACCGGATCATGTTGTCGCGGGAGCAGAGATATGCAATGGCATGTGCGTATCCGGGCGAGGCGCAGAGCCCGGCCAACTCGTCAAAGATTTCTTGCTCAGCTCGCATCGTCTTCGCCACCCATGGCCCCGTGAAACATTGCAATCATTTCGCAGCTTCCACTGACCGCCTGATCATAGGCTGCGCAGCTCGTTTCCTACACTATGCAAGTGTCGTCTATGCACGGCGTAGGCAGACTGCGCTGCTCGCCTATCTGCGACTTCGAATGGCAGCTTCGGGGCGCCGATTTCAGCGCTGTGGAAGTCGCCTGCGGGTCGAAAGTGGTCGGCCGCGATCGGCAGCTATCGACCCAAGGCGGACAATCGCCGATGACAGAAGCGGACACCTATTTTTCGTATTCGGTACTATGCACTCAATGGTGGTATTCTCAAACGAATTTCGGGGGGAATTGGAGAGAACAACTTGGGACCTAATATAGCCGCATATATGGAGTCGTGGGGGATGGAGTTAGCCGCGCGACAGAATCGTGTTCGACAACTTATTGGTGATGCCCACTGGCTGACAGACGGACACCACAAGGAAGCGATCCTTCGCGACTTCTTATTACGATATTTACCCCAAGAATGTGAGTGCTCAACCGGTTTTGTTCGAGGTGCGGGCATAGAAAAAAGGTGCTCTCCGGAACTGGACATTATGCTTTTTAGCCGATGCAAGCATGTCCCATATTTTTCTGAAGGCGGGGTATCCATCATTGATCCCGCGTCCCTCCTAGCGACGATAGAGG
>Ga0182741_1006453_pt1 | contig 10244 bp, 9 predicted proteins | sample eDN5th37CBELigOP_FD_128874 | JGI IMG/M metagenome (GOLD analysis project Ga0182741, IMG submission 128874) | Enriched Organic Plus compost microbial communities from Emeryville, California, USA - eDNA 5th pass 37_C BE-Lig OP (version 2) (version 2) ...
CAGACCACCCTGTCGGAGAACTTCCCCTCCGCCTGGACCTACGCGCAGGGCCTGCTGTTCATCGTCGTCGTCGGCTTCTTCCCCGCCGGCCTCGCCGGGGTCATCACCCTGCTCCGCCGACGCCGCCGCACCACCCCGACGGAACCCACCCCGCCGGCCGAACCCGAGCCCGCCGACCTTCCCGAGATGGAGCCCGTGCGATGAGCAAACCCGTCTTCGGCGGCAACGCCGGTATGACCAGCGAGTACCTCGAGATCCGCAACCTGCGCGTCACCTTCGACGGTTTCACCGCCGTCGACGGTGTGGACATGACCCTCCTGCAGGGCGACCTGCGGTTCCTCATCGGCCCCAACGGCGCCGGCAAGACCACTCTCGTCGACGCCGTCACCGGCCTCGTCCCGGCGACCGGCTCGATCACCAAGTCCGGTGTCGAACTGCTCGGCAAGAAGACCCACAGGATCGCCCGTCTCGGGGTGGGCCGCACCTTCCAGACCGCCTCGGTGTTCGAGGAACTCACGGTCCTGCAGAACCTCGACATCGCCGCCGGCGCGGGCCGCTCCCCCTGGCAGCTGCTGCGCCGCCGCAAGGAGGTGCTGCCCGAGATCGAGGAGGCGCTCGAGACGATCGGCCTGACCGCTCTCCGGGACACCCCCGCGGGCATCCTCGCGCACGGGCAGAAGCAGTGGCTCGAGATCGGCATGCTGCTCGTCCAGAACGCCGACGTGCTGCTGCTCGACGAGCCCGTCGCGGGCATGAGCCACGAGGAACGCGAGGAGACCGGGCAGCTGCTGCGCCGCATCGGCGCCCAGCGCACCGTGGTCGTCGTCGAGCACGACATGGACTTCATGCGCGCCTTCGCCACGTCCGTCACGGTCCTCGCCCGCGGCAAGGTCATCGCCGAGGGCACCGTCGACCAGGTCCAGAACGACCCGCAGGTCCAGCAGGTCTATCTCGGGACCGCCACCGCTCCCCAGGAGGCATGATGCTCGAACTCGTCGACGTCCGTGCGGGTTACGGCCGCACCGAGATCCTGCACGGCATCTCGATCGGCGTTCCGTCCGGGAAGACCGTCGCGGTCATGGGCCACAACGGCGCCGGCAAGACCACGCTGCTGCGCGCCGCGGTGGGCCTGCTGCCGGTGAACAAGGGCAGGATCCTCTTCGACGGGGAGGACATCACCGCGCTGCGACCCTCGGCGCGGGTCGCGCGGGGCCTGGCCTACGTCCCGCAGGGGCAGCAGTCCTTCGGGCAGCTCACCTGCCGGGAGAACCTGCAGGTCGTCGCCGACACCCGCCGCAACGGCCGCGCGCTCATGGCCGACATGCTCGACCTGTTCCCGGCGCTCGTGCCGCTGCTGGACCGCCGTGCCGGCCTGCTCTCGGGTGGTCAGCGGCAGCAGCTGGCCATCGCCCGGGCCCTGATCACCGAGCCGCGCATGCTCATCCTCGACGAACCCACCGAGGGCATCCAGCCGTCGGTGGTCGCCGAGATCGAGCACACCATCGTCGAACTCGGCCGCAGCGGTGACCTCGGGGTGCTGCTCGTCGAACAGCACATCGGGTTCGCCCTCGACAACGCCCTGCACTACTACGTCCTCGAGTCCGGCCGCATCACCTCGACGGGTGAGGGCGGCGGCGAGGCGGCCGCGACGGTCCGCGCAGCGATGGCGATCTGATGACGGTCTCCGACACGCGCCGCGACCAGGTCTACCGGGCCCTGCGCGACCGATTGATGTCCGGGACGACCCCTCCCGACGAGCGGCTCAGCGAGGAACGGCTCGCCGAGCAGTTCGGGGTCTCGCGCACACCCGTGCGCGAGGCCCTGGCCCGCCTGGTCTCCGAGGGTCTCGTCGAACGCCGCGACCAGGGCCTGTATCCCTACCGTCCCCGCTTCGAGGACCTGCCGGATCTGTACGAGCTGCGCATCACCCTGGAGCTGCGGGGTATCCGCCGTGCCCTCGAGGACGATTCGGTGCACCACGACCCGGCAGTGCTCGTGCCCGAACTCGACCGCTGGTACGACCTGCGCGACCATCCACCCGAACCCGACGCCGGTTTCGTCACCCTCGACGAGCAGTTCCACATGGTGCTGCTCGCCGCGTCGGGCAACCGGGCACTGTGCGACGCACTCGCCTCGGTGAACGCCAAGGTGCGCCCCGTGCGGATGTTCGACTACCTGACGGTCGACCGTGTCGTCGCCACCATCGACGAGCACATCGAGGTCACGGAACTTGTCCTCGCCGGCAAGCTCGACGACGCCCACGACGTGCTGCTCGCCCACATCGACACCTCCCGCACCGTCGCCGTGCGTCATGCCGAGGAGGCCCGGGTGTTCGCCCGGATGCTGCGCGCCGTCCGCGACTGACCCTCCGCCGGATCTGCGTGACCGGGAGTGACCGGTCGTGCAGACTGGCGGACATGACCCCGCGTATCGCACCCGGACGACTGAAGGAACTCGGCCCGCTCAACTGGGCCGCGTGGAAGGTGCTCTCCGCCGCGGCCGGCACCTCCGATGCGCACCTGTTCAGCACGCTGGGCCGCACCGGCCGGCTGTTCCGCGGGTGGCTGCACTATTCCGGGATGCTCATGCCCTTCGGGCGCCTGTCCCGCTTCGACGCAGAGGCGGTCATCCTGCGCGTCGCGCACCTGCGCGACTGCGGTTACGAGTTCGACCACCACACCCGGCTGGGCCGGCGCGCCGGAATCACCGACGAGGTCCGGGACCGGATCGTCACCGGTCCCTCCGACGAGAACTGGCATCCGCGGCACCGCGCCCTCCTCGCGGCCGTCGACGAACTCGTGATGAAGAAGGACGTCACCGACGCGACGTGGTCGACCCTCGCCGAGTGGTACGACGAGCGTCGCCTCGTCGAGATCTGCCTGCTCGTCACCCAGTACGACGGCCTCGCCACCACCATCCGCACGCTGCGGATCGAGCGTGACTTCACCTGACCCCACGGGGATCGCTTACACGCCCGTTACACGACGACACAGCGGCGACATCGCAGGTCAATACCGTATACAGCCATGTCCACAACGACGTATACAGCCGCGGTGGCCGCCTCTTCGGAGCGGTTCTCCGCCACCGATCGTGTCCGTGCCGCCCTGCGCCGCATCGAGGAGGTCGACCGGCCGGAGGTCTGGATCCACCTGCGTGACGCCGACGCGCTCCTCGCCGACGCCGCGTCGGTGGACGCCCGGGTCGCCGCCGGACGGTCCCTGCCGCTGGCCGGTCTGGTCGTGGCGGTCAAGGACAACGTGGACGTCGCGGGGCTGCCCACCACGGCGGCGTGCCCCGAGTTCGCCTACACCGCGGAGGTCACCGCCTCCGGCGTCGAACGCCTCGTCGAAGCCGGTGCGGTCGTGCTCGGCAAGACCAATCTCGACCAGTTCGCCACCGGTCTGGTGGGCACCCGCAGCCCCTACGGTGCGGTGCGCTGTGCGTGGGATCCCGAGCGGGTCTCCGGCGGCTCGAGCTCGGGTTCGGCGGCGGCCGTGGCGCTGGGCATCGCCGACCTCGGAATCGGCACCGACACCGCCGGATCCGGGCGCGTCCCCGCCGCGCTGCACGGAATCGTCGGGATCAAGGCCACTCTCGGGGTGATCCCCACCCACGGTGTGGTCCCGGCATGTGTGGACTACGACTGCCTCACCGTCTTCGCCGAATCGCTCGATCTCGCCGCGACCGCCGTGCGGATCATGGCCGGCCCCGAACCCCGCGATCCCCGCAGCCGGGCCTGGCCCGCGGACGTGCGGCTCGCCGCGTCGAACTCCCTGCGGCTCGCGGTGCCTCGTACCGAGGACCTCGCGGCGCTGTGCGACGACTACCGCGACGCCTTCGACCGGACGGTGGCCGCGGCCCGCGCGACCGGCATCGAGACCGTCGAGGTCGACATCTCGCCGCTGCTCGACGCCGCCCTGCTGCTCTACGACGGCGCCGTGGTCGCCGAACGCTACGCCGCCGTGGGCGCGTTCCTGGAATCCGCTCCGGCCGGAGCCGATCCGACGGTGGCCGCGATCGTCGCCGGTGCGAAGACCCCGGCGGCGTACGAACTCGTCGCCGACCTCGACGCACTGAGGCGGGCGAGGGCACAGGCGGTGGAGTTGCTCGCCGACGTCGACGGACTGCTGCTGCCCACCACGACGGAGCACCCGACGATCGCTGCGGTGCAAGCGGATCCGATCGCCATCAACCGCCGGATGGGCACCTACACGAACTTCTGCAACCTGCTCGACATGGCAGCGGTCGCGGTGCCCGGCGCTTCCACGGCCGCGGGAGACCCGTTCGGGGTCATGGTCGTGGTCCCGGCGTTCGCCGACCAGGTGGCCGTCGACGTCGCCGCCGCCCTGACCGGGGTGGACGCACCGTCCGTCGTCGGGTCCGGGGTGGAACTCGCGGTGTTCGGCGCGCACCTGCGCGGGCAGCCGCTGCACTTCCAGCTCGAGGAGCTCGGGGCGCGGTTCGTCGAGGAGGTGCACACCTCCGACGCCTACCGGCTGATGGCGCTGAACACGACTCCGCCGAAGCCCGGTCTGGTACGGCACGGCGCGGGTGCGGGCGCCCCGATCACCGGGGAGTTGTTCCGTCTGTCGGAGGCGGGGCTGGGCCGGTTCCTCGCGGCGCTGCCCGCCCCGATGACACTGACGAGTGTCGAGCTGTCGGACGGGCGGTGGGTGGTCGGCTTCGGCTGCACCCACGACGCCGCGGCCGACGCGGTGGACATCACCGGGTTCGGCGGCTGGAAGGCCTATCGGACCTCCTGAGCCGAGAATCGAGTGTGCAGTCGTCGTCGGGGATTTCGCCAGTTCTCGACGACGACTGCACACGGTCCGTCAGCGCGGCGGCGGTTCGACCTGCACTCCCCCACCGTCGTGTTCCGGCCCGGCGTCGGGGTGCTCGGCGGGTAGCCGGCGACGGAACCGTGCGGCCTCGCTCGGGACGGGATCACCGGTGGGGTCCTGGGAGCGCTTGTAGGGGCCGGGCTTCGGCCGGGGCCTGCCTCCGGGGAACGCCAGCCGCGCGATGGTGCGGTGCACCATGAACCACTGTTTGCCCAATCGTCCCGAGTTGTAGGGCAGTTCGTAACGTTCGCAGATGTCCTTGACCTTGGGTGCGACCTCCGCGTAGCGGGTGCTGGGCATGTCCGGGAACAGGTGGTGCTCGACCTGGTAGCCGAGATTGCCGCTGAGGATGTGGAACAGCGGGGTGCCCTCGATGTTCGCGGCGCCGACGAGCTGGCGCACGTACCAGCCTCCGCGCGACTCGTTCTCGACCTCTTTCCTGGAAAAGGTGTAGGTCTGGTCCGGGAAGTGCCCGCAGAAGATGATCGCGTGCGCCCACACGTTGCGGATGATGTTGGCGGTGACGTCGGCGAGCAGGGTGGACAGGAAGGTCTTCTCGACGCCGGGCAGCCAGCGGTCGGCGAGATCGGCTGCGGTACCCCACTTCCCTGAGCGACCCGCGGCCACCGACCGTAGTCGCCGGCCCAGTCGCGAGCTCGTCGGCTGGGGGATCCTGCCGCGCAGGGCGATCTGCGCGAGACCGAACAGTGCCGCGCTCACCAGCGGCCAGCCGACGTAGTCCTTGACGAACTGGGCGCGGGCCTTGCCCGCGATGCCCTTCAGTTCCTCGAGCACCTGGGTCGGTGACTTCTCCCCCGCCCACAGCGCTTCGAGGTCCAGATCGTGCAGGGCGACACCCCATTCGAACAACACCGTGAGCAACGCGTTGTAGAGGGGCTGGGCGAGATAGACGGGATGCCAGGGCTGGTGCGGGTCGATCCGCATGATCTCGTAGCCGAGATCCTTGTCGAGACCGCGGATGTTGGTGAAGGTGTGGTGGATGTAGTTGTGGGAGTGCTTCCACGCCTCGGCTGTGGAGGCGGTGTCCCAGTCCCACACCGACGAGTGGATGTCCGGATCGTTCATCCAGTCCCACTGGCCGTGCATGACGTTGTGGCCGATCTCCATGTTCTCGAGGATCTTCGCCACGCCCAGGCAGGCGGTACCGGCCACCCAGGCCGGTTTCGACGCGGAGGCGAACAGCAGGATCCGTCCGGTCACCACCAGCTGGCGCTGCGCCGCGATGACGCTCTTGATGTAGCGGCGGTCCTTGTCGCCGAGGCTCGAGTACACCTCGTCGTGGATCGCATCGAACTCCTTCGCGATCCGCTCGAGATCGTCGTCGCTCAGGTGCGCGAGCGGGCTCTGCGGCTCCCGCGAGTCGGTGTCGCTCCGGTCGATGCTTCTCGTCACGGCGGCCCCCTGCCTTCCGGCGCCGGGGCCCGGTGACGCCCGGCGCTCACAGTTCTATTTCGATGTCCCCTTCGGCGGTGTGGATGCAGGTGCGCACCGCGGCCCCGGTGGGTTCGCTCACCTCGTCGGTGCGCAGGTCCCGGAGTCGCCCGGAGCGCAACGTCCCGACACAGGTGTGACAGATGCCGATACGGCAGCCGTACGGCAGCTTCAGTCCGGCCTCCTCACCCGCGACGAGGATGGGTGTTCCTCCGTCGCAGTCCACCGTCTTCTCGCTGTCGAGGAAATGGATGGTGCCACCCTCGCCGCTTCCGGCATTCCCACCGATGATCGGCTGGAAACGCTCGAGGTGGAATCGTTCCGGGTCGCCGTGTTCGTCCCAGTGCTCCTGCAGGGCGTCGAGCAGGTCGCGGGGGCCCGAGCAGAAGGCGTCGCGCTCGCGCCAGTCGGGGCACAGATCGTCGAGGTCGGCGGGGGTGATGCGGCCGCGGTCGCCGCTGAGCCACAGTTCGAGCCGCAGGCCTGGATGCCGTTCGTCGAGGTCGCGCAGGGCGGAGCCGAAGACGACCTGGTCCTCGGTGCGGGCGGAGTGGATCACGACGACGTCGTCGAGACGGCCGCGGTGGTCGAGGCTGCGCAGCATGCTCATGATGGGCGTGATGCCGCTGCCGGCGCTGACGAACAGCATCTTGGCCGGCAGCGGGTCGGGCAGGGTGAACACGCCCTCGACCTCGCCGAGCCGGACGATGTCGCCGGGCCGGATCCGCTGCACCAGATAGGGCGAGACCACCCCGCCCTCGACGAGCTTGGGGGTGACGCTGATCAGCCCGTCGGTGGGGTCGGGATCGGAGGTCAGCGAGTAGGCCCGCCAGTGGTAGACGCCGTCGATGATGACCCCGAGGCGGACGTACTGCCCCGGTTCGTGTCCGCGCCACTCGTAGGCGGGACGGATGAGCACCGAGGCGGCCTCGCCACCCTCGGGGACGACCCGCTCGACGCGCCCGCGCAGTTCCCGCGTCGTCCACAGCGGGTTGATCATCTCGAGGTAGTCGTCCGGGCGCAGCGGTGTGAACAGGTGCCGCACCGCGCGCAGGACCAGTTTCCGGATGGGGTGCACGTGAGGGCGAGCGCCGCGTTCCGCCATGGCGCCACCCTACGCGTGCGTTCCCCTTGCCGGACCGATGTCAGCGAAGGATGGTCAGCTGCACCACCGAATCGGTGTTGGCGACGAGCCGGTGCACGATGCCCGCGTCGACGTGGACCGCGGTGCCCGGCACGAGCGCGACGGTCTCGTCGGCGGTGGCGAACGAGATGTCGCCGGTGACGGTCTGCACGAGGATCGGGGCGCCGGCCTTGTGGTCGTCCATCCGCTGCCCGGCGGTGAAGGACAGGCGCACGATGGTCGCGCCGGTGGCGGCGGCGAGCTTCTCGATGTTCGGCCGGTCCCCCTCGACGGGGTGGAGTTCGGTCAGGCCCTCGATGCGGGTGAGCTTGCCGTCGACCTGGGTGCTCATGCTGCTTCCTTCTTCTTCGCGACGATCTCGATGGCGACGAGATGCTTCTTGTATTCGGTGAACGTGGACCGCATCTGGAGGACGCGACTGCGGGCGTCGGAGTCGCGCAGCACGTTGCGGACGAACTTCAGGGTGCCCAGCAGACCCTCGTCGGCGAGGATGCGTTTCGGTTCGAGCAGCGCCATGGGCGCGAAACCGACGGTCTCGACCTCGAAGCCGTTGTCCTCGAAGAGCTTGCGCCATTCGGCGGCGGTGAGGGGGCGGGCGTTGACCTTGATGGACCGCGCGAGGGACTTGCGGATCTCGGTCTTGACCTCGTCGTCGACCTCGTCCGGTTCGATGGCGAGTTCGTGGATGGCGTAGCGGCCGCCGTCGCGGAGGACGCGGTGGGCCTCACGCAGGATCTCGGCCTTGTGCCTGTCGGTCTGCATGGTGAGCATGGCCTCGCCGACGACGACGTCCGCGACCTCGTCGTCGAGGCCGGTCTTCGAGGCGTCACCGCGGACGACGCGGCCGCCGCCGGCGATGGCCTTGCGGGTCAGTTCGGCTGCGGTGTCGTCGGATTCGACGCCGACGTAGCTGCGGGGCGAGTGGGCGAGGATCTCCTGCGCGGTACGGCCGAGGCCGGGGGCGAATTCGACGACGTCCGAGCCGCTCAGCCGGGCGTCGGCGAGGAGCCGGGCGGTGAGTTCCTTGCCGCCGGGGCGCAGCACGCGTTTGCCCAGGCGGGCGAGCAGCCAGTGTCCGGGCAGGTGGGCAGCGTCCCTGCCGGCGAGCGGCAGAGCTTCCTCCGAGTCGTGCTTGTCCGTCATGTTCTGCACTCTTTCCCGCGAGGGCGAGGGGCCGCGGTTCCGGGACCCCTCCGGTCGGCCGTAACGGGGACCGCGAGTCGGTCCTGACTCCATGACGCCGACTATAGAGGATTTCTCTCCTTCCAATAAGGTGACCCTCACCTAAGTGCACCGACGGCTGGGTGAGCGAGCAGCCGCTATGTCGCCGACGTGCGGCCCGACCCCCAGGACGGAACGACGTCAGCCCGCGGCGACGGTCGGGTCGCCACGGGCTGAGCCGGTACATCCGAGCGGGGATCCGCCCGCACGGAAGAGGGGTGAACACGGGGCCTCGGGTCGGCCCCGCATTCTCAGAAGTTGATCATGTGTCCTGCGAGACCGTGGATGGCCTCCTGCAGCGCCTCGCTCAGGGTCGGGTGCGTGTGGACGTTGCGGGCCAGCTCGTTGACCGTCAGGTCCCACTTCTGGGCCAGGGTCAGCTCGGGCAGCAGCTCCGAGACGTCGGGGCCGATGAGGTGGCCGCCGATGAGCTCGCCGTGGGTCTTGTCGGCGATGAGCTTGACAAATCCCGTCGCGTCACCGAGACCGTGCGCCTTGCCGTTGGCGGTGAACGGGAAGGTCGCGACCTTCACGTCGTAGCCCTCGGCCTTGGCCTGCTCCTCGGTGAGACCGAAGGAGGCGACCTGCGGCTGGCAGAAGGTCGCGCGCGGCATCATGCGGTAGTCGCCCAGCTCGAGGGTCTCGGCACCACCGATGGTCTCGGCGGCGACGACGGCCTGCGCCTCGGCGACGTGCGCGAGCTGCAGCTTGGCGGTGACGTCACCGATGGCGTAGATGCCGGGGACGTTGGTGCGCATGCGCTCGTCGATCGCGATGGCGCCGCGGTCGGTCAGCTCGACACCGGTGTTCTCGAGGCCGTAGCCCTCCACGCGCGGAGCGAAGCCGACGGACTGCAGCACCTTGTCGACGGTGACGGTCTCGACCTCGCCGGACTTGTTGTCCTTGATCTCGACGGTGACGGCGGAACCGTTGTCGGAGATCTTCTGGACGGCGGCACCGGTCTTGATGGTGATGCCCAGCTTCTTGTACGCCTTGGCGATCTCCTTGGAGACGTCGGCGTCCTCGTTGGGCAGGGCGCGGTCGAGGAACTCGACGATGGTGACGTCGACCCCGTAGTTCTTCAGGACGTAGCCGAACTCCATGCCGATGGCGCCGGCGCCGACGATGAGGATCGAGCCGGGGAGCTCGCGGGTGAGGATCTGCTCCTCGTAGGTGACGACGTTCTCGCTGAGCTCGGTGCCCGGCAGCAGCTTGGTGACCGAGCCGGTCGCGATGATGACATTGTCGAAGGTCACCCGTTCGGTGCCGCCCTTGGTGAGCGCCACCTCGATGGTCTTGGCGTCGACGAACGAGCCCTTACCGTCGTACTCGGTGATCTTGTTCTTCTTCATGAGGAAGTGCACGCCCTTGGTGCGACCGTCGGCGACCTTGCGGCTGCGGTCGAAAGCGGCACCGAAGTCGAAGGACACGTCACCCGAGATGCCGAAGGTCTTGGCCTCTTTGTTGAAGAGATGCGCCAGCTCGGCATTGCGGAGAAGTGCCTTGGAGGGGATGCAGCCCACGTTCAGGCAGACACCACCCCAGTACTTCTGCTCGATGATGGCGGTGCTCAGTCCCAGCTGTGC
>Ga0182741_1006454_pt1 | contig 10243 bp, 7 predicted proteins | sample eDN5th37CBELigOP_FD_128874 | JGI IMG/M metagenome (GOLD analysis project Ga0182741, IMG submission 128874) | Enriched Organic Plus compost microbial communities from Emeryville, California, USA - eDNA 5th pass 37_C BE-Lig OP (version 2) (version 2) ...
ACTACGAGCGGCTGGCCGAAACGCTCAGGGCGCTGCACGTCAGCGCCCACGCCTTCACGTTGCTCACCCGCGCCATGCGCGACCAACGCCGCGGGACCCGACGAAAGCCGTAACACCCTCTAGCCCGTAGCCCCTCGCCCCTATCCTCTAGCCCCTAGCCCCTACTCCCCGCCCTTCGCCGCCACCGTCCCCGTATTCACGAACGCGACCAGCCCGGCGATCTCGCGCGAGGACAGCCCGAGGCGTGGCATCTGCGCTGCGCCCGGAGCGGCGGGGCGCACCTGCTGGGGATGGTCGAGGTAGCTCGCGAGCCACGTCGGGTCGTAGCGGCGGCCGGCGAGGCTCGGCCCCGACTGGATGCTCACGTGACAGGTCATGCACCCCTTCGCCGCGAACAGCCGCCGTCCGCGCTCGATGTCGGGGAGGGGGGCCGGCGCGGGGGCGCCCGGCGCGATCGCCGTCATCCCGTCGATCTCGACCCGTTCGCGCCCGAACCCCGACGACACGGTGAGCGACCAGCGTCCCGCCTTCGGCAGGGTGAGCGGGGCGACGTAGTGGCCGCGCGGGCCGGACGCGGTGGCCCGCACGACGACGCGCTCGGACCCGGAGCGCGCTTCGACCGTCGGCGTCAGCCCCGTCATCGAGTCCACGCCGTGCTGCCGGACCACGAAACCGATCGGCGTCGCGCGCCCCGCCACCATGTAGTCGGGGAGATCGTCGAGCGTCGTCACCGCCCAGCCGCCGGCGGTGAGACCGGCGAGGGGGACGACGGTCAGCAGCGAGCGAACGCGAGGCGAGAGTTCGAGCATCGTCTCCTCCAGAGGTGGCCGAGCGCCGCTGGCCGCACGCCGACGGCGCGACTCTGCTACGATGCCGCGTCTCGCCGGCGCGTTTGAATCGCCTCAGTCACGCACCCCCGGCCGGTCGCGCACGGTCATCATCGTCGCCTGCATCAGCGCGACGGTCTTCGCCGTGTCGACGCTCAGCGCCTCGACCTCGGCCGTGCACACGGTGACCGTCCGCCCCGCCCGCACGACGCGCCCCGTCGCGCGGAAACGCTCCCCGGCCGCCGGCGCCATCAGGTTCACCTTGAACTCGACGCTGAGGACGCCGGCGTCCGCGGGCATGAGGGAGAGGGCGGCATAGCCGGCCGCCGAGTCGGCGATCGACGCGACCGCGCCGGCGTGCAGGAAGCCGTGCTGCTGCGTGAGCGGCTCCTGATAGGGGAGCTCGAGCACGACCTCGCCCGGCGCGACGGAGACGAGCCGCGCACCGAGCGTGTGCATGAATCGCTGTCGCTCGAAGCTGGCGCGGACGCGAGCGGCGGGATCGGAGGGATGTGAGGGCACGGGGGTAGGGAGCTCGGGAGTCGGAACGGCGCGTCCGGGTGCGAGAAAACGACGCGAGGGGGCCACTCCCTGTCGAGTAGCTCCCGCGCTGCGCCCGCGGAAGGGAGAGACGCGTCCCGATTCCCGGCTCCCGTGCCGTTCCCCATCCCAGCCCCCAGCCCCCAGCCCCCAGCCCCTAGCTCCTCACCAGGAACGATCGCGTCGTCACCGTCGTCGACAGCCCGACCAGCTGTGGCGGGCCGACGAAGACGCGCACGCGGAGCTCGCCGGGGGTCGTCGCCGTGATCCGTCCCGTGAACTCCGCGCCGGGATCGATGCGCACGGTGCGCAGGAGATTGGCGCCCTGGCAGAGCGTCCCCGGGCTCTGCAACGGCTCCCAGGTGCCCGTCGTCCACCGCTCGAGCAGCATCGCCGGCGGGTCGGGGCAGCCGACGACCTCCACCACGTGGTCGCCCAGGTTGCGCAGATGGACGGTGACGGCGGCGCTTCCGTTCGCGAGCTGGTACTCGGTGCGGTCGGTCGTCGCGACGAGCACTTCCGACGGAGTGGCACTGGGCAGCTCGGCGGTCTCGCAGCCGACGAGCAGCGGGAGGAGAGCGAGCAGGCGCAGCGCACGACGGGCGCGCGACGGATGATTCCCTGGCGTGAAACGAATGTGATGCATGCGGTGATTCGAGACCGGCGGCTTCGGACCGCCCAACCCGTCGTCCCCTCGCAGCGTCACGAGCGTCGCGCGCCGCGGCTTGACTTCGTCCCGCGGCGGACGGAACGTCGTGCCCCATGACCAACGCCACGACGACGGAGACGCGGGGCGCGACGCTCGCTCCGGGCTCCGATGCGCCCGTGCTCGAGCGCGGACTCGGTCGGCTCGACGCCACGATGATCGTCGTCGGCTCGATGATCGGCTCGGGGATCTTCATCGTGTCCGCCGAGTCGTCGCGGCTCGTCGGGGCGCCAGGGTGGCTGCTCGCGGCGTGGGCGCTCGCGGGCGTGCTCACGATCACCGGCGCGCTCTCGTGCGCGGAGCTGGCGGCGATGATGCCGCGCGCCGGCGGGCAGTACGTGTTCCTCCGCGAGGCGTACGGCGCCGGCGTCGGCTTCCTCTTCGGGTGGGCGATGCTGCTCGTCGTGCAGACGGGGACGATCGCCGCCGTCGCGGTGGCGTTCGCCAACTTCCTCGGCGTGCTCCTGCCGTGGATCTCCGCGTCGCGCTACGTCGTCGAACCGCTCGTCCTCGGCGGCTATGCGCTGAGCCTGAGCACGCAGCAGCTCGTGGCGGTGGCGATGATCGCCCTGCTCACGCTGGCGAACACGCGCGGGCTCGCCGCGGGGCGATGGATCCAGAACGTCTTCACGGTGGCGAAGACGGGCGCGCTCGCCGGACTGATCGTCGCCGGGATCGCGTTCGGCGTGCGCGCGGACGCGGCGGCGTTCACGAGCGCGTGGTGGAACCCGTGGGCGAACGGGTGGGATGCGCAGCGCGCGCAACCCGAGCTCGCGGCCACGGGCGGGCTCGCGCTCGCGATGCTCCTCGGGCGCGCGATGGTCGGCCCGCTGTTCGCGCAGTCGGCGTGGAACAACGTCACCTTCACCGCCGGCGAGGTGCGCGACCCCGCCCGCAACCTCCCGCGCGCGCTGCTCGCCGGGTGCGGGCTCGTCGTCGCGCTCTACCTGCTCGCGAATCTGGCGTACGTGCTGACGCTGCCGCTCGCGGCGATCCAGCAGGCGCCGCAGAACCGCGTCGCGACGGCGGCGATGACGGTGATCTTCGGCCCGACCGGCACCGTGCTGATGGCGATCGCGATCGTCGTCTCGACCTTCGGCTGCAACAACGGATTGATCCTCGCCGGCGCGCGCGTGTCGTACGCGATGGCGCGCGACGGACTCTTCTTCCGCAGCATCGGCCGGCTCAACGCGCGACACGTCCCCGCGGTCGCGTTGCTCGTGCAGGGGGTGTGGGCCTGCGCGCTCGCCCTCGTGCGCACGGTGCACACCGATCCCGCGACCGGGGCGCGCACCTTCGGCAACGTCTACACGCAGCTCCTCGAGTACATCATCTCGGTGGACCTCGTGTTCTACGCGCTGATGGTGGGGGCGGTGATCGTCCTGCGCCGGCGTCGTCCCGAGCTGCCGCGCCCCTATCGCACGCTCGGCTACCCCGCCGTCCCGCTCCTCTACGTCGCCCTCGCCGCCCTGCTGGTGGTGGACCTGGCCGTGCTGACGCCGGCGACGAGCGGGTTCGGATACCTGCTCGTGCTGACGGGGGTGCCGGTGTTTCTGTGGTGGAAGGGCAGGGGCTGGGGTTAGGGGCTGGGGCACACCCTCGGGATGCGCCGTTCTCCTCCCCGAGCGCAGCATAGCGAAGCGAGAGACCTACTCCATGCCGAGTGGCCCCTCGCGTCCGCTCGGGGGATGACCCGAGGGTGTGCCCCAGTTCCCAGCCCCCAATCCCTACTCTCCCGTCCCTATTGCTAAAAATCCAGCATATGCTAATACTCTAGCACCCAACGCTTCCGGAGACCGACGTGTCCCAGCAGGAGATCCCCGACCTGAGCCGCCGCGAGCGGCAGATCATGGACTACCTCTTTCGTGTGGGTCGCGCGACTGCCGCGGACGTGCTTGGCGGGATTCCCGATCCGCCGAGCTATTCCGCGGTGCGCGCGATGCTGCGAATCCTGGAGGACAAAGGGCACGTTCGGCACGAGGAGGAGGGGCGCGCGTACGTCTACTTTCCCACGACGCGCAAGGAGACGGCGCGCAAGTCGGCGCTGCAGCATCTCCTCCGCACCTTCTTCGACGGATCGACCGAGGAGGCCGTCGCGGCGCTGCTCGACCTCAAGGGCTCACGGATGAGTGGCGACGAGCTCGCGCGGATCGAGCGGCTCGTCGAACAGGCGAAGCGCGAGGGACGCTGACATGCAACTGCCAACGCTGGGCACCGTCGTCCCGCTGCTGCTCGACGCGGCGATTCGCGGCGCGGTGATCCTCGGCGTCGCCGCCCTGCTGGCGCTGCTGCTGCGCCGGCGCTCGGCGGCGACCCGCCACGCCATCTGGACGATCGCGCTCGTGGCCCAGCTCGCGCTCCCCATCCTCGGCGCAACGCTCCCGGCGTGGCGCGTCGCGGTGCGCGGCGTGCCCGGGTGGCTGCTGCCGCGTTCGGGCGACGACGCGGCGCCGATGGCGGAGGGCATGCCGACGCTGGCCGCGGAGCTCCGCGCGCTGGACGCGCGGCGCGACCGGATCGGGCAGGCGGTCGGGGAGAGCGCGGCACCGCTCGGGGTGGAGGCGGGGCGCGCGGCGCCCGGCGCCGCGGGGGGCCCCCCCCAACGGCACGATGCCTCGGCACGCGACGCAGCGCGTCACCGGAACGCCGCGTCCGTCATCGATCGGACCCCGAGCGCGACGTCCACCGCACCCGCCCGTCCGCCCGTGCTCGTCCTGCTCTGGCTCGCCGGGTGCGTCGCGATCCTCGTGCGCTTCGGGATCGGCACCCTCGTCGTCTCGCGTCTCGCGCAGACGGCGCCCCGCGTGCAGGACGGGAGCTGGCTCGCGCTCGCGCAGCGGATTGCCGAGCGGCTCGGGATCCGCCGCCCGCTCACCCTCCTCCGCGGCGACCGCCTCGGCGTGCCGGTGACCTGGGGGGTCGTCTATCCCGTCGTCCTCCTCCCCGAGGAGGCCGACGACTGGTCGGAGGAGCGGCGCACCTACGTGCTCGTGCACGAGATGGCGCACGTGAAGCGGCTCGACGCGCTCACGCAGCTCGTCGCCCAGCTCGCGACCGCGCTCTTCTGGTTCGACCCGCTCGTCTGGTACGCGGCGCGCCGCATGCGCGCCGAGCGCGAGCACGCGTGCGACGACTACGTGCTGCGGTACGGGACGACGCCGTCCACCTACGCCTCCGACCTGCTCGAGATGGTGCGGGCGCTGGGGAGCCCGTCGTACCGCGGCGCCCAGCCAGCCTTTGCCGCCCTCGCGATGGCGCGCCGGTCGGAGTTCGAGGGGCGCATGCTGTCGATCCTCGATCCGCATCTCGACCGGCATCCGCTCCGCCGCCGGGGGACGCTGGCGCTCGCCGCGCTCTCGCTCGCCCTCGTGCTCCCACTCGCCGCGTTCACGCCGACGGCACCCGCCCACACGCCCGCCCGCGTGGAGACGGCGGGGACGCCGGTCGCCGAGCCGGCCATGGGCGCGACCACCGCCGCTCCGGCCGCCGCGGCGCCGGCGCCCGTGGTGAGCTTCTACTCCCAGCAGTCGTCGGAGCGCGTCCCGGCCGGCTCGCCCGCGCCGGCGCAGACCCGGCGCGGCGACCTCCCCGAGGAGTCGATGTGCCGTGTCTCGCGCGACGGCTCCGTGCGGTCGGTGAACAGCTACGTCGAGGACGCGCCCGGGTGGGAGGAGACGCGCATCGTCCTCGCCACGCGCGCGCGCTGCGTGCGCGCCGGCATCCGCGGGCCGATCACGGTCGCCGACGACGAGCGCGAGGTGACCGTGGCCGCGCGCGGCGAGCTGCATCTCGCCGATCGCGCGGCACAGGGGGAGCTCCGCGAGCTGATCGTACGCGCCGACGCGAGCGGGCGGCAGACGCGCATCCATCGCGTCAACGGCGTCGAGCGCCCGCTCGCCGAGGCGCGCCCCTGGCTCGACGAGGTGATCCCGTACCTGCTGCGTGAGAGCGGCATCGAGGCGACGGCGCGGGTCGCCCGCCTCCGCCGCCACGGCGGCACCGACGCCGTGCTCGCGGAGATCGCGCAGCTCACGAGCGACGGCGTTCGCCGCCGCTACTTCGAGGCGCTGCTCGCGACGCCGCGGCTCTCCGCCGCCGACGCGGAGCGCGCCCTGCGGCTCGCCAGCGCGACGATCACGAGCGATGGCGACCTTCGCGCGGTGCTCACGGCGGCGACGAAGCGCGACGGCGGCCAGGGGACGCGCTTCGACGCCGAGACGGTGGGCGAGGCGACGCGCCACATCACGAGCGACGGCGATCTCCGCGCGGTGCTGCACAAGTTCGTCACCCAGGGAGACCGGTCCTTCAAGCTGATGGCGCTGCGCGAGGCGCGCCGCATCTCCAGCGACGGCGATCTCTCCGGGCTGTTGATGGCTGCCGTCCCCTACGTGCTGTCCGGCGACGACGCCGTCTACCAGCGCGAGTTCTTCAAGACGGCGGAGGGGATCACCTCGGACGGCGACCTGGCGAACGTGCTGCTCGCGGCGACGGCGTACGCACGTCCGAACAACGACATCACCGACGGCGTCATCGCCACCTCCACGCGCATCACGGCCGACGGGGACCGCGCGAACGTGCTCGTGCGACTCGCGCAGCGGCGCGTGCTCGGCACGCGCGCGCTGCGGAGGAAGTTCCTCGAGAGCGCCAAGGGGATCACCTCGGACGGCGACTATCGTCGCGTGATCGAGGCGCTGCAGTGAGCCCACGGCGGGACGCGCCTCGGCGTCCCGCCGCACCCGACGTCCCGTGTCTCACCCGGAGGGAGTCCTTCATGTCGGTTCGTGCACTCGTCGTCGCGCGCACTGCTAATTTCCTGACAGGTGTGAGCGCGGCGCTCGCGCTGGGGGCCGGCGCCGTGCACGCGCAGGCGCGCGACGTGGCGCCGGCGCCGCAGCAGGGAGCGGCACGGGCGCCGCTCGCGGTCGCGCGCTCGAGCGCGGCGCTCGCCGTGCGCCCGCCGGAGATCGACGGCAGCGATGCGGACGCCGTGTGGGCGACGGCGCCCGCGATCACCGCCTTCCGCGTCTTCGACCCGGTCGAGGACGGCGATCCGCACTTCCGCACCGACGCGCGCGTCTCGTACGACGCGAAGAATCTCTACGTCTTCGTGCGCGCCTTCGATCCACACCCCGACAGCATCGTCGGCATCCTGTCGCGGCGCGACGTGCGCACGACGTCCGACCAGCTCAAGGTGATGATCGACTCGTATCTCGACCGTCGCACCGGGTACGAGTTCGCCGTCAACCCCGTCGGCGTGAAGCGCGACTACTACCTCTACGACGACGGCGTCGAGGACGGCTCGTGGGACGCGGTGTGGGACGTCGCCACGCGCATCGACTCGCTCGGCTGGACGGCGGAGTTCCGCATCCCGCTCTCGCAGCTCCGCTTCCCGCCGCGCGACGAGCACACCTTCGGGCTGATGATCATCCGCGACGTGGGCCGGAGCAACGAGCGCATCTCCTGGCCGGGGCTCCGTCCGTCGCGACCCGGGGTCGCCTCGCAGTTCGGCGAGATCGCGGGGCTCCGCGGCCTCGGCTCGCCGCGACGGCTCGAGGTGGCGCCCTATGCGCTCACGCGCAACATGAGCGAGCCCACCGCCACCGGCTTCGGTCGCGCGCAGCGACAGTCGCTCGGCGCGGACGTGAAGTACGGGCTCACCTCGAACCTCACGCTCGATCTCACGGTGAATCCCGATTTCGGGCAGGTCGAGGCGGATCCGGCGCAGCTCAACCTCACCGCCTTCGAGCCCTTCTTCGAGGAGCGGCGCCCCTTCTTCCTCGAGGGGACCGGCATCCTGCGCAACGGCGGCAGCGATCGGCTCTTCTACTCGCGCCGCATCGGCCGCGCCCCCCAGCTCGGCGGGCTGGTGGCCGACCCGACGGCGGAGATCCCGGGCGCGAGCACGATCGTCGGCGCGGCGAAGATCACCGGGCGCCTCGAGCGGGGGACCTCGATCGGCGCGCTCGCGGCGATGACCGACGACGAGCGCGTCGCCGGCACGCTGATCGAGCCGCGCACGACCTACGGCGTCGCGCGCATCGCCCAGGACCTGCGCGGCGGCGAGTCGGGATTCGGCGTGATGGCGACGCAGGTGCATCGCGACCTCGCGACGGACGACGCGCGCGCGATCCTGCGGGCCGACGCGACCACCGGCGGCATCGATCTCCGGCATCGCTGGGGGAAGGGGACGTACTCCCTGTCGGCGTCGCTCGAAGGGAGCGTCGTCGCCGGCTCGCGCGAGGCGATCGCCCGCACGCAGCGCGCGGGGGTGCACTACTACCAGCGCCCCGACGACGACCTCGTCTACGACACGACGCGCACCTCGCTCACCGGCTCCGCGCTGAGCACGCGCTTCAACTATCGGAAGGGGATCCTCGCGATCAACTCGGGCTACTCGCGCATCACGCCGGGGTTCGAGACGAACGACGTGGGGTTCCTCTCGCGCGCGGACCTGCAGGACAGCTACGTCGAAGTGCTCTTCCGCTCGCGTCAGCCTCGGCATTTCTGGCGGCAGGCGACGGCGACGCTGTACACCAACCATCGGTGGACCGCCGACGGCATGTCGCTCAACCACATGATCGACGGCTGGTTCGACGTGACGTTCAGGAACCAGACAGGGGTGTTCGCCGAGTACTGGTACGACAACTGGGGCGGCTCGATGTGCGACCGGTGCAGCTTCGGCGGCCCCGCGGTGCGCCAGTCGCCCAACCACAACCTGCTCGTGCAACTGACGGGCGACGCGCGGAAGCGCGTCTCGCCGATCGTCGCCGTCTTCGCCTACACCGGCGACGAGGGGCGGGCGAACCTCTGGCGCGTGCGCCCGCTCGTGCGGCTGCGCCCCGCGGGGAACGTGACGGCCGAGCTGGGCGCGCGCTACGAGCGCAACCGTGACGACGATCAGTTCCTGGACAACGTCGTCGAAGACGGGCGCGCGCGCGCTCTGTTCGCGCACCTGAGCCAGCACACGCTGAGCTTCCAGGCGCGGCTCGACTACACGCTGCGCCCGACCGTGTCGCTGCAGCTGTACGCGGAGCCGTTCGTCACGACCGGCGCCTACTCGAACGTGCGCGAGCTGACGGTGCCGCGCGCCGAGCGCTACCTCGACCGCTTCACGCCGTACGTGGGCGGCGTGCCGGCCGCCGACTTCAACGTCAAGCAGCTCCGCACGAACGCCGTCGTGCGCTGGGAGTACCGGCCGGGCTCGACGCTGTTCGTGGTGTGGTCGCAGGCGCGCGACCAGTTCGATCGCGACCTCGGCGACTTCGCGGCGGGGCGCGACTACCGCAACCTCTTCGCGGCGCGGCCGGACAACGTGTTCCTCGTGAAGGCGTCGTACTGGTTGGGAATGTGAGCGGCAGGGGCTCGGGGTTCGGTGCTCGGTCAGTTCACGGAGGGAACCGAACACCGAACACCGAGCTCGCGCCACTTGACGGATCCGACTTCCGCGTCGTATCGTCCGAGCACAATCGACGTACGCCGTGGTGATTTGCCGCCTCTTGCCGCCACGTAAAACAAGGTGCTAAAACGCGATCCCGCCCGGCGGCAGTTCGTTCGCCCGGGCGATTTTCGTCTCGGGGGCGAGCGGGGCGACCGTGCGTCGTGAGGTCGCGACCGGTCGCCGCCGCGAGAGATCTCGCCGGCCGCTCGACGCAGAGCGGCCGGTTTCCGTTCGACGCCGCGCATCGCACCACCAGGAGGCATCCCATGACCAGCACTCGCACGCCGGACACGCTGTCGATCGCCGGCGACGCCAAGGGGTACGCGAATCCGACGAAGCTCGTCACGACGGAGTGGCTCGCTTCCCACCTCGACGACCCGTCGCTGCGCATCCTGGAGTGCGACGAGGACGTCCTCCTCTACGACCTCGGACACATCCCGGGCGCGCAGAAGATCGACTGGCACGAGGATCTCAACGACGCGCTCACCCGCGACTACGTGGGGCGCGCCGAGTTCGAGGCGTTGCTGCGCCGGCTCGGGATCGACGAGACGACGCCGGTCGTCTTCTACGGCGACAAGAACAACTGGTGGGCGGCGTACGCGCTCTGGGTGTTCGAGCTGTTCGGCTTCACGAACGCGCGGCTCCTCGACGGTGGACGCGTGAAGTGGGAGCAGGAGGGGCGGCCGCTCGTCACCGAGAAGAAGCGCTTCACGGCGTCGACGTACACGGCCG
>Ga0182741_1006455_pt1 | contig 10242 bp, 2 predicted proteins | sample eDN5th37CBELigOP_FD_128874 | JGI IMG/M metagenome (GOLD analysis project Ga0182741, IMG submission 128874) | Enriched Organic Plus compost microbial communities from Emeryville, California, USA - eDNA 5th pass 37_C BE-Lig OP (version 2) (version 2) ...
GACCTCTGAATCGGATGTCACACACATCCAGGAGGAATCGAAAATGTACCGTGTCACCCAGGACGCTTTGCAGTTCGTTGTGCCACATCTGGGTCGTCAAGTTATCCGCGTCACACTGAAGGATGTGGTTGACCTACTCCGCCACACTGAAGACGGCCGTCGTCTGACTGAGTTCTCGCTCCAAACCAAGGCTCAAATCGCTGCACGGGCACAGTGTGGTCTCGATACCGCTGTTATCAAGTCACAGCTACCGGAGGGTGGCAACAGCGCTGCATTGGACTTCTGGCTCTCGACCAAGGACCTCTCCTACGCCGAGTACCAGGCACTTGAAGCAGCTGGCAAATTCAAGCAAGCTGAGGGCACCGAGTCCAAGGCCGATGATATCAAGTTCCCTCTTTCGCCTCTTTCGCCTGCTCACCTCGGTGAGGTGCAGCTCGGCTCAGTTGTCCTGGAGCTACCCGTTGAGGAGCTTCCTGAGGGCGTTTCCAATCGTGTGCTCTGTGCCGCTTGGCTAACCTTCAACAATCTGTCCCTCATGGTTGACAAGTCCGAGAAGAACTCACTGCTTGAGGCGCTTGATCCCCAGCCCATCGCGGATGGAGCTGAGGCCACCGACTTGACGGAGTCCGCAGACTCTGCAGAGGCTAGCCCAGCAGCAGCTGCTTCCCCATAAGCCTAAGTGTAAGTGTAACTGAAGAAACTACAAAGCTCCATTATCCACCGAGTTCACAATGAATTCTCAATCATTTGTATCACTGCCATAAACTAGTTCTGCCATTTTCCAGCCCGCTCAGAGCGGTGTGTGTCGTGACCGGCCTCGAAAAGCCGCCATGGAGTGGGTTCGAAGAGCCCAATTGCGTAGAATTTCAGTATGTTGGGATATCACGGCGTGGCAGTGTGGCATTCAAATCAACCCGATTAGACGATGTAATGCGCGTATAACAACTCATTCATTGTATTATAACCCTACAACAATCATTCTAGGACGGTAATAACCTGCCCAAATGAGCAAACCCCGTCTTTCCGTCCGCTTCAGTGACGAAGTTGAGGCCGCGCAGCGCGCTGCGGAGGAGATCGCTCAGCGTAATGCACTCTCACAAGTTGAAGCATCTGAGACAGGCCAGCCGAGCAAGGAACTCAACCTCTTCATCACAGACTACCAGGGAAACCTCTTCGGAATTGCGGTGCAGAGCCCACACCCAGACCTCTCCACGGCATTTGATGAAGACGAGACCGTGGACCACGACGCAGAAGAGATTGCGGCACTGCAGAAGAGTAACCCTCTCCGCGCGCTGCTTAATCGTTACATGAATGTCCAGGACGAGACTCCCAAGGCCCAGAGCACGATGAAGCTCCAGCCGTTCGCTGCGGGAGAAATTCATGCAGGTTGCATTCGTGGTGTGGCGGTGTTTGGCTCATTTGTGATCACCGGTGGTGATGACGAGAGCCTTCGCATTTGCCGACGCAACAAGCATATGCTCCGCAAGTTCTCTGAGTACGGTGCGCTCCACAAACACGACTCATCTATCGCCTATGTTACTTTCACTCCAGACGGTGCGCTGCTGCTTTCGGGCGATGCTGAAGGATTCATCTATGTCTGGTGTACGAAGCGATGGGAGTGTATCGGCGTGCTCACGGGTCACCGCGGCGCCATTCTCGGTATCACGGTACACCCTACCTCCCCTGTCGCCATGTCGATTGGCAAGGACAATGTGCTTCGTGTGTGGGACATCCGTCCGGGGCAATTCAAGCAGGTGGTCTATGTGACCCTTGAGACGGTTATGCCGGTTTGGGGCACTGTCCCTCAGGTGGCCCTTGGACTCAAGTTCTCTCCCGAAGGTGAAACTTACGCAGTCGCTTATCCTCGTCATCTCACGATATATCGCACAGGTGGTTCAGCAGCGGTGCGAATATAGGACGCCATGAATTTGAAGATTGTCTCGTTCAGCTACGTAACCGAGACAATTCTTGCAATCGGCGCAGAAGATGGTTCCATCTATCTCTACGACATCGCCGATGGGCTCGAAGAGTCACTGAGGTTGGAGCAAGAGGCAGAGGCAGACGGCGAAGAGCCCGAAGCTGAAGAGGAAGAAGAGCAAGAGACGAAGTATGACGATGATGAGGCAGAAGAGGAGTCCAGCCCGTCCCTCTCAGGAAGGAAAACACGACCAACCAAGCCCATTCAGCCTGGAAAGAAGATCGGCGTGCTCACTGGAGGTCATCGCAATCGCGTCCGCTTTGTCCAAACGGCCCCCGCAGATGCCGCGGCAGAGCTGTCAGCAGCATATCCTCCACTCGAGTCTTCAAGCAAATTTGCGTCACGAGACATTGTCCTTGATACCTTCTTGTTCAGTGCGTGCTCCGACGGTCTGATTGTTGCTTGGCGTGTGGTACTTTCCAAGCCCAAGCCTGTTTCCGCGAAGGGTAAGCCAGCACAAAAGGGCAAGGGCAAAGAGCAAGAGGTCAAGACAAGCGAGCCAAGTTCAGAGGACGAGCTCCAATTTGACTTCAAATCTGTTTCCAGTGTCAATACCAAGGCTCGTATTACTGGCTTCGCTATGAACATCAACAGCTTGACCGAGCCCAAGCCCCCGGCGACGTATCGTCAGTGCCCCCCAGTTCTAGAGTTCCCCCGAACCAAGCGCAGCCGTGCGTATGAGCAAGATGACGTGGCTGCAGCTGCAACCCGCCACAACAAGCGCATCCAGCGTGAGATGAGATATGGCGTGAAAGGTGGACGCAGGAAGGGCGAGGACTCGGACGAGGAGGAGTTGTATGCAATGTCGCACTCGGCTGAGCGCTATTATGACGGGGACGCAGAGTCAAAGCGAGGCAAGGATTCGAAGAAGACTAAGATTGATCGACAGGCCATGTATGGCCGAGGTGGATTCAAGGCTAAGCAGGAAAAGGCCAAGCAGCTCAAGCAGCAGCATGGCCATAAAGGGAGCTCAAAGCCGTTTGGTAAGAGGCGCTAAAGACGTGCCTCTTTCTCAAGTGACATGATAGTTTGACGTTATATTGCATAAACCTCCTTGCTTTTATTTGCACCCCATGCTCCTTGATGAATGCAGCTTTGGATCCGGTTTCCCAAGCCTGGGTAGAAACAATAATTTTTTGTGCCAAAGATCTCCGCCATCGTTACCAACAAAGGCGGTTGCCCTTACCATAGGTCAACAAAAATACACTATAGTACGACACATACTCCACTGTAGCTCTCATCTGCAAATTATGTCTGCGTTTTATCGAGCCGATTCCGCGCCAGAGCCGAGACCCGCCAGGACTTGATCCAGTCCGGTCCTCTCCCCCACGGGGTATTCGTCCTGGCCCGGATTTGGGTTGTCAGTCAGTCAGTGACCAGGAGTGCTCTGGCAATGTTTCGAGTGATATTTCGTGTGACCTGCGGAGTGTGACTGCGCGTTGACCCTAGAAACAAGTTACAACGGGTTAGATCCTGCGAGCTGTTCCAGCGGATCCTCGTCTGGACCACAGGATCAACTCAATCTTACGTCCCAGAAATGCCACCCCGAAGAGGTTCTCTCAAGGCACGATTAGGGTCGTTGGGGCAGTTGCTTGGGATACTCCCTTTTTGACGCGCGCTCGCCAGGAAAACCAAACTGCTATGCCATACTTGATGCTATTGCAGAAGCGCGTGGTCGCGTCTGGATGACCACATAATCAAGCCTGAATCGTGGACTTCCCACACTGCGAAGAGGAGCACACATTCGTTTCGGGGGCGAGGACGGTGCCAGAGATGGATATGATACTGTGACGGAGTTAATGTCGGGACTGGCGCTGACTGGCGTGGCTGCTGCGACCTCAAATGCTACACCGACTGCTGCGACCTCAAATGCTACACCGACTGCTGCGTACTCGCAGTGACTCTGTCCTGTGACGACTGCTGCGAACATATCTGCATATCTGCATCCACGCGGCTAGACTAGAGTAGCGTGTGGTAGTATACGGCGGGGTGGAACGATCTTAACTTCATCACAGGCTTGCCTCGTGCAACCAGAGAATCCACGGAATAGGAGTTGCTTACCATGTTCCTTTCACAATCACGATTCTAGATTGACCCTACGGTCCTGCAATGTTTCCATTTGGCCCGAGCAACCCAGCGCAAGGTACTGGCCAGATTTCTGGCTCAGACACGGCGCTAGGTTCCAGCTTTATTCCAGGGGCAAGCGGTACAAATGCGAAACCCTCAATGCGCGCCGTCACGACTCACTTTACTCCGCTGTGGAGCCGGAGGCCCATCGCACATACGACAACGGAATGGACCAATGTGCCCTTCAGTCTCCTGCTCTCTGAGACCCTTCGGCAACCATGGTCAATAACATACTCTAAGGCTGAAATCGAAGAGCCTTCGGACGATTCCACGCAATCTTCTCATGTACAGAACCACCCTATTGACGAAGCGGATATTGTCGGACTAGAGGCCGACACGCCAAAGTGGCGGTCGAAATTCGCTGTGGGAATGCAACTTGATTGTTTGGACAAGGTCAGCATATGGTATTTCGCTGAAATAGTCGACATGAGTGCAAGCAAAGTAGTTGTTAGATTTGATGGGTGGGGTCCACAATTCAACGAGGAAATTGACATTGATTCGCACCGTTTGGCGCCCTTCGGCACGTATGCAGTTCCGGAGAGCCGGAAAGCACCCAATTCCTACAGTTTGTCGCTGGACGAGAACTTAAAAAAATTGGCTGAGGTGCGACGAGAGCGCAAGGCACTAAAGGAGGCGCGTGGAACAGTCGAAGGCAAGGATAGCTCAAAACAAGGTCCTGCTAGGCCAGCCGACCCATTTCTTGACGCGTATCTTTCGATGCCCACAAGCCAGCCCAACGATACACCCCGTGATACGATGTTCTTTCAATCTGCAAACTTAGGTGTCACGCAGGCCCTAAACGACCTAATTGGCGCCTGGTGTTGGCCAAACGCGTCCACAGTCTGTGAATCGTATCGAGAGTTCGCCGAGAATTGCGCTCATGCATCTGACGTCACAGATTGGGTATCACTTACTCTGAGCGATTTGCCAGAAGAGGCTGGAGCTCATGATCAAGGCGAAATCCACCAGGCGGAGGATGCACCACAGAGCACTCACGCATCTGTAGCACCTTTGGCAGACCAGGCTAAGCCACAGGCATCACAAGAAGAGAAGCTTTCGAAAGTACGTACCTCCACAGCAGATGGGCACCTCGATCAGAAGCGCGAAGTAGGTTTCCGAACAGCTGTCTTGAGAGACATCACAACCCGACTCCTACGAGGTCTTCTAGGTCCCCCCAAGGTGGAGCCCGCGGCTGAAATCGCCTTACATCTTGAGGGCAACCCACCACCAGCAGGATTGTCTAGCGCGACAAATTCAAGTTCGCCCGCGCCTTGTAGAGGAACGTCTGCATTTGAACAACCATTTTCAGCAATGTTTCGTGGCCTGGTCAGGCCAGAATCAGGGTCTGGATTGTTCTCCCGCCCCTCAGGATTTCCAGATGCTCATCACGGAAGCGCCCAAGCTGCATTCTTCTCGGGTAGACCTTTGGGTAGCTCACTCCAAGGTAATACGATCTTCGGTGCACCATTAGGTGGTAATGTTCCCTTTGGTGGTAGGCCTCTTGGTAGTGCACCCTTTGGTGGGACGCCTCTTGCGGCTTTTGGTGCAAACTTTCCAGGACGGACGACTCCCGGACAACCCAATGGTCTGGCGTTCATGCCATTCTTTGGATCATCGACCGAGCCGACGGCGTCAAGCCAAGAGCAGCCACAGCGGCTGTTTGGCTCGTCTGCGTCTCCTAACTCCCCTGCCTCGCCTGCCTCGCCAACTTCACAACAGGAGTCGATCTGGAGGACCAATTCTCTGGCTGCCCTTAGAAAGCCTTTGCCAAAGACGATAGATCTAGTAGCGTTGAGTGACTCGCGTGCGACACAGCTTAGCACAGCTGTCGAGGACGCAGCGAAGACGTTCCTGCATCTCTCAGCAACATCACAACCACCTGTGCTTACACATCAGTTCCCCACTCCGTATCCTCTGGATGACTCTCGAATTATGTGTATGCAGGCTGAAACGATCCTGAGGTCAGGTGCGGCTTCAAATCAGTCCTTGGCGCGCGTTGCACTTGCTCGGGCCTGCGTCTTAGCGGCGCTGCAGCTCGCTCATATTGCAGAGAACTCAAGGTCAGACGATGCGCTCACCTCTGTTCTTGAAACGTACACACTGCAACGCCGCAGATTAGCCTCTCTCCTCAAAGAACTTCGTGGAAGGCCCACGCGAACTCTGTTAAGGCCGACGGTGTGGGAGTTGACAGCTGTGCACGGCGGAGAATCAACTAGTGCTCGTGTCTCAGCGGAGCTCCCGTCAGTTCAGCCTGTCGATACAATCCCCCTCGAGTCAATCGTTCGTGCCATGTTCGGCGATGAGCGAATCGGGCAGCTCCTCATGTTCCAGTGGATGCAGCCCACGCTCAGCCAAAAAGCCACAATTGCTTCTCCTATGTTTAGAACCACTCGTCCCTCGTTCATTCAGACTGTTATTTGTCATCTCAGATCGCTTCGAAGCTCAGGTTTTAATTCTGCCAACGTAGGGCCAGTGGCACTCAAACGCGCATTGGATGACTTTACAGCCAAAGAAGACAATGCGCTTGCTCTCTCTTGGAGTAAGTTTACGGACTATGTCCGTGATGGAACGTGTGGTCCTGACGATATTGGATACATAGTGCGATTTGGCTTGGCTTGGCTCGCCCAGCTCGATGCCAAAAATCGTCAGAATGAGTCTGGCTCAGCAGACCATGGTGCGCACTGCAACGACTTGTCCATCTTGGTTCAACAACTGCTCAAAGCAGCAGTTCTTTCAGGACGAGCAGACTCCATATTGGTCGTAATTCGGTGGTTGCTGGAGCGTCATCTCCTGCCAGCCATCCTGCCAACGCAGTCATCCGTACCCGATGGCGTCGCCTTAGCGGTGGCCCAGCCGCTGTTAAGTCTCCGGGAAATTGTGAACGATGGTGCCAAGCTATGGTCTCGTGCAGTTTTGCAAACGCCAAGAATTGCACATGAAGTTCACATGGCCGCTCTACATCCCGCCCAAAGCGCCATCGGATCACTTGACCCTCGTACCCCTTTGACGATTGCAGATACAAATCACTCTTCTGCCATATCCGCAACAAAATGCGCATACTCTTCGCTACCGAGCTCGTGCAACACTGCTAATGATAGCGCTCACGCAACTTCCGCCGCAGAGGGCATTGATATGAGTCCTTGGTGCAGTGAGCGAACATGGACGCCAAACAACCGCCAAACTGACACCGGAGATATCCTGTTAGACAATTATGCCAAGTTCGTGAAGGATGAGTCGGCTACATTGATGAATTCGCTGGATGTTCTCACAACGTTACCCGCAGCCGCTCGAAGATCACAAATCTACCATCAGTTGCTCGGACCAAACCTATCCCGTCAGTTGGATGATAACGTGATATTTTCTTCTCCCTTCACTTCAATGTCAAACGTTCCATCATCGTTGGCATCTGCGTGTGACGCCTTCGCGCCACGGGTCGCTGCAGATGCCGAGGGAGCGTTCTTATACGTCTTACGAAGCGATCTAGGTCTAGTCAAAATGGGTACTGGTAGGTCGGGTACCGTCGCTGGTCAAATCTACAAAACAAATCGGCATCTCGCTCTGCACAGTGGGGGGCACTTGTGCTATATCCCACAACGGACTGCCTTGCGAAGAGTTAGAGTTGCCTCTGAATCCGGTAGCGATCATATGAAAGAGAAACTGGAGAAGGGGGTGGAGCCAGCTGAGCTACTTTTGCGCTCTCCATTGCTGCCAAGGCGGCTGCTGAGAATTGACTTGGATACCTTACGCATCCTTCCAACTGCGTATGCTATTCTAGGTCAAGACGCTGTTGATCATATTGTCAAAACTCAGGCGCATGATACCAGTCTTGCGAAGACCCTCACGCGGAGGTTCAAAGAATGCCCTCTTCCTCCGCAGCCATCCGGCCAAGCGTGGGAGATTCCCATTCCTGTGAGTGCTACGCTCTCAAAACCGCAACATTCTACCAACCATGACGAAATCGGCTCAGCGGTCCGGAGACTACGTCTTACGTCAGCAGATCAACAACATACTGTGCCTCTCATTGCGGATGGAATGCTTGTTTCAATTACTGTTCCATATCGCGTAAGATCTTCGCAGGCCATAGACCCCCACGAACGGCAGGAGAATCAGCCCTCCCAAACATCAACTGCTAGCGACTCAGCTGGTGTGCCTGAGGCGGATCAACACCTTGAACTTTCGGCCCGGGCACAACCCACAGCTATAGTATCGGATGTTTCCCATGATGCTTCGGAGGAGGTACCACACCTGTCGATAGACAACACCGCTACCTCTGCAGGCCGACCGTCAAGGTCTTCCTCACTTAAGTATGTTGAACGAAGGTACATGGCCATTGTGGTTGCTCAGCACTGCGAGACAAGTTCCGCCCTCGTTAGACTTCTTGAACCAATTTCGCTTGCAGATGCATGCATCCCGAGAAGCGCCAAGGTTCCCTCAGAGTCTAGCTCAACGACTGAAGGCTCGCCAACTATTGATGCTGGAGCTTTAGTTTGGCTTCCCATTCCAAGTCTCCAGCCTTGTGTGCTCCCGCCGGCACTCGTCAGAGCGCTAAATATTCCTTATGATAGGGGCAGTCACGAATTGGGCTCGCTCACGTCGGCACTGATTGCTTGTGGCTATCTCCCCTCACACATTCGTGCCCTGATCGAAGATGCCATCCTGTCTCAATCGTGGGTACAAGGTAGTATTGTGAGGATCAGTTGGAGTTACGGTCTTAAATTCGAAGGAAGTCATATCTACCTTGTACAACGCGCGCTTTCTGAAGAAGATCAAAACTTATTGAAACGAAGCCTACGGAGAGACAGACAACCATCTAAACCCATTAGGCGCTCTTCAGAACCCCGAGGCGACCTAGCTGCAGTCGAGGACGAGGACTCACCTGACGAGGTCTCGGCAGTTAACCCAGAGACGTCATATGCAACTCGTGCAGATACGCAAGACGTTGCCAGGTTCGTTTTAGAGGCCGCAGGAGAGGGTGTATCAAATGCGGAGCGCATCCTTAATCGAGTCCGCACTGGCCTCAGAGCAGCAACCCACGCCGCACAACGTCATGAAATGGCGATCAGGTGGTTCACATCAGAGCGCTCCGAAGTCCCTGCAGCCAATGTGACAGAAAGCGAAGAAACCACTGACTTGAATGATGCGTTGGCGGAGGAATTAGTATTTGCGTTTGCGGTGGATCCTCAACCGGAGAACGACGAGAAGCTGGATGAGGAATCCAAGGCTTGTAAAATCAGGCCTCGCTTATCACCCTTCTCTCCCTCTTCACTCGATGCGTCAAAGTCCTCTGCGATCCCAGAGGAATTTGGCGCATCGGGCCAGTTGGGCTCGCCGGCTGGCGAACCCAACTCCATTCGCTCCCCTCTCTTCACCCAACTAGGACGATCTGTGCCAACAGCGCCTATCGGAACGTACATTCCCTTGGTTCGACCTGGTAGCAAACTCTATCAAACCTCATTAAAGTCTGTCGATAGAGTTACGCTCCAAAGCTTCCAAGACCACATGAGAAGCATCTCAGAAGCTCAGAAAGCGCGTAATGAGTTGATCATTCTACCAAACGATCCAAGACACAAAGAGTTCCAAGTTGTGTCCCTTGCCTCGCCCTTCTTGTCAACAAATGCGAAGGGCAAGTCGGATGTGCCAATGCAGGTTTCAACTCTAGCAATCATAGCTCGTAACGTTTCCAGCGTGCCTCATAATGGTGTTGGCGTCAGAAGCCTTGTATCACCAACTGAGCCCACAGTAAGCCATGAGCAAGGCCCTGATTTTACGGGCCCGATGTACTGGGACGCTGGTCGCAATGAACTTGTGCTCATGTACGTCTTCCAGCCAAATCTTGCGACATCCGTTCCACCTTCGAACTCCCCATGGAGTGGTGCTTTCTACAATGAGCGCGTTAGCTCCGGGTTGACCGAAGCAGTAACCCCAAGGGTGAAGCTCGTGTCGTATGTGCTGAACCCTGAATGCTTATTCCCCATTAGACCATCATCCAGGATCAGCGAGGTGACGGATGCGGACCATGCAAGCGGCAAAGTGTATGAGCGAGTTCGGGCATTGGTGTATTCCGACTGGGAGGAGAGCAGAGTCTCAGAATTGCGGGCAACTTTGGGAGCATATCCCGATTGCTTCCTGCGCCCCAA
>Ga0182741_1006456_pt1 | contig 10242 bp, 13 predicted proteins | sample eDN5th37CBELigOP_FD_128874 | JGI IMG/M metagenome (GOLD analysis project Ga0182741, IMG submission 128874) | Enriched Organic Plus compost microbial communities from Emeryville, California, USA - eDNA 5th pass 37_C BE-Lig OP (version 2) (version 2) ...
CCCGCGCCCTGGAGGTACAGCAGGTTGTTGATGGCTTCTGCGTGGTTCGCCAACGTGAGGATCTCGATCTGTGCCATGCAGGCAACCTATCGAGCGGGCTCTGCTCCCCCACACCCGAGAGCATTCACTCCGAGTCGGCGCCGAGCGCTCGCTCGTAGGCGGCCCGCACCTCGGGGTTGAAGCAGACGAATTGCACGTGTTCGACGTCGGTCGGGGTTGACCGCACCGTGGCCGCCGCGATCTCGGTCGCGGCCCGGATCGGATAGCCGTACACCCCGGTCGAGATCGCCGAGAACGCGACCGACCGAGCGCCCACCTCGTCGGCTCGTTCCAGCGAACGCCGGTAACACGACACCAACAGCTCGGCCTCACCGCGATCGCCACCGTGCCAGACCGGTCCGACCGTGTGGATCACCCACCGAGCCGGAAGGCGGAAGCCCGGCGAGACCTTCGCGTCGCCCGTCTCACACCCGCCGAGAGTGCGACAGAACTCGAGTAGTTCGGAACCTGCGGCGCGGTGAATCGCACCGTCGACGCCGCCACCGCCCAACAACGACGAGTTCGCCGCGTTCACAATCGCATCGACATCCAACACCGTGATGTCGCCAGTAGTAATGCTCAGCTCCACGCAGGAGAGTCTCGCGGACACCGTATCTACGGTCACGATCGAAATGGGCGCCGAACCCCTGGAGCGGTTCAATTGCTGCGTCGCGCTACGGGCGACCCCTCAGATCGGCCCGCATAGGGCATCTGACTACCGCCTGGCTCATCGCTCCACTTGACGCTCGGACCTGCCGAAGAACACGGCATGGGTCTGCGATCCAAGCGCGTCGGATACACCGAAGCCCGCAAGCGTCGTGGCGCGTTCTACCGAGATAACTGGTGGGCGCTCACCTTGCTCTCCACTTGTGCGTTCATTTGGCTGATTCCAGCCGCCCTGTTCCTCCCCGCACCGTGGCGTGATTACGTGATTGGTGCCACGGTGGCGATCGTTGTGCTCCTCAGCATCTTCTTCGCTGGGACATTTACCGGAGCCTGGAACCGCTGGATGGGTGGCGTCGCCGAGGACAACACGAGCGAATCTCTCAAGCGGTTCAAGCGCCAGGGCTACCGAATCTACGAGAACGTGCCCGCGGATGGCTACGACATCGACCATGTGCTCGTGGGAGTCGGTGGGATCCTCGCACTCGAAACGAAGTGGAGCTCGATGCCACTCGGCGTTGATTGGAAGCGATCTGATCAGATGCAGCGCTGGCTTGGCGTCACCCAAGCTCGTTCACGACGCATCCGAGTCGTTGCTCGGCGCCCAGTCACACCGGTTCTCGTGGTGTGGGGTCCCGCCGCCCACGACCTTCCTGAGGGTCTGTCCGAGGTCGGCGGCGTGTGGGTCGTGATCCCGCGCCGTGGAGAACTCGACCTCGAAGCACTGCTCGCATGCGACTACACACCCGACGACGTCGCGGACATCACTCGTCGTCTCGACAAGTACGTCGCGACCGTCACGCCGATTGCCGACCGTCCACCCTCAACCCCGCGCGTTAACCGAGCAGCCAGTTGAGTTCGGTGCGGAGATCGTCGGGATTCATGTCGGGCGTGGGTTCTGTCACGTAGATCTCCCACAATGTGTCACCCGGGACCCGACCTTGCGCCTGGATCCACTCGGCCAGCTGTCCCCACGAATGACCGAGGTGGTCGTACGCCCCCTCGTGCACGACGCGCGCCACTTCTCCGGCCGGCAACGAGCTCGCGATCACGTCGCTCGCTGCTTCGACGGGTTGCGCGGTCGGGAACCCCACCTCGAGATCAACCGTCTCGGTCGGCTGCCCGTGATAGCAGGCGAACGCCGCACCGGCGAAGGCCACGCCCTGCGCGCCGAGCGTCTCGGCCAAGTGCCCAAACGTGCGGTCGAAGAACGCGGGCAGCTCGTTCATGGCCACCGTGTCGCGCACCACGGCGGTGGTCACCGCGCTCACGGTCACGATCTCGGGCGCCGACCTCGTCCCGTCCATGCGGCCCACGCTACGACTCCGCCGCCCCGATCGCACCCCCTGAGCAACGGTCGTATCCCAGGCCTACGCTCGCCCCATGATCAAAGCAGTACACACCCTCATCTACTCCGACGACGCCCCCGCCACCCGAGACTTCCTACGCGACGTGCTCGGCTGGCCCTTCGTAGAAGAGACCAGCGCCGGCGAAGGGTGGCTGATCTTCAACACCGGCCCGAGCGAGCTCGGTGTGCATCCCACGGTCTCCCAACACGGCGACCACACCCACGAGACCACGCGGCATCACGAGATCTCGTTCGTGTGTGACGACCTCGAGGCCACCCGCGCCGAGCTCGAAGCCAAAGGCGCGACGTTCGACGGCCCCACGGTCGACCGCGGATTCGGGCTCACCGCCATGTTGCAGGTGCCGGGCGCCGACCCGATCCTCATCTACCAACCGTTCGGCGAGACCGCGTACGACGCCTGACGCGGTCCTCGGGCGGCGCGGCTGGTTCCGGGCGGTGTCGTACCCCGATGCGAGACTCCTCGCATGGGATTCGGACAAGCCGCGGGACCACCGGCATCGGCCGCGCAGATCCGTGAGCTGCTCGCGCTCCTGCAAGCGGCTGGTCATGAGGACTTCCGCGACGCGCGTCGGCCGATGGGCTTCACCCAGCGTCAGGCGGGCGGCAAGTTCACGCGCGACGAAGCGGCCGCGTTCATTGCCGAGCTCGAGTGCATCACCGAGGCCGCGGAACTCGGCGGCGAAGCCCCCGAACGCCCCGTCCCTCCGCCGCGCCTGACCGCGGCGGAGAAGACCTTGCGCGGCATGCGCGACGAACAACTCGCCGCCGAGCTCCAACGCCGCGGCTGGATCGTCATCGAGCCGTAGGGCGTACCGCGGATTGTCTGACCCGACGACTGCCTACAAGCGCACAGCACACCTATACAGGTCCCCTTGCCAGAGGGTCGCACCTCCGTGGGACCCTTCCGGAATGCAAAGCACCGCAACGGCGAACTGGTACCCGGACCCCGACGACCCGTCTCAGCTCCGCTACTGGGACGGCTCCCGCTGGACTGAGCATCGATCTCCTGCGACGTCAGGGGTCACCGCCGGCGCACCGCCGGAAACCGGAACCAGCGATCCCGCTCAGAACTCAGGATCCGTACCGGATCAGCCCGGACGTGCGAGGGGTGGACTCTTCGGCGGAAAGAAGGCACTGGAACAGGAAGTCGAAGAGCTTCGAGAGCTCGTCGCTGGGTTTGGATATGCCGAGCGAACCGAAATGCAGCGTCAAATAGATGAGCTGACGGCTCGCCGCGATGCACTGACCGCAGAGATCGCCGCGACTCAGGCAGACCTCGACGAAATGCGGACTGTCCTTGTCGTCGCACGCGAGGAGCAGATGCTGCAAGAGGTTGGGGTCTACGACTACCACCACGTTCTTGAGAACGCGGTGGCGTATCAACTCAAGCTGGACTCGATCCGCCGTCGCATCAAAGAAGTGTGCAAGGCCGATGGTGGCGCTGTAACCGGAGCCACCGCCTGGACAGTCAACGGAAGCGCCTCACAGGGTCGGAAGATGGTGCGGGAGTTTTCGAAGCTGCTTCTCCGTGCATACAACAACGAGGCCGACGATCTTGTGGCACGGCTTCGGCCATACAAGCTCGAAGCATCCGTTGACCGCCTCATCAAGTCTCGTGCGACGATCACGAAACTCGGCGCGACGATGAGCATTCAGATCAGCGAGGCCTACCACGAGTTGCGTGCGGAGGAGCTCGTCCTCACCGCCGACTATCTCCAGAAGAAGGAAGAAGAAAAGGAAGCGGATCGAGCAGAGAAGGAACGACTTCGGGAGGAGGCGAAGGCAAAGCGCGAGTTTGAGGCCGAAAAAGCGCGACTCCTCAAGGAACAACAGCACTACGCGAACGCTTTGGAGAAGCTCCGACAAGGGGCGGGAAGTGCGGAGCAGATCGCCGAGGCCGAATTGCAGCTCGCACAGATTGACGAGGCGATTCATGGAGTCGAGGAACGTGAGGCGAACATCCGTGCCGGTTACGTGTACGTCATCTCAAACATCGGATCGTTCGGTCGCGAGGTAGTGAAGATCGGTATGACCAGGCGGCTTGAGCCGTTGGATCGGATACGCGAACTCGGAGATGCGTCGGTTCCGTTCAGGTACGACATCCATGCCCTCGTCTTCAGCGACGATGCCGTCTCGCTTGAGACGCACCTACACCAGACATTCGCTGACCGGCGCCTCAACCTGGTGAACCAGCGCCGCGAGTTCTTCTATGCGACGCCAGCGGCCGTTCGCGATGCGCTCCTTGACGCGAACGGCGCGCTGCTGGAGTTCGTCGAGGAGCCAGAGGCCGACGAGTGGTTCCAATCGCAAAACGCGCGTCGAGCTTCCTCCGGCTCACCTGAACCGAACGACGAAGCACTCGCCACGAACTAGCGCGCTCCCTCAAGCACCCTGCACCTGGACCGGCTCATCGTCAGTCAGTCACTGAAACGACGTGGTCCGTCACCAGGAACCGGCGGCGTAGGTCGGCGGGAAGCTCGTCGAATGGTGACGCTTGGCTCCGGTGACATGCGATCGCCCGCTCGCGCACCTCGAGCACTGCGCTGGTATCGATCGGGGTGAGCTCTTCGTCGGCGCGACCGATCGCGTCGAGCGGGATCGACAAGTACGCGCTCTCCGGATGCAGCGCGGCCATCGCCTTGATCCACTCACGCATCAAGCTGTTTGCGAGGCTCGCGTGCACCAGCCGCGGTCGACACTCCAAGCGTGCGGCAAGGATCGACAACGCGTCGCGCACATGCACGTGATCGCGGTGGCCGTCGCTTCCGTCGAGCGTGAGCAATACGTCGGGCGCAAGCAATCCGAGCCGGAGCTCCAACTCATCGGCCAATGCTTCGAGCGGCACCTTCACCAGCGCACCCAACGGCGCGCGCCCGTCGAACCCCGAATCGCGATGGTCCAACACGTCGACCGTCGTCACACCCAGCACCGCCGCCGCGTTGCGCAGCTCCACTTCGCGCACCAAGCCCAGCGGCCAACTGTCGGTGGCCGGATCCGGCCGCCGTTCACCGAGCTCACCGCGCGTCGCGCAGATCACCGTGATCCGCGCACCCGCGGCCGCCGCCTGCGCGATGAGCGATCCGCAGCCAAACGTTTCGTCGTCGGGATGCGCGACCACCACCACGAGGTGTTCGCCCGCTCCGGCGAGCGGCGCGACCACTGGTCGCGCCGCCACGCCGGTTGCCACCGCGGTCACGACGCCACTCCGTCGAGCGCCATCGCGATCATCGAGTCGAGCAAGTTCTGGTCGGGCAGCTGCGGTGCCGGTGCGTCGGGCACACCGCGCAACGCCTCGATCGCCACTCCCACGTTCGCTCCACTCACGGCGGGCGAGTGACACGAGGCAATCGTCGTGATGTCGAGCGCAGTCAACCGATCGACGTTGGCGTTGAACCGACCGCGATCCGTGTCACTCACCCACGGCGACAGCGCGTGCGCCATCGCGCCGAACCCGCCGAGCCACATGTCGCGGTCGAGCTCTTCCACGTCGGTCATGCCGTGCGGCACACCGGTTGCGAAGCAGTCGCTCGCCCAGTACACGCCGGTCTGCGAGTCGTAGAGCCCTCGCGTGGTCGGCGAGTCGTACAGCGGCGGACGAATCGCCGAGTACGTCCGACCGTTGGCTTCGAAGGTCTCACCGTCGGCCACCCACTTCATCCGCCACGGCGCAATCGTGGGCAGACCCATCAACCGTTCCCACGCGAACCAACTGGTGACCAACGTCGCGTTGGGACACATCGCCATCACCGCGCCGAGGTTGCCGTAGTGATCGACGTCGTCGTGACTGAGAAACACCCAGCGCACGTCTTCGGGCTCAACGAGCGAGAACATGTCGGCGAGATAGCTGTCACCCAATGCCGGGATCCCCGTGTCGACGATGATCGGCTCGCTCCCCCGGATCACCATCGAGTTCATGTGCACCGCGACCGGTGCGACACCTTCGCCCATTGTTGCTTGGAGCACGAACGTGTCGGGCGCAATCTCCACCGGCGCGTAGCGCGGCGGCACCGGCAGACCGGGCGTGAGGGTCCCGGTGAGCGATTCGACGGGGGGCATGTGGATGGCAACCATTAGGAACTCCTCGATGACTGCGGCGTTCGTGCCGATCGGCGCCATGCCGATGGGCCCATCGTGCGGGCGTTCCTTTGTGCCCACCATCCCGCCACCCCGGTGAGTTCTCGCCCGGCTGACCAGGGCGAACGCATCCCCCAGACATCTGGGATAGCGGCCCTTCCCGCATTCGTGCACACTCATCCCTGTGATGAGTTCACTGACTGCCGAGCGGGTCCGCACCGATCTCGAAGTGCTCACCCGGGCCGGCCTGCCGCTCCATGAGCTGCTGCCCGAAGTCGACGCGTCGTTGCGGCGCGCCGTGCCCTACCGAGCCATGTGCGCCGCGCTCATCGACCCCGCCACCCAGATCTGCACCGGCACCTACAAGATCGGCGAACTCGCCGCCGACCCCGAGGCCGACGCCCGCTGGGGATCCATCGAGTACGGCCACGGCGGCATCACCAGCTTCATGGAACTGGCGCGACGCGAACTTCCGGCCGCGGCGTCGAGTCTCGAAGGTCTCGATGACACCAACGCGCTCTACCGTCAGCGCGAGTTCCTCACGCCCAACTACGGGTTCTCCGACGAGCTGCGGGTCGTGGCCAAGGCCGACGGCATCTCTTGGGGTGGCATCGCGTTCCATCGCCGCACTGGCGACCCGGTCTTCACAGAACACGACGTGAGGTTCATGGGTTCGGTGTCGCGCTTCCTCGCCCGCGGCATGCGCACCGGCATCCTCGCCAGTCGCGCGGCTCCCGACGCGTTGCACGAGTTCGGCCCCGCCGTGCTCATCGTGCACGGCGACGACATGATCGGCCAGACGAGCGTGGGCGCGCAGGCGTGGCTCGACGAGCTCGACGCCAACTCCGCCCCCAAGAGCGTGCTCGCCGCGCTCGTGGCTGATGCTCGTCGGTACATGACCGGTGAAGTAACCCGCCCGCCCCGCTTGCGGGTGCGCGGCCGCAGCGGACGGTGGTTGGTCCTCAACGCATCGCCGCTCGCCGGTGCGACCGGGAGCGGCAACGACGTGGTGGTGACGATCGAAGAGGCGCGCCCGCCTGAGATCGTGGCGCTGGTCGTAGCTGCGTTCGACCTGACACCGCGCGAACGCGAAGTGACCCAGCTCGTACTTCAAGGCGTGGAGACCAAGGACATCGCAGCCCGGCTGCACATGTCGACATACACCGTGCAAGACCACCTCAAGTCGGTGTTCGAGAAGGCCGGCGTACGCAGCCGCCGTGAACTCACGGCCCGCGTGTACTTCGACCAGTACGTGCCGCGCATGGGCACAACGCTCGGTGCCGACGGTTGGTTCGTCGGCGAGTCCCCGGCCGTCTAGGCGGCACAGCCGCGATCACTACCGACTACATCAGCGATCCGCGTCACCCTCGGGTTCGCTGGGTTCGGGTGCTTCAGCGATGTCCTCCGGATGAGACCGCTCGCTGAGGGCGATCACTCGGCGCATGACCAGCGCAATGAGATCTGAACGCGACTGCTCGTACCGCGCCGCGAGTTTGCTCAGCCGACTGGCGTCGGCTCGCGAGAACACAACCTCCAAGCGGACGCGGGGATTCGAGAGATCCGGTTGCGCCATCGCCCGAAGCACGATCTCTTCCGACCCCACGCCCGTCCGGCTTACTTGCTCTACGAGATACTCCATGGGCGCAGGATCCTCAGGATTACTCGGATTGAGGGATGTCTGCACACCGACGGCACCCATCGCGTCGAGCTGGCGCAAGATCCAGCTCCGCACGACCGTCGAGACCGGAAGCGACCGAGCAGCAGCGACTCCCCTCGAGGCGCTCGTACTCGCCCGGATTCAGACGCACCGTCAACTCGACACCACCCTTAGCGCGCCCGGAACTCGGGTTGACTCCAACGGTGGCTGCGGCCTCCTCAGCGATCTCGGCGAGGATCCGTTGCATCTCTTGATCGCTCATACGGTCGAGCTCGTCGCCCATCGCGCTTCACCCCCGTCAAGTGGACCTTGTAAGGGTGACGGCCGCAAACACATTGCCACAAACGAATTTCTCATCAATAGATGCCGGAACCGGTTTGCATGAGATGCCCGCGGTCGTCGTAGTGGCGGCTCTGTGACAATCTCGCGCTCTGCTTGCACCCCCTGTACAGGGACCATAGGGTCGCTCGAATGATTGACTGCCTGAACACGTCGTCGTTTCGCCGCATCTCTGCCGTATTCATCGCGGTCGCGATGCTCTTCGCCTTCACAGTGGTCGGGGCGAGACCCGCATCCCCAGCGACCAACGTCAATGCAAACGAGAGCGTGTTCAGCTTCGGTGATGCGGTGATGAGCGGATCAACCGGAACCACCCCGCTGAGTCAGCCGCTCGTCGGCATGGCGTCGACCCCCAGCGGCGGGTACTGGCTCGTCGCCCGCGACGGCGGCATCTTCAGCTTCGGTGGCGCTCCGTTCCACGGATCGACCGGAGCGATGACGCTGAATCAGCCCATCGTCGGGATGGCCGCAACGCCGACTGGCAACGGCTACTGGTTCGTCGCGGCCGACGGCGGCATCTTCTCCTTCGGCGACGCCCAGTTCTACGGATCCACCGGCGCGATGACTCTCAATCAGCCCATCGTCGGCATGGCCTCCACCAAGACCGGCCACGGGTACTGGCTCGTCGCACGGGATGGCGGCATCTTCTCCTTCGGCGACGCCGCCTTCTACGGATCCACCGGCGCGATGACTCTCAATCAACCCATCGTCGGCATGACGCCCACCAGGTCCGGCTTCGGTTACTGGTTCGTCGCGGCCGACGGCGGCATCTTCTCCTTCGGCGACGCCCAGTTCTACGGATCCACCGGCGCAATGACCCTCAACCAACCCATCGTCGGCATGGCGGGCGCGCCCACCGGTGATGGCTACTGGTTCGTTGCCGCCGACGGCGGGATGTTCGCCTTCGGCAACGCGCCCTTCCTAGGCAGTGGAACCTCGGCCGGCAAGCAGGTCGTGGGCATGGCCTCGATGTCGAACGGCGTGGGCTATTGGATGGTGACCACCGGAACGCTGGAGGCACCAGTACCCCCGGCTGGGGAAGAAGCTCCGCCTTCCGGGGGCACGGTTACACCCGGCGCGTTCTGCTCACCGGTAGGAGCCACGGGCCTCAGCGCGACCGGCAAGGTCATGCACTGCACGCAACGAGCGGGTGAATCACGTGCCCGCTGGCGTGAGGCCTAGTCGAGGTTGCCGGGCCCGTTGTTGCGGGCTTCCTTCGTCGGCACTTCGGCTTCGAGTTCGGCCTCGAAGCGATCGTGCATCGTTTCGTTGACCTCGGGCTCCCCGCGCTCGTTCCTTGAGAGGCGGTGCGGACCGGGGAACGTGTCGATCACATCTTCGGGCGGTGCGAAGTCGTGGTCTTCGGGACGCTGCCCGGGCGCGATCTCATTGGGTGGGTAGTGGGGTCGGTCCATGGGGCGCTCCTTGGCGAGACTCGCCGAACCACTACCCCGCGGTGCGGCGGGTCACACCCGCGACGGGCCGGGCCGCCTCAGTCGACGACGAGTGCGTTCGGTGCAAGTCGCTGCACCAACGAGGCGCGCTGTTCGTCGCTCAACCCCTCGAACGGGTCGGGGTTCTCGGCCATGCGCGCGAAGAACTTGGTGCGCACGCGCCGACCCGCGGCGGTAAGTACGACCCGACGCACACGGCCGTCGTCGGCGTCGGCCACCCGTTCGACGAAACCGTCGCGCTCGAGACGCACCACGAGGCTCGTGATGCTCGACGGATCACAGAGCGAACGCTCGGCGAGATCGCTCATGCGGGTCGGTTCCTCGAGATGGGCGATGAGCTTCGCCTGCGGCACCGTGAGTCCCACCTCGCGCGACGCCTCCTCGAGGTGCCAGGTCAATCGCTCAGCGATCGCCATCACCAGGGCGGCGGGGTCGTTCTCACAGGCCGATGCCATCGCCTGATCGTACGAGACACCTGGGGGCTCCACATCCGCATGGGACACCAGTGCTCGACATCCTTGGACGTTCCAAGTACTTTCTTGGATGTTCCAAGGACTTTCGGGTCCCGCTTGTCGAAGGAGTCACCGTGTTCATCGCATACGTCGTCGTGGCCAGCGTGCTGTCGTTCTTGCTCGTGGTCTCGGGCG
>Ga0182741_1006458_pt1 | contig 10238 bp, 9 predicted proteins | sample eDN5th37CBELigOP_FD_128874 | JGI IMG/M metagenome (GOLD analysis project Ga0182741, IMG submission 128874) | Enriched Organic Plus compost microbial communities from Emeryville, California, USA - eDNA 5th pass 37_C BE-Lig OP (version 2) (version 2) ...
CGCGCCAGCGCATCGTCATCAACCTGGCCCCGGCCGATGTGCGCAAGACCGGCTCCGGCTTCGACCTAGCCATCGCGCTGGCCATCCTGGGTGCCTCGGCGCAATTGGATCAGCCCGAACGCTTGGCAGCATACGTGGTCATGGGCGAACTGGGGCTGGATGGCACCATCCTGCCCATCAAGGGCACGCTCCCGATGGCCATCCGTGCCCGCGCCGACAGTTTCACCGGCATGCTGGTAGCTGGGGAGAACGGCCGGGAGGCCGGCATGGTGGATACGTTGAAAGTATATGGGCTAAACCACCTCCGCGAGGCGGTGGCATTCTTTGCGAAGGGCGGAGCTGCCGAACCCGTGGAGGTCTTCACCCGCGAAGCATTCAGCCAGCTTCAGGATAGCTATGCCGAAGACTATGCCGAGATCCACGGGCAGGAGGGGGCCAAGCGGGCGTTGCAGGTAGCCGCCGCCGGCGGGCACAACCTCCTGATGATCGGTCCGCCCGGTGCAGGCAAGACGATGCTGGCCAAGCGGCTGCCCACCATCCTGCCGCCGCTCACGCTGCGCGAAGCATTGGAGACCACCCGCATCCACAGCGTGGCCAACACGCCCGGTTCCGTCGACGGCCTGGTCGCCAACAGGCCGTTCCGCGCGCCCCACCACACCATCAGCAACGTGGCATTGGTAGGTGGGGGCAGCACCCCGCAGCCGGGCGAAATCTCGCTGGCGCACAACGGTGTCCTGTTCCTCGATGAACTGACCGAGTTCCGACGCTCGGTATTGGATGTCATGCGCCAGCCGTTGGAGGAAGGCCAGGTGTGCATCGGCCGGGCGAAGATGACCCTCGTGTTTCCGGCCAATTTCATGCTCGTAGCTGCCATGAACCCCTACACCGGTCCGGCAACCGGCATCGATAAGTTCATGAACCGGGTGTCCGGTCCCTTGCTCGACCGCATCGATATCCAATTGGAGGTGGAGCCCGTGCCGTTTTACGAACTCGGCCGCACACCCACCGGCCTGTCCTCGGCCGAGCTCCGCGAAGGCGTGCTCCCTGCCCGCGAGGCACAGGCCAGGCGCTTCGCCGATCATCCCGGCGTGCGTACCAACGCCGACATGGCCGGCAAGCTCGTGCACGAGATCTGCCAACTGGACGAGCACAGTAAGCGGCTACTTTTCACCCACATGGAGCGGTACAGCCTGTCCGCACGGGCCTTCGGCCGCATCCTGAAAGTGAGCCGGACGATTGCCGACCTGGCCCGCAGCGACCACATCGAACTCCCCCACGTTGCAGAAGCCATCCATTACCGCTCCATGGATACCGGCGGCGGGGAACAGACAAAGCCCGGGCGCAAAAGCGCGGTGCCGATCCGCCACATCGGGTAACGCGTGCCGGAATATGCTATACGAACTAGCTGGGTAAAGTGTTTAAAGCAGACGCATGGAACTATTGTAGTTTTCGTATAGCTCAGATGTGATTTTTTGGAGATCTTTAAGTTTAGCGTCTATTGCCATGGTTTGTTGATTCACCATTTCGTACTGTGTTTTCAACTTGTTAAGCATGGCGAACTTTTTATTATCTTTATTTTCGTCCTTTTCTATCTCGTTAATTGTAATCAACAGGTTTTGCTTTTCAAAATTTATCGCTACTAGTTGATGACGAAGAGTTTCCTCGTAATTTTTTGCCTTTGAAATATAATCGATCGCATCAACTAAAGCAGTGATAGCGCTAGGTTTATCCTCTTTCCGTAGCCCTTCGATCTCCCGAATTGCTTCGACATCGACCTCTTTCTTGAAATATGATCCAGCATATTTGAGGAAATGATCGGACTGATAGATTAGAATTGACTTCTTGGTCTCTTCGGCAAATTCCTTGATTAACTCCGGACGGGCGTGAATGCTCATACCCTGAAATTCGGTCCACCAATCTTCTTTGCGGTCATCGGTAACAAAAATGACATGACTTTTGATAGCCTTGGCGTGACTGAGTATTTGCTTCCAGATAAAGAAATCCCCATATTGTTTACTACCTGTGGGGTCATCCTTAGCCTTATCGCGATCCATGTAACCAGGTGGAATCCGCTGTTCAAAGCGCGTCCTGCCGATTTCACGCAGCGCCTTTTCGTCATTAGGCGTGAAAGCATCACCCACCTTGTTTTCGAAGATTGCCTCGATACGAGTGAGAAGAGGATCTTCCGTCGCTTTCTTGACCTCGCTTGCTTGGTTTGCCTTTAAATCATCTTTAATCGCACCGGTAACTGTTTTTAACTTGGAAAGATTCCCATCCGAAATAAAGGGATGTTGCTTATTGTTTTCAAAGTTCTTCACCAGCGAATCGAGCTGGCCAATGGCTTCATTGTAGGATTTTGCGTGTGAACTGATAACAGTCAGTCGTCGATTCAAAAACTCCTTGGCCGCTTGGTGAGGAATCCATACACGATCCTGGATAAGCGTTAAGATTTTCAAAACTTCATCTCGGGTATCTTCGGAATACCGGTAGAGGTTCAACAATATGTTTGCATCAAACACGAATAGTGCTTCATCCCAAATAGCGTTGTATTGTTCAGTAGTAAGATTGAAATACCCTGGAAATTTTGATCGCATCGCTGTCAAAAGGTTATAACGTTGACGTATTACTCTTTTTTGAGCTAAAAGTAGTTGTTTTACTTTGAATCGCGAAATGTACAAGCATTTGCTTATTATTCGATATTCCTGACAACTGCCTTATTTGAACGGGTGCGACACACATTAGATGCTTAACTTCCTAGGCGACTGGATTAGAAGATAGATATGGTCTAGCCTCTGAAGTAAACGCGCTATTCGCTTCTAGACAAGCCTTACGTAGTATTTTTGACTCAGAAGTGAGCTGCTCAAGCATTCTCCCAATTTTACTAGAACCAGTCAGCTCAATACCAGCATAAACAGCTCTTCTGGCGTCATAAGAAGGATCCTCTTTAAATCCCTCTAAACTTTGCTTTTCAAAAGCTATATAAGCTTTTTCACTTTCGATGGCATCAATTTTTTCTTTGACGATGTCACGGAAGTCAACCGCCGTTCTTCCCAAAGCGGAACCCAGGTTTGTCAAGTTTCCGTCTTCGATCAGTAATTCCATACGTGACAGGTGATTATAAATATCGTCTACAAATTCAAGTGATTTGGATAGCGATCTCAGGTCTTCCGGTGACATGAGACTTATTCTATTGGCATCTAAACGTGCAATTTCAAAGACTGATTTGGTGTAAACAGCATGAAAGTCGATAACACTTTTGCGTGCTTCTGAAAGATGGGAGAGTTTCAAGTCAGTTGCTAATTTTAATTGGCTTTCGAAACGTTTTAATTCTTTGTCGAAATCCGCCTTCACGCCTTCGACCAATGTTGTCAGTTTCGCTATGTCTTGCTTGTCGGCGAGATTTTTTCCTTTCTGCTCACTGTAGCCCTTCGTAAAGCGTACAATCAAGAACACACCGATTAAAGTTGCGAGGTCGATACCGGCATTGATGATGTAGGTTTCCATGATCACTAAACATTTGTTGCAAATATATCAACTTTGAGTGTCGCGTTACCCATCGTAAATGATAGATGGCCAATAGCTTTTCGTTTGTATTGCTTAACGTGTCGCACTTGGAGTTGTAAAAATGGAAATCGCACAGGTTTCGAAAGAAGAAAAACGGATGGCAAAGAGACGTACCATATCCGTAATCTCGGAAAATAATGAAATCAGTACAGAACGTGCCGCTAAATTGCTGGGCATGTCCAGGCCATACGTAGTCAAGTTGCTGGAGGATGGAATCATTCCGTTCAGGAAAGTGGGGATACATCGACGGATACGCATGCGGGACCTAAACACTTACCAGGAAAAGCTTAAGGAAATCCGGGAGGAAAAGTTACAGGCTGATCAAGCCCAGGACCTAAGCTATGGCTACTGAAGACAGGTGGTGCAGCGTACGTTTGCATCAAAGTCATAGATTTCCTTCGGCGTATCGAATCCGAGGCGAAAGCGAATTTGCAAATACCGGTAGGATTAAGTAAATTTGTGTATCAATTGTACGATGATGGAAGCTGTTGGAAAATTGTCAAACGCCCAGATGGAGCTGTTGAAGTTGTTTAAATACGACCTGCCCGAGAAGCAGTTGGCAGAGATGAAAAGCATCCTGTCAAAATACCTTGCCGATACCGCCAGTGATGAAATGGATCGGTTGTGGGAAGAAAACAATTGGAACAACGATACGATGAAGGAATGGGCCAGCGGCCACGAGCGTAAGCGGAAGTAACCGATGGTTGTCGTACTTGACATCAATGTGCTGCTGGTTACAATCGCTCGAAAATCAGTCTACAGGCCTATCTTTGACGCATTGCTTAACGGAAAATACCAGCTCGTAATTAGCAATGAAATCCTATCGGAGTATGTTGAGGTTATTGAGCGGCGGGCCAATCCGATCGTTGCTGCCAACATCGCCGAAATGCTGCTAAGCTTGAAGAACCTGGAGAAAGTCGATATTTATTTTGAATGGCGGTTAGTTGCTAAAGACCCGGACGACGATAAATACGTCGACGCCGCCATAGCGGGCGGAGCCGACTATATCGTGACCAACGACGCACATTTCAAGGCATTGAAAAAGGTCGGTTTTCCAAAAATCGACGTCATCAACATTGACCAGTTCCTGACCATGATCAGTTAATCCGTCTTTTCGGCACTGCCGTACGGGCAAAGGCTTTTTACAATATACCGCTTCTTTCCCGATTTCACCTTACCGGTTACATCCGTATATATTCGGTTGTCCTCCGGCTATTCGCCATCTGATCCGCAATATCGGATAATATGTGTCGAAATGTACTGTATCTGCTTTCGGGCCGGGTCAGATAAGATTCAAGACTTTATCAAGTACCTTATTATTTCTAGATCGAAAGTTGAAGTGCAACGCAAACCCAGATTAAAGAATTGACAGAAATGAAAAAGCGCATTGTCCTCTTCGCCAGGATTCAGTGGGACAAAAGTCGCCGTACATTGGGTGCCGTTCGGCAGGCATGGCCAAGGGTTACGTACTTTATCCTCTGGAGAAGTATAGATAAAAACCCCGTCGTTTAGTGAATAGATTAAATTATGTCGCATCGCTAATGGAATATCATGATAGGTGGCTTCAAAATCCAATTTTGAAATATCTGTATCAATTTTTTCGCAAATAAGTACAGTAAAGATCTGGTCGATTGGATTTTTATCACTGTAGTAGCTTTTTATTGCCCCCTTGGTGTTCTTGTTTAGGAACCGGTATTTCGCGAGATCACTTCGCAGCAGCTTATTATTTGCAAGTTTGCGCAACGCCTCAACAAATGACGTTTTGTCTAATACGGATTTAACTTCGATAATCGAGGATACACACTCGACAGGCACGTATTTATGGTCATTTGCAGTAATTATTGTCGCATTGTAATTATCGTACAATACGATATCGCATTCTGAACTTTCCCCTTCGAAAGGTGTAATGATTTTCATATTGTTTGAGAGAGTAATTCCGGATGGAGACAATAACCCCAGAAAATTCCTCGCAATCTTTTCTCTGATAGCACCAAACATTCCGGAATGTGTCAATTTTCCTGTTGTCGGGTCGGTTGCCCTCGTACGGCAATGACGGATGAAACTGTTGAAAAAAAATTCAGCCTGTTCAACCAAAATAGATTTATAGATATAGTTGCTCATTTGATGTTGTGATAAGTTAAAATTCTATAGATAATACTTTCGCGTTGATTGACGTGACGAAGCAAGGGACGTCAGGTAAAAATTACTTCATTGACTAAATAGCAACTTCGCGATAACATCCTTCAATAACGCAGCAATAGCAACGAGTAACGCCAGAATCGATACAGCTAGCGACCACTTGCTGGTCCTTATCGCCGTAATCTTACTTTGACGATCCAGATCCCGGTCTTTATTCAGCTGGAGGGTTTCCTCGTATTTGCCCACCAACCCACCGGAAAGCAGGAGATCCCTTCCCGCATCGGTGATGGTTGCCAGCGCAATTATTCCACCACCTTTCTGCAATACGACCAGGCCATAGGTTTCCAGTAGTTCGAAGTCATCCCGCTCGGGGGATGGCTCCTGATATGACACGTCAGTTTTAAAGTGTCGGGCATCCCTGATGTTGACTAGTAGCTCATCGAGTCTTTGTGCTTGGGTTAAATTAAGTTTCATCGCTTTTTCAGGTCTTTATTTCAAATACGTAAAATCCATTTATGGTTTCGTATCGCGGCTGATACCAGTTTCGATACAATTATACCACTATTTTTTGGGTAAATTGCCGTACATCCAAATCCCATCCTCCCGAAATAACTTGCATCTTCCATTAATTTTTTGTTAAATTTCCGGCGCAATCTTGCAGCATGAATGCGTACCACACACTGGACGACCTGGAACTGGCCCGATTGGTGGGGCAGGAGCGGGATCACGCCGCCTTTACCGAAATCTATAAGCGGCATTGGCAGGCCATGTTCATTTTTGCCAACTCCATCCTGAAAAACGAGGACGAAGCCAGCGATACCGTGCAGGAGATTTTCTCCATCCTCTGGAAACGTACGGCCGAAATCGACATCGGCACATCCCTCAGGGCCTACCTGTACACCGTCACACGCCACCAGGCCCTGCGCGCCATCCGCCGCAACAACCAGTGGGATGCCTACGCCGCCGAATTGGCGCGGGGATACCACCCCGGCATGGAGTCCGCCGTCGACGACACCACCTTCCGCGAGCTATGCACGCTGCTCGACGCCGAAGTCGCCGCCCTGCCGCCGCGCATGCGCGAAATCTTCCTCAAAAGCCGCCACGAAGGCCTTTCCCACCGCCAGATCGCCGAAGAGCTCGGCATCACCGAGGACAGTTCCCGCACCATGCTGCACCGCGCGCTCAACATCCTCCGCGCCAAGCTCCATCCCTTCCTTTCGCTGTTCCTTTTCCTGCTGAAATAATTTTTTTAATTTTTTTTCACTTCCGACGTTCACATTCCCCCGCGTTGTGGCTCTTAGAGTTGTAGTCCCCAAAAAGGGGCGCAGGAGAAATGGACGAAAACCAGGTAAAAGCACTGATGGAAAAATACCTCGCGGGCACATGCACCCCCGAGGAAAAGCGGCTGTTCGAGCGGCTTTCCAATAAAGCCCTCGGCGAATGGCTCGGCAGTGGTTTACATACCGACTACGAGGCAGTGGGCAAGGCCATATACCACCGGCTGCCGCCGCCACCCGCCCGCACATCACGCATCCGGCGGCTGTTACCCTATGCCGCAGCGGCTGCCGTACTAATCGCCGTCACGGTAGGCATCGGCATTTGGCAATACAGCCAATCGGCCTACCAGCCCATCTCCGCCGCCCAGGTCGCCCCGGGCACCAACCGCGCCACGCTCACGCTGGCCGACGGCCGCACCATCGACTTGAGTGAAGCACAAACGGGCATCGTCGTCGGTGAGCAGGATATCACGTACAGTGACGGTACGGCACTGGGTCAACCAGAAGAGGGCACGTCCGGCACGGAGAATGGAAAGCTAAGTACTGAATATTATGTACTAAGTACTCCGAAGGGCGGCACCTACCAGGTCACCCTGCCCGATGGTTCTAAGGTCTGGCTCAATGCCAATTCCACACTGACATACCCCAGCCAGTTCGATGGCGACGAGCGGATAGTCGAACTAACCGGCGAAGGCTATTTTGAAGTCAACCGGCACAAGGTTGGTGGGTCCGTGTTCCAGCCGTTCAAGGTCATCTCCAACGGCCAGACCGTCGAGGTCCTCGGCACCCAATTCAACATCTCGGCCTATCCGGATGAGTCATCGGCGAAGACGACGCTGGTCGAAGGCAGCGTGCGCCTCGGCATCAACGCGTCAGAAACCGCAGCACCCAATACGCAATACGCGATACTCGCCCCCGGCGAGCAAGGCATCCTCCAAAACGGCAAGCTGGAAGTCCAACCCGTCGACGTCGAAAAAATTACCGCCTGGCAGAAGGGCTATTTCATGTTCTCCGGCGAGCTGCAAAGCATCCTCGCCGACATCGCCCGCTGGTACGACGTGGAGGTGGTATTCGACAGGGCGGGTTTAAAGAGCCTGAAAGCATCCGGCATCGTGTTCCGGGATAAACCGCTGTCCGACGTGCTCGACATGCTCGCCCGCGTCGCTCCGGTACAGTTTGAAGTAACAACCAATGGCAAGGAAAGGAGGGTAGTAGTAACGGAATAAGCTTTACCAAACCAGCCCAGGGAACTGGCCGGGTCGTGACCGGTTTGCTTCCATCACTGGGCAGCACTTTCCGCCAGGCGGAAGGAACCAACGATTTGAGACTGTTTAATTTTGATAAACCCGATCCTGATAATCGGCACTAACCACCCGGTTATAAGGGTTGCTTAAGCAACTTTATGAAAAGACCCACCTTAACAAGATGGCTTATGCGAATACAATTAATCATCGCTTTTAGCTTCACCATCGTATTAACCACCATGGCCGTCGAATCGGCCGCCCAGCGCATCACGCTGAAGGGCAAGGATATGCCCCTGCTGCACGCGCTGGCCAAAATCGGCGAGCAGACAGGCTTCAGCTTCGCCCTGCCCCACGAGTTGGAAAAATCCCAGGGGGCCGTCACGCTGGACGTCACCGATGCCCCGTTGGAGACGGTGCTCACCGACCTGTTTTCAGCCAGAGGGCTGGATTACGAAATCAACGAAACCACCAAAACCATTTACATCAGCGCGAAGAGCGCGGGCAACCGCGACGGTGCAGGCGCTGCCTTGGGCAGCAACCGCATCCAGGCCCACCCCGAAGTCACCGGCCGCGTCACCGATAGCCTGGGTACGCCGCTGGAAGGCGCCAGCATCGTGGTGTTGACAGCCGATGGCAAACGCACGACGGTACAGACCACGACCGATCGCAACGGGATGTTTCGGTTGAAAAATGTGCCGGATGGCGGGCAGGTGCAGATTTCATTCATCGGATATGCGGCTACGACGTTGGTGGTACAAGCGAACATGGGTACGATTGTGCTCAAAAAATCCGACAACCCGTTGGACGAGGTGCAGATAATTGCTTATGGGCAGACATCCAGGCGTTTGCAGACGGGGAATGTTTCATCGGTAAAAGCAGAGGATATTGGGAAGCAGCCGGTTACTAATCCTTTATTGGCGCTGCAGGGCAGGGTGCCGGGGCTTTTTATTGAACAAGCAACGGGAATGCCAGGAAGTGGGTTAACTGTACGTATACAAGGACAGAACAGTCTTTCATCAGGTAATATTCCCTTGTACGTTATTGACGGTGTACCCTACATGCAACAAATGCTGGAAGGAATTAATGCAGTCCAAGGGAGGTCTGAAGGAGGAAGAGCAGGAACCGGAAATCCATTAAGTTATATTAACCCTGCTGATATAGAGAGTATTGAAGTTTTAAAAGATGCAGACGCCACATCTATTTATGGAAGTAGAGCTGCGGCTGGTGCAATTTTAATTACCACCAAAAAAGGAAAAGCAGGAAAAACCAATGTAAGTTTTAATATCCAAAATGGTTGGGGACAGGTACCGCACTTTGTCGACCTGCTTAACACGCAGCAGTATCTGGAAATGCGCCATGAAGCTTTAGCCAATGACGGCCTAACGCCAGGTCCTACCGATTATGATGTCAACGGTACCTGGGATACTACTCGTTATACCGACTGGCAGAAAGAACTCATAGGGGGAACTGCTCAATATACCAACGCCCAGCTTTCTTTTTCAGGCGGCACAGCCAACACCACTTTTTTAGTCAATGGCGGTTACCACAGGGAAACAACGGTTTTTCCAGGGGATTTAAATAACAAAAAAGCATCCGTCCACCTCAATGTAAATCACGCGTCCCCAAATCAGCGCTTAAAGTTGCAACTGGACGGAAAATATATGGCTGACGTTACTGGACTGATTATCCAGGATCTTACAAAAGTTGCGATGCAGTTGCCACCTAATGCACCAGCCCTTTTCAATAGTGGTGGAAGTCTCAATTGGGCACCAAATAATTCCGGAGCTTCAACCTGGCCAAATCCATTGGCCTATCTCGAAAACCCCTACCAAAACAAGGTGAATAATTTAATCGCAAATTCTGTAATTAGTTATCAATTGTTTTCTGGTTTGGAATTAAAATCAAATTTTGGCTATACACATTTGAATAGAAATGAGATGCAATTATTTCCTTTGTCAGGTATTGCTCCCGAACGCAGGGCCTCTTCTACGACCGCTTCCCAGTTTGGAAATGA
>Ga0182741_1006459_pt1 | contig 10238 bp, 7 predicted proteins | sample eDN5th37CBELigOP_FD_128874 | JGI IMG/M metagenome (GOLD analysis project Ga0182741, IMG submission 128874) | Enriched Organic Plus compost microbial communities from Emeryville, California, USA - eDNA 5th pass 37_C BE-Lig OP (version 2) (version 2) ...
ACGCCAGATCTCTTGAAACAAAGCCTTATTGCGCGAGATCGTCGGGTCCGAAGCGGAGCGGCGCGGTGATGAACGGCGCGTCCCAGGAGCCGCCGACGAAGAAGTGAAGGTCTTCGTCGGTGGTGTCCGTCAGCACGGCCGAAAGGGCCAGGGCACGGCCCGCCACAGGAACGAGGCCATTCAGCGTGAGACTGTATTCGCCCGCGTGAACCTTGGCGAAGCTGATTTCCGCCAGTCCGTTCTTCACCGTCGCCTTTATGTCCGCGCTGTCCAGCGAGATGCTTCCGTCCGTATTCGCATAAAGGGGAATGAAGGTGCTCCGGTCCGATTCTTCGAGCAGTTTCGTCAGGTCGATTCCAGGCAGGGCTCCCGGACCGAATGTGGCGGAAACATCCCCATTCGCCGTCGACAGGAGGTTCTCGACGCTGCCGCCCGTGCCTTTCAGGAAAACGGAAAGATTCGCCTTGCCCTGCGGGATAAGATTGCGACGGCCAAAGGTTTCGGCGAGCTGGCCGAGCTCAATATCGGTGCCGCTGAGGCGCAGCTCCAGCTGCTCCGGTTCGGCGGTCTTGTCGGCCCGCACCCCCACCTGGAAGTTCCCGCCAAGTCCCATGGCATCGGAAATGTCGAAGGTCGAGAGCTCACCCTTGGTTTTGGCAACGGCGGCCACCTTCGTCAGCGGAATGGTGCCGAACGTGGCGGAAGCGGCGGAGAAGCGGAGGTCGAAGTCCAGACCACTAATAATCGAGGCTCCGCCGTTGGTTGCCGAACCGTTCGTCTTGAGCGGCCCCAGAGCCTGCGCCAGCGCGCGCAGGTTCAGCACATCGAAGGCCAGCGTGCCTATGACGCTCGGCCGATCTGCTTCAAAGCTGACTTCCAGCAGACCTCTGCCGCTGCTCGCGTCGACTGCCAGGTTGGAGGTCTCGAGCTTGATCCGGCTGGCGTCACCTGACAGGTGCGCAGAGAGTGCCAGAGGGCCAATGCGTCCAGTGGGGAGACGCAGGCCATAGGTCCACTCGGCAAGCCGGTTGAGCGATGGGGCGGTCAGCTCCAGCTGGCCCTCGACCACGCCGATATTGCTGAGCCCGGCGGTGCCCTCGAAGGAAATCTTGGCCGGGGATGCTTCAACCGTGAGCGCCAGCGGAGCGTTGCCGCCGGCAACGAGCAACAGCGGCTGCGCGGAGTTGGCACGCACCGTGACGGCCTCACCATGCCAGATGCCCCGGGCAGAAAGGTTGGCGGCGCGGTTCAGCGCCGGCCAGTCGAGCTCGCCCGACAGGCTGCTCACCACATCAACCCATTGCCCCTCCACGGGCGAGAGAATGCGCGCTTCCACGAATTCGATCTCGCCCAGCGTATAGGACGGCAGGGTGCTCAGGTCTGGAGTTTCCGGTGACGCGGCAACGGCCTCCTTGGCGGCGCGAACGGAGCGTGCAAGCCGGCCCCAGCTTTCCGACGAGGGGAACTGGGAGGCGGTAATGTCTTCGTTGAGGCGCAGGATGGGGCGCAGCAGGCGCATGCGGGTGAAGACCACCTCGCCCTGGAGGGCGGCCAGCGCAGAAAGATCAACTTCGATCTCCTCCGCCTCCAGAACGGGCTGTTCGCTTGTCTCGGTCCAGCCCTGCAGGCGCACGTCTTTCAGGACGGCCCGGAAGGTTGGCCAGACGTGAACGTCGGGGGCTTCGTCAATGCTGACCCGATAGCCCGTCCACGCTGTCATCTGCTGGGCAATGCGGTCTCGGACAAGCTGCGTCGAGGCGACGAAGGGAAGTCCGATGAAGATGACAAAAATACCCAGCACGAAAGCGACGGCTGCAGCCCAGATGGTTTTCTTTGCGAGTGCCTGCGACATACATCTCCGATCCACAGGTGATCGACCACCTGCAATCGAGTTCCTTATGGTCTAATCTACCAGTTCAACACGTTGTGACATAGCGGTCACAATAGGTCATCACCAGCGAAATGACGAGGATCTACATAACACAAGAGGCTTGTAATCCGTGACAGAGGGTTGGTTCTCTTCAGAAAAACCCGGCATGGAACAGGCCTTTTCTGAAGGCTCTGTGAATTGTCGGAGCTCCTATTCTGCCGTTAAGGAAGTGTTAAATATACCGGGCGTAGCCTTTGGGCTTGGACGACGGCAGCACTGCTTGTCTGAGTGCGCCAAGCCCCGTTTTAACAGTTCCTCCACATTGAACGCCTTCACCCCTCGGAGGCGTTCTTTTTTATGACGCCGCTTCCGGTCTGTATGCGGTTCCGGACGGAGAACCGGTTCCCACCTCTCCTGGAACCGCAATTAGTCCGCGAGAACACGTGTTGGCGGGAAGGTGATTTCCACCAGCGTTCCATCTCCGGGTGTCGAGCTGATCGAGAAGAAGGCCTTGTTCGCTTCGACCATGGCGCGCGTCAGCGGCAGGCCGAGCCCCGTTCCATCGCCACGCTTGCGGCGCAGGGCGTTGATCTGGCGGAACGGCTTGAGGGCCTCCTCCAGTTCTGTCGCGTTCATGCCGATGCCGGTATCCCGGATGCGCAGGGCGACCGAGCCGTCGGGCTGGTGGGCGGTCGACACGATGATCTGGCCGCCTGCGGGGGTGTAGCGGACGGCGTTGGACAGGAGATTGAGCGCGATCTGGCGGATGCTGCGCAAGTCCGCGATAACATTGGGAATGCGGGTGCCAAAGCTCGACCGAATGATGACCCGCTCGCTGTTCGCCTGCGGCTGCATCATGGATACAGCCTGCTCCAGCGCTTCATTCAGCGAGATCGACTCGAAGTTCATCTCCTGTTGGCCGGCCTCGATTTTCGAGATGTCCAGCAGGTCGTTGACAAGGTCCAGTACGTGATTGCCGGAGCGATTGATGTCACGCAGATAGTCGCGATAGCGCTCGTTGCCGATCGGCCCGAACTTCTCGTCGATCATCAGCTCAGAGAAGCCGATGATTGCGTTGAGCGGGGTGCGGATTTCGTGGCTGACGCGTGCAAGGAAATCGCTCTTCTGGGAAGATGCCTGCTCTGCCTCCGAGCGTGCCTGCTTCAGTTCCTCTTCGACCCGTTTCCAGTTGGAGATGTCGCGCAGCACGGCACAGTAGCCCTTGTCGTCTGGCAGGCGCGCCAGCGTGATGAAGAGCGGGATGAACCTGCCGTGAGCTTCGCGGCCGATCACGTGGCGGCCGTCGTTCAGCACGCTGTTGGCGCCGCGCTCGCCCATGGCGGTCACATAGTCCTCGACGGTGCGCTTGCTCTCGATCGCAAAAAGGACAGAGAACTGCTTACCAATGACATGCTCCGCATTGAAGCCGAAGAGTGCTTCCGCCGGGGCGTTGAGCGAGCGGATTTCGCCCTCGTTGCTGATGATGATGACGCCGTCCGCTGCGGTATCGACAATGGTCTGCATCTCGCGCAGGCCAAGACCGAAGGGCGATGTCCCGTTCTCGAAGTTCTCGCGGAACTGTGCCCGAATGACCGGCTTCAGCGCGAGCATCAGCGTCTTGCGGCCATGCCAGCGGATCGACTGCAGCCGCGTCTGGACCGGAACGATGTTTCCTGTCGCGGTGCGCAGGCTGAGCGTGGTTTCGTCGTGAACCCGGAAGTTGGGCGTGTCCTCGAACAGGGCACCGATACCTCCGGCTGCAGACAGGCTCGGCAGATCCGCGTAGCCGGTGAGCTGCAGGAACTCCCTGTTGGCGAAATGGAGCTCGTCGCCGGAATGGACCAGAACCGGCAGCGGCAGGTGCGCGATAATGTCCTCTGACTCGCGAGACGGAGCCGGGTCGGCCTTTACAGCTTGAGCCAGTGCGCGCCTTGGCTGGATGAGGGATGCCGCCGCATTACCATGTTTCTGGGAAGGCACGAGGCTCAGCAGTGACCGGGCGCGGCGCGGACGCTCGGCCGGAATTTCAGCAGGCGCGGGTTCCGGAGCCGGAGCAAACCAGGTGCCAGACCTTTCGACCTCGTCGACGGGTTCAACCTGTGCCTCCGCAGGCAGATCCGTTTCTGCGACAGGTACGGATGCCCGCGACTCTTCGTCAGCGCCGTCCAGCTGCACAAACGGCTCTGCAGTTGAAGCTTCGGGCTCAGGCGCGGTTGCAGGTGATTCCTGCTCTTCGCTCTGTTGCTCTGTGGTCGCGATTTCCTGATTGCGGGCAGCTAGCGCCTCGTTTGCACGGCGCAGACGCTCGCCGATCTCACGGAAAGCGAGACGTTCCGCAGGAGAGAGGCCGTAGCTCTTCTCTGCGGCCTGGGCCATTTGCCTGTCGGCCGCGCGGCGCGTGTGTTCCTGAGGGATTTCAAGGGCCGGGCGCTCACCGTCAAAGGGATCCCTGGTGAGCTCCTCGATGATGGGCGGGACGGCGTAAGGGGTTTCCCGGGGGCCAGGCTGTGCCGGCGGGAGCGGCTTCAGCACGGCACCGATTCCTTCCGGATCTTCGACGACTTCACTTAGACGGACAATGCCAAATCCCCGGAAGCCCTCGAACACCCTGCCGCGCCCGTAAACCGGCAAGCCGGCAAGGTCAACGGGCACCTTGAGACGTGTTCCTGCCATTGGCCACATGACAGTGCGGCCCGACCAGGTATCGCGGCGCTCCATCATGCGGTGGATTGCGCCATCGTCGTCCAGGCCGAATGTATTGGAAACTTCTCGGAACGTACGACCGATAACATCGCCAGCAGGCTCGCCAACCGCGTCACAGAATTCCTTCGAAATGGCGGTGAAACGGCCATCGGCATCCGTGCGCCAGGAAAAGCGAACCGTCAGATCTTCGGCGGACCTCACCGGGGCGGAGGCGGATTGTTCCAGATGCACGTTCGTCTCTTCCGTTGGCGGCGCTGGCAGGTGGTCCGCAGCTTCCCGAGAGAATTGCTCGGGGCTTGGTGTGGATTCAGCTTCGTCCGGCTGATCGTCCACGATCACCAGCAGGTGAAGCTGCGTGTCATCCGTGAGGCGGGCAATGCCTGCAGGCAGGTTGCGGCCTGTGGAGATGCGGCGCTTGGCAAGGCGTGCTTCGCCATCCCGCACGTCCTGAAGCAGAGCTTTGATGGTGGAACGGTCGAGCTGCAACAACGTGAAGTTGGCGGATGCAGCTTCAACATTACCCTCGGCATCAACCAGCGCGGCGAACTGACCTGAACCGGCAATGCCGGAAATCACGCGGTTGGCGAGTGCCTGCTGAGTGAACTCCTCCGCTGGAGCGGAAGCAAGCAGCAGCGCCTCTTCCCCGCCGGGCAGGGGGATTGCGCTTGCATGAAAGTAGGCAAGGCCAGAGATCAGGCGCACTGCAATGGCGCGGTTCTGGCCGATGCGGGGAAAGCCAGGCAGCGCGCTCAGCTGCCGCCGTGCAACATGGGAAAGGTCAGGGTCCTGGCCGACGGCATCTTCAATGCTCTCAAAGCCAAAGAGCTCCGCTCCAGCGCCGTTGGCCCATATGACGCGCGACAGATCTGCGGAGAGGATGACCAGCGCATCTCCTGCCACAAAGCGCTGCCGCACTTCATCAAGCACGACTATGTCGAGAAACGGATAGGCTCTCGCCATCGGTTCACCACAATTGGGTAGGACCCATTCCCACCTGTCTTAACGACTTGTTAATAAGGGTATGAGGCGGGCTCGTCCAGAAAACAGAAGCCTTCCGCCCTTTCAATCCTTGACATTGGTTAACGGCATCCCCAGTTTTTGTGCACTGCAATATCTTGTTGCAACGCACAAAACGCTGCGCTATAGTGCCGGTATCAACTGGCGTTAGATGTCGCGATGGTAACCAAACGAAAGGTTCCTACCATGAGCAAGACCACTGAAGGTAACGCAACGGACCAGGTCAAGTTCGGTCCTGAGGAAGTACGCACGGCTTTCGAAAAGTCCCTTGAAAATGCCCAGGCGCTGAGCACGGATTTCGCCCAGAAGTCGCTCGCGATGGTGCGTGAGGGTGCAGAAGTCGGCCTCGGTCAGTTCAAGGCGCTGGCCAGCGCCAAGTCCGTCTCCGAGATCTTCGATGTGCAGAGCTCCTATATGCGCAAGCAGATCGAGTTCGCCACCAAGCAGGCGAAGGAGTTCCAGTCGCTCTCCGAGAAGGCTTTCAACGAATTCACGCAGCCGATGCGCGACGTTTTCTCCTCCACCTTCAAATTTCACTGAGTTTGGCGGGCCGCTGGCCGAAGGGCCGCGGACATTGGGGTTGGAGGCTGCGGTTCGATAGACCGCAGCCTCTTTGCGTTTGAGGATTTTGATTCCCTGCGAGAGGCTTGAACGGCGCTTGAGCCTCATCAGCATTTCGTTTTCGAGCCTTGAAGTGCGCTGATGGAATTGGCCGTTTGCACTTTTTCCAACGGAAAGCAGCGACAATTTCGCTTCTGTGGTTTGAGGCTCTTGCAAATCAGAACAATTGCCCGTAAGGACGCGGGCAAGAAGCCGTGCGGTTGTAGCTCAGTTGGTTAGAGCGCAGGATTGTGGCTCCTGAGGTCGGTGGTTCGAATCCACCCAACCGTACCACTCGCACCTTTTTTCCCTGAAAATTCGATATTTTGAAACGGCTCTCAGCTCAGCTGGGTACTGTGTGTCTGCACCTCGGTGCGATGCACTGCTCAGAACAGCGAGCCCTGACCGCCTTTGTCGTTTGCGGGCAAGCTCTTGCGCGATGGCGCAGGCTTCGAGGTGGGCTGGCCGCTGGCAATCGCCGTCGTGCTGCTGTCTGCAAACTGCAAGTTCAGGAGCTGTCCGGGCGAAATCTCCGCTGCACGTTTCAGAGGGGCGCCGTTGGCGTCGCGCACAACGGCGAAGCCGCGATCCAGAACCGCCTGATAGGAGAGCGAATTGACCAGTCGCGCGTGATGTTCCAGCTTAGCCCTGTAGGTTCTGATCTGCAGCGTTGCAGCGCGGTCAACCCGACCTGAAAGCGTATCGAGACGCTGCTTGGCCAAACGAAGACGGTCGAGAAGACCGCGCGCGGAGATACGCGCGGCATCGCGATCAAGACGCGTGCGCCGGTTGTGCAGCATGTTCTGGTAGACCAGGGGCAGGCGGCTGCCGCACTGGTTCAGGCTCCGGCGAGACTCGGAGAGGCGGAGCGTCAGCGTTGCGGGTGAAAGCCTGATGCTGTCCAGCCGGAGGCGCTTCTTGTTCATCAGCACGTCTAGCGCACGGACGTGGCGGCTAGCGCATTCGTCAAAGTGACGGCGCGGGATGGCGAAGAGCTGGTCCGGCGACGGCATCGCACGGGCGGTGGAACGTAGCGTGTTCTGCTTGCGCTCCAGCTCCCGCGAAATGGCTCGCTTCAGACGGGCGGAAAGCTGGGCTAGGCCTGCTTCGAGGTCCGCCCTGACCGGTGTAACCATTTCGGCTGCACCTGTTGGCGTCGGCGCGCGACGGTCGGCCGCCAGGTCTATCAGCGTCCAGTCCGTTTCGTGGCCGACGGCGGAGATGACCGGGATCTTGGAATCCGCAACGGCGCGGACCACTGCTTCGTCGTTGAAACCCCAGAGATCTTCAAGACTGCCGCCACCACGCGCGACGATGATCACGTCAGGGCGGGGGAGGGAAGGATGATCGCCGATGCGGTTGAACCCTGCGACGGCGTTGGAGACTTCCATACCCGTCGTCTCACCCTGGACGCGTACGGGCCAGACGAGGACGTGCAGCGGATAGCGATCCGTGATGCGGTGAATGATGTCGCGGATCACCGCGCCGGTGGGTGATGTCACCACACCGATGACGCGGGGCAGGAAGGGCAGAGGCTTCTTGCGCTGTTCGGCAAAGAGGCCCTCGGCGGCCAAACGGCGTTTGCGCTCTTCCAGCAGCGCCATCAAGGCACCCGCGCCTGCAGGCTCCAGCTGGTCGATGACGATCTGGTACTTGGAGGAGCCCGGGAAGGTGGTGAGCTTGCCGGTCGCGATGACCTCAAGCCCTTCCTGCGGATGGAACTTCAGCCGCGGGAACGTGCCCTTCCAGATCACTGCTTCGATGCGGGAGCGGTCATCCTTCAGGGAAAAGTAGCAGTGGCCGGAGGAATGGCGCCCGCGAAAGCCCGAAACTTCGCCCCGCACCCGCACATAGCCGAACGCATCTTCCACCGTCCGTTTCAGGGCAAGCGAAAGCTCGCTCACCGAAAATTCGGCGGCGTTGGTTCGCGAATCGGTGACTCTCAGCTCGTCCATCTGATGATTGAGCCTCAACGGAGAAGGAACGGTCAAGCGGTGGCGAAAATCCGCAGGGGACTACCAGCCGGGCAGGATGTGGTCGGGCCGCATGCGCTTCGCGCGCCGCATGTGGCGCATGCCATTGTTGAAGTCCACATCCTCGCTCGTTTCGATGAGCGTTGCCGAGATATTGTCGAGGCTTTCCGTGATGTGGCGGGCAAAGGCATCAATGATATCCATCTGCGTCGCGGGCGTTCGCAGGATGCCGATGACGCAGTCAGGCAGCGGCGGGAAGCCGTCTGCTTCGCCAAGCACGCGCATGCCGGGGCGTAGCGAGCATTCCGGCATGATGGTGATTGCGCCGCCCGAGAGAACGGCAGCGGCGATCGCCGTCGCGGAATAGCTCGTGAACATGATGCGGTAGTCGCGGCCCATCCGGTCGAGCGCCGCGCAGCCGTGCTGGCGCCAGGTGCAGGTAGGCCGTCCAAAGGCCATGGGCAGAACGGCCCGGCGGTGGGCCTCGTGATTCGCCGATCCGACCCACAGCAGCGGTTCGCGCCGCACCATCTGTGCAGGTGGATGATCGGTCACCAGGGCAACGTCGAGCAGCCCCTGCTGGATCTGCGTGATGAGGTTCACCGTGGGTTCGCAGATGATCGACATTTCCACGCGCGGGTTGGAGCGCGAGAAGCGGGTCATGATCTCCGGCAGGAACCGGTCGGCATAGTCATCCGGCATGCCAATTCGGATGTGCCCCTCCAGGCTCTCTTCATCAAAGGCCGCAAGCGTTTCGCGGTTCAGCCGCAGAAGCTCGCGCGCGTAGAGCAGCAGCTTTTCGCCGTCGGTTGTGAGCCTGTTATTGCGGCCGTCCTTCTCGAACAGCGTCTTGCCGAGACGCTCTTCCAGCCGTCGCATCTGCATCGAAACGGCTGACTGCGTCCGAAAAACCTCCTCGGCGGCTCGGGTAAAGCTTCCGGTTTCCGTAATCGCAACGAAGGTTCTGAGCTGGTCAAGATCGAGAGGCGTAACCATGGCGGGCCTGCATCACAAGTTTTGATGATTAAGATTAGAAACATTCGTTCGAATAATCAATCGGCCTGTGAGAAAAGGCGACCTCGAAATTGAGCGCCGCGTTGGGATGAAGGCGCACGAGGAGGTGATGTCATGCAGGTACAACAGACTACCGCGAAGTTGCGTCTGTCCTCAGGACCTGAAGGGCTGTTCAGGCGCCTGGTGCGCGTGGCCGTGCGTGTCCGCAAGATGATCACCGGCCGCGTTGCGCTGCGTCAGCTGGAGGAGATGGAGGATTGGCAGCTGACCGACATCGGGGTGAGCCGAAGGGACGTCCATTTTGTGGGTGACCGCTCTTGGCTGGATGATCCAACGCATCTTCTCGACCAGATCGCCCGGGAGCGTGCGAAGGAAATTGTCCGGAAACGGCCCTGACGGCTCAGGAAGTCTTATTCCTCGTCCGCTTCCTCATCGGGGCGGACGGGGAATGCATATGCGCCGGAGAGCCAGCGGTTCAGGTCGACATCCTTGCAGCGCCCCGAGCAGAACGGGAAGAACTGGCGGTCCGAAGGCTTGCCGCATTCAGGGCAGGAGCGCTTCGGGCGTAAAGGGACGACCTTGTCTTTGTTGCTTTCAGTCATTCGTCAAACGCGATCCGGCGAAAGCCAGTTCTGGTACACCTTGAAGCCGTCTGCAGAAAGCAGCCCGAGGGTTTCGTAAAGCGGGAGCCCAACGACATTGGTGTACGACCCGGCGAGGCGGACGACGAAACAGCCGGCAAGCCCCTGAATGGCATAGCCACCGGCTTTGCCGCGCCATTCACCTGCTTCCAGATATAGGTTCAATTCCTCGCTGGACAAACGCTTGAAGCGAACGCGGGTTTCGACGACCTTCTGGCGAACCTTGCCAGAAGGCGTAATCAGACAGACACCGGTGTAGACCCGGTGGGCGCGGCCCGAAAGCAGACGCAGGCAATTGGCGGCATCTTCGCGCAGCTCGGCCTTGGGAAGGATCCGCCTGCCAACGGACACCACCGTATCAGCGCCGAGAACGAAGCAGCCTTCTGCCTCGTTGTCCTTCTTCAGACGTGCGAGCGCGCG
>Ga0182741_1006461_pt1 | contig 10233 bp, 11 predicted proteins | sample eDN5th37CBELigOP_FD_128874 | JGI IMG/M metagenome (GOLD analysis project Ga0182741, IMG submission 128874) | Enriched Organic Plus compost microbial communities from Emeryville, California, USA - eDNA 5th pass 37_C BE-Lig OP (version 2) (version 2) ...
CTCCACAAGGCGGAACTTCAGGACCACCAAGGGACACCGGATTGCCGGTGCGTCGTAAGACGCTGCCCAAGGCGGCCTGAAAAACCAAGAAACTCACTCCCTTCAGGGGGTGAGAGTGTCATTCACCAAAGCCGACCCAGATGCTCCTCTTCTTGGATTTCTCGACTGGATAAACCACCATACGCTTGTGGCGTGTCACTTTACGTTTCGGCTCGTTCATTGCGATGAAGGTCGGATCGTGCTTTCGGGCCTTCTCGAGCATACGACGTATAGCCCTGAGATTGAGACCTTGACCGACTTTCACGACACTCCGGTGGGCTGCCAAACGGATCATAGCAGCTTGCTGGCGGAACTCCTGCGCTCCCTGCAGGCGAAGGCGCCTCGTATAGCGCTGTGTCCCGGTACGGGAAGGTGAAAAGAACTGGACCTACAACGCTCGGTTAGTGCGCACCTCTTGATTGCTGGGGATCTCGCGCCCTAAAGGTTTCCCATGATTTGTTCGACTTCCTGTGGCATCCTGTGGAAAGCAAAAATTGAGTGCCGGAAGGACTGTGATGTTCAGCAGTCGAATTCCACAGAGTTTGGAGAATCATGTACGCCCCTGATGGAAGTTTGACCAGGATATCTTGGAAGCCGGCCGCGCCAAGATACTACATTGCGCACTTTCTGCAGGCATGAGCGGCGAAGAGCTTCTCAAATTAACGGGTCCAGATTCGATTCTGAAAGTGTAAATGGCGGCTGTGGCGAAAGCGGCAGTAGTTTAAGAAGGCTCCGGTTTGTATTTTTCACAAGAGACTACATCTTCAATGACCACAGGTATTCTCTGCGCGACGCCCGAAGAATTCGACTCGCTTCATAAGCGCTTCGATTTTGATCAAGAGCCCATGATCCTGGCTGGATTTCAGTTCTGGAAGGGACAGGTTTCAGGCAGTTCTCGGCTCATAGTTCTCGCCCGATCCGGCATTGGAAAGGTAAACGCCGCCACATTAGCAACGATTCTGTTCACGACCTTCGACTGCGATGACCTGATTTTCTCCGGTGTCGCAGGAGCCTTGACCGATCTTGAGGTCGGCTCAGTGGTTCTGGTCACAAGAGGAGCCACCCACGATTATGGTTTGGTGAGCAATGGCGTCTTCACCTGTGTTCCAGTCGGCGATTTCCCATTGCCGGGACAAGCAGAGCCCTTGCAAGACCTCCTGCCTGTCCCGCCCCATGTTGAGCAAACAATGGCGCATCTCCGGAACCGGATGGCTAGTACCCTAACAGTCCGCCTTGGGGCAGTATTATCGGGAGATGTATTTATCAACTGCCACGATGCCCGTGCTCGTTTGCAAGCCTTGGGCGGGGACATCGTGGATATGGAGTCGGCAGCAGTCCTTGAGGTAGCCCGCCGCTTTGCCAAGGGAGCTTATGTCATCCGTACCATCTCCGATGGAGCAGGGAATGATAGCCATTTATCGTATTCAGAGATGGTCGCCATCGTCGCCCACAACTCGGCGCTCTGCGTTGAAGATCTACTCAGAATCATGTCTAGGCCGTGTGGACGGATTGGGCCAAGCAACGGGTAGGTAGATTCCCGAATCGGTCTAACGATGGTTCAGGGCGGGTCGGCTTCAGGAGGCGTGACCACGCTGACGGGGATGACGGACGCTTGGGCAACGGTGCTGCGGGTGTTCGCCGTCTCCTGCTCCCGGCGCGGTTCCAAGGGCCGCAACGACCGCCGCTTTCTGGAGGCGCTCCACTACTTCACCGTCCAGAATATCACCTGGCGGGCGCTGCTAGCATGCTTCGGCAATTGGAACTCAGTCTGGAAACGCTTTTGGCGCTTGAGCCGGGCCGGCGTGTTCGAGGCCTTCGTCGAAGCCCTGGCGGCACTGAGCGATACGGGCTGATGTCATCGCAGCGATTAACATTGTCCGCGTCTTACCGTGGAGGGCAACACACCGGCTCATGGCTGGGCAGGGGAAATGCTCCCGCAAGGTGGCGTGCTCTACCTTTACGGCGCCTATACGCAATACGGCGCTCATACGGTTCCCAGCAACGAAGTCTTCGATAAGTACCTCCGGCGACGCCATGCTGAATGGGGCGCCCGCGACCTTGATGATATGTGAATCTTGCAACATCTCCTAGGCTGGAACTCGCTGAACGCTTTTCGATGCTCACGAAAAATTTCAGCCTCCTTTCAGGCTATAGAATGCCAAATTAGGTGGATCGACACCCTGGGATCGTGGCTCTCTCAGCCACATCTCTAAGCCCTACCCGCTGCAGGACCCAACGGCCAATCAGCATCCTGGCAAAACGGCACACGCACATCGCTTTCGAGAACCTTCGCGTGAGGGCTAGGACGGCGAGTGCCAAAGGCGGCGCGGAGGCGTCTGACCGGAACGTTACCGCCAAAGCGAGCCTGGACAGGACCGCTCTTGACGGCGCGCCTGGCCGGATCCGGACGTTCACGAAGTATAAGGCGGCGTGGTCGGGTGGCGAATGCATCGAAGTTGATGCGCGCCACACGTCCCAGCGCCGCTCGTCTTGTGATAGCCACCCGAAGGATCATGTCGAGACGGAGCATCTGAAGCGTGGTCGCGCGACCCTCGACCGGTTCGTCTGCTCGCTATGCAGGCATGAGGAGTATGCCGGCATTAACGCCGCGAGGAATGTCCTCGCGCATGGCCGCCAACGTTGGGCGGCATCACCGAAGACCGCCGGTGTAGCGCTGGTGGCAGCCTACGGAGGCCTCCACTCTAAGCGCGCCGTTGAGGCAGAAAGCAAAGATCGAAGGATGAAGCGGATCGCCGCCTAGTCTTAGATGCCTCACCCTTCAGGGTGGGGAGTCTCACCCTTTCACACTGCCAGCAGTAGCCGTTCGCCGCGAGTGTAATTTTGGCACTCCGGCAGATACGATAGCCGCAAATGCTGCACCCATCAGAAGTACGAGGCCGGCAAGGTCAAATAACGTCGGCTTTTCCCCTAGCAAAAGCACAGCCCCGGCGACGCCAATCGCCGGAACCATCAGGGTGCCAAGGCTCGCCGTACCGGCGGGAAGGCGGGACAGGGCGGCAAACCAGAGCACATACGCGAGTGCCTGTGCAAAAAGCACGTGATAGAGAAACGCCGTGATGGTCGCGGGCTTCAGCTCATAGGGGAACTCAACCCTCTCGAAAGCGAGCATGCCGGCCGCCGCGCAGGCCGCGCCGGTGAGTAGCTGCCACGCGGCAACCGAGAGCGGCGGAGCATCGACCGGAAAGCGTTTGCTGACGACGGTCCCGAGTGCCCAGCAGATTCCAGCCATGAGTGCATAGAGCAATCCGACTGATATATCGCCTGCCCGAATGATCGGCCAGCCGAGGGCGACCAATCCGGCAATGCCGAGCACAAGCCCGAGTCGCCGCCTGCCGTCGAGCGACTCCTTGAGTAAGATCCTTGCGAACAGCACGGTCCAGACCGGCATGGTGAAAGTGATGATTGCCGCACGCGACGTTGGCGCGGAGAGTTGGGCGAAGGCCAGGAGAATGTTAAAGGCCGCAATCGACAAAAATCCTCCGGCACCCAGGGCCAGCCATTGTGATCTTTTCACTGCGATGGATTGGCCGCGCAGGGCTGCGACCACGACGAGACACAATCCGCCAAGCGTCATGCCGCTGGCGCGCAGTGTCCATGGCCTAATCTCACCGAGCGCAATCTTCACCGCCGGCCAGTTAAGCCCCCAGAGCAAAGCTATCAAAGGTACAATTGCGTAGTAATAGCGATGCCTCTTCACTGGTCGAATCCTATCGCTTCATCATCGGGCACGAAGTCGGGCGCCGATACTGTTTGCAGCGTGTTTCAGAACGTTGAGATGGCGGGGCTTTCCGCCTTCGACGATGTCTGCTGTCAGGCTCGTGATACTCAACGCCGCGACAAAGCGGCCTTCGCTGTCGAATATTGGGACACCGAGTGCGGCAAGTCCCACGAAGAAATCATCGACGGCCAGCTCCCATCCTTGTTCCCGGATGCGCCCTGCGAACTTGCGCAACTCAACAGCCGACGTCTCACTGAACGGCGTGCGCCGCGGCAGTTCACCGGACAGGCCTTGCTCGCGCACCTCATCTGGAGCGAAGGCCAATACGATACGGGGACCAGCGCCGCAATTCAGGGGAGCGAGCGCGCCGACCGAGAACCAAGTCGCATCGATCTGCAGCATCGGCGCGCGGATGCGATCGAGACAGAGCGCGGAGCCCTCCTGCGAAACCCAGAGAAAGGCTGCAGTGGATGTCTGTGAGGTTACGTCTACCAGAATAGGCGATGCAATTTCCCGCAGGTCGCGGCCGACTTGAACGGCCGACGCCATTTCAAAGATACCGACATCGAGCATGTAGTGCTGCGTAACCCCGTCGAAGTGAATGAGGCCGGCCTCAGACAAAGTGTGAAGGAGACGCCGAGCCGTTCCCTTGTCGAGCTCTGCGATCTGAGCAAGCTCAGTCAGCGTCAGCCTCGGCCGGTCGGACGTAAAGGCCTTCAGAAGGGCCACGGCACGCGAGACTGCTCGCACCAGCGGCACTCCCGGTTTGGCCTGGGTACGGCGATGAGGCGTTCCAGTTGGATTGATCATGCGATTACTATAGTGTCACTAGATGACACAGTGGGTCATAGCTTGACACAAAAGATGCCGATTGCAAATCTTGGCCCAGCTTCGATCCAAGTCCCTCCAGTTAGAGAACCGTCTATGCCTCTCGACCCGCAGCTTCGCGACAAGATCATTGCCTCCGTCGAGCAGGGCTTCGGCGAACAGATCGCATTTACTCAGGCGATGATCCGCTTTCCGTCGACGCGCGGGGCGGAGCATACGATGCAGGATTTCGTCTTCAGGGCACTCGCCGATCGCGGCTATGCTATGGACCGTTTCGAGATGGACCGCGTAGCGATCGAGAACCATCCGGGTGGCTCGCCCTGGTCGAACGAACACTCGACAGCGCCAATCGTCGTCGGCATCCATCGCCCGCGTAAGGAAAGTGGCCGTTCGCTGATCCTGCAGGCCCATGTCGACGTCGTTCCGGCCGGTCCAGCGGAAATGTGGTCTCACGCCCCCTTCGATCCGGTGGTCGAGGGCGACTGGCTCTATGGCCGGGGTGGCGCCGACATGAAGGTGGGACACGCGGCCAACATCTTCGCGATGGATGCTCTGCGCCGGATCGGATTGCAGCCGGCAGCTACTGTCTACATCCAATCGGTCGTGGAGGAGGAATCCACCGGCAACGGCGCGCTGATGACCCATCTCCGCGGCTACAAGGCCGATGCCGTGCTCATTCCGGAGCCGGAGGAGGAGAAGCTTGTACGCGCCAATGTCGGCGTTCTCTGGTTCCAAGTCGAGGTTCGCGGACATCCCGTGCATGTACGTGAAATGGGTGCAGGAGCGAACGCGATTGACGCGGCCTACCGCGTAATCGGCGAATTGCGCCGCCTCGAAGCCGACTGGAACGAGCGCAAGAAGGGACGCCCGCATTTCGAGAATGAGGCTCACCCTATCAATCTGAACGTTGGCAAGATCGAAGGAGGAGACTGGGCATCATCGGTGCCATGCTGGTGCCGTCTGGATTGCCGGATCGCCATCTATCCTGGCATCTCGGCCGAGGAGGCCGCCCGCGAAATCCAGGAGCGGATCGCAAATTTCTCCCGGACCGACGCTTACTTCGCCAACAACCCGCCGCAGGTCACGTTCAACGGCTTTCACACCGAGGGCTACGAGCTGGCGCCTGGCTCGGATGCTGAAGCTGTTCTCGCCGCAGCACACCAGAGCGCAACAGGTTCGCCCCTGGAGAGCTTCATGACAGCAGGCTATCTCGACGCCCGTGTCTATGCACTCTACGATAAGATCCCAGCCCTGTGCTATGGTCCGATTTCGGAGAACATTCACGGGTTCGACGAGCGTGCGAGTATTTCGTCTACCAAGCGTATCACTACGGCGATGGCCTTGTTCATTGCGGAATGGTGTGGTGTCGAGACGGCATAGATTCACCCTTTCAACCGCACCGCAGGCCGGATCGCTCGAGACATGAGAAAACGACAGCGAATGTTTCACCAGGGAGGATACCATGCAAGGACTGAAGCTACACCGACGCTCGGCACTCTTGGCCGCTGGAATAAGTGCTCTCCTTCTGGCCATGGGCCCGGCTCAGGCTGCTGATCCGGTCAAGATCGGGGTTGTCGCTCCTTTAACCGGCCCGGCTGCTAATTCGGGTATTGCCCTGCGACAGGGCATGGAGCTCGCCGCCCAGGAGTGGAACGATAAGGGCGGTGTGACGATCGACGGTCAGAAGACTTCCGTTACGGTGATCTTCGAAGACTCGCAGTCCCGCCCGGAAGTCGGCGTCAGTGCTGCTCAGAAGATGATCAACCGGGATAAGATCGATCTCCTGATCGGCGAGGCTTTTCACAGCTCCGTCACGATAGCGCTGATGGAACTCGCATCGCAGTTCAAAATCCCGATCCTGAGTGGCGAGCCGGTCAGTAGTGAGATTGCCAAGAAAATTGAGGCAGATCCGGAGAAATATAAGCTTTTCTGGAAAGGCGATTTCAACAGCGAGGCATATGGCGAGGCCCTCCATGATGTCTACAAGAGCATCGCCACGTCCGGCAAATTCAAGCCTAAGAACAACGCCATCGCTTTCGTTGTCGAGGATACCGACTACGGCCGCTCCAACGCCGAGATTACTGCTGAGCTCTTCAAGAAGGATGGCTGGAAGGTTGTCGCTCTCGAGACAGTGCCTCTCGGTCATGCGGATTTCTACCCGCAGCTGACCAAGATGCGGTCGCTTCAGCCTGACGTGATCGTGTCGATCTTCACGTCCGTCAATTCGGGCGCCAGCATGGTGAAGCAGTATCAGGAGCTCGGCGTCGATGCACTGCACATGGGGGTCTACTACCCCCTGCGTTCGGAGTTCTTCGAGCAGGCCGGCAATGCGGCCGAAGGCCTGGTCTGGGTGCCGATGCAGTTCGACCCGCAGTCCAACGACAAGCATGCGGAATTTGATAAAAAGGTTCAGGGGAAGTTCAACGTTCCCGCCTCCTCGGACCACGCCTTCGGTCATGGAATCATGAACGTTGCTCTTGGCGCCGTCGACAAGGCCGGTGCGCGGGCTGCCGAGAAAATCTCGGAGGCGATCGGAAAGACCGACTATTCCGGGGTACATGGCCGATGGGTCTTCGATCCCAAGAACCACACTGCAAAGGCTGGCCCGGAGTTTATCCCCGTCCCGGCCGCGCAGGTCCAGGGCGGCAACAATGCCGTGATCTGGCCCGAGACCCGCGCCAAAGGCAATTATCAGCCTCAGCCCTGGCTGCGCTGAGATCGGCGAACGTCTAGGGGGCGCAATTCTGCGCCCCCTTCGCCGCTCCTCTGACCCTTATGAGCGCATTCAGGAGCACCATGACAAATCCTCCGCTTCTCGAAGCCACGAACATCCGCAAAAGATTTGGCGGTGTTGTCGCGCTGAAGGACGTCTCGTTTCGGGTAATGGATGGAGAGATCCTCGGCCTGATTGGCCCGAACGGTGCCGGCAAGACGACGCTCTTTCACGTCATCGCCGGAAAAGAACAACCGACGAGCGGCTCCGTCCATTTCAAATCCCAAGACATCACCAGGCTGCGTCCCGATCAGCGCTGCCACCTTGGCATCGCGCGGACCTTCCAGATTCCTCAGCCCTTCGCCCAGATGACGGTCTTCGAGAACGTCATGGTGGCGCTCCACTTCGGTGGTGACAGACATGAGCGCGCGCTGGAAGACGAGGCAGGGGAGATCCTTCGTCAGGTCGGGCTGGACCAATGGGCGGAGGCCGATTCCTCGGCGCTTCCGCTGGGCGCGCGCAAGAAGCTTGAGTTTGCGCGCGCCCTCGCGACGCGCCCAGAGCTTCTCCTCCTCGACGAGGTGATGGGCGGTTTGCGCCCAAACGAGATCAACGATGTCATGGAAACTATCAGGACCGTTCGCGCTTCCGGTGTCACGATCATCATGATTGAGCATGTCATGCGCGCGGTCATGGGATTGGCCGACCGCATCATCGTCTTGCATCACGGCGAGCTGATCGCCGAGGGATCGCCGATCGAAGTGACTCGTAACAAAGCCGTTATCGACGCCTACCTCGGGGGGTCGGCCCATGCCTCAGCTTGAACTGAGCCACGTTTCTGCCTTCTACGGCGATGCTCAGGCCCTCTTCGACATCGATCTCCTGCTCGAGCCTGGTGAGATCGTCGCGATCATCGGCGCGAACGGCGCCGGAAAGACAACTGTCCTGCGTACGGTTTCAGGCCTTGTGAAGCCCCGTGATGGCTCGATCCGCTACGACGGCAAGAATATCGGGGCCAGTGATCCCTGGTCCGTTGTTTCTATGGGCATTGCCCACGTACCGGAGGGGCGCCGCCTGTTCAAGCAGATGAGCGTGCAGGAAAATCTCCTGATGGGGGCTTATCACCGCAAGAATGCAGCCGACGCGAAAACCGATCTCGACCGGGTCTTCACTTTGTTTCCACGGCTTGCAGAGCGGCGCGAGCAGCTTGCCGGTACCATGTCGGGCGGCGAACAGCAGATGGCTGCCATCGGCCGCGCCCTCATGGCGCGTCCCCGGCTTCTTCTTTTGGACGAGCCGTCGCTCGGCCTCGCTCCGAAGATCGTCGAGACGGTGTTCGAGACGATCCGTAAGATCAACCGCGAGGGCGTCGGTATTGTCTTGGTGGAGCAGAGCGCTCAGCTTGCACTTGAGACCGCGCAACGGGCTTACTTGATGGAGAACGGACGCATCGTCAAATCCGGCCACTCGACGGCCCTTATGGATGACGACGCCGTTCGCGAAGCCTATCTCGGCCTCTGAGGGGCAGGAGCATATCTCACCATGTTTTCAATGCCGCTGTCGCTTTTCTCGGAGCAAATCATCAACGGTATCGTCCTCGGCTCCATGTACGCCCTCGTCGCGAGCGGTCTGACATTGATCTGGGGCACGATGCGCATGCTGAACTTCGCCCATGGCGAGTTCTACATGATCGGGGGATATATCTTCTTCCTCCTCATGTCCTCTCTGGGGATCCCATCCTATCTCAGCGCCCCTATCGCCATCGCGGTCGTCTTCGTGGCCGGGATCGCCGTGCAGCGTCTTGCCGTTCATCCCCTACTCGGACGGCCCCAATGGGAGTTCAGTACGCTGGTGGCCACGCTCGGCGTATCGATTTTCCTGCAGAATGCTGCGCTCCATATCTGGGGTGAGCGGTTCAAGACCGTCCCCTACTTCATTAGCGGCGTGGTCGACGTTTTCGGCATGCGCCTGTCCTATCAACGCCTGCTGATCCTGGCTGTCGCGGTCGGAACGATGCTAGCCATGTGGTACGTTCTGCGTCGCACCCGCTTCGGCATGGCGTTGCGGGCGACTGCGATGGATCGAGATGCCGCCATGCTCTACGGCGTCAACGTCTATCAGGTCTTCATGCTGACTTTCGGCATCGCGGCGGCCCTCGCCGGCATTGCGGCCACAATGCTATCCAGTATCAACTCGATCAGCCCATGGATGGGCGCTCCGTTGATGCTCAAAGGGTTTGTGGTGGTCGTGCTTGGAGGTCTGGGCAGTTTCCCGGGAGCCATCCTTGGCGGCATCATCATCGGCATTGTCGAAACGCTTGGTGTTATTGCCTGGTCGTCTCAGTGGCGGGAGGTGATCTCGTTCACGGTCCTGATCCTCATCCTGTGGTTCCGGCCCTGGGGACTCTTTGGCGTCAAGGAAGAGGCATGAACCATGGCTGATCAGAAGACGACTACGAACCAGGACAGCCTCTTCATCATCGTCGGCGTGGCGGTCGTCCTTGCGCTGGTGCCGCTCGTCACCCAAGAGGCCTACCTGCTGCACATCTGCATTCTGGCACTCCTGTTCGGGGCTCTCGCGTCGAGTTGGAACCTCATCAACGGTTATGCTGGAATTTTTACCTTCGGCCATCAGGCCTTCTTCGGCCTCGGCGCCTACGGTTCGGCGTTGATGAGCATGAAGCTCGGCCTGAGCCCATGGGTCACCATGTGGGTGGCTGGCGTGATGTCGGCCGTTCTCGGATTGGTCATCTCATTGCCGGTGCTGCGCATCCGGTCCATTCCACATATTGCGATCGTCACGCTCGCTTTTGCCGAGATTGTCCGCATCGTCTGCTCGAACCTGACCAACCTCACTCGCGGCGAACTGGGTCTGTGGGGCATTCCGCCCTACACATCATTTTCCCTGCCGTTCA
>Ga0182741_1006463_pt1 | contig 10231 bp, 5 predicted proteins | sample eDN5th37CBELigOP_FD_128874 | JGI IMG/M metagenome (GOLD analysis project Ga0182741, IMG submission 128874) | Enriched Organic Plus compost microbial communities from Emeryville, California, USA - eDNA 5th pass 37_C BE-Lig OP (version 2) (version 2) ...
AGCAGAACTGCTTCCCGAGGTGCAGGCCGCGATCGCGTGATGCCTGGCGGCACCGGTATCGACATCACAGAGCCCGGCGTGGGTGACGCTTCGGCGAACCCACGCTGCCAAGCCAAGCGGGTCGGGGTGGTACCCCCTCCATCCATCCCGACCCGCCGAGGCGGACGACGATGACGGCCGATGCTGTGCTCGCGTCACGACTGCGAAACCTCCGGTCGTCGGCCATCCGCGATCTCCTCGCGCTCACCCGACGACCGGAAGTGGTGTCGCTCGCAGGCGGCATCCCTGATCCTGCCCTGCTGCCGCGCGCGCGTGTGGCGGAAGCCATCGACCGCGTGTTGGCCGACGCGCAGTCCCTGCAATACGGAGAGACCGAGGGCGATCCCCGTCTCCGAGAGCTGGTCGCGGCGCGCCATGGATGTGAACCGGCACGTGTGCTGATCACCCACGGCGCGCAACAGGCGCTCGACATTCTGGCGCGAGGTTTGCTCGAGCCCGGTTCGACCGTGGTGGTGGAAGCACCGAGCTATCTCGGCGCGTTGCAGATCTTCGCCTTGGCTGAAGCCAACGTGCACGGCGTCGACGTGGACGACGACGGAATGAACATCGACGCCTTGGCCGACGCGCTGGCGTCAGGGTTACGTCCCGCCCTCGTGTACGTGGTCGCCAATTTCTCGAATCCGTCAGGAGCAACCCTCTCAGCCGTTCGTCGGCGACAGTTGGCGGCGCTGGCGGATCGGTACGGGTTCTGGATCGTCGAGGACGACCCGTATGGAGCGTTGCGCTACCACGGGGATCCGCTCGACTCCATCGCCACGTACTCCGAGCGCGTCATTCGGCTCGGCACGACGTCGAAGGTGTTGGCACCAGGCGGGCGCGTCGGATGGCTCATTGCCGAGTCATCGCTCGTTCGGCACCTCGTTCGCATCAAGCAAGCGACCGATCTGCATTCATCAGCGCTGTCACAAGCGCTGGTGGTCGACCTACTGGGCGACGACGCATGGTTCGACGCGCACGTCGAAACGCTGCGGCGGGCCTACGGCGAACGCGCTGAGGTGCTGGTCGACGCGATCGAAGATCACTTCGGCGATCGGGCGACGGTTCGCCGCCCCGCAGGAGGCATGTTCACCTGGGTTTCGGTTCCGGGCGTGGACGTTGAAGCACGCCTGCCCGATGCCATCGAAGCGGGCGTCGCGTACGTGCCCGGACGTGCATTCTTTGGCGACGGCCGGGGCGGGGAGCAGATGCGATGCTCGTTCGCGACGGGCTCACCCGATCAGCTCCGTGAAGCGGTCCGCCGTCTCGGCTCTGCGCTCCTGCACGACGGCCCGATACGATGACCGACTTCGTTCGGGGCGTGTAGCTCAGTTGGTTAGAGCTCCTGCCTTACAAGCAGGCGGTCGGGGGTTCGAGTCCCTCCGCGCCCACCCGTGACGGTCAGCGCTCGGCCTCGTGAGCCAGCAGGGCCTGGAGCTCTGCAGCCAACGTTGCGAGGTCGTCGACTGATCCACCGATCGACGAGGCGTCCGAGCTGCTCGAGCGCGCGACCTCGGCTACGTGACTCATCGTCTCGTTGATGTGCGTCGCTGCTCGGCCACGTCCGAGACCGCCCGCGAGATCTCGTTTGTGGTCGCACTCTGTTCTTCGACCGCGCTCGCGATCGTGCCCTGGAGGCCCGAGATCTGCTCGATGACAGCCGCGATCTCAGCGATGCTGTCGATCACGGCCGCGGTATCGCGTTGAATCGCTTCGATCATGGAGCGGATGTCGTCGGTCGCGGTCGCGGTCTCGCGTGCGAGCTCTTTGACTTCTTTCGCGACGACGGCGAATCCCTTACCGGATTCGCCGGCGCGCGCGGCTTCGATCGTGGCGTTCAACGCCAAGAGATTGGTTTGCTGGGCGATGGCCGTGATGACGCGTACGGCCTCACCAATGCGTTCGCTGCTCTTTCCGAGCTCGAGTACCCGCTTATTGGTGTGGTGCGCGACATCCACCGCGGAACCAGCCACCGAGGCAGCGTCGGCCGCGCTGCGCGCGATCTCGGTGATCGAGGCTGTCATCTCCTCGGCCGCGGCCGACACCGACTGTGCGGAGCCCACAACCCGTTCGGTTGCCTCGACCGCACGCACGCCTTCGGCGCTCGTCTCATCGGCGTTGGCTTGAAGGTGGGCTGCGGCGGTGGCGAGGGTGTTGGAGGAATTCACCAGGACCGCGGTCGAACGCTGGATGTGTTCCTGCGTCTGGAGCTGCTCGGTGACGATGGACCACGTCGCGATTGCTCCCACGTACGCGCCGCTGGAGTCATGAATCGCGTCGACGAGCAGGTCGAGCTTCTCCGGGCCCACCTCGATGATGGAGCGAATGGGCAGATTGCGTTCGTCGGCGAGCATCGTTCGCTGGTGCACCGGGTTCGCATGGAACACGTCGATCGTCTGCCCGATGAGGTTGTCCACCGGCACCGGGAGGTACTGCTGCAGCTTTCGCAGGGTCTCGATCGATGACGAGTTCAGGTACCGGAGGACGAGATCGCGGTCGACGAACATCACGTTGATCGGAACCGATTCGCACATCGATACGAACCAGCACGGGTCGAGCGTGTGCTCATTCGCGACCGGCGCGGTTCGGGCGGCGTCCGTCGAGGGTGCAAGTGCGGTGGCTGTCACATCCTGTGTTTCGGGCGAGGCGCGACGGACTTGCGCGCCAACCACACCGTCGGACCGTGCGTCTGATCTCGGGACAGCGCGTGCGACAAATCGCGCAGAAGCATCCAGATGACGTTCGTCACATTGTGAAGGACACGTCGTCCGTCGTTGCGACATCAGGTTTGCGCGCCGATTGAGGTACAACTCAGCCGCGATGGATACCGAGGGAGAAGGCGTGCGGGAGGAAGTGCCAGCGGAGACGGCGTCACTTCGATGCTGTTCTCGCACGGCGTGTCCCTACGACACGCCGTGTCTCGACGCGCCGCAGCCGCTGTTGGAGGCACTTCCGATCCCGATCATGGTGATGTGCGTCCGCGAGTCGGCGGTGGTGTGGGCGAACCCGTCGGCGAAACAGCCGGCGTCTCCAACAACGGTGGTGACGTCGGCGTCGGCTTCGCCTTCGCCGTCTGCACCGGAGGTGGCGGCGTCGACGGCCGCGGCACTCAGTGCGAAGGAGCACGCGTGGGCCACCGAGCAACTGGCCCGTCTGCTGGAGTCGTCGAGCGACGTCTCGCAGTCGGGTGCGGTCACCTCGGATGGGCTGACCATGGTGGAGATCGATACGCACATTCCCCGGCGGCAGGTCGCGCTGATCCGAACCTCCACACCCGGCGGCGTGGATCAACAGCGCGTGCGAGCGCTGTCGGATGTGATGTCGTCGATCGCGCAGCAGATCGCCTGGGTTATGCCGGAGGTGCTCGTCGCCCCCGGAATCGCGTTCCACGCCTTGCCCGGAGCCGACACGCTCACCGATCGCGAGCGTCGCACGATCATGCGGATCGGACGTGGGGGATCGATCGAAGACATCGCCGAGGAGCTCTACGTGAGCGAGAGCACGGTGCGGAACTACCTCAGTTCCATCTACCGGAAACTCGGGGTATCCAGCCGGACGGAACTCATGGAGCTCCTGCTCGCTTCGACGCTCGGCGCCGATCAAACCGCCGACGGGGGCTGAGCGAGCTGCTCGTGAATGGCCGACCGAATGGTTGGGAGGTCGACGTCGCGTTCGACCGCCCCGCGGGGTGAGGTGAACACCAAGACCGCGCGGGTGACCGGTCGTGTGAGTGCCGCTTCGAGCGCCACGGCGTAAGCACCGAGCTGCGGGGCGTATCGCCGAGCCCGGGCATCGATTGCCTCAGCGGAGTGCACCGCATCCGTCTTGTAATCGATCACGGTGATCTCGTCGTCGTCGACGACGAGGAGGTCGATGACGCCCTCGAGCAACGCCCCGTCGACCACTGCCGTCACCGGAACCTCGCGACGCACTCGGCCAGACGTGTGAGCGGCCGCGACACTCGGTGCTGCCAGCGCAGCCCGAGCGAGGGCCGCGACCTCCGAGGCGACGTCGGGAAGGCCCTCAGCCGTGGCCTCGGCCAAGGCCAACGCGTCGAGTCGGGGATCGTCGGGGGTCGCAACCTGGAGCACGGCGTGAACAGCTCGACCGATCGCCGTCCCAGCCCGACCCCGGCGCCACGGCGGACCGGCTTCGATGAACGTACCGTCGAGGGTCTCGGCGTGCGCGAGCGCGGTTGCGGTGAACGCTCGGACGCGAGATCCCGCGGCGAGTGCTTGCTCACGCATGGAGATGAACTCGGCGCGCTGGCGTGCGATCTCGTCGGCGCTGATCGTTGGCGGTGACGCCGGGAGAGGCGCGGTCGTGGGCTTGGCGGCGTCGTCGAAGGGGAAGGGAACACCACCGCCGCGGTGCGCGTGTTCAGCGATGCGAGCCGCATGGCACTGCACGTTCGCTTTGTGATGCAAGCTGACGACGAGGATGTCGCGTGCCCGAGTAGCGCCGACATACAGCAGCCGTTCGCGCTCGGCGAAGTCGTACTCCTTCTCACGCGTTTCCGCGGCCACGTAGCCCGGAGTGCACAAGTCCATGATGTTCCCGGTCGTGCGCACCTCGGGTCCGGTCTCGGTCCACACGACCGCGGGCCGACGACTCCCGAGATCGCTGCCGAGCCCGGCCAGGATCACCACCGGAAACTCCAACCCTTTGGATCCGTGCACGGTGAGGAAGCGGACGGAGTCGTCGTCGGTTTCCGGAACCACGGTCTCCACTGCGGCGGCACCTTCCTCGAGGCGCGCTTCGACCCATTCGAGAAACGCCCGGAGGTCACCGCCGCCCGCGTCGCAGAAGGCGCGTGCTCGGTCGAGCAAGAAGCGGTGTCGACGCCACTGATCTCGCGGCCGCACCGTGGCGCAGGCCAGGGGGAGCGCGCCGAGCGCGTCGATGACGGCCGCGACGGTTTCGCTCACCGATTGCCACCGACGATTGCGATGCAGCGCGTGTAAGACCGCGAAGGCCCGATCCACCGGATGGGCGGGGTCAACTCCCGCGGGAGCGGGACGGCGGTAGTCCCATGTTCCACCCGCTTGGACCCACGTGATGAGGTCGGCATCGGAGCAGGCCAGCCCGTGCGTGCGGAGTGCCCCCACGATCGCGACCTCATCGGTGGGGTCGTCGATTGCCGAGAGCACGGTGACGAGTTCGCCGACCTCGGTGGTCGCGTACACGAGTGACTGACTCTCGACGCGTGACGGGACGCTGACTTGGTCGAGGGCGTGTTCGATCGCGGCGAGTGACGTGCGCGTGGGTAAGAGAATGGCGATGTCGTCGTAGCGCAGCGCACGTACCTCGTTGGTACGAGGATCGACGATGCGTCGTTGCTCCCGTACGAGTTGCGTCACGACCTGTGCGATCTCTTCGGCTTCGGTGGCGCGGACCTGGGCGACCCGTTCCGCCGATTCGCCGCCAAGGAGGAACACCGAGGGTTCCGCGTCGAGTGGTTCGCGGTGGGCGTGCAGGTCGACGTGTGCCGCCTGCGTGTCGCTTCCGGTACCGAACACCTCTGCGAACACCGCGTTGACCCACGCGACCACATCGGGTGTCGACCGGAAGTTCTCGACGAGCGCGACGTCGGCGCCGGCGAACGCGGCGCGCGCGTGTTGGTACACGGCGAGATCGGCGCGGCGGAAGCGGTAGATCGATTGCTTCGGGTCGCCGACGACGAAGAGCCGACCGGCATCGATTGCAATCGATGACCAGTCGCCCACGGGTGCGTCGGCATTGCGATCGGCTCCGGTGAGCAGCGCCGCGAGCTCGGCTTGGATCGGGTCGGTGTCCTGGAACTCGTCGACGAGGACGACGCGCCACCGTTGGGCCGCGGCGCGGCGTACCGCGGGGTTGTCGCGCAGCAATGATCGACTCAAGACCAACAGGTCGTGGAAGGACAACGTGCCGCGTGCTCGGCGGTCGGCGGCTTGGGTGAGTACGTGTCGGCGGACTTCGAGGAGGAGCCGCTCGAGCACGACTTGGGACAGTGTGTTGATGACGCGACACAGATCGTCGTTGAGTACCACCAACGCGGCGCGCACATCGGCGACGTCGATCCGCCACTGCTTCTTGACGCCATTCGAGCAGGTGATCTTCGTGCTACCGAGCATTTCGAGTGCGTCGAGCATCTCATCGAGCTCGGCTGCCCCGAGGGCCTCGATGCGGGGTCGGAGCCCGACGAGTCCGTCGAGATGGACGGCGAGCTTGTCTTCGTCGTCGATGCAGTGCTCGCGCAACGACATGGCCATGTCGAACGTGTCGAGGAGCGGTGCGGGGTCGATGTGCGGTATCGGTTGGTCGCGGAACGTGACCGACTCGAGTCGGTCGTAGTGGTCTTCGAAGATGCGTGCGATCGATCGGAGCTTCTTCAGCGACAACCCGAGGACGAAGCCGATCAGGAGGTGCTCTTGCACGTCGGGGTCGTCGAGCAACTGCGCAACGAACTCGTTCCAACGGATGCTCCGATCGAGCTCCGCCTCGACGTCGGCGAGCACCTCGAACGACGGAGGGAGCCCGGCCGCCAGCGGGTACTCCGCGAGCAGCCGCTGCGCGAACCCGTGCAACGTGGAGATCGCGGCCTCGTCGATGTCGCGCAGCGCGGCTTCACACGCGGCGCGCTGGCTCGGATCGGTGATCTCGGGATCGTTGCCCTGAGCCGCCCGCTCGAGCGCCGCGTGGACGCGATCACGCAGTTCGGCGGCCGCCGCCTCCGTGAACGTGATCGCCGCGAGGTCGGCTGGTGTGATGCGGCCGCGTGCGAAGAGTAGGACCACCCGGCGCACGAGCGCGGTGGTCTTCCCGGTGCCGGCGCCCGCCTCCACGAAGAGGGTGTGGTCGTGATCGGTCCGGATCCGCTCGCGAGCCGCGTGATCGACGGGGAGCGTCGTCATGGTGCGCTCCCTTCGGACTGGGGGTCGTCGAGTTCGGAGTCCTCGGCGACCGGCGCAAGCGAGCGGTAGGGCGCGAGCGTCTCGTCGGCCATCTTGCGAAGGAACTGCTCGTCGCGATCACGTGGGCACACGCGGTCGAACGCGCAATGCTGGCAGTGCTTGAAACCGTAGAAGTCCTCTTCGCCGGGATCGCCGGGAAACACACCGGAGGCGATACCCGTCGCGATGTGGCCCATCACACGTCGGAACTCGGACTCGTGGCGGTCGTCGAAGTCGTAACCGATCTGGCGTCCGGAGTTCTTCCCTCCGACGACCCAATAGTCGGTGTGAATCAGGGTCGCCTCGGGATAGTGCTGGCGCGCGGCGAGTGCATACACCGGAAGTTGCAGCGCGGTTCCGCTCAACGTGGGATCGAAGACGCCGTTCTTTGCGGGCTTGCGCGGTTGGATCTTGGTGTACCGGTCGGTGTTGCCGGTCTTGTAGTCGTGCACCACCACCGTGGTGCCGTCCGGCGAACGATCGATCCGGTCGATCTTGCCTCGCATGCGGAAGCGGTGACCATTGTCGAGTTCGACGACGACCGCTTCGTCATCGCCGTGTTCGCTGCCTCCGAAGCCGAGTTCGAATCGGTCGGGTACGACGCCGTACTGCGCGCGGGTGGCCTCGTCGGTGCGCAGCCAGTCCTGGACCCATCCGCGAATACGACGCTCGGACAGCTTCCAGAGCAAGGGCCGACCGGTCAGGCCCGCGGACTTCGCCTGTTCGAACTCCTCGCGCATGATCGTCTCGAGTCGCTCGAGGTCAGCGGGTGTCCATGCTTCGCCTGGGCGTATCGGCGTGGGGCGTTCACCGACGAACCGTTCGAGGATCGTGTGCACGAGCGTGCCACGGTCCATGGGGGAGATGTCGTCGACACTTTCGGGCCGTTCGACCACCCCGGCGCGCAGGATGCGTTCGAACAGATAGCGACGCGGACACGACGCCCAGTGTTCGAGGGAGGTCGGAGACAGCTCGCGGTTCGGATCGGGCAGGAGGTCATCGAGCGATCCCACGAGGCCGTCGAACGGTGTGAACCGATCATCGAGGCGCGCCCGCAACGCCGTGAGCGCCGCCGCGAGGCGCGGGTTGTGGGCGAACGCAGGATGGTCGTCGACCATCGGCGCGTGGGTGGTGAGTGACGCGAGGTCGTAGCCCGCGAGGTCGATCGGGGATCCCGGTCCCGATGCCACCAAGGCGGCGTAGGAAACGATGGTGTGCGCGGGACCGGTGGTGCGCGCCGCGAGCTCGTCGGCGGTGACGGGCGAATCGAGCACGGTCTGGGCGAGGCGAACCAACCAGCGGGAGGGATGCATCGCTCGCCCCGCGCGCGGATCGCTGCGCGCCCAGGTGACGATCACCTTGGGGGCCGCGGCGAGTACCGCATCGCGCTGGATCTCTTCGCGTCGCAGCCGATCCTGGCGCGTCGGGAGGCCGCTCGCCGCGCGTACGGTGTTGGGGAGGAACGGGTCGTCGTTGCCGCGGGGTGGAAACCGGCCTTCGTTGGCGCCGACCACGACGACGAGATCGACGGACAGCCCGACCGCGGCGCGCGCCGGAAGGACCAACAGTCCATCGCCGACGCGACCGGTGGGTCCGAGCGGCGTCGCGAGCTCCAGGGTGAGCGCACGTCGGAACTCCTCGAACGTGGGTGGTGGGCCGGGCAGCGTGTCGAGCGCGCCAAGGCCATCGACACGCACCAGGAGGTCGTCGCGCGCACGCGCCTCGGCATCGGGCCAGCCGTCGGCCGGAATCAGCGCGTCGAGCAACCCCCTGACCCAGCGGGCGTAGCCCTCCCAGGTGTGTGTGGGACTCGTGGCGGTGAGTTCCACGAGCCAGCGGATGAAGGCATCGATGCGTTTCAGCTCGATGAGGTCCGACTCGATGCGCGCCACACTCGCCTCGGAGAGTTCGTCGCGGGCGAGGCGATCGTCGCGCATCGACTGGAGACGAGTGGCGTGTGCCGCCAGGCGTTCGGACCATTGGTCGAGACCGCCGACGATCCCCGCTTCGCGTGTCAGGACGTCCCAACGATGGGCGGGAGCCTCGTCGCCATCGGGGCTCGCCACGACTGGTGCGGCCGCGAGGAACGCCGCGAACGCATCGCGCGGAACATCGTGTTCGACGAGCGTGAGCACGCCCGTGAGCGCGCGGCCGGCAACCGTGTCTCCGAGCGTGAGTGGCGACGGTCCGCTCCAACGCCAGCCGACGGCGTCGACTGTCTCGCCCACGATGCGGGCATAGGGCGACGAGAGCCGATACACAATGGCCATGCGGTGCAAGGGCGTTCCTGCATCGAGCGCCTCGGCGATCACGCGCAACGCGGTCTCGACTTCGGCCGCGGGATCGGGAGCACCGATGATCTGGAACTCGGGTTGGGGCGCCGCACCGACCTCTTCGTGCGGGCCGAGCTGCGCCGCGAGATCACGCGTGACGTCGTCGATCTCGGGGTTGCCGGTGAGCCCGAGGTGCACGGTGGCATCGGCCTCGCGCACCAATGCGCGTAACGCCGCGGTGGTGCAGTGGTCGGGTTGGATCGGAAGGTGGACGATCACCGTGCCCAGTTCGGCGATCGCGGGGTCACCCGCGCGCAGCGCCTCCATCGCGGCCACGGTGAGGTCGGTGTCGTCGTGGAACCCCGCGAGCACGGTGCGAGTGCGTTCTGCGAGTTCGACCACATCGCGCGCGCTGCCACCGGCGCGGCGCAGCGCACTGAGCACCTCCTCGCCGCCGCCTCGCACCTCGACGATCGCGCGAGCGACGCGCTCTTGGCTCGCGTGATGGTTGGCGATCTGGGCCAGCACACCGCCGCGTTCGAGCATCGCCTGACGCAATGCGCCGGCTCGCAGTGGCGCCGACGCGGGGCGCGACCCTCGGGCTGCGAGTCTCGGACCGCCGAGCGCCTCGAAGATCGCAGCCAATGGGACCACGTGGACATCGACCAGGCCGCCGAGCTCCGCGGCGAGCGTGCGGCGGAGGGTGATCCCGACATACGACGAGGGCACGGCGATCGTGACGCGCTCGAGCGGGTCGGCCTTGGCGGCCCGTACCGCCTCCACCAGACAGGACGTGGCTGAAGCGCCGAACGGGACGAGTCGGACGGGTGCAGCCATGTGACGGAGGGTACCGAGGGGGTGGGACACCGCGTGGGCCCCTGTGCCGCTGCGCGCGCCCCGTGCTCGGTCAGGGGCTGTGCGAGAATCGCGTCGATGCCGCGTCTCGCCCGTTTTCTCCTCGCGCTCGTGGCTGGTGGGATCGCCGTC
>Ga0182741_1006469_pt1 | contig 10217 bp, 12 predicted proteins | sample eDN5th37CBELigOP_FD_128874 | JGI IMG/M metagenome (GOLD analysis project Ga0182741, IMG submission 128874) | Enriched Organic Plus compost microbial communities from Emeryville, California, USA - eDNA 5th pass 37_C BE-Lig OP (version 2) (version 2) ...
CGCTCGCTACGACAGCTGGTGGCCACGGCTGTCCCCCGACCGAACCCGAGTGCTCTTCTACCGAACGCCCGCGGGCACCCACGACCTCGACTTCACCAAGACGAGTCTCTGGATGGCCAATGCCGATGGCACTGGCGTGGTGGAAGTCCTGCCCGTCGCGGCGCACGGCTGGTGGCAGCAGGGTCATGCCGAGTGGTCGCCGGATGGCGCGCAGTTGGTGATGTTCGGAGGCTCGCGCCTCAATCCGCAGATCTTCATCACCGACCTGCTCGGGAGGGACCCTCGTCAACTCACCGACCGCGGCGGGACGAACATCGATCCGAGCTGGTCACCAGACGGTCGCGTGATCTACTTCATCGGTTGCCCCAACAGCTTCTGCACTCCCACCGACTACGAGGTGTATTCGATTCCGGCTTCTGGCGACGCGAAGGCGACGCGGCTGACCGAGAACGGGCGACGCGACCACGATCCGTACATGTCGCCTGATGACCAGTCGTTGGCATGGCTGGTCGAACGCTCGGGCGGATCGAAGCCTGTCTGGGGTATCGACATCGGTGATCGCTCCGCTCGCGGAGCTTCGTCGATACCCGACGACCGCAATGTCACGAGCTTGCCGCGATGGTCGAGTGACGGCACCCTGATCTACTCGCACCATCTCGATTACTCCGCCGCGGATCCGAAGTTCGAGATCGTGGTGATGCAGCCCGACGGCTCAAATCTCCGGGTCCTCACCGCAGGACAACCAGGGGTCAACGAGTACCCCTCCCCCTGAGAGTTCACAAGCGTGGACTCGCTGGTGCGCGAGAGAGAGTGGGGGAGGCGCCGCCAGGGGGCTCGTCCGGAGTGGAGTCACCCGCGGTCGCGGGGACCGAACTGCGGGTGGGGCGTCCCGTCTGGAGGAGAAAAGGTCGTGAGGACGCCGCTGGACGTACCCCCTAGGCTTGGAGCTTATGGAGCGAACCGCCGGAGGGGCGCGTGGCTGATCAGGCGCAGTTCAGCGAACTGGCGATGCCGTTCATGCCCGCGCTGTACACCGCGGCGCTTCGCATGACCCGCAACCCCAGCGATGCCGAAGATCTGGTGCAGGAGACGTACCTGCGGGCCTATCGCGGGTTCGGGGGCTTCAAGGACGGCACGAACCTCAAGGCGTGGCTCTACCGGATCCTCACCAACACGTTCATCAACTCGTACCGGGCGAAGAAGCGCCGGCCCGACGAGGTCGACCTCGACGACACGCCCGAGGTGTCGATCTACCAACGGCTGGGCGGCCTCGAGGCCGCCGCGGCCGGTCGGAGCACCGAAGCGGTGGTCCTGGAGTCGCTGCCCGACGCCGAGGTCAAGGAGGCCCTGGAGTCGCTTCCGGAGCAGTTCCGGATGGCCGTGATCCTGGCCGATATCGAGGGTTTCTCGTACAAAGAGATCGCCGAAATCATGGAGGTTCCCATCGGAACCGTCATGAGTCGGCTCCATCGGGGAAGAAGGCTGCTCCAACAGCGGTTGATGGACTACGCCGAGACCCACGGCCTGATCCCCGAGCCCGAACCCGCGCCCGCGGGCGCTCCCACCGACTGAGCCGCAGGTAGATCGATGGACGACGAAAAACTCGCACACCTGGTCAATCTGTACCTCGACAATGAGCTGACCGGAGTACGGCGTATCCAGAAGTGGCAGCTCACCCGGCGCATGAGCAACTGCCAGAAGACGCAGACCTGCTTCGAGTTCGAGTCCACCTATCGGTCGGTCATCTACTCGAAGTGCCAAGAGACGCCCCCCGCGCACTTGGAGTCGAAGATCTTCCAGGCCCTCGGCCTGACGCCCACGGCGTCCGGTGAGGCGCCGACCGACCCGCTGGGCTCAGCCGAGGAAGCCTGAAGCGGCGTTGTCCCCCGAAATCGAGCCCGACGTGCGCCCGGCTGTGAGGACCTCCGACGCCGGGTTTCACGGCGACGGGCCTCGGCCTTCTACGATGACGCTGTTCACCGCACGTCGGGGGAGGCCCAGTGATTCGCAGTGCCCGCAGGTTCGCCGCGTTGACGAGCACGACGATGCTCACGCTCGCGCTGCTCGCGGCCCCCGCCTTCGCCCAGGCCGAGGAAGACGAGTCTTCCAACACGTTCTGGTTCAACGACCGCTTTCTTCGCTTCACCTTCCTCGGGCTGCTGATCGTCGTGCTGCTCGCGCTGATCGTCGGCTACATCGTCAAGGTGATCGTCCCGAAGTACCGCGGTCGCCCGGCCTGACCGAGCGCGCGTCGTGACGGCCACCGCGGCCGTCACCGAGCCGGTCGACTGGGCGCTCGCCCGAACCGTCGGCCGGAAGCTTGCGGGGACCGACGCGATGGCGCGTCCCTACATCCGCGCCGGAATCGAGCACGAACTGCGTGATCTCACGGCGCGGGCCGAAGCACTCGTCAGCGAGTTCACCGGACTCGTTGCGCCGGGTCCGGCTCACGCGGCGGTGTTGTCTCGCGCGCAATGGGTCGACGCCAACGTCGCGTCGATGCAACGGCTCCTGGCTCCGGTCACCGCGCGCGTTGGGGAACGCCTGAGCAAGAGCCCGTTCGCGCCGGTCGGCCGCCGCGCCGCAGGCGTGGAGTTGGGCGGGCTGCTCGGACTCATGGGACAGCGCGTTCTCGGTCAGTACGACTTGCTGTTGCTCGAAGAGACCGATTCGGCGTCCGACGCCGTGTACTACGTCGGCGCCAACATCATGAAGCTCGAGACTCGCCATCACTTCATGCCGAGTGATTTCCGACTGTGGATTGCCATCCATGAATGCACGCACCGCGCCCAGTTCACCGGGGTGCCGTGGATGCGCTCGCACTTTCTCGCGCTGGTGGAGCGCTTACTCGGCTTCGTCGATCCAGACCCGAAACGGTTGATCAGTGCGGTGGCACGCGCGGCCGAGGAGATGCGCCACGGTCGCAATCCGGTCGACGACGGCCTCATCTCGATCCTGGCCACCCCCGAGCAGAAGGCGGTGCTCGACGAGGTGCAGGCGCTGATGTCGCTCCTCGAGGGGCACGGCAACGCTGTGATGAACCGTCTCGGGCGCCAGCACGTGAAGGGTCAGGCGCGGATGGCCCGCACCCTCGACGCTCGGCGTAAGGCGGGCGGCCTGATGGGCGTCGTCAACAAACTGCTCGGCCTGGAGATGAAGCTCCGTCAATACGAGGTCGGGGAGCGTTTCGTGGATGCCGTGGCAGAGACCGCGGGGCTTGCCGCGCTCGACGCCGCCTGGGCCGCGCCGGAGAATCTCCCCACGCTGGCAGAACTCGAAGACGCGCCCGCGTGGCTCGCCCGTGTGAGCGGTTGACGTAGGGAAGAATGCGGGCGTGGCGCTGATTCTGGTGGTCGACGACGAACCCGATATTCGCGAGCTGATCGCGATCAACCTCGAGGCTGCAGGGCATCGCGTCGCGACGGCTGGCAACGGGGCCGAAGCATTGGCCGCCGTGAAGGTCGAAGCTCCCGACGTGATCTTTCTCGACGTGATGATGCCCAACGTCGACGGCTGGACGGTGCTCGACACGTTGAAGTCGGAATCCGACGCAGACCTCGCTTCGATTCCAGTGTTCATGGTCACCGGTATGGCTGCGCCCGAACATCGAGTACGCGGTGGTATCGAAGGGGCGGTCCGCTACATCACCAAGCCGTTCGATCCGGCGAAACTCGTGGCGGCAGTGGCCGATGTACTCGCGCCCGACGCTCCCAGCGAACCCGAACTGCGGCGCCAGGTGCAGCGACAGTCGCTGGAAGCGCTCGCTCGCCTCGAACGCAGCGGAGGCGCGGAGGCGTCCCTCGCTGTTCCCGACGAACCGCGCGTGCGCCTCACCCGCTTGGAGCACGCACCGGTGGTTCCCACGCAGTCGCCTCGGTTGCGCGCCGCGCGCGACAAGCTTGCCGATCTGACCGACAAGCAACGAGAGCTGTTGCTCGCGCTCGCCGATGGCGAGCCGGTGGTGACGGTGGCGAAACGCATCGATACGAGTCGGAGCAACATCTACGCGAGTCTTCGGCGAATCAGTCGCCGTCTCGGGTTGAGCGGTACCGACGAGCTCCTCGCGCTCGTCCGCCAAGGGATGCTGCAAGAACGACGGTGAACGATCTCCTCACGCCTTGGGTCGATCGATTCGACGTCGACGGTGTGTTCGCCCCGGTGATCGTTGCGTGCTCGGGCGGTGCCGATTCCACGGCGATGCTTGCCCTCGCGTCGGCAGTGGGGCTCGAACCGATCGCCGTTCACGTGGATCACGGTTTGCGCCCTCAGAGCGCGTTCGAGGGCGAGCACGTGCGCGAGATCGCGCAGCACTTGGGGGTCGCGGCGCGCTCGGTGCGGGTCGACGTGGGTCATGGTGCCGGGCTCGAAGCCCGTGCCCGAGAGGCCCGTCATGCTGCGCTGGCGGCAGAGGCGGAGCAGCTCGGCGCACGCGCGGTGCTCATCGGACACACGATGGATGATGTTGCTGAGACGGTCTTGATGAATGTGCTTCGTGGTGCGGCGGGCGACGGGCTCGCGGGGATCGCACATCCGCGGCCCGGCGTGCATCATCCGATGCTGGAACTGCGTCGATCCGACACACTCGAGATCTGTCGGTTGATCGGCGTGCAACCACTGCACGACCCGATGAACGACGAGCGTCAATACCGGCGCGTGTGGATTCGGCGCGAACTCCTGCCGTCGTTGGTCGCGTCCGCCGATCGCGACCTGATCCCGGTCCTGGCCCGTCAGGCCGAAGTCTTGCGCGCGGAATCGAACCACCTCGATGAGATCGCGCGCGCAGCATGGCCCGGCGGTCGTGCGGATGCGGCACGACTCGTGGAACTGCCGTTGCCGATCGCCCGCCGCGCGGTACGGGCCTGGCTCGGATTCCCGCCACCGAGCGCGTCGGAAGTCGACGCGGTGCTCGAGGTCGCGCACGGTCGTCGACGCGCGGTGGAACTCGCCGGTGGCCGCCGAGTGACGCGCAGCCGAGGAGTGCTCACCGCCCGCGACGATGCCGTCGAGCCCGTGACGCCCCGACAGTGGTCCGTGCCGGGGCAGCAACAGGTGCGATCGTGGATGCTCGATGCCCGTGTCGAAACGGGGGCTCCGGTGGTCTGGCCCGACGGCGTCACTGTGTGCGTGCGCGACGCCGACGCACTGGGAGAGGCGGTGGTGGTGCGCGCCGCGCATCGGGGGGAGCGGATCGACGTCCACGGAGGAGGGAGCCGTTCGGTCGCCGAACTCCTCGCGCGCGATGGCGTTCCGCCTCGCGCTCGTGCTGCGTACCCGGTGGTCGCCGACGCGGCGACCGACACCATCATCTGGATTCCGGGGGTGCGCGTCGGGCGTCGCGCCGCGGTGGGTCTCACGACCACGCGGTACGCGTGGCTCTCGCTCACGGTTCCGAACGCACAGAACCTGGAAGGCTCGGTGAGCTGAGTGGAAGGAACGACCAGCTCGTCCTCTAAGTTGCATTCCGTGCTCGACAACATTGGTCGCACGATCGTGGCGGAGGAGGAACTTCGGGCGCGCGTTCGTGAACTCGGCGCGCAGATCACCCTCGACTATCAGGACCGTCCGCCGCTCCTCGTCGGAGTGCTCAAGGGTGCGTTCATGTTCATGGCCGATCTCGCCCGCGCGATCGATCTGCCGGTGGAGTTCGACTTCATGGCGGTGTCGTCGTACGGCTCGGCGACGCGCACGAGTGGTGTGGTGCGCATCATCAAAGACCTCGACGCCGACCTCACCGGTCGTCATGTCCTGCTCGTGGAAGACATCGTCGATTCCGGTCTCACACTGGCCTACTTGCGGAGAAACCTCGCGGCCCGTGGACCCGCATCGCTCGAGGTCTGCACGTTGTTGCTCAAAGAAGGGCTCCAGAAAGTGGATCCCGACCTGCGCTATACCGGTTTCTCCATCCCGCCGGAGTTCGTCGTGGGGTACGGCCTCGACGTCGATGAGCGCTATCGGAACCTTCCGTACATCGCGACCTACATTGGTCCGGAACCGGGCTGAGGGTTTGTACGCTGTCCCGCCGTGAGCTTTTCCGGCGTGACCCCCATTGACCTGGATCGCATCGAAGCGGCGGTGAAGGACATCCTCATCGCGATCGGTGAAGACCCCGATCGCGATGGTCTCCTGCGCACCCCGCGGCGGGTGGCCGAGATGTACGCCGAGATCGTGGGCGGTCTGCACGAAGACCCGGCCGCGCATCTCGAAGTGCAGTTCGAGGCCTCACACGACGAGATGGTCATGGTCAAGGACATTCCGCTGTTCTCGATCTGCGAGCACCACCTCGTTCCGTTCATCGGGCGCGCACACGTCGCCTACATCCCGGGCGATGAGGGGCGCATCACCGGACTCTCCAAGCTGGCCCGATTGGTCGACGGCTTCGCCCGTCGGCCGCAGGTCCAGGAGCGTCTGACCAGTCAGATCGCCGACACCATGGAGGCCACCCTCCTGCCGCGCGGCGTCTTCGTGGTCGTCGAAGCCGAGCACCTCTGCATGTCGATGCGGGGCGTCCGTAAGCCCGGTTCGGTCACCATCACGTCGGCCGTCCGAGGACTCTTCAAGTCCAGCGTGGCCACACGGGCCGAGGCGATGAGCCTGATCGGGCAGCCCAACTCGCGTCTCTGACCCCGTCTGCCCGCAGAAACTGGGGCGGAACCCGCCGAGGGAGCGAGGAAGGGCGGGTACCATCCGCCCGCTGTGTTCACCTGGACCGACCTCACCCCTCCTGGCCGTCTGGCCATCATGGGGATCCTCAACGTGACACCCGACTCCTTCTCCGACGGTGGCCGGTTCCTCGATCCGCACGCCGCGGTGACGCACGGTCGCGCGCTGGCCGCGGAGGGAGCCGACATCGTCGACGTCGGCGGTGAGTCGACGCGTCCGGGCGCAGAGCCAGTCGAGGTGGACGAAGAGCTCCGCCGCGTCATCCCCGTCGTCGACGCTCTGGTCGCCGCGGATGTGGTGGTCAGCGTCGACACCACCAAGGTGGCGGTGGCCGAGGCGGCGCTCGACGCGGGCGCGGCCGTCGTCAACGACGTGACCGCCGGCCGAGCCGAGCCGGAGATGCTCGCCCTCGTCGCCGAACGCCAGGCCGGATTCGTGGCCATGCACATGCAGGGCGAGCCCCGCACGATGCAGGACCAGCCCCGGTACGACGACGTGGTCGCCGAGGTGGGGGCATTCCTCGCCGAGCGAGTGGGAGCCGCGCTCGCCGCGGGCATTGCGCCGACGGCGATCATCGCGGATCCAGGGATCGGATTCGGTAAGACCCTCGAGCACAACTTGGCGCTTCTCGCCGCGTTACCGCAGCTCGCCGCGCTCGCGGGCGCCCCGCTCCTGGTGGGCGCCTCTCGCAAACAGTTCCTCGCCGCGCTCCTCGCCCGAGCCGGCTTCACTGCACCCGACCCGCTCGATCGTGACGACGCGACCCTCGCCACCGTGGTGTGGTGTGCGCGTCGCTCGGTTCGGGTGGTGCGAGTGCACGACACATTGGGCGCGGCGCGGGCCGCGCAGCTCGTCTCGGAGGTGGCCGCATGAGCGGACTACGCGGCCGTTGGGCCCAAGGGCTCGAACCACGCGCGTTCTTCTGGTTGATCAAGGACCGACTCGCCGGTTCCGAACGCCCGGGTGGCTTCTCTCGGAACCACCGCAAGGTGCGGCGTTCCGAGGAGCTCATCTGGCTCAAGGCGCACGGTTTCACCCACATCCTCTCGTTGCTCGAGGGGCCACACAATCTGCACGCCTACGAGGAAGCTGGGCTGCCGTATGCCCAGATCGCGCTGGGGCGTGGCGACGATCTCGTGCCCACGTTGACCGAGATCTACGCGACCATCGCCCGCTGGATGGCCGACCCCGACGAGCGCGTGCTCGTCCACCACGAAGAGTGCGGCGATCGCCTCATCGGTGTCTTCGCGGGTTACCTGCTGAGTGCCGGTCCGGTGGACTCGGGCCCCCACGCGATCCAGATCGTCGAGAAGATCACGGGCCGCGAGCTGGGCGCCGAGGGGCGTGAGATCGTGTCGATCACCATCGAGAACGGCCTGGGACACGCGGGGAACGCCTCCAGCTGATCCCAGCGCACCGCGCGCGTGACAGGAGTGTGAAACCCACCGTCTCGGGTTGTGCATCGCGGCCGCGTTCACGAAACTCCGCCCGTGCTCCTCACTGCGCACGAACAAGAACGGCTCATGATCTCGCTGGCGGCCATGGTCGCTCGCGACCGGCGAGCACGCGGCGTCATCCTCAACTATCCAGAAGCGGTCGCGATCCTGTGCAGCTTCGTCCTCGAAGGCGCCCGAGAAGGCCGAGGGGTCGCCGAACTCATGAGCGCCGGGCGCTCGGTCCTCACCCGTGACGAGGTGATGGAGGGCGTGCCGGAGATGCTCGAAGAAGTACAGATCGAAGCAACGTTCCCCGACGGCACGAAGCTCGTCACGATTCACCGGCCCATCCCATGATCCCGGGTGAGGTGTTCACTGCCGAGGGCGACATCACGCTGAACGCCGACCGCGCCACCGTCACCGTTCGGGTGGAGAACACCGGTGATCGTCCCGTGCAAGTCGGTTCACACTTTCACTTCGCCGAGACCAATGAAGCGCTGGCCTTCGACCGCGACGTGGCCATGGGGAAACGTCTCGACGTCCCCGCCGGAACCAGTGTGCGCTTCGAACCAGGAATCGCCCGCGACGTGACACTCATTGCCTTCGGAGGCGCCGGCATCATCGCGGGTTTCCGTGGTCTCGTGGGAGTTCCCGACGATGAGTGAACTCTCGCGAGCGCGATACGCGCAGTTGTTCGGACCGACCGTGGGCGATCGGGTGCGGCTCGCCGACACCGATCTGATCATCGAGATCGAAGCCGACCTCGCGGGAGTCCCCGCGGGCGACGAGGTGGTGTTCGGCGGCGGCAAGGTGATCCGCGAGTCCATGGGGCAAGGTCGGGCCACCCGCGCCGAAGGCGCACCCGACCTCGTGATCACCGGTGCGATCGTGATCGATCACACCGGAATCGTGAAGGCCGACGTCGGGGTGCGCGAGGGGCGAATCGTCGCGCTCGGTAAGGCCGGCAACCCCGACACGATGGACGGTGTGCACCCGAGCCTGGTGATCGGGCCATCGACCGAAGTGATCGCGGGGAACGGCAAGATCCTCACCGCGGGTGCAATCGACTGTCATGTGCACTTCATCTGCCCGCAGATCGTCGAGACCGGATTAGCGACCGGGGTGACCACACTCATTGGTGGTGGGACCGGTCCGGCGGAAGGAACCAAGGCCACCACGGTCACGCCCGGGTCCTGGTATCTCGCCCGTATGCACGAGGCGATGGATGGAATGCCGGTCAATGTCGTCTTGCTTGGCAAAGGCAACACCGTCTCGATCGATGGTCTGTGGGAGCAACTTCGAGGTGGTGCGGCGGGGTTCAAGCTGCACGAGGACTGGGGCACCACGCCCGCGGCGATCGACGCCTGTTTACGCGTGTGTGACGAGTCGGGCGTGCAAGCGGCCATTCACACCGACACGCTGAACGAGGCGGGGTACGTCGCGAGCACGGTCGAAGCGATCGCCGGACGGTCGATTCACACGTATCACACCGAGGGGGCCGGGGGTGGACACGCGCCCGACATCATCACGGTGGCATCACATCCCAACGTGCTGCCGTCGTCCACCAACCCGACGCGTCCACACACGATCAACACGGTTGAGGAGCACCTCGACATGCTCATCGTGTGTCACCACCTCAACCCGTCCGTTCCGGAAGACCTGGCGTTCGCGGAGAGTCGCATCCGACCCTCGACGATCGCGGCGGAAGACGTCCTGCACGACATGGGAGCGATCTCGATGATCGGCTCCGACTCCCAAGCAATGGGACGAATCGGCGAGGTCGTCATCCGGACCTGGCAGACCGCCCACGCGATGAAGCGGCGACGTGGTTCGTTGCCGGGCGACGACCGCGCCGACAACGAACGCGTGAAGCGTTACGTGGCCAAGTACACGATCTGTCCGGCGGTGGCGCACGGCATTGATCACGAGATCGGATCCGTGGAGCCCGGCAAGCTCGCCGACCTCGTGCTGTACGACCCCGCGTTCTTCGGGGTGCGGCCCCAACTCGTGATCAAGGGCGGGATGATCGCGTGGGCAGCGATGGGCGATGCCAACGCCTCGATTCCGACGCCTCAGCCCGAGTTGCCGCGGCCGATGTTCGGTGCCGCGCCCAAGGTCGCC